>Ga0182018_10003880_pt1 | contig 13009 bp, 1 predicted proteins | sample 812P2MmetaG_FD_120490 | JGI IMG/M metagenome (GOLD analysis project Ga0182018, IMG submission 120490) | Permafrost microbial communities from Stordalen Mire, Sweden - 812P2M metaG | ecosystem: Environmental > Terrestrial > Soil > Wetlands > Permafrost | place: Sweden: Stordalen | collected...
CCGCGGCACGCCGTCGGCCTGGGTAAAGTCGCCGCCGACCAGCAACTGGTTGTTGTCGGCATACTGCGCAAACGCGAAAACATTGCCGTTAAACCCGGCGAACGAACTGTAAGTGGGATCGGCGGTGCCGGGCGTCTCGTTCACTGTGGTCGTGTCAATGATGTTCAAGACGGCATTGCTGGGACTGCCCACGTAATTCGTCCCGCTCAACGCCAGATTCAAATAGAGCGGGCCGGTGGCGTTCGTGTTGTTGATGATGGGCACGTTGAAATACTGGCTCACCTGCCCGTTGGTGAAGACCAGCGTGTTCGTGGAGCCGGTGTAATTCACGCCGTTGCTGGCCGTGCCGTCGAAGGTGTAATTGGTGACGGAAATGGTCCCGGCGCTGCCGCCGACGCGCACCACCGGGATGAGCGCGAAGCCGCCGTATTTTTTGACCGAATAAACCGGGGAACTGAACTCCAGCGTCCCGGGAAAATCAACGTTGATGATGGTCAGCACGGCGTTCGTCCCGCCAAATGACAAGGGGGTCTGGTTGGCAAAGGTGTTGACGGTGGCGTTGGTCAAATTCAAATTCACCGTCAGGTTCGTGGTATACACACCGTCATGAATGACCGGAACCGCAAAGGTCTTTGGGCTCGCGTCGCCGTCGTCCCAAGTCAGCACACCGGATGTGGCCGTGTAATTCACGCCGCTGACCGCCGAGCCGTTACTGGTGGCGTAGTTCACGGTCAGCGTGCCGGTCGAACCGCCCAGACGATTGACCGTAATGAGCGCGGTGCCGTCGTTTTCGTTGGTGCTGTAGGTTGCCGAGGAAAAGCTCAAGTGTCCATTGGCGTAATTATCATTGACGATGGTCAGCACCGCATTGGTCAAGCCGGCCGCCGCGCCGCCGGTCACTCCAGACAGGGTCAAGTTCACCGTCTTGTCGGGCGCGGCGGTGTTGCCATTAATGATCGGAACCGTGAATGTCTCGGTGTCGTTGGCACCGTTGAAGGTCAAGGTTCCGCTGACGCTGTTGTAGTCCACGCCGTTGACGCCGGTGCCGTTGCTGGTGGCATAGTTGATGGACACCTGTGCGCCGGCCGTGCCGTCCACCCGGGTGACGGCGATGATAGCCATGCCGGCATTTTGATTCGTGGTGTAGACCGCCGCGGTGAAACCCACTGTTCCTGACTTAACGTTATCATCAATGATCGTCATGTTGGTCGTTGTCAGGGCACCCAGGGCCGCGCCCAGCGGAATATACTCGCCGCCCAGATTGAAGCCGGGGCTGGCCGGGGCCGACAACGCCAGGTTGGCGTTCACGTTGCCGGTGATGATCGTATTGTTGTTGATCGTCAGAGAAACATAGGGTTGAGCATCCGCGAGGTCGGTCGGAATCGTCTGCTGATTGGGTCCATACACGCCGGGATACACCGTCCATGAATCATTTTCATTCAAAGAATAAATCGTAGGCCACGTCGGCTCGGTATAATTGGCCGGCAACGAGAAATTAGTCACGCTGGCAATGCCCGGTCCCGGTGACGGCATGTTGGTGGAGAAGGTCGCCGCAATGGCGCCCAAATTGTTGGTCACCGCCGGCTCGACACTATTGATGCTGCTGCGGACGAGTGAGACAAAGAGCGTGCCGGCATTTTTGTCCACCGAGTAAGCGCCATTGGATGCGAACTCAATGTTGCCGGGACCGGGCGTCGAGTTGCCAATCAGGCGGGCGACGTTGCTGCGGGGACGGGTGTCATCGCGGGTGGATCCGCCACCCACAACCAGGAAGCTGCCGCCCATGATCACGTTGCCGCCCGTGACATTGGTGATGGTGACAAAATTGGTGGTGACCACGCTGTTGTTGGTCACCACGTTCAGGATGTTGGTGGTGGCAACCACGTTGGTGAACTCCTCAATCGCGAGCGCATCCACAAAGTTGCGGGTATTCCCCGCAGGATACAGGTTGTTATTTACCGCATCGGGATTCTCATAGTAATTGACCGGTCCGGCGAACTGATTGTAAGCCGTGTCCATGAAGCTGGTGTCCACGGTGCCGTCCGGATACAATCGAGTCAATCCTACGCGCCGCGTTTGGTTGAAGGTCGTGAAATCGCCGCCGATGAGGATCGTCCCGTCCGGCTGAATGATGATGGCCTTGACACTGTCGGCCACCTCCGTGACCGGATTGTAAGTGCCGGTGCCGGGATTGAAACTCGTGTCCACCGTGCCGTCGGTGTTCAGCCGCACGAGACCGTTGTAACTGGCCAGATCAAAATATGAAAAGCCGCCGCCGACCAGCAGTTGTCCATTGGGTTGCAAGTCGAGGGCATAGACCGGATCGGTGAAGCCCGTGGCTGCGTTGTAGGTGCCGATGCCGGGATTGAAACTCGTGTCCACCGAACCATCCACGCTCAACCGCGCCACCCCGCCGAAATCATTTCCGGAAACCGTGTCAAAAGCGCCGCCGATGATGACGCGGCCAAGGGAATCCACCACCACCGAATTCACGGTTCCGTTGGGACCGGCGCCCGGGTTGAAGCTTGAATCCAGCGAGCCATCCGCATTCAACCGCGCCACGGCGTTCATATTGGTGCCGTTGACCGAACTGAAACTCCCGCCGATGACGACCTGTCCGTTGGTCTGCACGGCGATGGACCATACGATGCCGTTCGCGCCGACTCCGGGATTGAAGGTGGCATCCAGCGAACCATCGCTGTTCAGCCGCGCAATGTGATAGCGGTTGACACCGTTGAACGCCGTGAAGTTGCCGCCGATGAGGATTTTGCCGTCCGGCTGCAAAGCCAGCGCCGCAATGAAATCGTTCGCTCCGCTGTTGGGAGCCACAAGAAAGCTGGTGTCCTGATAACCGTCGTTCAGCAGCCGGGCGATGCGGTTATACGGATTGGAATCAAAAGAAATGAAACTGCCGGCGATGATGAGACTCCCATCCGGCTGCTCAGCCACGGCATAGACGTTGCCGCCGTTGCCGTCAACACTGCCCCCCGAGCTGCCCTGGGTGCCGGGATAATTCAGGAACGGCGGAGAGGAGCTGCTGACACCGTTCGGGTTCCAGCAGCGGTCCACGGCGCCGGCGGGCTGCTGGCCGCAGATTCGATCATCAAAAAGAATGGTCAGGGTGGACGTGCCGACTTCACCGACCATTGCGCCCTGATCCCCCGGCAGCGGCGCACCGTTGAAGAGGATGGGGTAGGGAGCGCCTGGAACGGCGGCTGGAGCGGCGGGAGTTGCATTATACAACTCAAGCTGCATGTCTTCATTAAACTCAATCAAGCCGTTGTTGAGGATGGGAACCGTAATCGTTTGCGGATTGGCGGTGCCGCGATTATTGGCTCCAGCCGCAAACGTGAGCGTGTTGTTCACGGGCGTATAATCACTGAACGGCGTGGCATAATCCGAACCGGCCTGGAGCTGGAAGCCGTGGTATTCATTGGCGCCGGGGCCGTAGTCAATCCGATAACTTACCGTCACGGTATCCGCCGGATTTCCGTAGCAATACACGCTGACCGTCGCCGTGCCTTCATCCTTGTCCACCCGGAAAGTGGAGCGTTCAAAGCCAACGGCGGCAGTCAAGTTATTCGGCGGCGTCCCCTCAACGCCAGTGAAATACCTTGGACTCAAAGCGTTGATCGCAGCCGTGCTGTTCACCGCACTCAAAGTCGGCGGCTCCAAATTCGGTGATTCCGAGGGATCCAGCCGCGGGTTGGAAAGCGTGATGCTGGCAAGGCTGGGCGGGTATGGCACCCCATAAGGGACATCGAGGGGAAACTGCGCCACGCTGACTGGCACGAGAATATCCGCGCTCATCTGAAAATCGTCAAACACCAGGGTGCCGCTGACGGCTGAAATGCCGGAAGCGGACGGCACCATCTGATTGGTAAAGACCTGATAACTGAAATACACAATGTTGGTGTAAGTGATGTTGGTGACGTAAACGACGTTGGTCACGCCGAGGATTACCACTATATTGGAGTAAACAAGATAGTTCGTTGGAAGATTATTGGTGAAATTAAACAGAAAATTGGTCTGAAACGTGGTGATCAGCCCGCCGATCAAGCCGGAACTGAAGGAATTCGTGGTGGACAAACTGGTATTGACAAAATTGGAGGTGAACAGATAATTAGTATAGCCACCCACCACCGGGAAAAATTGATCCCCGTTATTATTGGCATCATAGGAATGAACCTGGTTCGTATACCAGACATTCGTGGAATAGGTGTCAACTTGGGTGATATTTTCGTTCGTATCAATGACGGTCACGAAAACATTGCTGCCATAGAAATTCGTCTGCAACAGGTTGACGTAGGTCGAACCGGAAACCTGATAATCCACCAAAACCCGCCCATAGGCCGGGCCTGGCCGCGTCACGGTGACACGCGTGCCAATCACGCTCGGACTGACGGTGTCGCCATCCGCAGCGCCGTTTGGCGCGGTGGAATCCGACTCGCTCACGATATAGCTGCTTGAAGTGAACCGGAACGCCCCGGGAGAAAGGGTCGCCGTGGTGCTGAAGTTCCAATTAAGCAGAAAATTGCCCTCATCAAACGGCGCGGCGCCCGCATTCCCGTTCACGGAAATGTAGTAGGTGGTGCCCACCTTCACCGGGAAACTCATCAGGCTGTTGGTCTGGAGGACGCCCATGGCATTGGTATAATTATCATCGGCGGCAATCTGGGTCAGGCTGGGATCACAAAGTCCGTTGGCTGTCGTATAAACCGCGAGCACCGTGTCGAAACCGCTGCCAATCGTGTTTACGGTCAGGGTTCCGTAGGCGGGGGCCGTCCATTCATACCAGACGGAATTATCCACATTGGTAAAATCATCGAAGAATATGTTGGTGGGTTCACACGGGAGCTCCAACGTCGCGCCGTTGTTCGTGCCGCCAATCGTTCCAGAAAGGCCGGTGATGGCAATGGCGTTGGTAAAATCGTCATTGGCCGGCTGGGCGCCGGCGAAGCCGGCCATCATCCCAAACAGCAGCGCCAAAGCCAGCTTCAACCAGCCGGGACTTCTGACGAGGTTTTGCAACCTCCAGCCGATGAATCTTTTGTTCTCTTTCACAACATTTCTCCGATTGGTCTGATAAAGCAGTTTTTTAAGAATGCCAATATAGTATCACATCCACGCCGGTTGTCACTTTAATAACCCGGCGGAAAGTAATCCGCGTTGTCCGGCACCACTTCCACCTGGTAAAACCGCGGAACAACCGTGTTAACAATCGTGTCAAGCAGCGTCAGATTGGTCGGCGAAGTGCTTCCGGTCGTGACAAAATTGGTCAGCGGCTGCCAGCCGGGAAACACCAGGTTGGTGCGATAGGAGACAAAATTGGTCGCGCCGGGAATGGAGAACCATGAGAGTTTCACTTTCCTGGGGGGCACGTTGGTGACCGCGATGCTTAATTGAACCTCGCTGCTCACGAAAAACGGCGTGGGGTCGCTGCCATTGGGCGTGCCGTTGCCGTTTGAATCCGTGTCGGGACTCGCCGCCAGCGCGGCGTTGACGGTGTTGGTCGTGCCGTTGGGATAAACGATGTTGGTGGAACTGAACCGTCCGGCATAGGTGGCGACCCAGCGCAAATGGTTGCCGTTCTTGTGATTCAGCTTCTCGGCCACGGAAAAACCGTCAATCAACGCCTGCGCGTAATAAATCACGAGGTTGGTGTTGAAGAGGAGGTTGGTCACGTTGCCGCCGGAGTCGCGGTTGGTGGCGAAATCGCGCAACTCAAGGCAGTCCACATACATGGCGTTGCTGACGCCGGGCCCGCTGAAATAAAACTGCGTTTTCTGCGCCTGGCCCAGCGCATCCAGGCTCAACCAGCCAATGGCGGCGTTGTTGGTGTATCCGGAATTGGACTGGCCAAAATCCAGGCCGGCCCAAAAATTCGTAACCGCCGTGCCCGCGGTGGCGGTGTTGGAGATTATTGTGTCCAGTAAATCGCCGGCGGCGGGCTTGATGGGCAGGACCAGCCCCACCGCCTTGCCGGCACCCCCGTTGCCGCCGCCCAGGGACCAGAAGTTGCCATTGGTGCAATTGTCGTCCGTCAGCAAATTGGTGGCGAGGAGCGTGAAGGATTTGCCGACTTGAATCAAACTGCCGCCGATGACCACGCTGGCGCCGGTGTTGGTGAACGTGCCATTGGCCACGATCGTGGCGTTACTCATGGTGGTGGTCAATGTTACCGCGGCGAACGAACCGCCGCCGGTGGAGAAATAGCCGCTGTTTTCAAAATCAGCGGAGATGATGGTGGAACCACTGCTGTTGCTGACGATGCCATTGTTGACCAGCGCGAGATAAGGCAACGCCAGACTGCCAAAGTTGACGACACTCGCAGTGCTGGTGCGGATGGCGCCATTGTTGGTCAGGCAGCTCAAACGGGGCACCGAAGTTGCCCAGTTGATGGCCGGCGAGTTCAAGTTCAGCTCGCCGTCCGGCGAAGCCGCGCCAGGGCCGTTGGTGGTGAGCAGCAGGTTGGTGCAATTGATGGAGAAATTGCCGAAGATGTTCAGCACGTCGCTGATGACAATATTGTTGGTTCCGTAAAGCATCAGATCCTTTTCCTGCGACGAACCATTGGTGGGGGAAAGCGCGCTGCCCACCAGCATTACGCGGAAGTCATAAGTGGTGCCGGAGTTGGTGTCGGTGTAAAACCACCGGGTGCTCCACGCCTGCACGGTGCCCTGCCATTCCGGAACATTGGGCAAAATCGCGTTAGTCAGGGCGAAGCTGCCGTTGGTGCAGCCAAGGTAAATATCCGAAAGCGGCGAGGAAATGAGGGACTGGCCGTCATAGTCAAATTGGTTGGTGCTCTTGAGCAGCAGATAGTTCCCGCCCGAAATGGTCGTGAGCGAAAGGTTCAACTCGTTCGACGCCGTGATTTGGATGCGGCCCGGCACATTGGTAACCTGGAGAAAGCTATTCGTTGGATAGGACAAGGGACTAAACTGGGCGTTGACGAATGAATAAATGTTGGTGTTCACGACGGCCGGTGGAAACGGACTGGTTCCAAAAAACGGAGGGAAGCTGCTGGGAGCCGGCAACACACCGTAGGAAACCTGTGAGTTGGTTATGGTGAAGGTATAATTGCAAGGCACACCGGGACTGGCGTAACACAAAATGTTGGTGCTGGAACCTTGTTCATAATCATCGTCAAGGTAAAGATACCTCGTCGAGGTTCCGCCGGTGTTGGGATCAAAATATGGTGCTATCCATTCGACGTGTGCATGACCGTGGGGAAGACCGCACTCGAAAAATCCGTCGAGGCTGTTATTGATACTGGTGCTGCCAAAATACACATTGGCGGTGACGGCGTTTGTGTTGTCGTTCTCCAGAAACACCGCCCATACGGTGACATTGGACGGGCCAGTCTGTGCTTCATCGAAATAGGGAGTGGTGTTGGTCAGAGCCAGGTCAATCACCGGATAAACCCCGTAGAGATTCGTGAACAGTATGTTCAAAAACCCGGACTGTGCCGTCGTCGGGGTCAGTTGAATGGCCGGAAACCAGCCATTGTTCGTGCCGGTGGTTCCCAATGCGTTGAGGTGGGGATACATGGAAGAACAACCATTGTTTATGGTGGCACCGTTGCCATTATCCACGATCCCAATGTTGCCACGGGTAAAATCGAGATTGTTGCCGATGAATTGCGCCATGCCATCAATCCCGACATTGATGGTGCCGGAATTCACAATGTTGGTGGCAAAGACATAGACGCCGCCGGCAAAAGGCGCGGTGAAAGGCACATCGTTTATGACATACTCTTCATTAATGACATTGGTTCCGCTGGTGTCACAGTTGATCAGGCCGGCGTTGCTAAAACTGGCGGCCTCCGTATGGCCGGAAATCTGCGTGTCAAACCAGAAGCCAAAGGTGGAATCCATCTCGCCGTTGTTGACAAAATTTTGCGTATAATGCCAGCCGGCGAAAAGACTCAATGGCCAACTCGGGCTTAAACTCGGGCTGAGGGGTATGTTGACACTAAAAGTGCCGCCGTAGTCATTGATGACATTGGTGGCATTGATGTTCGCCACGGAATTGTAATAACCGTTGTTGTAAAAGGTATCCGCAATCTGCGCCCCCGCTGAGCGGCCCAGCAACAAAAGCGACAACACGACCTTCAGCCACCAGTTCCGGAGGTTCAATGGGCGGTTACTCTGTTCCATATCGTTCAATGGATGATGATTGAATAGTTCAACGTGACGACGCGGTTCACCGAATCGGTCAACTGGATTGTAAAATCATACGTGCCGGCGCTGCCGTCCGGCGTGCCAGAAATGGTGGAACCGGACAAGCCCAATCCGGGCGGCAATCCCGGCGAGGTGGACACGGCCCAGGTGTAAGGCGGCTGGCCGCCGGTGGCCGAGAACGTCGCGCTATAGGCAATCCCATTGGTGCCATCCGGCAGGCTTGGCGGACTGATCTGAATCAGAATCTGGTTCTGCAAATCTTGAATGCTGGTTCCGTTGGGATAGACCACCGGATCATTCGTCGAACCGTCGAATGACGCCCATTGAAGCATTGATAAACCGTCACCCAAACCCTGACCCTGAATCGAACCTTGTGTGCCCTGATTCAAGAACGGATAGTTATTCACGGCGTAGAGGGCCAAACTGCCGTTGAGATAAATGTTGCCAACCTTGTTGAAGGCGATTGTCGTCGGCGGATTGATGACGCCCGGCCCGGCCAATCCCGGAAGCGCATTACCCTGGTCGAACCATGGATTAGGTGGGCCAGGGACGGTGCGGGTAACTTCAAAAAAGCCGGGAAGGGGGCCGGTGTTGTCCACCGCACTAAAAGTAATATCCGGCCGCGTCACAACGCGCTGATAGTATTCCACCACCGCCTGGCTGTTCGTGACCTTCACCATCGTGTAATCATTGGTGATGGGCTGGAAGAACTGGCCCAGCAGCGAATCAAAATTGGCGCGGACAAACTGGACCTTTTCAATGCCTTCCCGCAACGCCGCCGGCGGCGCTTCCAGGGTGCAAATTTGAGGCTGAATCACAAAGGTATAATTGCTGAAACTGGAAACCGTCGTCACCGTGTATTGCTGACCCACGTTGTTGATGCCCGGAAGATTCGTCGCTGCAAACACGTTTGTGCTGTAAACGGTGCTGACCAACTGGGTCGCAATGATGGTGTAACCGCACCAGGCCGGCGGCACGATGAAGAAATCCCCGGAATTCACATTGGTCAGAACAACGTTGGTGCTGGTGACGCTGTCCGTCAACTGGCCCAAAAGTCCGTTCGTCACCGGCTCCAGGTTCGTCGTGGTGACGGTCACAAAGCTGTTGGTCGAAAAACTCGTCGGATTTGTCACCACGTTGCCAAACGTGTAACTATACTCCGTGGCGATGTTGGTCGTGTAGTTGGTGGCAAACGCCAGCGCGGGCACACAAGTTCCGGGCCGGATGGCGAATGTGTAGTTGGTGTATTGTGAAATCGTCGTCACCGAATACTCCTCGCCGCTGGTTCCGGTGTTCGTCGCCACAAACGTGCTCGTGGTCAACACCAGATTCGTCAACAAGTCAACCAGCTGATAGCCGCACCAGTTCGTCGGCACAATCCAGAAATCTCCCGATGGCACGGGGGCATAAAATGAATTGGTCGTGATGATGTTCGTCACCTGCCCCACCAGACCATTGGTGAGCGCCACGGTATTCGATGTAATCACCGTCTCAAATGTGTTCGTGAAATAGTTGTTGGTAATCACGTTGAAGAACGTGTATTGATACTGCCCGACGATGTTCGTGGTGTAGTTGGTGGCAAATACCAGCACCGACTCGCAAGTCCCCGGCCGGATGGCGAACGTATAATTGGTGTATTCGGAAACAGTCGTGACCGCATATTGCTGGCCGATGCTCCCCGTATTCGTCGCCGCAAATGTGTTCGTGGTGAACACCAGATTCGTCAACAGGGTGACCAGTTGGTAGCCGCACCAGTTCGTCGGCACAATCCAGAAATCCCCTGATGGTTGCGGCGCATAAAACGCAGTCATCGTCGTGGTATTGGTCAATTGCCCAGCCAGCCCGTTCGTCACCGCTTCAATGTTCGTCGCCGTCGCTGTTTCAAAGGTGTTGGTAAAAAAGTTGTTGGTCAGCACATTTTGAAACGTGTATTGATACTGCGTAATGATGCTGGCCGTGTAATTCGTCGCAAACGTCAGCGCCTGCTGGCACACCCCAGGCCGGATGGCAAACGTGTGGTTGGTAAACTGGGAAATGGTCGTGACCGAATACTGCTGCCCGATGTCCGGCACCCCGGGCGGAATCGTTGAAACGACGGTGTTGGTGGTCGAAACCACATTGGTCAGCAAGCCGACCACCTGATAGCCGCACCAGTTCGTCGGTATGATCCAGAAATCGCCCGATGGCGAATTGACGAGGGTGGTTGTTACAGTGACGTTGGTGGACAAGGTGCCAACCGTGCCGCCATTGGTCGCGCTGATGTTGGTCACGATGACCGTGAAATAATTGTTGGTGTAATACGTGTTGGTGACGATGTTTAAGAATGAATATTGATACGCGGTCACGATGCTGGTCGTCAAATTCGTAACAATCTGCGCGACCGGCTCGCACGTTCCGATTTCAATGGCAAAAACATGGTTGGTGTAATTGTAGGTATAAGTCTTTGTCAGGCTGTAGGGTGTTCCCGTCAGCGTGTTGGTATATCCCTGAAACACCACGATGTTGGTGGCGCCGGGGGTCAGGTTCGTGGTCAGCAACTGGGTGATTCTATAGCCGCACCAGTTGGTGGGCATGATGAAGAAATCCCCGGAGATCTGGTTGGTATAGAAGGTCTTTGTGACGGTATTCGTCACCGGCGGGCTGCCAAACGGCGCACCATTCTGGGAGGTAACCGAAACGGTCGTAAGGGTGACGGGCGTGTTGGTGTAATACGTGTTGGTCACCACGTTGCCGAATTCATAGCTGTAGACCTGGGTGTAAACCCAGGTGAAGCCGTTTGTCACCGTCACTGCCACCGGCGGGCCGCCGTATGGCGAGCCCGTGGTGTTGGTAAGGTAGTTGACAATGTTGGGCACCGGTATGTTGGTGAAATAATACGAGTAATCAATGATCACCAAACCCGGATACAATCCCTGAAGCGTGACAGGATCGTTCGTCAGCGACTGCTGCAAAAACAACGACAGGTCCAGCGTGAACAGCAGGATCGGATTCTGGGCATAATTGATCGCCCCGGGGCCGGGCAGGTTGGTGAAATACGAGCCGGTGTGAGTTATCAGCGGCACCGGATTTGTGAATGGCAGCGGCAACGACTGGTTTGTAAAGATGAACGACGCGTTCGTAGTGGTGAGAACCGTATAAAAATTCGTGTTGACGGACAAGATGTCCAGGCCCGGATAGAGCGCCAGCAGGGTCGCCGGATCGTTGGTCTGGATCACCGACAGGAAATCCGCCAGCGAAAATGTCGTAAGCAACTGCTCCGGTCCGTATTGCACCGGAGACCAGTTCGTAAAGGCAACCGTGTAAGGCGAAGGCAAAGTCGAATTGGGCGGCGGAGGGGTGTTTGTATAGGGCGGCGGCGGATTGGTAAAGTAAGCCGTGACGTTCGTCGCAACGGCCACATCAAAGAAATTCGTGTTCACCGAGGTGATGTCCAGGTTCGGATAAAGCCCCTGCAACGTCACCGGGTCGTTCGTCTGGATTGCCGACAGAAAATCTGCAAACGACAACGTCGTCACCAATATCTGGTTCGTCGAGTATTGCACCGTTCCGGTCGAATTCGTGAAGAAAGCCGTGACGTTCGTCGTCACCACCACGCTGAAAAAATTCGTATTCACCGACGATATCAACAAATCAGGATACAGCGCCAGCAACGCCGCCGGGCCGTTGGTCTGGATTTGCAGCAAGAAATCCCCGAACGACAGCGTCGTGAGCAGCACCTGGTTCGACGCGTATTGCACGGGTGTCCATGCCGTGAACGGCACGCCCGCCAGATTCGTATAGGGCGGCGGCAGATTCGTGAAATACGCGCTGAAATTCGTTGCAACGACATTGACAAAATTCGTGTTGACCTGCGTAATGGCAATTCCCGGAAACAACGCCTGCAACGCCGCCGGAGGCGTCAGGGTTTGTGACGTCAGCAAATTGAGCGGCAGCGTTGTCACCAATACGTTTGTTGAAATGTTGGTGACCAGCAACTGGGCGCCCAAACCCGCATTTTCGAAATTGATGTTGCTGGCGCTTAACATATATCGCAGCCCCCCCACGTCATCGCGGGTCAGGCCCGTGTAATAACCTCCAAAGTTCAAATAATAACCGTCCACACCTGTTGTATACAAATTCCCATATCCAGCAACCGTGTTAAACGAGTCCGAAAAAGCATCCAACGGATACGGCACCGTGATGGCCAGCGGGTTGGGACCGGTGCAATTCTCAACAATGAAATATGTGTAAAGCGTGCCGTTGATATATGGCGAGTATTGAAGTTGATTGAGCGGGCTGGCCGTGATATCAAAGTTCCTTTGGATAACCTCATAAAATTCATCGAGCGGGCAGGTGCCGCCGGGCGGCAAATACCGGTCGTGCAACGTCCAGACATAACGCTCCGGGTCGGCCAGTCCCATTTGTTCCATCAGAAAAGTCATGGTGACGGATTTCAAATCCATCAACGCCAAGGCTTGCGCCTCGTAATTGATCTGTTGTGAATCCAGGGGAAATTCGTCAAGGCTCGCGCTGTAAGTGTCCAAGTTGACCGGGATGTTTGTCGGCCCGGCAAGATACAGCGGAGTATTGGCCTGACCGTTCAGGGCTCCGTTTAGCAGGGCAACTGCTGCATCAACATTCGTGGTGCCCGCCAGACCGAAGAAACCGAGAAAATTCGCATCGTAGGCGTAATACATAACCGGGATGTTGCGCCGGTATTCCTCACCGATGTTTTTGGGCGAACCCAAGTCTCCAGACCCTGGGTAACCATAACCGATCACTGGTGTCTGCCAGGAATCGCCAGTGCCTCCATTGGCAGGGTTGGGGTTATTGCCAATCGGCCC
>Ga0182018_10003881_pt1 | contig 13007 bp, 21 predicted proteins | sample 812P2MmetaG_FD_120490 | JGI IMG/M metagenome (GOLD analysis project Ga0182018, IMG submission 120490) | Permafrost microbial communities from Stordalen Mire, Sweden - 812P2M metaG | ecosystem: Environmental > Terrestrial > Soil > Wetlands > Permafrost | place: Sweden: Stordalen | collected...
ATTCGAAAGCGCGATTCAGTAGCAGCATGAGGGTAATTCGATGCAAGGCCAGAAGAGAAAGCAAACCGGACGCAAAGCCGGATGCGTCAAGCCAGGTTTCTGCCGGAGCCGCTGTCTAAATTGCGAACGAATGCGTGCAGCGGAACTGGAGAGATTGGAAACGACGCGCCCTGCTTTTTTGTGGCCCGGCGACGAGCAAAGCCTTATCGAAGCACAAGAACGATTGGAGATAAAAGCATGACTGAGCGTTCATCAAATCCGTATGCCGAATCGTCGCCCGAAATGGATAGGAAAATTCGGGAATGCACTGACCCGAATGAGCTTCAGCAACTTTTGTCTCAACTGATGGCGGCTCGCGGAGTACAAACCCGTGGCGTGACCGGCACCTACGACCGTACAGCGGACGCAGAAGTGCCAACTCAAACATCAGCGTCCTCACGCGAAACGCCCGTTGAACAGGCTGGTCACCTCGTGCGTGTCTTCTATGTGCAAAATGACCGCTACGAAATATTTGCGTCGTCGTCAGAAAGCCTCACCGAAAAAGAAAATCGCATTCGTGCGACGTACCGATAACAGTTTTTGCATCACCTGAACTTGAATAGCACAACAAGGAGACTCACATGAGCGATATTATTTTGCCGATTACGGTAACACCAGAAATCGAAAAGGCGTTGCGAAACGCCAGCCACGAGGAGATGAAAGATATTCTCCATGACGCCCAGGTGTCACAAGGCATCGCAACCCGCGACCGCTTTAGCGGCGATTTAATTCCTGTGCCCCGTGCCGAAAAACCGGCTGCTTCGACGATTTTGGTCCAGCATACTGAAGTCATCGGAGGTAGAGAATTCACGTTCACGGGTGAAACTCAAGCCGAAGTCAATTCGATGATTCTCGATGCGTACAAGGTTGCGGAGGCAATGCAACCCGCGCAGCCGTCTGAACCTGTCCGCGACGAACGCGGAAGATTTGCCAAAGCGGAGCAGGTTGTCTCCGACGAGACGAAGGCCGAGCTTTTGCTCAAAATGCAACTCGGGCAAATTTCTGTCGAGGATTACGTTGAGCAAAGCGGAGCGGTTTCGGAATATCTCGAAACTAAGATGGGAATTCAGGGCGGTGTGGAAGCGGTTAAACAGACTGTCGCCAAGCAGTACGAACAATCATGGGCGGACGCTAGTAAATCCTTCTTGGCACAACAATCGGATTGGCCGGGCGGAGAAAAAAATAAAAATCTGCTTGGACTCACAATTTACAAACTCGGACTTCAGGATGCTGAAGACAAACTCGCCGCGATGGTTGCCGCTTATGCCGATATGAAACGGGAGGGCCTGATCTTTGAAGAGAAAAAGCCTGTTGTGCCCGAAGCGCCCAAGGTAACGATTGACACTAGCAATATGACTCCCCAAGAGATTTTGGACGAATGGAAAAAATCGGCGGGCACAAATCCCGACGCAGCGTTTAGTTCGCTTTTCAGTAGAAGGTAATTCGAGACTTGCCGTAACGCATCAAGCGCAGTTGGGAGGGCCTAAAAAAATGACAGCAAAGCAATTCCTAGATTCTCTTACGAAGGAGCAACGATGTTGTTTTTTCGCATGCGTTGTGAAATTGTTCGATGATGACGCGGCTCGTTTTGCTAAGGCCGCCGGGATTTCTGTTAGCCGCCACATCCAAACTATCGATGCCCGAAAATCTTTTCTCTGAGTTCCGCTGCTTTCTTCCACGCTACCTTGCGAAATGCGGGACTTCGGAGTTCTTGTTTTACGGCTTCTTGCGCCTCTACCCATAGTGCATCGCTGTTGAGGGACATACCAGGCATTTGTTGTAAAATAACGTTGCAAATTGCTTCAAAATTCTGCCGATCTTCTTCATCGCCCGAATCAGGTGCAGCAGTTAGCTCACGTGAAAAGACACCGCCAGCCGCAAATCCCTTCGTCAAATCGAAAATCCATTTTACGAAGTCAAAATTATCTGGATCAACATTTCCGACTTGGGGCTGCAATGATGCGGGATATCCGTCGAATTGATTTGTCGTGGGATCGTATGTGATTCTAGGCCCGAAAAAAAGAAAATCTGTCACGCCGACTCGTTGTAGGTAAATCCAGTGGCCGGTCTCGTGAACGGAAAATGCTTGAAGCCACTGTGGGTCCGCAAGTACCAGCTCGATTTGTGTCCGAAGATTTATAAAATCTGGGTCATTGAGCTTGTTCGGGGGAACCTCGGATATGTCGATTGTGATGGCGGTATTAGGCATACAGGTCGCGCGGTAGCCGAAAATGTGAGTTCGGCATGATTACGACCCCATGCCAACGGTATCACGGCGTTTGTGTGGCGTGAACGGGCATCCATGAAACTTTTCGGCGTAATAGTCATTTGACTACAATTCAACTTTCCGCTGCCCGCAACTGATTTCCCGAAACCCTTCCTCGCGCAGGGACTTCACGATCGATCTATCTGCACGCACCGTCCCAAGGAATACGTCGCACTCAACCGCATCACTATCGGGCAAGAACACGGCGAGGTTATCTCCGCGCAATCCCTCGGCTGCAAAGTAGGCTAATGGGCTTCCCCACGACTCCGCCAAGGCCTGGCGGGCGTCCACTGCGTTCTGCTGGGCGTGAAGCCATGTGCCGACCGCGCCGCACAGCACGAGCGTGATTGCGATTGCCCGAAGCATCACGAATGTATCCAGAAGAACTTGATGGCAGCGACGAATCCCCAAAGAGCCACAGCCGCCATGCCGATCAAAAACAAAATGCACAACACCTCACCACGCTTTCTGGCTCGCTCGGCCCTTGCTAAAGTTTGAAGGCGGTCATTAAACCGATCCACACAAGGCACGCACTGCCTCATGCCGAACCTCAAATAGATATTTTCGTTCCTTTGATTCTTGCAACCTTCGGTCGCACAGAGCGTGAAGTCGGTTGTCACCGGCGCACCCTTTGCGCGGGATTATCTGGCAAAAACGGAAACGCGATTTTGAATAAACACTTGAACCACGGGCGGGGAAGCATCAAAGCAGCGACCCAAAATAAAGTCTGCAATGCGATGAAAAATTCTAGGAAATTTGGAGCGTCGGGGAGTATTGATGGTGGCATGTGGTGTCACTCCGTAAATAAATTTGCGGAGCGCAACCGACTAGCGAGTTAAAATGCACGCCAGCCATCGGGGAAATTCCGTGAGAGCGGAACTCCGTTGGTCAGGGGTGCATTCGGTTGACGCCGGATGCACTCCGCTTAGATAACCTACTCTTGCAGTATCTGCGCTGTCAACCTTACCAAAGTCCTATTTCAGACAGCTTGAGGTTTCGCAGCGACACAATAGAGCGCTATGTCTTTGCAAATCTCGGCGTTGTAAACGACGCCCCTCTGAAAGAAAGCCCAATTCACGACGCTCACGATGCCTTCTTCGTAGGCGTCCAAAATCGAAAACGCTGTTGGATGGACGTACTTGGAGCAAATTTTGTGAATGGCTGCATACTCCGCTGCTTTGCCGACTGTACCGGCGAGGTTGCCCGCGAGAAGGTATTTATCGGTTGATATTCCAGCAAGTTCCTTGAGGGCGTTTGCAAACTCCATCACTGTGTCTGCTTCGCCGTCTTGCTCGGGTAACTCTTGCTTCTGTAAGTTGCGGGCAACGTGAATCATTTGGTGAAGGTCCACGATGCCGTCTTTCGAGAAAGTTTCGGCGTTCCTGACGGACTGAAGAACGTATTTGACGAACACAACTAATTCGATCAGATTGCGACAGGCCCAGGCCAACAGCGCTTGGTCGCTATCATTCAAGCCCGGCTTTAAGCCTTTGGCACTCTCGTGCATTCGCCTGGAGCAACGCTAATAAAGTCTTCTTCCTTGGTTCGTTTTCAGGCAATGCGGTGACGAGCGGAATAACAGTTGCGCTCGCTACAAGGGCTTTGTTGAACTCTTCAAGTTTTTTCCGCTGTTGTTTTCCGTCAGTCCGATCATGTCTTTCGGAGCCAAGAGGATGGATCAAACTCCAACGCATTGCTCTTGTACTCCTTTCCGAGAGCGTCACGGTAAAAGCCAACGAGTTTGATCTTTTCACCGATCCCTTGTCGTTTGAGTGGTTCCGCGACTGTCATGCACCTCAAGCCACATCATGCAGTTCTTACCCGAGGGCAAGTCGTAGGGTAGTGGCACAGTGCCTCCCGCATTGGGCGAAATGAGCGCGTGCCCGTTGGGGAGTCTCACTCCGAATGCGTTCAACGTCACGGATTCTGTCCCTGGATTTCTGGCTTCAACAATAAATGAGGGAGGCCCAAGGTGATGGTCATATGTGAGACAACCATGAGTAAGAACCACTTCTATAAATCTTCGCTTCTTATCAAACCGCGACCGAAGAAAATGAACGAACCCGAGAGCCACTATCGCGCCTACACCAGAAAATAACCATTCCCGGTTCCCCCAAATCAATTTCACAAATGTCATTCGATGTGGCCATCCTCAGATCGAATCACAGCACCCGCTTTCCGCCGAGACTGCTGAAGTCTACCGGATCCTTTATTTCGCCAGGACGACGAAAAGTAGCAGCCCAATGTTTCGCCGCGTTATTCATAACCAACCTAAGCAAATCAGGAGTCCAACGGATTTGATTAGTCTTGACCAAATGACGGAGAAGTTTTGCAATCGCCTCGGGTTTTTCACGAGGGAACCTTGGCTGCTTCAGTGAGGCGATTTTTTCCTTTTTGACCGTAATGGCTGACCTGAGACCACGATTGCTGTTCTTGATAGTCATTTCGTTCGGCTCCTCTCTCTCTCTAGTATCGAAAACATTTCGTATCACACTTTACACCAATGCGACTCTCGCTGAAATGGCGAACGGGGCTCGTGCGTCAATCAGACCACTTTTTTTAGTGTTATAATGACTTCACGGAGTGAATGCGATGTTGAATGACGCCAAGGACCAAGCACTAACGAAAAGAATTTTGGAGATGGCTTTAGGAGCAAAGCCCGGACCCGCACACATCCATCCGCCGGTGATAGCAAACGAAATTCAGCTATTTCACACGGACGTTGAGCATCAGTTGGTGCGCCTGGCAGAAGGCGGCTTACTGGCACTCTCCGCGTGGGATGGCTCCCGAGAGAAGCCATACCAAGAATGGCTTGATGAGACTTCGTTTTTCAAGAACCGTCAAGATGCTGGATACGTGAGAGTAAGGATTCTGCCCGAAGGCGAGCTATACCTTTCAAGATCGTCGAAGGCTCCGATTGGTTTTGCAGCCAAAGCTGTCTGAATCTTGCATCAACACTCCTTTTCCGTTGCCTTGGAATCCGCACCCTAACTGATGAACAAGCTCTGGACGCTGTTAATAATCGTAATCGCGGTTATAGCCGTCTTGGCATACTCACGGTTGTCGATTCCGAAACTGGCACCTGGGTCCGATATTCACGGAGGGCATGCCGACAGCTTAAATAAAACACATTCCACTACAACAGCAAAAAAGCCATCTCCAGTAGTAACAAAATCTCCACCGGAATCGAAGCAGCGAGTCTTGGATGTTCTGCTTGAGCTTGAGCGCAAGAATCCCAACATGCGTTGGGTGATGCTAACGCCAAGCATGATGAACGTGCTCACGCCATTTGGGCCGTGTGGCAGTGTGACGCAACTAGCTCCCCATCAGTTCGGTTTTAATAGCGGCAGGGAGAATGACAGGACGGTATTGTTGTTTCCAGATGAAGAGAGTGCCCTGAGGGCGGCATGGAAATATTGTGACGGCTGGTACGTGCAGGAAAAGGCTGACAGGTCTGCCGCACAGCAAATCGATCAAGCGTCGAAGCCGCGAGCAGTGAAGTAGTGCCATCTTAAAAAGTGGTGCGATGTGACGATGAAACTCGATAAAGATCAGCTCAATCTAAGACTGACACAGATCGACGAGCGATTGCTGGGGCAGGGTTTGCCATTCAAATATCGTCCGCTCGAAGCCTTCAAAGCCGTTTATGGAACGATCTCAACTGGCGAGCTACGCGATTCTCTGTTCGAAGGAGTCGTCTCCTGGTTCGTCGAAAAATATGGCGAAAGCGCCAAGTGGGACGGCGTAATCGGAAGATGCCCGTTACTCGTTCGCGGAAACGTGTATCTCCTGCGCATTCCGTTCACGAGCGGCGACGCCCATCTTAAGCTCACGGACCATATTGAAGGCCTACCGCAGAATGTTCGGGAAACATTCACGCCTCAAGAGTTCAAAGAGCTTGGGAATAAAGCTGTGATCAGTACGTTGTGTTTTCAGAAGTTGTACGACATGACCGTCGAGGATACGTTCCTAGACGATGTTGAGAAGGGTTTGGTGTGGAGGGGTCTATTCGACCTCGAAAATGCTGCTAATACTCTGAAACAAAGCGGGGATACCCAGACCACAATTTTCCAGACCCACGAAGCCGCAGAGAAATTTCTCAAAGTTGCGCTAAAGCGGTCTGGAAGCACTGTTGATCTCAAGTCGCTGAACCACCGTATGCGGAAAATCCATGAAATGTTGAGCGCCTCAAACAGCCGATATGTTTGGTTGAGAAGCTCGGTGGATTCGCTCCAGAACTTCGCACCCAACATGGACATCCGCTACGGCGTTGTAGCGCGAAGCCAGGAAAACGCGATTTCTGCATTCTTCGCGGCCCTGAATATTTGTGCTGTCTTAGCGCAGATGTGGTTATTCGATATCGCACGAGGAACGGATCGCGCCACATTTGTACCTGGTAGCTTCTACAAGGACGGTGCTGACGTCACCTACCGATGTTTAGGGCTTTCGTTGACAAAAGAGAAGCGACCAGGAGCACTGTTGAGACGATTTGGAAACTACCCACTCGGCTCGCTAATGCTCGATATGCTTCTCGACTTGGACCAGAGCGCCCTCTATCTGGAAATCAAGGATGCTTCTCAGATCGATGGGCTGCGAGGCCTTTATGAATTTCATATGCGCAATCGGGGCAAAGAGAAAACGCCAGAGGAGTTTGGAATACAGATCACTTCGGGTGCGGAAGGAAGCTATACAACTGCCTTTCTTAAGAGAGACATCACTCCGAAGAAATAAGACATTCTTCAAATCCCTGCCCGAGATGCTCTCGTCGGCTTGGCTTTACTCGTCGTGATACTTTATCTCCACAATAGCGACCCTCACCGGAATCGGTAGGAAATGGGTTCAGAGAGATCAACAGCATGAAACCGCAAGAAGCGTTTGAAGAACTATTCAGGGATTTTGTGAAAGAGTTCGGCGGGGAAGTCCTTCCCGAACCTTCAGACACCAAAATTGCGGACTATCTATTTCGCAAAGAGAATATCGTGGCCGAGCTAAAGTGCTTGGTGCTTGACCAAACCGCGCCGATGAACACCAGACTGACGCAGGTGGTGAAACACGTGGTGAAGCAGAATGAGAGCTTGCTGGCCTTCTGTGACGGTGAGCCCTTGGAGATCGCTAAAGCACCAAAAGAGATTTCAGACCCCTGGCTCGACATTTTGACTGCACCACTTGAAGGCATTGTCGAAACTGCGAATCGCCAGATTCGTTCCACCAAAGAACGCCTAAATTTGCCTATCGCACAAGGGCTGTTGCTGATATTCAATTACGGTAATCCGCTCCATAACCGTCCGAAAGACTTCAGGCTACTACTAGCGAAGGTCCTTCGAAAAAAGTGGCCGAATAAGGAACTTAGATTCACCCACATTCAGGGAGTCGTGTATTTCTCGTATGAAACAGTCAAGACCCAGGAGCAAAACATGTCTTTCTGGGCACCGATGCAGATTCAAGTTGCTCTGGGCGACGACATGAAGCCAATGGAGAAATTCCAAAAGGATTTGCAACAGGGATGGTATGCCTATGTCGAGAAGATTTCTGGAAGGCCGGTCAGACAGCACGTGGGAGAATGAGTTCGCGCAGCGGAACCCTGTGATTTGTCCGTTCTCTCATTTATCGTCTTGCATCATTGACTCGATATAATCCCGCGCCTTATCAAACGTCGTAAAAGCTGTGCCTCCTGGGCTATCCTCAAACGCCCAGACCATTCCATGAGACTTATCACCTTCCTGATCGGCGAACGCTAGTTGTTTGTTCGTCTGTGCGTCGTACAGCGCCATCGTCGCGTAGTTGTCTGGGATATCCGAAGGCGAATACGACAAATTCTTACTGGCATATGATTCGGCGTAACAACGGTTCGTGTCCGGATTGTAGTGTGACTTGACTTCCGCAGTGAGGGCTTTCCCAACCAGTCCACCCAAGGCAAGATATTTTTTCTGTACGAGGTCTTCGCATTTACCTCGTAAATTGAATTCTTCTGTCGCCGAGATTAGGGGGCGTTGTTGCACTTGAGGCTGTGGTTGGATTTGCTGAACGGCTTCTGGTTTGTTACCGCATCCCGTTAATGCGGCCAGCACAACAATTACCAAAACGTGTTTCACTCTTCCTCCTACGAAACAAGCTGGAACAACTCAGGACGCTACTTTCATCGCGGCGCGTACGCTGTCCAAACCGTGACAGCGAACGGTAACGTGAGCGTCAGGCAAGCGTATCTGAAAAAATGCAACACCTTCAAGAGTCCACTGTCTCTCAATTTTTCCAGTCTTTGGTGAGCCGAATAATTGAACACGCCAGAGTCCGCCCCCACTGACTCCACCAAAATGTTTTGGAACGCCTGGAAACTTCGTATCCTCTGTCAAATCGATGTAGTCGAAACCGCCATGCTTAGAGGGTCCTGCATTTACGTCGGAGAAAAATCCATTGATGTTCAACTCTGCGTGCGTTGGAGTGTACTTGCCAAATTCTCCAGGCGCTCCCATGAGGATCAAGACTTCGACGCCGTCCACTTTTTGGTTCGGTTGGTTTCTGTCGAGAGGATAGAATCTCCTGTACGCTTCGATCCCGCCGACAAGATTACTGGGGACTCTTAGAAAAACGAGGTCAGGCCCCCATTCGTTCCAGGCTTTTGGTATTGGTAAGCTGAAGGGGATGAGCGAATCGGTTTCAATTGTGCAGCGTTGGTCTACGTTTTCCTTTAAAGTTATTCCGACTCGCTGTGAAGGCTTCAAGCGCTCTTCCCAGACATGCGCAGCGGTCAAAATGTAGTGCGAATTTGCGAACTGCACCAGGCTACCTGTCCCAGAGAAATTTAATAGTTCCCCTGCGCCAGACTCGGAAATTGCAAACAGTGCGACTGTACTCGCTCCAAGATCACGAACGATGCTTTCCCTCAGCCCCGATTTTTCGTCCAACAGCATAGCCACTATTTCTTCTCGGCTTGGCATCAGTATTATTCCCCTTCGTTTCTGGGTTTAACCCAACTCAGTTTGGGAGTATATACCTAGGTAAGTACTCCTTTCTCTAGCCCAACTGATCGTCGGAAAAGCGAGGAGACCTGGGATTGATGCTATATTGGCCTCCTATGCCAATCCTTGCGCGCAACGTCTTATCTTTGCCCGATTTCGTAAAGCAGGTTCTATCTATCCGCGACGGCTGGCAAAGAGAAAATGATGAAGAAGAATACGAAGCGAAAAAGCGCGGGGATGACAGTCATGATGCCCCACTGCAAATGTGGTTTAGGGGGCAAGCCAACGCGAGATGGAAATTAGTGCCTTCGCTCTACAGGATGAGGCAATCCAACGAAAACGAACTCCGTACAGAATTCAAATTGCGAGCATTCCAACTGATGCCTGAAGGGCATGTTCCCAAAGATGACAAGGAATGGTACTTCCTGATGCAACACTTTGGCACGCCCACGCGATTGCTAGATTGGACTGACGGTGCGCTAATCGCTTTGTATTTTGCGGTGAAGGCGCAGAAGAAAATTAAGAATGCTGCCGTGTGGATGCTTGACCCTGAGTGGCTCAACGCTGAAGTGTTGAAGGAAGTTGACCCTGACAATTACATGTCTGGTGTGCTGCTTCCTGATTGGCGTGAGGTTTCCGATTGGTTTCCTATACCATTCGAGCAGCCTTTGCATGTTGTTTTGCCCATCGCGGTTGACCCGCCACATGTGGCCCGGCGGGTTTCTGTTCAGAGAAGCCGCTTCACTATTCACGGTAGGTCTAAACGAGGCCTTGATGTGCTGGCGCAAGGATTGCCGAACACACGGCTGGTTAAGCTGGTGATTCCAAACAAAGTTGGCAAGGACATCCTGAGAAATTTATCGACGTGCGGTATCGTCGAGACAAGCGTGTTCCCAGACTTGGAGGGTTTGTCGCGCGAACTCGAAACTAAGTGGACACAGATCAACCCTAAAGTAGGGACAAAACACTAAGCTCGCGCGTTCGGTACTGCGTCAAAATGCGACGTGTTCTTCCTAGCGCTTTTGCTAAACTTTTATGATCATCCGCAACACCGTCTTGGAGTGGTATCGCGACGACTTCGGTTTCTCCAAGCCGATCATCGATGGCTTTGTACGCCTGGTGGAAGAGCAAGCTGATGCAGCCCCACAGCAGTATAGTGCGGGCAAACAGATAGACACCATCGAAGAAGACCTTGGTGAAGATGGTGTTCACGGTTACATCGTTGAAACCTTCCGTGGTTTTGACAGCGACTCCTACGATGTCGAGTCGCTCTGGAAAGACACCTTTCCTAGTTTACTGCGCCGATCCGCACTGATAACAGTATACGGATACTTCGAGCACGAATTGGTCAGGCTCTGCAATCGATTCAAACATGAAAAGAAGTTTCGATTGTCGGTCACCGATTTAAAGGATGACGGAATCAAGGGCGCAGTAAACTATCTTGAGAAAGTTGCGAATCTCGATGTCCACAAAAACGGTGCGGAGTGGAAATCTATGAATCACGTCAGAGTAATTCGCAACGCGGTTGTCCACAGAGATGGCGGAATTCGTGATCAGCAGGATCAGATTCTCCCACAGGTTTCTGAAGCCATCGAACATCTGAAATATATTCAGAGAGATGATTACGACGTGATCCTTGAGAGCGGTTTTGTTGCGCAAGTCGTGGAGATTTTTGGGCGGTATTTCAAACTGATTGACGATTCAATTCAGGCTTCAGAGCAACAGGCCAAGTGATTCTCAGTGCGTCGTTATGTCAGGGATTGTAATCAGAGGGAGTCGGCCAAGCCCCTATTGGGACTCTTCGATCAGCGGCAACCGCTTGCTCAAACTGATGAAAATACTGCATCCGCCCTTCGCGTGTGTTTTTGGCCGGGAATATGAGCATCCCCTTCGGATCGCCGGAGTCTGCCATCCACCCTCCCTTACCCCATTCGATGTAAACAAGGTACGATCTCGCTCGAACGCAGGTCGGGCAATTTATACTGGCTGACCCGTACAACTTATCTCCGGGCTTCAAAAGGGATGAATTCGAAGCAGTGAATAAAGCCATTGGTCCGCCTTCAGTGTGCCCCTTCAGCCAGTCAAAAGTACCCGTTGGTATTTGTACAGGGTCGTTTCCGTCAGGCTGACTGCTGTTCCAAAGTTCGACCGCGTACTTCATGTCTCGGGCAACTGCATCAGAAGGGTTAACGATCACCGCTGCCGGGGCTTCTGGGTAGACGAGTTTCAAGAAGATATCAGGCTGCGGGGGATGAATGAATTGATCCAGCTTTGCGGAAAGTTCCTTCACTGCGGCTTCGTTTTCCCGCGTGCCGTTCAGGATCGTCTGTATCTGCTTCGCCAGAGTTGCGTCTATACCCTTGCAGCTTAGCGATGCAGAATTTCCATTGCCAGAAACGTTGATCGAACAGTTGCCAGCCTGTTGTGTTGGTTGTTTTGTGACCTGCGCCGAGAGCGAAGGAGTTAGAAAGAGATAGATCGCGATGAACGCTAACATTTTGTGGTCGCGCTTCATTTTGGCTTCGCTCCGTCGCTGCAGTCCACGCTCGTTTGGTTTTGACTGCCATTAACGTTCGCTCCGCAATCGCCCGTTTGCTGCCGAATTGCGGGTGACGTTTGCGTACTCTTGCTTTCTTCGTGGACCTGATAGCACGCGTATCCGACAAGCGCGATCACGATCAATGCGGCCAGCCGGAAGCCGTGGGTAACGATGAATTTGAGGGCAGACGGTGCTTGCTTCTGAGATAGTTTCGGAAAAAAGTTTCTGTGGAACAGAGTTTGCACAAACGCAAGAGCTACGCACAGCAAAAAGCCAGCAAAGGCGTACGGGTTGTTCAGGTGATCGACAATCTTGGGAAATTGGATGAAGGGATTCACGCGCGTCGAATGCCTGCTTTCGCTAGGCACGCGTCGCAGACTCCAATCAAAGATTCTTCGCTAACAGTTTGACTGTTGCCATCTACGAAGACTGAGGGTAACGGTCGCTCAACAGGTTTGCCGCACGGCTCACCGTTGGGATGGCTGCAGTCTTCCTTAGTGCACATACAAACCGCATGATTTGTCACGTTCTTGACTCCCTTTCGGCCAATGCGACGAGAGCAAACTGTTACCGGGGGAGGTAGGTCGGCTCTTCAGAATCCGGCAGGTTCCTTCGTTTTGTCCCAATCGCGCCGAGTAGTCATCCGAGTGCTTCGGGCACCACGGAGGGGCCAAGCGAGAGATGAACTGGAACTAGTCGATGCCGCATAATCCGTTGCAAGTTCAAGTCCCTTTTCTTCGGCGCGCAAACGAACATATCCTCGCATAACGCTTTCAGTGAATTGGTACCAACCTTTTTTCGTGTTCATCAAAATGCGTCCGCAGGATTTGCCTTTGAGAACATTGAGCCTCGACACCACCGTTGTTCGATCAAGCGGTTCATCTTTGCCGGACAATTTTAGATACGACTCGTAGATGTTTTCCGTACTTCTGAACAGGTCGGCATGGTCCGCCACAGCCCACAGAAGTTGCTCGTAGTCAGGCGCATTTTTCATGACCGCATGTTCGTATGTGGTTTTGAGGTGTTGCTCAATTCCCATCACTGATTCCGCCACGGCTTCCCGATAGTGATCGAGATTAGAAATTGTACAGATGCGGTCATCATTAAACACCTGCCAAAACAACTTCTCGCAAATGAGGTGAACGTAGTACGGAAATCCGTCACTAATAGCCGCAATTCGGAATCGTGCATGCGTTTCAACTTCGAC
>Ga0182018_10003882_pt1 | contig 13007 bp, 9 predicted proteins | sample 812P2MmetaG_FD_120490 | JGI IMG/M metagenome (GOLD analysis project Ga0182018, IMG submission 120490) | Permafrost microbial communities from Stordalen Mire, Sweden - 812P2M metaG | ecosystem: Environmental > Terrestrial > Soil > Wetlands > Permafrost | place: Sweden: Stordalen | collected...
AAGATAAAGCGAAACTAAAAATCGCTTTCTGCCCTTCTTTGCCGCGATTATTCCTGTGAAAACTTCGGCTCTGCGCGCCCAACTCGAAAAGTCTCTTGGCAGCAGAATCCCTGCGCCTTTTTCTCCTCGGCGACCCGGGCCTGCGGAGATGGTAGCTTCCGGCATTCCGGAAATTGATCATCTCACGGGCGGCCTGCCGCGCGGATGCCTGACAGAAATTTCCGGGCCTATCGGTTCGGGGCGAACAAGTCTTCTCATTTCCCTGCTCTCCGCACTCACCAAACGGGAAGAATCGTGCGCGCTGGTGGATGGCCGGGATTCATTTGATCCGTGCGGCGCGCAAGAGGCGGGCGTCGCTCTCGGAAGATTGCTTCTGGTGCGCTGCAACAATATTGAGCAAGCGTTGCGCGCAGCGGACCTGTTGCTGCACGGCGGCGGATTCGGGCTGGTTGCGCTGGACCTGAGCGATCTGCCAATTGCGAGCGTGCGCCGCGTGCCCTTGAACGTGTGGTTTCGTTTTCGAAGGATGGTTGAAAACACGCCGACAGTTTTCATGCTCCTCGAACAGGAGTCTTGCGCGAAAACGTGCGCTTCGCTCGTGCTGCGCCTGGAAATGAAAATGGCGCGGTGGCGTTCCATCCACAAAAGCGGCGAGGAAAATACGCAGCCAACTCTTCTCAGTGGCTTGCAATTCAACGCGGAAGTGATGCGCTGCCGATTCGAGCGCAGGAAATTAGAAGATGGTTGGCCTGGCGTTTCCGCTGCGGGGGATTCCGCTCCGAGTGACTCTTCCGAAGGCACGCGCTGCAGTTTCGAATCAAAGCCTGCCTGGACCGAACTCACAAAGAAGCGCAGAAAAAACAGCGAAGTCTGAAACAGATCCCGCGCCTGTTTACCGGCGCCGTGAAGGATTTTATTCATTCGAGAGACTCCCCATGCCCTTTGCATGCATTCATGTCCCCAATTTCATTCTGCAAGCGGCGCTGCGCATCGAGCCCGGACTTCGCACACAGCCGGCCGGAATTTTGGATGGCACTCCTCCGTTTGTCACCGTCATCGCGAAAAATAAAAAAGCAGGATCGCTTGGCCTGCAAATCGGAATGACGAAATCGCAGGCGGAACAAATTCACGGTTTGCAACTTCGCCGCCGTTCGATCGAGCATGAAACGGCAGCGCATGCGGCGTTGGTGGATTTGGCGCTGTCGTTCAGCCCGCGCATCGAGGAAACCGCAGTGGATACCATCATTCTCGATCTTGCAGGGCTGGCGCAGCTTTTCGGCGGATTCGAGAAACTGGTGCAGCACTTAGGCCGGCGCGCGAAGAAATTTGGATTGTCCGCGCAGGTTGCCGTTGGGTCGAATCCGGAAGCGGCACAACTTGCAGCACGAGGCTTTGCGGGGGTGACTGTGCTCTCGCCGGATGAAGAAACGGAGCGCCTTGGCAGCCTGCCCATTAGCGCGCTGAATCCGACGCTTGAAATTCGGGAGACGCTGGAACGCTGGGGCGTGCGGACGTGCCAGGCGCTGGCGGATTTGCCGGTTGCGCAACTCTCCGAGCGGCTGGGGCAGGAAGGCGTGCGGTTGCAGGAGTTGGCGCGGGGAGCGAGCGGGCGGGCTTTGATCCCGACGATTGCCGCGATGGAATTCGAAGAGGCAATGGAACTCGATACGGCGGTGAGCGAGTTGGAGCCGCTTTCGTTTCTTTTGGGGCGGTTACTCGATCAACTTTGCGGACGGCTTTCGGCGCGGGCGCTGGCTACGAATGAGATTCGATTGAAGATGGTGCTTGAGCGTGGGGAGGAGGAAATTTTTGGGATTACGGAGAAGAGAAAACATACGAACTCCGGCATTGAGACAGCAGCAGATTCCTCGCCTGCCCTGAGCGTAGCCCAAGGGTCGCGCCGGGAAAGCGGCGCTCCTCGGAATGGCAATGGCTGCAATAGAAGCGACATAAACCAACAAAGCAATGGGCATTTTTCTCGGGTGCAAAGGGGCGCAGCCCTTCGAGACTCCCTTCGAAGCTCGGGGCAGGCAGGGTTAACAAGCAGTGCCCCTACAAAAACAGACGCTGCGGGGGCATTGATTTATGAGCATGCGCTGCGGTTGCCGCTGGCGATGCGCGATTCCAAGGCGCTTTTGCGGCTTTGGCGATTGCATCTGGAGGCGCATCCACCTGCGTCGCCGATTGTAAAAATCACGATGACGGCGGAGCCGGCGAAAGTTCGGTTTGCGCAATCGGGGCTTTTTGTTCCGCTCTCGCCTGATCCGGAAAAACTTGAAATCACGATGGCGCGAACGGGCCATTTCGTCGGAGCCGCGAACATCGGCTCGCCTGAATTGCTGGATACGCACCGGCCACTCTCGTTTCGCGTGGGGCGGTTCAATCCGTTGGAGGCGTCCTTGCCGGACAATGATTTCGGCGAGTCTTCAGTTTCCTCAGGGGTTTCTCTGGGGGTTTCTCTGGGAGTTTCTTCCGGGATTTATTCGGCGGATTCTACTTCGCTTCTACCGGCGACGGCGCTCCGTGTATTCCGGCCGGCGATGCCTGCGAGAGTCGAGGCTCGTGCGAATTCGCGCGACGATACTGACGATACTAGTGATAAGGCTCGCGAAAATTCTCACGACACTTCTCACGCAACAATGAACAAAGTGCATGCACCGGCGCGCGTTTATTTCGGTGGCGTGTGGGGGGATGTGATGGCGGCCTCCGGGCCGTGGCGGACGTCCGGAGATTGGTGGACGGAAGGTTCGTGGAACCAGGATGAATGGGACCTCGAAATTGAGTTTCCGGTTCCTGCTGTAAAAGAAACGCATGCGTTTTCACGTACAGCATTTTCACATACAGCGCAGAAGACGGAGAGTGCGCGGGCGCGGGGCGTATATCGGATCGTTCGCGAGCGCGCGAGTGGGGAGTGGTTCGTCCGGGGCGTGTACGACTGATGTACATCGAACTCCACGCGCGATCGGCTTTCAGCTTTCTCGAAGGCGCTTCCCTTCCCGAAACTTTGGCGGGACGCGCCGCGGAGATGGAGTTTCCAGCAATGGCGTTGCTCGATCGCGACGGGCTGTATGGAGCGCCGCGCTTTCATCACGCCGCGCTGAAAAATAAAATTCGCGCGCATATCGGCGCGGAACTTACGGCCGCCAATGGATTTCGCTATCCGGTTCTCGTCAAAACGCGCGCGGGATATCAGAACCTCTGCCGGCTGATCACTCGGATGAAGCTGCGCGCGGCAAAAAATGAAGGCTGCATTTCCGCGGAAGAAATGACGGAACATGCCGTGGGCCTCGTTTGCCTCACCGGCGGAGAAGAGGGGCCGCTCAAGCACGCGCTCGAGCGGGGAGGCATCGCCGACGGAATGGAATGCGTGCGGGAACTCAGTGAGATTTTTGGACGTGAGAATGTGTACGTGGAATTGCAGCGGCATCTTCACCGCGATGAGGAGGCGCGAAATCAAGCGGCGGTGGAGATTGCGCGGAAGCTGCGGCTGCCGCTGCTTGCGACGAACGGCGTAGCGCATGCAACGCGGATCGAGCGGCAGGTACTCGATGTTTTCACTTCCATTCGCAGCCATGTTGCGCTCGAAGCCGCTGGGCGTTTGCTGGCGCGCAATTCCGAACGACATCTGAAGCCGGTGGAGCGGATGGCGCGACTTTTTGCCGATCTTCCCGAAGCTATCGCGCAAACGACGGAGCTTTCTTCGCGCCTCGAGTTCACACTCAAAGATTTAGGCTACGAATTTCCGAAATATCCCGTTCCGAATGGCGAGACGCAGGACTCTTTTTTGTGGCAGCGCACGATGGAAGGAATGATTTCGCGCTACGGCGCGAATGACGAGAAAGCGCGCCGGCAGTTGGAGCGTGAACTGGCGCTGATCGAAAGGCTCGAACTGGCCGGCTATTTTTTGATCGTCTGGGACATCGTGCGTTTCTGCCGCGATAAAAATATTCTCGTGCAGGGGCGCGGCTCCGCGGCCAACAGCGCCGTCTGTTATTCGCTCGGAATCACGGCGGTTGATCCTGTCGGCATGGACCTGCTCTTCGAGCGATTTCTTTCCGAAGAGCGGCATGAGTGGCCGGACATCGATCTCGATCTTCCGAGCGGCGACCAGCGCGAGCGGGCGATTCAATATGTCTACGAGCGCTACGGCAAACTTGGGGCGGCTATGACGGCGAATGTGATCACCTATCGCGGCCGCTCTGCTGCGCGAGAGGCTGGAAAGGCACTGTCATTTGACCTCGAAACGCTTGACCGGCTGACGAGTCTCGTTAACGCATGGGAATACAAGGATGATGACGACTCGCTCGTCCGCCATTTTCAGGATTCCGGGTTCGACGTCGAGCATCCGCGCATCAAGAAATTCATCGAACTTTGCATCCGCATGCAGGATCTTCCGCGCCATCTGGGGCAGCATTCGGGCGGGATGGTGGTTTGCAAGGGCCAACTCGATTCTGTCGTGCCGCTCGAACCGGCGACGATGCCGGGACGCGTCGTGGTGCAGTGGGACAAGGAAGATTGCGCCGACATGGGCATTGTCAAAGTGGATTTGCTGGGGCTCGGAATGATGGCGGTGCTCGAAGAGACGATCGAGATTATTCGCGATCACTATCGAGAAGATGTGGATCTGGCGCGGCTACCCGCGAATGATCCGTTGGTTTACAAGACGCTGCGGAAAGCCGATACCGTCGGCATGTTTCAAATCGAGAGCCGGGCGCAGATGTCTTGCCTGCCGCGGCTGAGGCCGGTGAAGTTTTATGACATCGTCGTACAGGTGGCGATTATTCGCCCCGGGCCGATTGTCGGGAAAATGGTCCATCCTTACTTAAAGCGCCGCGCGGGTCGCGAGCCGGTCGAGTACCCGCATCCTTCTCTCGAACCGGTTCTCGCGCGTACGCTTGGGGTTCCGCTGTTTCAGGAGCAATTGCTGCGCATGGCCATGATTGCCGCGGGATTTACGGGCGGCGAAGCGGAAGAGTTGCGTCGCGCGTTTGGCTTCAAGCGATCGGAAGCGCGGATGAAAGAAATTGAAAAGAAACTCCGCGCGGGAATGATGCGTACAGGCATCGCAGAGGAAGCGCAGGAGATGATCGTCAAATCAATCACTTCGTTTGCGCTATACGGCTTTCCGGAATCGCATGCCGCGAGCTTTGCGCTACTTGCGTATGCGAGCGCATATTTGAAATGCCATTACCTCGCAGCGTTCACGGCGGCGATGCTGAATAATCAGCCGATGGGATTTTATTCGCCGGCTACGATTGTGAAAGATGCGCAGCGGCATGGGTTAAGGGTAAAGCCGATTGATGTGGCGCATTCAGATTGGAAATGCACGCTCGAGTGCGATGGTGAAAATTGGGCTGTGCGGCTGGGGTTGCGTTATGCCAAGGGATTGCGCGAGGAGCCGGCGCAGGCCATTGTTGCAGAACGCTCGATTCGCGCTTTTGCTTCCGTCGAGGACTTGAAGCACCGAGTGCCTTCGCTGCAGAAATCGGAATTGATTACGCTGGCTGAAATTGGGGGGGTTAATTTTTTCGCGCAGCCTGCAAGCTTCGAAGCGGATACCGGCGTGGAAGCGGGCGCGAAAAAGCGGCGGAGATTCCATCGCCGCGATGCCTTGTGGCAGGTCGAGCGAGTGGCACGGCCTGCGGGGCCGCTGCTCGATGATCCACAGGAAACGCCGGTGAAAGAGGAAGAAATTCCAGGCTGGCCGCCCTTGCCACGAGACACTTCTCCGCTATCGCCGATGACGGACGCCGAGCGGCTCGTCGCCGATTTTCGTGGCACGGGAATGACGGTGGGGCCGCATCCGATGTCCTACTGCCGCGCTGCGATGACGGCGCTTGGGGTGCGGCGCGCGTATGAGCTCGAGCATCTTCCCAACGGGATTCGTTTGCGCATCGCGGGAGCCATCATCGCGCGGCAGCGGCCCGGCACGGCAAAAGGCTTCGTCTTTCTGAGTGTTGAAGATGAAACCGGGATTGCGAACGCCATCATTGCGCCCGATGTGTTTGCGGAAAATCGCGTCACAATTGTGAGCCACCCATTTCTTCTCATCGAAGGCAGACTGCAACATCAGGATAACGTCATTTCGGTGAAAGTCGATTCGGTCGAGGCTCTCTCGATCCCTTCGGCCGCGGCTGCCTCACACGATTTTCACTGAACGCCGTCCACAGCGATCAGATTTTCGGCCAAATCATCTCCGAGGGAGCTCCGGAAGTGTAACGTCATCCCATTCCCGACCGCAAACCGGCTGGCACCCGCAGTCGCTGGCAAAACATGAACGCAGCGCCTCCTTGAGAGATTCATTCACCAACCCCCGAACGGAATTGATCTTAAGCGCTCTTATAAATGGTGAATGGGTTCTCTTCAGTGTTCTGCGCGGTTTTCACCAGAAACTCGGCTTCATCCAAAGCTGCCTTGAATGCTTTGTCGGCCGGCGACATAAAAACAACATAAATCGGCCGTGGTTTCTCACGAAGCGACTGGCGAATATTATCGACCGTTTTAACGAGCGGCATTCCATCACACGGCAGATTAAGGTATAGGACCAACGGTGCCGGCGGCAACGAGAACTCCGTGAAATCCATGCAAACCGATTCAATCGATTTGCACTTCTGTTCAGGACTCGAGTATTTTCGGATGTTTTGCTCCGAGGAGAGGTGAAGCTCGCGCGAGAACTCGATACCAATGATTTTCTTGAAAGGGAACTTCGACGCGAGCAGGAGCGCGCGCCCTTTACCCGACCCTAGATCGATGAATTGAAATTCCCTAAAGTCAATTTCGAGATTCAATACGGCGGCCATGAATCGCGCGGGCTCAATGGCCACGTAATTGGATCCATAAATCCAATTCGGACTTGGAATCTCCAGATCACTCAAGAACGTTACCCCACCGGTGTCCCCATCGGTATCAACGCCATGGGTGACATCGAATTCGCTACGAGTGTTGTCGCGCGAAATCTCCTTGGCAATCCGATGCTCTCGATACAATTGGATCGGCAAGAGCACGCTGCGAAAAATCGATGCGACCACGCCGCGCTTGGCGAACGATTTCTTAATGCGAGGAATGATTGTCTTCACCAGCCGCGGCACAAATTCTCTCCTAGGGTGATCATAACATTCGGCGCTTTCGAACTCTCTCACACGCTGGGCGGCGAGCTAACGCTGGTATGTGCTTCCCCACTACGAAGTTGATTGAGGAACAGCGACGCCGTAGGAGCACTGGCGCGATACCCCCAGGTCACCACGCGACGTCCCTACAACTGGCGGCGAAGATCGGCCGTTGGTGCGGCGCGACATTTGCGCACCGGCAACTGTGCAGGCACAGAGATGTTTCAGCTCGGCACTCGAATTGCAGCATCAGGTTGTAGTTGGCAGCCCGATTCGAGAGTGGGCCTTGCCGGAATACCGGATACCAGAGACCTGGTGGGTTTGCTGTCGGCTCTGTAACTACTTTATTTTAATGGAGTTGCGGCTAGTAAGAGCTGTTCTGGCGGCTAACTTTAGACCAAGATTCACTTAGAGTTGCACGGCAACCTCAGGTTCGAAACTGAAACTGTATGCACATAACTGCTGAACATGTTGGCATCTTTTGAGAAAGCAATTGCCCGTGCAGTAGTCTCAAAGGCTTCGTTTTCTATAAGTTCTATACGGTACAGACCTAGGGACGGATAAGTGCTCAGGTTTGGGAAATTGAGTTGACGACCAGTCACAGTTCGCGTATCAACGAAGCAGCAATATTTTGGGCACTCCAGCGTGTTCAAAAAGTTCGGCACCGTAGGTCGAAACATTCGAAATATCGAGTTCACTAAAAGTTCGCAGCGGTCTCTGCGGACCGTGAATGAGGGTACGGAAATGATAAAGCGGAACAGACAAGCGGGACAGACAATGGCCCTGGTCGCTGTGAGCATGTTTGCGCTGATTGCGCTTATGGGGCTCGCTATCGACATGGGGTATTACCGTTATTTCAGGCGCAAGATGCAGACAGCGGCCGACGGCGCCGCGCTGGCTGGGGCGCTGCAGGTACCCTTTGGTCTGGCGGACATCAAAACCGCCGCGACGTCCGCCGCAACCGAAAATGGATTTACTGCGGGCAACGGAGTGACTGTCACCGTGTCCAATCCCCCTACTGACCCGCCTTTTAACAGCAGTGCCTACCCTACGTACGTCGAGGTGAAAGTCACCGAAAGTCAGCTTCCGACATTCTTCTCCAGAATTTTCGGCGTGACGTCTTTTCCGGGCACTCTCACAACGTCGGCCGTGGCGGAAGGAAGTCTCAATTGCATCTACGCTCTAGATGAATCCAGTGCTACAAGCGTTGTTACCGTGACCGCTGCCATCGTGAACTCAAGCTGCGGCGTCACGGACAATTCGGGTATGACTTTGACGGGTGGATTTACGGGCCTCTGCGCTCCGTCAATCCAGGCTTATGTATCCCCGACTGTCGGCGGTGGGAGTTGCACGAATGGCAAGGACGTGAGTCCGGCTCCGCCGACGAAGCTCTACAAGCAAGTGAACGATCCTTTTGCCTATTTGACGGCACCATGCTCGACAAACGATACGGGGTGTGCCACGGCGACTTATAATGATCCGCCCACAACAGTGTGTCCTGCAGGAACGATCGTCGTCAGTACTGTCAGCAACCCGGAACCTTACAACGCCGCATGGGCCACCACCCCACCTTGCTTTACGCCAGCCGTGACGTTCGCCGCCAGCGCCTACCCTACCTTCGCGGCTGGAAGTACGTTCCTTAATACCCTTACGGTCAATGGTGGGTTTTTGGGGAATGTAACGTTCAAGGGGAGCTCAACGGTACAAACATCGATTCGCGGAGGACTGCACATACAGGGCGGCCTTTTGTCCTCGGTAAACTTCTACCCTGGCGTGTTCGTGATTAGCGGCGGGATATCGGACAATGGTTTCATAAATCTCATGAACTTCAACGAGCCCTGTACCTACCAACGAGGTGTCGCCAACGGATGCGCATCGAGCCCAACCACGATCATTCTAGACGGGGGCGGCATGGGTCTCACCGGGACAATTCCTACCGGCGCCGGCGTGTTCATCTATAACACGGCGGACTTCACTCCAGGCTATAGTGTTGCGTACGGGCCGATTAACGTCAAATTCGGACTCGGTACACTAATGCAAGCACCGACAGGAGGGTCCTGCGGACTATTGCCGGGAGTTTCTTGCGCAGGCATCCTGTTTTTTCAAGACAGGAACAATCCGCAACCAGCCACATTTGCTGCCAACCTAACCTTCGGTTCCGGGACTTCGTTCCTTGAGGGCGCGTATTACTTCAAGGATGCGCCAGTCAACTTCCAGTTTGATTTCGGCGCAAACGCGCAGTACTCGTTTCTTGTGGCCAAGGACATCGATTGGACGTTGGCTTTCACGTTTCGCAACGGCTACCAAAGTCTTCCCAACAACTCGCCGATTCAGGAGGGCACCGCGGTACTGGTGCAATAAGCATGACGAATATTAGTCGCAACGTTAAGAAGGGACGAATGCGCGGCCACTCAATTTGCCCTGATGCATGTCAGCTGGTTCGCCCGCTCAATGAGCGGGGTGTCGCGCTATGGGAATTTGCATTGGTGCTTCCGATCGTGCTGTTCATTGCACTTGGCGTTTTCGACTTTGGAAAGTTGATCTACTTCAGTATCGAGGTGGAAAGCGCAGCGCGTGCCGCCGCGATGTTCGGCGCTCAAAACGCCGGCGAGGCAATAACTAATGCAGCTGGGATCACGCAAGCTGCTTACACAGAAGCGCCGGATATCAAGACCAGCGGCTGCGGTACAGGCCAATCACCCGGAACCGCATGCTTCCTCGGGAACGGTGCGGGTGCATTCGTGGCTACGGGTAATACGGCTTATTACGGCTGCGAGTGCCCGGACGGCACAGACGTAAAATCGGCCAGCACGAGCTGCACCAACTGCTCGGGCGGCCAGCACGAAGTCTATTGGGTCGCCGTACAGACCCAGGCGACTTACAAGCCCTTTTTTCCTTGGAACAATATCGCGTTTACAGGCCTCCCGTCATCGTACAACGTGTCGGGGTATGCGAAGATTCGGTTGGGCGCCCAGTAGCCGCGAGGATCGAACGCACGATCTCAACCGCGAGCTGCTTTGTGACGAATGAAATCGGAGAAACGAATGATTTGCGGAGCCTCGCACGATGTGCAAGACCATGAAAAAACGCTCTAGAACTTCGCGCCAACGCGGATCAACGATGTATGAATTTGCCTGGGTGCTCCCCTTCATACTGCTAACGCTCGGAGCGATGTTTGATTTCGGCCGGACGATGTATGCGTACCACTTCATTTCCTACGCAGCTCGCGAAGGAGCACGTTTTGCGAGCGTCCGGGGTTCGTCGAGCTTTGTGGGCTGCCCAGGCGCGGCAAGCCCGTGCCCGGCAACAGCAGCCAACATTCAGTCTTTCGTACAAAGCTTCGCCCCGCCGGGGCTCACTTACGTTAGCGGTGCCGCGGTTGGACAGACCGGCTTTCTCGGAATTGACCAGACTTCTACAGACCTCTGGCCAGGTACCGGTGCCGATGGCACCGTGAATAGCGGCACGACCTACAGCCCGTGCGGGCCTCCGCCGAGCAACAGCCCTGGTTGCGTTGTCTCGGTCAAAGTGGAGTACTCCGTAAATTTTTTCTTGCTCAACATCTTTGGACGATTGATCAAAGGAAGTTCAGGCCAAGCTAACGTCACAATGGAGAGCACGGCCTCCGAAGTAATCACGCAATAGCATTCCTGCCTGGAACAAACGTTGCGCTTTGAATCGCCACGATCTCACGCTCAGCGGCGGTCGAGCGAAACCTTGATCTGGCGCTCGCAGGCAGAATCCACGTAGGGTGAGGTCCGACTTCGGAACATTCTCCCCATCGTGTTTCGCAACAGGAATACGCGATCGCTGCGCCCAGAACCACCGTCCCCTATATCAAACCCGAGAGCGACGACCTGCGTATCACTCACCAGATTCGCCGAACACCATAGTCATCAAACAATCTGTCCTTGCTGATCATCGGCACGTTTTCGGCGTGAGCCTGAGCGATAAGCATGCGATCAAACGGATCTCGATGGGGACCCTTGAGAAGACCGGCACGGATGGCGTGATGGGAGGAGATTGGCAACTCGGCGAATCCCTCGCGTTCCAGTTCCCCGTGAAAATCTGCCACGAGAGGACCCGCTTCGAGCTTCCCGCCCTCGCTCTTAATCGCAATTTCCCATGCAGACACGGCCGACACGAGGACAGTCGTTTCTTGATTCTGAATGACATTGCGAGCGCGACGAGATAGTTTGCTTCCCCCGTCGAGCCACCACAGCAGAACATGGGTATCGAGCAAGACCTTCACTCAATACCCCACGCAGCTAATTCCGTTTTTGAGATGGGCTTGAAGAACGCCCGAGAGATACGGATCTTTCCTTTGAGCCTGCCAGGGACGCGCCTCTTGCGAGAAGTCGCCAAAGGAACAAGCCGCACTACAGGATGTTTGCCGCGAGCAATGACAACGTCGGTGCCGCTGCAGGCCTCTTCGATGAGGCGAGAAAGATTTGTTTTCGCTTGATGAACGGTATACATAGTTAGCTAATCTTATTAGCTAAGTGAGCTTCCGTCAAGTTAGCAATGGGGTTCGGCATTGTATCCAGTCTTTCTTCTGAAAGGCGGATTGGGCATTTTGGCAGGCGGATTCCCGGCAGCACTGCCGTCGCCCGCATGCTTTGATTTAGATTTTCGGCTGGGCCATGGCATGCCGGTTCTGTCTATCGTGTATGGCCATCAACGTGTCTGACTCTGTGACAGCCTGCGCACAGCGTGACGAGATTCTCTTCGACATCGTCTCCCAATTGGCCGCGCGAGCGTATGTGATGGACCTGAAGATCTTGAGATATCCCGCAGTCTTGGCAACGCCACCCGTCGCGCTCTAGCACCTTGCGGGAGAGGTGGCGATACGCCTCGGATTCAAGCCTTAGTCGTGGTCGCTTCTGTTTGAACGCGTTCGAGGCTGTTCCTCACGAAGTCGAGTAATTGGAGTGTTTGCCCGACGGGAAGAGCGCTGATCAGCCGAACCAACGCCAAGAACAAAGTATTCTCAGTGCCAGCTTCCAAGCTCGCTCCCGCTAAGAAATCTGCGCAAATCATTTCGAGGCAATAGCCCCGCGACTTGTCGGTCCCAAGCATCAGCGCGGCAGTCTCGAGCGCCTGCTCGACAACCCCGAGTTGGCTTTTGTATACCTTGAAGTAGAGAATTTCCCAGGGCTCCGTCTCTTTACCCGTGAGATGCTTTTCGACCTCGCGCTTGAACTCTTCTTTGGGCAACTGCTGTGCTCTGTGCAACCAGGTTGCACAATCGAACTCCGCTCCATCCCGCCGAGCCACCTTCGCCAACTCCGTCGCCTTTGACCAGCCCACCTCTTTCAGGTGTGGCTTGGGGATCCGAGGCAACTGCTCGTGGATAGCCATCAGGTAGTAGGCTTTCCTCCGCGATTCCGGGAAGCGCTTCTCAAGGAACTCATCGAATGACTTGAGATTGTCGAGCCGCCAGTGCTGCCCGGAGCGCACTTCGCACAAATAACGGCCAAGCTCGACAAACCGTGTGTCACGCTCCCGCTCGGTTGCTCGTTCCCATCCCAAGATCTTGGTCAGAACGAACATAGCCCTTCGGCGATTGAGCTTCGGAGCCACTAAGGGTCTCCCGTTAGTCGTCAAGCTCGTTAAGCCAATCAAGATCAGTTGCTCCTGCCCGGCGAACGAGATTCGCGTCGATCAACGGCTGATTGTTGAGGCAAAGCCCGAGATGAGCACAGCTGACACAACCGTTCTGAGGGAAGCGGATGCCACTGTGCGAAACGAATTGACCCGCTTCGATCTGCGAAACCGTGGTTTCAACCAAGCGGCCGCACTCCCGGCGTTGCTCATCGGAAATCGTGGCCTTGAGGTATTGGATCTCGGGCTGGTTCTTTCGCACGAACACGACCACGGCGACCTCGGGAATTCCGCTGA
>Ga0182018_10003883_pt1 | contig 13007 bp, 11 predicted proteins | sample 812P2MmetaG_FD_120490 | JGI IMG/M metagenome (GOLD analysis project Ga0182018, IMG submission 120490) | Permafrost microbial communities from Stordalen Mire, Sweden - 812P2M metaG | ecosystem: Environmental > Terrestrial > Soil > Wetlands > Permafrost | place: Sweden: Stordalen | collected...
CTTCAGCCCTGGTCTCGAATGGCGGTTCCATTTCCGCGGATCATACTTCGGCCTGCGAGGCGTTATGGAAAATGCCACCGATAGCAGGAATCCTGCCGTTGTGAACAACGTCGTGGATTCACCCGAATTTCGGACCTTCAGCGAGTTTCAGGGCCGGGCGTTTACGGCGCGCATACGGCTGATCGGTGCGAAGTAACTCTGCCTCCTCGTCACCAGGGAGCTACTTATCAAACCATGCCTCCATGCCAATATCATTCGTGCGGACATCGGCCCGCTTGAAGCCGACTTTCGCCAGCATCTCCTCAAGCTCTGGTTTGGTGTAGGCCCCGCTTCAGCAGCATGAACCGGAACGTCAGCAGTCAGTGATAACTTTTCTCTCCAGCATGAACGCCATCCGAGGGGAGCGCTCATCCGAGTTGAAATAACATCCTCTTGATTCTGGCTGCGAAGCGGCAGCGAGCGAGCCGCCATTACCAGTTGGAGTTACCACAATCTTGCTCTTCATTACTCAAGCACTCTAGCGCATTCCGCCAGAACCGGTATGCTCTTCAACAGGCGGCGATTCTCTACAAACTCTTTCATTGATTCTTTCGGGGGAGGGACTCAATGAATTGGAATGTGGAGAATCGCTGTTCGCATTTCCAGCTCCTGGTAGTTCTCACCTAAAATCGCCCATAGCGTCTCAACTTCCTATCTCGCCGCTTCGAGCGTTCTGGCTACACATTTAATCACGCGCTCTACATCTTCTGTGGAGGTCTGCCAATTGCAGACGCTGACGCGCATCGCGCGACGCCCTCGCCATGTGGTGCCGGTAAAGAACGCCTCTCCCGAAGCTAAAATCGCGGCCATGATTCGATCCGTGAAAGCGTCATGATCCGTGTCGGTGGCCCCGTTGCGCGGGTCGTGAAAGCGGATCAGGCCCTGATTGATCTGTGGTTCCCAAAGCATTTCTGCTCCGGGAAGAGAACCCATCCTGGTGACGAGCGCATGGGCGTGTCCGCACGTCCGATCGATCAACGCTTCTACCCCGGCCTTGCCCAGTTGACGAAGCGCTGCGTAGGTCGCGAATCCTCTTCCCCGGCGAGAATACTCAGGAGTCCAATCCAATTGATCGCGCGCATCGGCATCATGGGTGAGGTAAGCCGCTCGATGCGAGAGCGACGCCCGGTGTGCCTCCCGATCGGCGACGAAGGCATAACCACAGTCATAGGGGACGTTCAGCCACTTATGTCCGTCCGTCGTCCAGGAGTCTGCCTGCCCCGCTCCTGCGAGGAGATGTCTGTAGCGAGCACTCGCCGCCGCCCAGAGTCCGAACGCTCCGTCGATGTGAACCCACGCGCCGTGCTTTTTGGCAATTGGGATCAGCGTTTGAAAATCATCGAATGCACCGATGCTGAGGTCGCCTGCCTGGAGCACGACAACAGTAGGTATCGTGGAGTCCTCTTGCAAAGCATTCGTGAGGGATTCCGCAGGCAGGCGTCCATCCGCATCGGATTGCAGGCTGATCAGGTTCTTTTCGCCCAACCCCAGCAGACGGACAGCTCGAACGATGGTTCCATGTTTCTCAGTGCTGGTCAGAATTCGGATGGCAGGCGAGCCCGACAGCCCGTCCGTCTCCACATCGATCCCCTGCTTCGCAAGCAGTGCATGACGCGCCGCCGCCAGGCAGGTTACGTGGGCCATCTGTGCACCGGTCACCAGAGCGAAACTCGCCGTCGCCGGAAGATGGAGTAGCTCCTTCAGCCACTGCCCGGCCGCCTCTTCAACGATCGCGGCTGCGGGTGAGCAGGCGTAGAGGCCTGCATTCTGATCCCATGCGGATGTCAGCCAATCAGCGGCAAGCGCCGCGGGAAGCGATCCACCGATAACCCAGCCGAAAAATCGCGGGCCGGCGGAGTTGATAATTCCGCCCTCCACCCCCGAAACCAGTTCGTCGACGACTCTTGCTCCGTCGGTTCCAGCCTCCGGCAAAGAGAAACAGAGTTTTGCTCGCAGGCTTTCCAGGCTCGCCGTCGCTGCCACCGAAAGCTCGCGGGCCGGAGCAAGGTGGTCTAGGGCGTGCTTGAGCGCTGCAGATAAGGGGTCACAGAAGGCAGAACGTGTCTGATCCATCCGCTGAAGGTATCAGCAAGACCACCCGCGGCGCACCCCGTTTCTTGCTCTCGCGGTCGTTAGACTAGGCTTCCCAGGGATTGACCACGGAAATGGATAGGTCATCAAAATGCTTGGCGTTGCGAGTCGCAAGCGTGGCGCGGGAAGCAAGCACGATCCCAGCGATCATGAAATCGCGCAATTCCCCTGGACGGCCGTTCTTCTGTCGAACCGCCATCAGGTCGACTGCGTGCTGCGCGGCCAGCGTGTCAAAAGGAGCAACGCGACGTTCAATCTTCTCTGTGAGAACCCGCTCGAACACTTCAATGAGCACGGACCGTTTCTTCCCTCCTGGCATCACCTGTAGGCCAAAGCGGACTTCCAGGATGGTGATAGAGGTCGTCCACACCGAGGTACGAGGCTGTCGATCCAGCCAGGCGATCACGCTAGTATCGGGGGTGCGATGCATGAGCGCGGAAAGGACGTTCGTGTCGAGGATAATCATCAGTCAAAAGTAGCTGGCCTGATGACCTGCCCGCGCAACTCCGGGATGTCAGCTTCCAGGCCCACCTTGGTGAACAGAGAGGCAATCTCCGTTCCTAACCCGCCGGCAGGAGACTCGTCATCCTTTAGAGCATCGCGGAGAATGTCGCGTACTTCTTCCTCCATGCTCTGTCCATGTCGCGCGGCGCGCCGCTGCAGTCGTGCTTTGACCTCTTCCTCGAGATTGCGAACGACAAACTGAGCCATATAGAATCTCCTTAATTGATATCATGATATCGCACTCGGGCGCGTATGGGGTAGCCTGGACTGCAATGCAAAAGCTGAGCTTTTATTCCGGAGTGCGGTCGCGTGTCCTGGCGATGACGGTGGCGTTGGCTTTTCTCACCTACATGGACCGGGTTTGCATCTCGGTGACCGCGCCGGCGATCCTCCGCGATTTACGGCTCACCCCAATCGAGATGGGAATCGTATTCAGCGCCTTTACCGCGGGCTACGCGTTGTTCGAAATCCCGACGGGCTGGTGGGCTGACCGGGTCGGCAGCCGCCGTGTTCTGACCCGCATAGTCGTCTGGTGGTCTGTTTTCACCGGGTTGACTGCAGCGGCCTGGAATTTTCCTTCACTCGTAACTCTCCGAGCTCTGTTTGGCGCAGGCGAAGCTGGAGCGTGGCCGACGGTGGCGCGTGCCTTGTCGCGCTGGTTTCCCAGTGAAGAGCGAGGGACTGCACAGGGCATATTTTTCATGGGAGCGCACTTGGGCGGCGGTCTTACCCCGCTACTTGTTGCAGCCATTGCATTCCGGATCGGTTGGCGCGCCACGTTTCCCGTCCTCTCTATCGTCGGATTCGTTTGGGCGGCATTCTGGTTCCACTGGTATAGAGATGAACCCCGTGACCATCCGTCTGTGAGCGCGGAAGAACTCGATTGGATCGAGGCTCGCAGGCACACGCCTGCGCAGGAAGTCTTTGCAGGCTCTATGTTTCATCTAGCTTTGCGCACGCCGGGAATCTGGTTTTTGTGCTTGATGTATTTCACGCAAACGTATGGCTTCAACTTATATGTGACCTGGCTGCCGGCGTATCTTCAGCACGAAAAGAAGTTGTATGGGAGCGCGCTGGGTATTTGGGCGGGGTTGCCGCTGTTACTCAGCGTTCCTGCGGACTTGTTCGGAGGGATTGTCACCGATCGACTGACCCGCAGTCTCGGTCTGCGGCGAGGCCGCTGCCTGGTCGGGTTTTGCTCTTTGGCCGCCGCCGGTGTTTTTCTGTTCGCGGGCGCGTTGGCGCAGGGATGGACCTCCGCCGTTCTGATTGCGCTGGCTGCCGCTTCGTCGAATTTTCTACTTGGCGCCAGCTGGAGCGCCTGCGCGGATATAGGAGGTAACCACGCAGCTACGCTGAGTGCCGCAATGAACACTTCGGGACAGATTGGCGGCATTTTGAGCCCCGTCCTCTTCGCGGTCCTGATCAGAAACAGTGTCACCTGGACCGCGCCCCTGTACTGGACAGCCGTGCTCTACCTCTGGGGCGCAGTGTGCTGGTATTTTGTTCACCCGGAACGACCCCTCGGAGCCATCACGCCATCATCTGGACGTGGTTAATCTTGCTGCTCCTCAACGATTCAATGGAGTTTCTCAACGATAGCGGCAGCGGATAAGTCGATAGCCATGCGCAGTCCCACTAACCGGTCAGATACGGCCCGCCAGCGTGCCCTGTGCCATTCCAACTTGCGAATGGCACTGGGGCAGCGTGTAATTACCCCACCGCGAGTAGCGCGTTTTTACCCGATGCGCGCAGAATCTGCACACATCGATAAAGGTTGCCTGAGCGGCGCCTTTTCTTCGAAATAATCAGCGAAAATGGCTTTTCGATCGCGAAGAATTGTGTATCATCCGCTGTAGAAATCACCTGTGTGTTCTGCCCATCTGTACAGTTCCGGGGGATAAATGGGGAGTCGAACAGGAGCTCACATTGCGGGTGACCGCAAAAAGCCTCTGCGTCGCTCTTTGTATTTGCTGTTTGGCTCTAACTGAGGATTTTGCCTCAGAACAATGTAATGCCGATGTTGTCGAGTTAGCGCTGGGCGTGTGACGCCTTAGATAAGTCAGATAATCCATGACACCGGCTGACTTAGCCTATTCTCCGCTCGGAAGGCACAGCGCGATGTGGCGATCCGTAGTTAACCCCTTCTAGGAGAATCACGTTGCATATGAAGACAAAGTTGTTACATTTGGGCCGCGCGCCGAAGCGCCGGCTGGCTTTATTGCTTCTTGCGACACCGTCCGGACTGATGCTATCTCAACCTGCTCTTGCATCGGATATTACAGTCGCCAGCCCGGTCAACGGCACGAATGTCTCATCCCCTGTTTGGGTGCGAGCGCACAATATCGGATGTGATAGTCTTTCGCCGTCCGCTTTCGGCTATTCCATCGACAATAGCAGTACCCTTACCTTAGGCGTTTCAGTTTACGATATCGACGTCACCAATCAAAGCATTGCTGCCGGAAGCCATACGATTCATTTCAAGTCATGGACCAGCAACGGCATATGCCCGGTTATCAATACCACATTCACTGTAAGTGGGACCGCACCGGCGCCCCCAGCGCCCCCGTCACCCCCATCGTCTCCAAATACGATTCCGTCCTATGCCACTTCGTCCGGTGATATAGACGGTGCAACCAACTGGGAGTATGTTCACGATACTGGCACTCCAGGAGCATCGGTGGGATCCACCTTGTATCCTGCGACCACACCATCGTATGACGATGCCCGAGAGTTTTACATGACATACTCGGACTATGGCGGTGAGCGCTGGTACCTTTCCTTTGGCACCAGTACGAGTGCCACCCATTTTGTCTATGACACTTACGTTTATTTTGTCGATCCATCGCAGGTACAGAATGTCGAGATGGATGTAAATCAGGTGATGGCTAACGGCGAGACGGTGATCTTTGGCACCCAATGTGCCAGCGGCTCGAAAACCTGGGAGTACACAGTCATCGAGAATGGCAGCCCTCATTGGGTTCCCTCCAATATTCCGTGCAACCCCACGACTTGGACCGCCAACACATGGCATCACATCCAGGTTGGTGTGCATCGCGACAGCAACGGGGTGGTGACTCACGACTGGGTGAATCTGGATGCAACGCATAGCGTCTTCAACAATGCGGTCGGGGCTTCGGCCCTGTCGCTGGGTTGGGCACTGGGTGACCTCCTCACTAACTTCCAGCTTGACGGCATCGATGCGGGGAGTGGCTCGATCACGTCATATATTCATGAAATGACTATCTACTATTGGTAAGTACGAGGGGCCTGTTGTTCTTGGCGGCCGCCTTTCGAGGCGGCCGTCGCTTCCTAAGAGCCACCTGTTCGCAAAGGGAATTGCCTGCCCCATCAGTCATAGGGATCGCAGCCCGCCGTAATTCTGGATACTTGCTGCTTTCTGGCATCTGGAAAGTGACCGCTTGCCCATACGCCACTGTCACAGCTAGTTCGACGGCAGATTGGCTGCGGCTGCAGCGCGGGACAAAATATAGGCCTGGATCGCTCGCACTTGATCACGCTTGAGCGCGTCTTTGAACGATGGCATTCCAAATTGCTCGCGAGCGCCTCCCAGCACGATGGACTCGAATTGATGGTGAGTTTCGGCGGTGGCATAGCGCAGGTCAGGAATGCCGGAGCTTGAGACTACCCCCACTCCATGGCAGTAGAAGCATTGCCGCGTGTATAGAATCTCGCCTTCGTGGATGGTAGCTGGCGTGGCGTTCATGTGGATGGCGGGCGAAGGCGGCCCTTGATGTCCGAACGGAGGAATTTCGAGTCTTGCGTTGGCCCCAAGCGCGAAGGTAAGGACGCGGCCAAAGCCGGGCGCGACAGGGCCGCTGCCCGGGATATTGTTAATTCCAGCGGCGCCGCCCCAGCCAACCATGAGCGTAATGTATTGAACTCCACCGAGGAGGTACGTGACGGGCGGAGCCATAATGCCGGTGCCGGCGTTGAACTCCCAAAGTTTCTTGCCGTCGGTCGCGCGATAGGCGCAGAACACTCCGTCGGAGCGGCCCTGGAAGACCAGGTTGCCCGCGGTCGCCAGGACTCCGCCGCTTTCGACCTGGGGAAGAGAGACGCTCCACACCTCGCGTTGCTCGACCGGATTCCAGGCGATCAAATGGCCAGTCATGGGAGGAGAAGACCGAAATTTGGCCAGGAGCGGCCCGTTGTACGCTGCATCCTCACCGCGATTCCAGTTCGTGGTATTTGAGGTCCAATGTTTGTCTGGAGCATGCAGTGCCGGAGAGCCTTCTCTTGCAGGCACGTAGACAAGACCTGTGGTGGGATTAAACGCCATGGGATACCAGTTGTGAGCGCCACCGGGTGCAGGAGAAACCACTACGGCGTTGAGCCCGTCACGCGCAGTTTCCGTTTCCACCGGTCGTCCGCTCTTTGGATCGATTCCGCTGGCCCAGGTAACGCCCTTGACAAACGCTTTCGCGGAAAGGAACTGGCCGGTCTGGCGATCAAGCACGTAGAAAAATCCGTTCTTCGATGCCTGCATGATGACCTTGCGCGCTGTGCCGTCTATTTTCAGATCTGCGAGCATTAAAGGTTGCGTAGCGTCGTAGTCCCAGTTTTCCCCCGGCGTTACCTGATAATGCCAGACCAACTCTCCGTCGCTTGCGCGCAGCGCCAATATGGAGGCGAGATACAGATTGTCGCCTCCGCCCGGGCTGCGCAGTTCGCGGTACCACGCCGTTCCGTTGCCCGTGCCGGTGTAGATGAGGTCGAGTTCGGGGTCATAGACGATTGCGTCCCACGGCGTGCCTCCGCCGCCCGCAACCCACCACTTTCCGTGCCAGGTCTTCGCGGCGCTCTCCAGTGCTTTGGACTCGAACCCCAGCGCGGGATCGCCTGGCACGGTGTAGGTGCGCCAGACCAGCTTCCCGCTTTCCGCATCGTATGCGGAGATATAACCCCGCACTCCAAACTCTGAGCCGGCGTTCCCGATAAGAACCATTCCCTTGGCAATCCGCGGTGCACCGGTAATCGCATAGGGTTTGGATTGGTCGGCGATGACTATATCCCAAACTGGATTTCCCGATTTGGCATCTATAGCGATGAGCCGGCCATCGAGCGTGCCCAGGTACACCTTGCCGTGGTAGAGGGCAACTCCTCGATTGACAACGTCGCAGCAGATCGTGCGCGCGTGGGTGCGAGGTACTTTCGGGTCAAAGGTCCACAGGATTTTGCCATTTTTGGCATCCAGCGCATAGGCGACGCTCCACTCCCCCGTCGTGTAGATCACGCCGTTCGAGACCAGTGGCGTGGCTTCCAGGCCACGTGTCGTGCCGAGTTCCCTACTCCAGACGAGGCCGAGCTGGCCAATGTTCTGCTCGTTGATCTGACGTAAGGGGCTGAACCGTTGCTCGTCGTTGGTCCTTCCGTACATCGTCCAATCGGCCCCATCGCCGACCGCCGTTGCCGGAGTGGATTTCTTGCAAGCCCCGATAGCGATGGCCAGAGAGCCAACCAGTAGAAGCGAGATGCTGAGGCGCATATTTTTCAGTCGTCCGGAAATTTCTGCTTATCTTTCTTTTGCTTTCGACCTGGCCGAATTGCGTATCCTGGCGAAAAGGAATGTGGGCGATTAGATTCCGATATGAGTTGGGTGTCAAGCAGCAGAGCCCGCATTCCATCGGCGGCCACCCGGCAAGAAGTTTTTTGGGATTTGGCGCCTTGTAGGAACGCCGAGGGTGAGCAGTCGTTACCATCCGGCATTACCACAATTTTTCCTTTTATTACGCAAGGACTGTAGCAAATCTTGAAGGACCCAGTATGCTCTTCAACAAGCGGCGGCTCTCCGGACTCTGTGATCGATTCTTTCGGGGGAGGGACTCGATAGTGGAACAAGGTGAGTCGCCGTGCTTATTCGCCGTTATTCATGGTTTCCTTCGGCTCAGAGCGAACAACGGTCGAGCCAGCGAAAGCATCAATTCCCTCGTCACAGTACTTACCGTGAATACTATGGACAGTGGTCTTGATGTCTATTGCTCGACCTGTTTCGCGATGGCAGGAGAACCGTGCCGAACCAAGTTTCTCGTACACGGTCACGATGAAGTCACGCCGGTCGTCTGCCGTACTCACAGTGCTCGTTTAGTCGATAGCCAACGGGAATCAAACCGCCACTTGTTTGCCAAGCTGCTTTGCGCGGTGGCCCTCACGACCCTTCGTGGCACGCAAACTCTTGGGTAGTTTCGCGTTTGTCCGTCACTCGATCGCCGCTTTGAACCAAATCAGCCATGCAGACGCGAACTCAGGTAGCTTGTTAACAGCAGCTTGAATTCCCGGACGATCTCCTCTCTTTCGGCGGGCTTGGCATCGGCGTAGAGAGGGTTCATCCCTTTCACTACCTGCACGGTCACCGTCGCCACACGGAAAGCGGCCTCTTGAGTCATTTCAGGCCGCTGTTCGCGAAATGCGGCAGCAAAGTGCCGCCAGGCCTTGCGTGGCGGAAAGAGTGCTCAACACCAGACGGGCAAAGAATGGGTGAACCAAGTTCGATCCCTCCGTCGCATCCGTACGATTGATTCCGTTTCGGTGCTTCAAACATCTACCTGAAACCCACTTCTCGAAGATAACCCTATGATCAATGCATGCGGCGGCTCTGCCCAATGACACGGCAACTGGAATCTCCAGAACATTACAAGAACGGGAGATTCTTCAATCCCGGAGTTCCGCCACAACGCTTCCACAAATTTCTGCAATGGATAACACACCGCAGGGTCGGGCCTTGGCGGAATTTCATTCCTTCCCTCCCCGGTGAAAGACCGCCCGCGGTCGTGACTGGAAGCGATCTCCGTGTCACTTTCGTCAATCACGCTACGGTCTTGCTGCAGACGGAAAGCTGCAATCTCATCACCGACCCTGTCTGGTCGAATCGCGCCAGCCCGGTACAGTGGATCGGTCCGAAGCGGCATCGAGACCCTGGCATCCTCTTTCAAGATCTGCCGCATATCGATTGCATCCTGATCAGCCATAACCACTACGACCATCTCGATAAGACCACGTTGCGCCGCCTTCTCGTACGCGATAGGCCAACCATCTTCTGTCCTTTGGGACTGCGAAAGTTGTTCGCAAAACTTGGCTTTCAAGAAATTCATGAGCTGGACTGGTGGCAGGATCAACCTTGGCGTCAGTTGAGACTCTGCTGTGTCCCTGCCCAGCACTTCTCCTCGCGGACGCCGTTTGACCGCAACCGCAGCCTGTGGTGTGGTTGGGTCGTTGAATGTCCTACAGGAAACATCTACTTTGCCGGTGACACTGGATTTGGTAAGCATTTCGCCGCCATTGCCGGACGCATCCAGAACCTGCGGCTCGCACTCTTGCCGATAGGAGCCTACCAGCCGGAATGGTTTATGGGTTCTATACACATGAATCCAGAGCAAGCGGTCCAAGCGCACGCAATTCTTGGTGCCAGCACGGCAGTGGCCATTCACTTCGGAACCTTTTCATTGGCCGACGATGGAGAGACAGAAGCTACGGACCGGCTGGATCAAGTGCTTGGACTTGCAGGAAACGGAACCACATTCTGGGTCTTGAGCAATGGCGAAGGCCGCAACGTGCATGCAACTGACCTTGGGTAGACGGTCGAAGGTAGCGAACCGTGAAAGCAAAGCCATGAAGGCTGGGGAGCCTTTGGAAGGTCGCCTGCTTTATCCTGTCTACGGTCGACAACCGCATCGCGATACCGGCGGACACCGTTCTTCGCGGCAGTGTAATTCAACTCGATTCAGACCGAAGCCGCCGGATCCACTCGCGCCTCAGGGGAGATTTCACACCGTTTCATATCCCGGTTGTGCGATCGATCAGCTGATTCTTCCCGACGGCACCCGGCGACCGATCGTGAGTGGTAGTTCACGAAACGTTGCCGCCGGCATAGGCATTTACGGAGCTGCGCTTTCTTTCTACGACCTTTGGCTGGCACGCGGCCACGACGTTGTTTTTGCGAAAAATACGCGCATTGAAGTCACGACAACGCCAGGTCGTAACCAATTAGAAAGCCCGGAGGTTAAGGAGAAGGCCTCTCCATCTCGCTAGCTAAGTGAAGACACGCAACGTTCTATCAGGGATGTGTGCGATTTATCGTCCTGGCATATAACCGCTTCCAAAGCGAGCGGTAGATTCCGTTCGAAAATCCGAGATCAGCGACATGAGCGCGGTTGTTCCTCCGTCGACTACGAAAATCTGCCCGGCAATGTACCCGGCGTCTTCGGAACATAGGAATGCAGCGAGTTTAGCGACGTCGAGAGGAACTCCATAGCGGGCCACGGGTACTTTGTTCTTCGCGTCCTCGGCGGCCTGCTTGAGGTTGAAGCCAGGGATAGCGGTGGCATAGCCCTCGACAGTGATCCACCCGGGAGCGATGGCATTGACGCGGATGCCCCGATGGCCGAGTTCGACGGCAAGAGCTCGCGTGCAGGCCACGACCGCGCCTTTGGTCGCTGCATAAGCGGAGTGCTCCGGAGCGCCCTGCAAGGCGTGAATCGAGGCCAGATTGCAGATCGCTCCGCTACCCTGTTTCAACATCGGTTCAGCAAGCCGCTGGGTGAGCAGAAAAGGCGTGCGGAAATTGACGTTGAAAAGGGTGTCCAAGTCCCTGGGTTGAATCTTGAGGAATGGACAATTGAAGGAGATGCCGGCGTTGTTGACCAGGCAGTCGATTCCACCAAGAAAATCCAAGACCAGGTCTGCGAGTCGGATCCCCGCCCCGGCATCGTTGAAATCGGCCTTGAATGTCGTTACCCGCCGCCCCAGGCTCTGGATCGCCAGCGCTGCCGATTCCGCCCCTTCCGGCGCATGGCTGTAGTGGAGCACAACATCCGCGCCCTGGCGCCCAAACTCGAGCGCAATTTCACGTCCGATCCCGGTTCCAGCGCCGGTCACCAGCGCTCGTTTGCCCGCTAGCTTCCCCGTTTCGCTCATACTGACTCGTAGCCTCCTAAAGAGAGATGCACGGGAACTTCACCACTCCCGCGAGAAGCCCGCGGTCCAACCGCCATCGACGACCAGGATGTGGCCGGTGACATACTTGGCGTCGTCGGAGGCGAGGTAGAGCACCGCGGCTGCGATGTCCTCGGTTGCGCCGGGCGCGCCCAGTGGAATATGGCTCACCAGGCTGTCCGCTTTCTCCTTGTTCTCCGGGCTGTAAAAAATGGACTTGGTACCTTCGGTGAGGATGGAGCCGGGAGCGATTCCATTCACGCGTATGCCGTACTGGCCCAATTCAAGAGCATGCGACCGGGTAAAATTCGCGACGCCGGCCTTGGCCGCGGTGTAGGCGCACTGCAGCCGTGCCGGCACGATCCCGAAGACGGATGTGATGTTGATGATGGAGCCCTTCCGGCGGTCGACCATCCTGGCCGAGACTGCGCGGGAGCAGAAGAATACGCCATCGAGGTCGACGCGAATGATGTGATGCCAGTCTGCGTCAGAGAATTCATGGATGGGGACTCTGTTCTTGCCCACGTTGACCCCGGCATTGTTCACCAGGATGTCGATGGAGCCCAGATCCGACTCGATTTCAGAAATCATGGCGTTGACCGCGGAGACATCCGAGATGTCTGCCTGGTATCCACTGGCTTTCCCGCCACGCTCGCGAATCGCGCCGCAGGTCGCTGCAGGGTCATGCAAATCATTCACGGCAACCGTCGCCCCGTTCTCCGCCAGCGCCAGCGCCGTGGAACGGCCTATCGCGCCGGCGGCCCCGGTCACGAGAGCGATTCGATCTTTCAAGTCGACTTTCATAATGGCTCCTTGCTACATCAGGCGGCCGGCGGCCAAACCAGGGCACCCTCCGGACGCTTGCCCTGCAGGAAATCGCGTGCCGACTCGGCCGCCTTGACCTGCAGCGCTTCCACGGAACGCGTAGAGACAGAGGCGGCGTGACTGGTCAAGAGCACATTGGGCATCCCACGCAGCGGGCTATCCGCCGGCAAGGGCTCTTGTTCGAAAACATCGAGGCCTGCGCCTAACACCCTGCCGTTGGCGAGGGCCTCCACCAGATCGGGCTCCCGGATAACCGCGCCGCGCGAGGTGTTGATGATCAGCACGCCGGCCTTCATGATTGCAATCGTCTCCCGGCGGATGAGGTGAGTAGTTGCGGGAACGAGCGGGCAGTGGAGCGAAAGGATATCTGCCGACTTCAACAGCGTTTCCATGTCAGCCCGCTCGACTCCGTTTTGGGCAAAGAGGGAGTCATCCAGATATGGATCCGCGGCCATGATGCGGAAGCCAAAGGCCTGAGCCTTCCGCGCCACACGTCGCGCAATAGCTCCGAAGCCCACCAGGCCGACCGTCATATCGAGGAAGGCCGGGATGGGCAGGAATGGACCAACGCCCCAGCCTCCGTGCGCGATTCCGGA
>Ga0182018_10003884_pt1 | contig 13006 bp, 11 predicted proteins | sample 812P2MmetaG_FD_120490 | JGI IMG/M metagenome (GOLD analysis project Ga0182018, IMG submission 120490) | Permafrost microbial communities from Stordalen Mire, Sweden - 812P2M metaG | ecosystem: Environmental > Terrestrial > Soil > Wetlands > Permafrost | place: Sweden: Stordalen | collected...
AAGGCGCTGGTTCTGGTTATTGGGTCAGACTGGCTAGGTGGCAGCTTTGCGGCGTTTGCGATCGTTGACGAGCCGCCGACTGCATTCTTGGCGCTTGCTGACCAATGGTGTTACCTCTGATAACCTTCGGACGCTAACGCCTTCGCCGAACTTGGTGGATCGAATTGTCAGGGGAAATCGACTACCTATTTTCTCCACCCTTCTCCTGGACCTCTCCTGAATCCCGTCTTTCCCAACCGAACCGCGAGAGCTGCAAGTCTCGGGGGCATCAGTGTTAACAATGACCGCCGCCAAGTTTCGAGAATAGAGCGGAAGGAAGACAAGTGCAGTTTGCCTCTAATTCTGACGGAAACGGCTTGCTTTCCGAATTGAGCGAGCGCATAACCGCATCCGCGGGGCCCTGGCTTAAACGAGGAGCGGGAGGAAATTGTCCATGTACCTCGAAACGGTCCAGACACCTCAAAGAAAGTTTCGGCAACTGTTGAAAAATCAGATCGCGCAGGACGTACCGGAGGCGGACGGGTTGTGCGAATAATGACTGCCGCAGGCAGCAGTGTACCGAAGAAGAATGGGCGACCAGCGAGCGGCGAATTCACAAAGCTGCAGGAGAATTGTCGCCTGAATCCACCGTGCCTCGCGGGTTTAAAAAGCAGGATGACGCTGTGCGCACCATGATGACGTACACGGAAAGCAGTGAACGAGTTTGCCAAGTTCAATAGGGCGTTTATCAAAAAGCTTCCACTTCTTACCCAAGCTCGGGATGCGTACGCGCAAGCGATGAGCGCCGGTGCGGAACTACGGAAGGTCTTGGATGCTCACGACGAAAACCTTCGAAGTCTCATGACCTGGTTGGAGCAAGGGCTCAATGTTCACGGGGTCAAACCCGCCCCCGACCGAAAGAACTCGGAGCCGGCGAAAGTCGAAGCGCTCAGGCGGAGCCACGAAAGCAGTCGTCGGAATAGATTTCCTTGAAGGGCCTCGATCCTCGCATGCTCGTGGAAGGGACGACGTACAGGTACTTGAAATGATGCGGCGAAGCCGCGATCGCCGCCGCGGATGGGGTGCCACGCGAAACTCGGACTCTATTTGCTCGCAAACAGTTGCGGCAAAGTGTCATCCACGATAGAGCGCATTGAGGGGATTCGAAAGTAAACCGGTTCATCCACCGGACGAGCAGTGTAGGCCCTTTTCCTGGAGTCGGCATTGATCGTAGAGCGGAGCATCAACCACACGGAAGCCGGTCGATGACCTAGGCTCGACTACGTCTCCGTGTGCCAAGCCGAGGCGAGGTGCAGCCTGCCGCTGGCGACCCCCGGTTCTTCATGTGTTCAGATTGCGGTCTCTTCCCCTCGGAGTCCGAGCTTGGGTTTAGCCCTTGGGCGCCCAACTCGAAAGCCCGGTCCAACTTGATGGCGACGGCGAAGTCTCCATTGAGTTTCTGCTGCGCTCGAACCACCCGGCCTCGGCCACTGAAGAAAGTGCCCGGGCGGGAACGTACGATCTCAACTGCCACACCTACGGCGGAGCCCTCGGGAATCATAAAAGTGCTAGAGAGCAAAATACCTTCGGCACTGATGTTCTCTGACCGGGCGCGCATTTCCTCGTGGGCGAGCGTAAGTGAGACAGGCAGTTTCAGCTGGTAGCGAATACTGCTTCGGTGGGGAGATCCCATTATCGTCATGGCTGTTGGAGAGAATATGCGGGGGGACATGCCTTCAGGAAGGTAACGGTGGTGGTGCATCGGGATGTGAACAAAAGGCCGGTTAGGGGACAGGAATCTGTCGCTGACTGTGTGGATTGCATTCGCGGGCCGCGCGATCGAGAGGGCCTTCATCTCGCGACGCCCGGTGTGCTACCTTGTGGCGTGATCAGTATCTCGACGTGGATCAGTTGAGATGCAAGTTCATCTCCCCGTGTTTATCGAATGAAACTTTCAACGTCTCTTCGCTACCGCTTTCGAAATTGCCAGTTACGGTTGCGGATTTTTCCAAGGAATTAACTGTCACCCCAACACGGAGTTCATGGCTTCCCGGAGGTATCTGCATGGCGTGAAACTCATGTCCTTGAACACGGTGGAAGACGACCAAGCGAGTCTTATCGGTGCCTTCCAGTGAATGCGTGAAACTTAATCGCCCGTCTACCCACACAGAGAGTTGAGCCTCCTCAAATTTGTGCTCCACCTCTATCCCTAACATCACGGGGTCGGGCGCCGGTTTCACACCGGCGGTCGCACTTGGATCGGGAACCGGCTTCACTTCGGAATTCAAATTTACTTTCGCTGAAACCTGGCGGGTAGTTTTTGTGGATGGCTTCGCGGGTTTCCGAGGCGTCCCGCCCGCAGTGAGATGTGCGGCGGATGATGGCGCGGGCGCAGGCAGCAGTTTGACGGCGTTGAGCCCCGCAGAATCGCCTGCAGGGTGCGAGCTTGCGGCACGCGTGCTTTTTATCGCACTCTGACCGTGTTTTGGGAAAATCAAGGGACCTATCCGAAGGGCGAAGATTAGCAATCCGATCGAGAGCACGGCCGCCGAAAAAGCTCCGCTCCTCATCACGTCCATGAGTTTCTCCGCCGCGTTAATTCCGTGGAAGGTTTCATGCGATCCCGATCGGAGTCTCGCGGTGGATTGCACCGTGGCTGGCAATTGGGATTTTTCACTCAATAGTTGAGCGAGCCTGCTGTTGGGCGAGCCTGCTTCCTTTGCGTAGCCCGGTACGTCCAGCCGGCCTTCCGTCAGAGCGTGAATATCCGATGCCATCTCCGCGCCGCGCTGGTACCGCTGTTCGCGATGCTTTGCCATCGCTCGCGCAACAATGTAGTCGAGACCCGCCGGCAAGTTGGTGTCAAGGACAGTCGCCGGGACGGGATCCTGATTCACTACCTTGAAGGAGACCGTCATGGCGCTGTTGCCTTGAAAGGGCCGGTAACCGGTCAATGCGGTATACAGAACCACACCTAGAGAAAACAAGTCCGATCGCCCATCCACCTCTTCCCCATTCAACTGCTCGGGCGACATATAGGCGGGAGTTCCTAACGTGCGTCCCGCCAGGGTGTGATTCGCAAGGTTGATTTTAGCGACTCCAAAGTCGGCGATCTTGGCCCGCCCATCTTCCGTGATCAAAATATTGGCTGGCTTCAAATCGCGATGGACCACTCCTTGGCCGTGCGCATAATCCAGCGCCTCCGCGAGTTCATGGACCAACTGAAGAGCGACATCCAGCCGTAGTTTGTGATCGTCCTCAAGCAGCATTTTGTCGAGCGACCGGCCGCTGACGAATTCCATTACGATATATGGAGTGTGCGTCTCCGGCTCTTCGCCCACATCGAAGATGGTAACGATCCCAGGATGCGAAAGCCGGCCGGCCGCTTCCGCTTCCCTGAAGAACCGCGCGCGATAATCCTGCTCGTCTTCTGGCGGGCGGCCGGCCAATGAAAAAGTCTTCACCGCAACGACGCGGTTAATCTTAGGATCGCGCGCCTTGTATACAATTCCCATGGCTCCGCGCCCCAGTTCACCGAGGATCTCGTATCGCCCAAAACGTTCACCCGTGAAATCGGTTTTAAATGACATGTGCGATTGCAGATTTCGTTTAGATCGGCGCCTCGATTCCGAGTTCTGAGGTCGTTTCTGAGGCGCGTCCGTACCTGAAATTCAGCGCACTCGGAGATCGTTGCCCGTGTGTCGCGCAAAGGAAGCACCAAACCTAAAGCTGGCGAGCGGATGCAACCCAGATCCTTAATTGTTAACGTAAAGCTGAATTATTCAAAGTTACCGACGTGTTATGAGCGTTCGCCTTTCTCGCCATCGGGGTTCGATTGCGCTTCAATGAGATGGGACGAAGTGGACGAAAACGATTTTTGTTTTTCCTATAGATCTAGCCCTAACCTTGGGCGCATTTCTCGCGGCGACTGCAGAAGTTCATCATCGGACGCCGGTGACTCGAGGACGTTTCAGATTTTCGGGTGCTTAAAGCGGTATTGAAGCCCTGGACGTAAGAGACTGCGCGCCTCATAAGCCTCACAAATCCTGAGCGGACGGCAATATAGGTGGCAGAATCGTCCCAGAGGCGTGCCCCTCTGCGGGATCGGCTTGACATGGGAGGGCTAAGGAGCATTCTCCTGCCAGCAAATCCTTATCATTATTATCTCGTCCGCTAGGGCGGGAAACGATCGTTTGCCGCAACGCCTATACAGCTACAAAACTCGCGATACTTATTGGATATCACTTTTGAAAATGCTTATAACAAATGACTGAGTGGCTTTGTTTCTCAAAATCGCTGTAAAATGCCGTGATCGCCCCCGCAGCAGAAGTTCGTCATCTGACGCTGGTGACTCGCAACGTTTCAGTTTTCGGATGCTCAAAGGGACATTCGATCCTTGCACGAAGAGGCCCGACGTAAGCAGGACAAAGCCCGCGCTAGGCAGCCCAGAAGAGCATAGAAACTGGTTAAGATGAAGTCGTGGCTGCTTTGCCTTTGGAGCGTAAAACTTCCTCCTTTGCTTGCAGCCAGTCATCCGTTGCGTTTCCATCGGTCCCGCCGCGTTCCTGATACAACTCAAAAGCGCGCTGGCGAATTTGCTCTTCGATTTCGGCATCCATTGGGTTTGGTCTGAGCGCGATAGGAAAGCTGGAATTCATGGAGGACCGCAGCTTAGAATTGGGCTCCCGATCTGTGCACTTTCGCAACGTGTCACCGTGTGAGGCGGAAGTAGGCGCAAGCCGCAGACTTCCGGGGGGAGGAGAAGGGATTGCCGAAGTGTTGTTTTCGCGCTCAGATAGTGCCAGGAGCTGCTTGATGATTTCTCCTTTTTCCCATTTTTCGGCCTTTTTGGGTTCACCTGCGCATGCCTTCGCCAATCTAGCGAATACTGCCAGACCAGTCACAACTCCCATGAAGTTGAATACGAAGCTAATCATCTACGCTTTCTTGGCATGTGTCATTCAAGCAGTTGTTCAATACAGAAATTGTGCCCTTGTTTGAGCTGCAGGACGTAGGTTACCAAGGTTGCTGTCCAGAACCGTCTTTGCTGTGTCCTCGTGCGGTGCGCAACGGCGCGGGTTCCAGTTATACCTGTTAGGCCCATTACCTAGTTGTGCAAGTCAATTCCCACTGGGCGCGTTGGCCGACCTACAACTTGGTTGAGCCTATGCAATGTCACGAGAGACCGCCATGCGCCTTTGGCGAGCAGAATAGGAATCGGTGCTACGTCCCGGAATGGCTGCTTGAGGGGCATCCGCGCAGATGCAGACTTCAGTGGCGTAGCGTGACCATCCCCGTTTGAGACAATTCGCCCGATCCTGCAGCAGAACCCGGACTGCGGGGTAGCGTCTGCAAGTTGTGTTGGGGGCCAAAAGGAGGGTGGTGGGTCAGACTGATTTCCACAGCTAGCGAATCTTGGGATTACGGAAGATGCGGGCCAGTCTCTCTGATTCCACGTGTGAGTATCGACACTTTATTTCGCCCGTGAGGAGCTCGATGCCCCGATCACCGATTACTTAACCGATGCGCCGGCAACCTGGAAACAAGTCACGATACGCGAATTGCTGAGTCATACGGCGGGCTTCGGCGATTATCCGGAGAAGTTCGACTTCCGCAAGGATTACACCGAAGCGGATGAGCTCAGAATCGTCGAGGACATTCCGCTGGCTTTTACCCCCGGCACGAACTGGAGCTACAGTAATCTGGGATACGTGACTCTGGGAATCCTCATCCACAAGGTCACGGGCGAGTTCTACGGCGACTTCCTGCAGAAGCGAATCTTTGGTCCGCTTGGAATGACTTCGACCCGCGTCATCAACGAGGCTGACATCATCCCCCACCGCGCGGCGGGCTATCGCCTCGTCCGCGGGCGGATAAAGAATCAGGAATGGGTATCGCCCACGGTGAATACGACGGCGGACGGCAGTTTATATTTCTCGATCCTTGACCTGGCAAAATGGGACGCGGCTCTGTATACCGAAAAGCTTCTGAAACAGCCCAGTTTTGAGCAAATGTGGACCGTCACGAGGCTGGCGAACGGCCAGCCCAACTCCGGCCAGTACGGTTTCGCATGGTTCATTGAAGCCAAAAGCGGTCATCGAGTGCTCGATCACGGCGGCGCTTGGCAGGGCTTCGAAACCCACATTTCTCGTTACATCGATGACAAGCTGACGGTCGTGGTGTTGAGCAATCTGGCGGACGCCGATACTGGTATCGTAGCTGACCAGATCGCCGATTTTTATTGGAATGCTGCGGCTCACAGTGGCTCTAACCACTGAGCCAAATTCTGCCCTCGCATTTCGAGATGAGCTTCGGGAAGTCCTCGGGGCATATCGAAGGGCGGTTCTCGCCTGTGGCCTCCGCAGCCGCCAAGCCTCGTTCCAGGGTACGCGAGGACCTTGGGTGTAGGACAGGAGACGAGATGGCAGGGGCGGGAATCTCCGCCCCATAAACCCATCTGCTTTTGAAGTTACTGCTGCTTCGCCAATTCCACGACGAGCTTGCCGAGATTAGGTGTCCCCCAGCCCGTGGTGAAATCCCATTCCGCAGTGAACTGGGACTGCCCCCCACTCGCCCCCAAGGAGTAGAGTTGCGGATTCAGGAAGCCCAACGAATGCCCGGCTAACTGATTCGCGTCGGCGACAATCCCGGCCCACTGAGGAGAACCCTCGCTGGTGCCACCAATAAGTAGTAGCCATTGTCATCGGGGTTGGGGAAGAACCCGATGTAAACAAAAATCGCCGTATTTGGATCAGCGTTGTAAGCTACATCGGGAATGCCGCGATGGTTAGCGAGTGTTTGCTGCACGGATGCGGATAGCAGATTTTGGTACGCTGGCTCTGAGAACTGCTGGCTCACTCCGCCGCCACCCCCAATCCAACTGATTTCGAATTGGTAGTTGCCGGCCCCATTAGCATACAAACTGGTCCCTCCGACTGCCGTCACGAAAGGTGAGGACGCTGGAAATCCCACAGTGGGAAACGGATAATAAGTCGTCCCATGAGTTCAACATTGGAGCTCCCGCTATCCCCCGCCGAAGCCAGGACCGTGACGCTTCGTTGCGCCGCGGCTCGGTAAAAGTTTTCGAAATTTGTGATCACTTTCTGTCCAGCGCTATCGAATAATGTATTCTCCGTTGTGCCCCAGCTTTGGGAGATAATCTTGCCCAGATTGTGGGCGAGGGCATAGTTCTCCAGGAATAGAAACTGGGGCAGGCCTTGTACGCCCTCCGTTTCCGACACCGGACTTGTCAGCAATACGATGTTAGCGCCGGGCGCGAGGGCATGCGCCCATTCCACATCCAGAGTCGTCTCGAACGCCCAGCCAACTTGGTCGCTGTTTGTGGGATCAAAGGGCACTGTGCCCAGCGGCGCAAGCACGGTAAGAGAAGGCGGGTCAGGCAGGCCGTAGCCCGCGTCAAAGGTCTTCACGTCTTGCCCGATCCTGGGGCTACCAAACGAATCAATGATAATCATCGTCTGGCCGACGCCGGTATAGCCCGCGTCTAGGATCGCTGTTAAGCCGTACGCCTTTCGAATCTGCTGTGGACTATAACAAGGTATGCCAAAGTTATCGAGGCAGAAAGCGTCGGGGGGAGCCGGAGAAAAGGTCCCCCGCGAGCTTTTGTCCCTTCACCTTGGTCACCCGGGAGACAACGTCTGTAGTTGTCTTCGTGTTTGCTGCGCTGAACGACCTGATTGAGCTTTCATGCTCAATACGCCTGAGAGCAACATCAGAATTAGGCAAACAACAACCGAAGTCTTCATAGGTACTCCCTCTCAGTCTTTTTCACGAAATTGCTACTTTTGGGTTAAGGATTTGTTGGCTTGTGGCTTCCGGCAGCGATCCTGCGTGGCGGATGTTACTCTGGGCGTGATGGGCAAGTCATGAAACGTATCGACATGAAACGTATCGAGCCATATCGAGCCATGCCGCGTCGGTAGTTGGCTGACGCATACTGATTGCCTAGAATCTATCAGTTCTTCATCATGTCTCTCGGCGTTTCTGTTTCGTATGCGTCGCGATCCGCGCGAGCCGACGCCGACCGCATCCGAGGCACTGGGACGCGCTGGTAGAACTGACGGGCGTTTCGGCGGATGCTTGACAGGCCGGACCACTCCAGCCATCTAGTGCCAGGACATCTCCAAGAACTTGGTCAGCCCTTCGGCACTGTTGAAATAATGTTCAACCGTTTCTCGCGTCGCGTTGGCGCCCCAGCCCCACAGTCCTACCTGGGGCAAACCGACGTTGTTTCTTCGGAAAAATCCGGTACGGTTCCCCGTCCCAGGAATTTGATACTTACTCTTGGGTGATCCCGGTGGGGGCTCCCACTTATCGAATTCGTCAGAAAGCTTGTTTACGGCCGGACCACCTACGGCGATCACCGGATTATTGGCGACAAAGGCAGCTTCGGCGTACCACCCCTGATCGGTGATCACAATACCGCGCCGAAACGGATATTCGCCTCCCCGCTGGTCGATTTGATCACGCAGGAGTTCCGCTACGGGGCGGTCAAGCAGTTCGGCGACTAGACTCGTGCCCACTACTACGAAGACCGACTCCTTGTTGACAACAGAGCGAGGGTCATAGACTCTGTCCAGCCGGAAAATGTCCTCAGCGTATCTTGGGTTTGACATAGTTCTCCTGACTGCATCGCGCGCCTTTTTCCGTGGAGTCCGTCCCGGTCGGTAAAGAACAAAAGCTCCTCATCGAATTCCGATCTCGCTTCTTGAACTGAGGTCTCGTGCTCGATCAAGCGGTCTTTCCAATAGGCAAGTGAGTTCTCGGGGACCGCAAAAGATGTGGCCGTCAACGGGCCGGTGCCGATGCGACCGGCTCGCGCCCGGCCAGGGAAAGAAAGTCATGATCGTTCCGGGATGTCCCTGCCGGTCTCGGTAGTAGAGGTGGTATATCGTCGGATCATCATAGTTGACAGTCAGCTTCACCAGGCGCAAGCCAAGCACACCTGCGTAAAAATCGATATTCTGCGGAGGATCACCAGCAATCGCAGTCACGCGATGTACGCCGAGAATGTCTGGCATCTCGCCTCCTCTCCATTTCTCGACTGCGCAGACTCGGGCAGAAAGTTCGTCGCACTAGATGGATCCCCCGTCTTCCCGAGCACGGGGACCAACGGTAGGTCCGCTTTAGATCTTGCCGGCCTCCATCGCCGTCTCGGTTTGTAGGCTCTGCAGATCCCGCGAGATTGTCGCTAATGCGAGGATGCGTCCCCCGCGTTTATAAGACACCGCACAATCCCGAGCATTAAGATTGCCGTCGATCTCGACCACATCCCAACGCTCGGCGTGCCCGACATAGTTAATAGCGACGTCGTAGTGCTGGCTCCAAAAAAATGGCACAGCATCGAATCGCTCGCGATGGCCCAGAATGTTCTTTGCCGCCACCTGCCCCTGGCGCTCGGCCACCACCCAGTGCTCTACGCGAATTTTCTCCCCAGAATGCGGATCGGGCCACCGCGCAACGTCGCCTGCCGCAAATACACCGGGAACCCCGGTTTCAAGGTATTCGTTGACCACGATACCGCGATCGATCGCCAGACCCGCTTGCTTGGCCAGCGTCAGTGAAGGGCGCACGCCGACGCCCAAAACCACGAAGTCCGCTTCAAGAGCGGCTCCACCACTCAACGCTAATGTGGTGCTGTCAATCTTTCTGACGGTTTCCTCCAAGTGGAAGACAACGCCGTGGGCTTCATGAAGCCCACGAATCATGCGGCCGACATCTCGGCCCATCACGCGTTCCAAGGGCTGGTGGTCGGGCGCGATGACGTCCACCGCGATTCCAAGTGTGCGCAGTGATGCTGCAACCTCCAGGCCAATGAAGCTCGCACCCACGACGGCGACCCGCTTGGCAGATGCCGCTTTGGAGACAATTGCGCGAGCGTCGGCAAAGGTTCGCAGATAGTGAATCTGGGAGTCGGTGGCGCCCTCGATCTTCAATCGGACGGGTTCGGCCCCAGTCGCAATAAGGAGGGCTTCGAACCCGTACGTCTGGCCGTTTTCCAACTGGACACGCTTCTGCGGGATGTGCAGTGCCGACACTCGCGAATTGAGCACGAGATCGATATTCTGTTCACGGTAAAAATCAGGCAGTCGCAATCGCATCCACTCGTCTGGTGCGGCGCCCACGAGAAAATCCTTAGACAGATTCGGCCGGTCGTACGGAGGCCAATCATCCGCGCTGATCATGGTCAGCGGGCCGTCGTAGCCTTCCCGGCGCAGCATGTCCGCCGCTCCAAGGCCGGCGGCACCTCCACCTATGATCACAACCGAAGCAGGAAGGCTCTGCCCCGCCGCGGAGGCGCGCAGGTGTGTTCGCTCAAGGCCGGCGAGTTTCTCCCGCACGAACACTTTGTCGCCGACCCTTTCTACGCGCCAATGCGGGATCGGGTCGAGTGCGGGTGCGCGCAACGCTTCTCCGGTATGCAGGCTGAAACAGGCGTGATGCAAGGGACATCGCAAGGTGTCCCCAACCACGAGACCCTGCGAAAGCATTCCGTGGTAATGAGTGCAATTTGCACCCACCGCAAGAAACTCGTCACCGCGGCGCACCAGAATCACGTCTTCGCCGGTTACTTGGCCGAGGGCCATCGCTCCATCGGCCAGATCACCGACGAAGAATCCGTCTCCAAAATCGCGTTTCTTAGCTTCTGCCGCTTCTGTCATGTTCTATGCCAGGGTTTCATTGTGATAGCGAGCGTTTGATGGTTAGGATGAAGATGATGCCCGCTGCCCCGATGGTGCGGCTTTATTTGTTTGAGCCTCCTGTTTCCCTGCCGTAGTTCCCCTCTTGGTCTGGCGGGCTACTATTCCGCAGCCTTCGCCGCCAAAGTTTCGGCCACAGCGATATTTTGCAGCAACTCGGGGATTTGTTCCAGCAAGTCTGGGGCGACTCCATACGCCCGCGATCAAGAACATCGAGATCCACATGCTGGATACCGGCCACTTCGCGCCCGAGACGCACGGGGAAGAAATAGCAAGTCATATCGAATCTTTCTTTCTCAAGCGGCAATCCAAAGCGGCATAGATGCCGGGTACGCTTCGGGTCGGCGCTGGGCCAGCCCGAAGCCGAAGCGAGAACATGTCCCACAACTTTGGATCGTTAGTGTTCACGCCAGCCGTTATGGCTTTGCAAGAGCGGTACGGCAGCCGTCGGCAGTACGCGAGGCTTGAGGGATCTGGCTCATCGCCCGCTCGGCTGGGCCCGCAGGAGTCAGAGTTCATCGGTGAACGCGACACCTTCTATATGGCGACTCTAGGCTCGACCGGTTGGCCTTACGTTCAGCACCGAGGCGGTCCGAAAGGCTTTCTGAAGGTGATTGATGAAAGAACCATTGCTTTCGCCGACTTTCGCGGGAACAAGCAATACATCAGTACCGGCAACCTGCTGACCGACAACCGGGTAGCGCTCATCCTGGTCGACTATCCAAGACAGCTACGTCTCAAAATCCTGGGTCGTGTTGAGATTTTCGAAGGAGAGCAGGCGCGAGAGTGGATCAAGAAAGCTCGCGACCCGGAGTACAAGGCATTTACCGAAAGGGTATACGTAATCCGAATCGAAGCCTTCGATTGGAATTGCCAACAACACATTATTCCTCGGTACACGGAGGAAGAAATCCGAGGGGCGGTCGCCCCCGCAGAAAACAGGATGCACGAATTAGAGCAAGAGAACGAGAAACTCCGGGAGGAGATCTCGCGACTTGGCAAGAAAAACGGAAATCCTTAACTCAAATCACACATCGAAGGAGAAGATGTCATGCCTACAATCACGACGAAAGACGGAACGCAAATCTACTACAAGGACTGGGGGAAGGGCCAGCCCATAGTGTTCAGTCACGGCTGGCCGCTCACCGCGGACGACTGGGACGGACAGATGTTGTTCTTCGGCCAGCATGGCTACCGAGTCATCGCGGCTGACCGGCGCGGGCACGGCCGTTCCGGCCAGACGTGGGACGGTAACGATATGGATACTTATGCCGATGATCTCGCAGCGCTCACCGAAAAGCTCGACCTGAAGAACGCAATTCACGTGGGGCACTCCACCGGCGGCGGAGAAGTTGCCAGATACATCGGGCGGCACGGCTCGAAGCGCGTCGCCATGGCCGTGCTCATCAGCGCAGTACCGCCGCTGATGGTGAAGACGGAAAAGAATCCTGCGGGCGCGCCGATCGAGGTGTTCGACGACCTGCGGGCCCAATATGCGAAAAATCGGCCGCAGTTTTACAAGGACATTACCCTTCCGTTCTACGGCTACAACCGGCCGGGCGCGAAGATTTCGGAAGGCATCCGGGAGAAGTGGTGGCTGCAAGGAATGATGGGAGGGATGAAAGCGGGCTACGACTGCATCAAGGCATTCTCCGAGACGGACTTCACGGAAGATCTCAAAAAGTTCGACGTGCCAACTCTTATTCTTCATGGCGACGATGACCAGATCGTGCCCATCGGCGCGGCGGCCCTGCAATCCGCGAAGCTGGTGAAGAATGCCACGCTGAAGGTGTATCCGGGCTTTCCGCACGGAATGCCCACAACCCACGCGGACCAGATCAATGCCGACCTGTTGGAGTTTTTAGGCAAAGCTCAGAAAGGCTCCAAAGCAGCCTGAGTTCAAGACGCCGCGGCGGATCGGGAAGTTTGCAAGCCGTCTTCCGCGGCGTCAAGCAGGTTTGAGCTGATCATCCGTACCGGAGTGCTCCCGACGCCGATTCCTGGCGGATGACGAGCTACTCTTAACTTACCCGGTAAGGGAAGGTTGGCTAACGCTAACCGGGAGCGACCCGTTGGCCGACTCCGGGTGGGCGGCGGCGTCAGTTCACGGGATACCCCTGCTTAGATCAACTTGGAATCGAGCTCGCCGCCATGTGGCTTCACGGGCAGTGGACCGAAAGGTCCGTTTCTCGCCCGTAAATAAGTCTCTAAATCGAGCGTAGAGCGGCGATTGGGTCCGCGGATGCTGCACGGGTTGCGGGAAGCGCTGATGCGAGAAGCGCCATAAGAATCATGATCAGGACACC
>Ga0182018_10003885_pt1 | contig 13005 bp, 14 predicted proteins | sample 812P2MmetaG_FD_120490 | JGI IMG/M metagenome (GOLD analysis project Ga0182018, IMG submission 120490) | Permafrost microbial communities from Stordalen Mire, Sweden - 812P2M metaG | ecosystem: Environmental > Terrestrial > Soil > Wetlands > Permafrost | place: Sweden: Stordalen | collected...
AGTCTGGAGATGTGTGGATACATGTTGAACGGCCGATCAAGAAAACGCGGCACCTAATTGTGCGAACCGCAATCTGATGGGTTTGTAGATCATTACAGTTTTGAACTAATTCAAAGGAAAAACATATGGAAAATCCAAAACATATGGAAAACACGCTTGCCTCTTCATCGGGGACTGTTTCCCCCGAAGATCAGGGCAAAAACAAGTCGAGCGAATCCAAATGCCCGTTCAACCACGGAGCCTCCGCTCCCACGAACCGCGACTGGTGGCCGAATCAGGTGAGCCTGAAGATCCTGCACCAGCACTCAGACCTGTCTGATCCGATGGGTAAGGAGTTCGACTACGCCAAGGAATTCAAGAGCCTCGATCTGAATGCCGTGATCAAAGACCTTCATGCCTTGATGACGCATTCGCAGGATTGGTGGCCGGCCGACTTCGGGCACTACGGAGGGCTGTTCATCCGCATGGCGTGGCACAGTGCAGGCACGTACCGCATCGGCGATGGCCGCGGCGGCGCCGGAGCTGGGCAGCAGCGCTTCGCCCCGCTCAATAGCTGGCCCGACAACGTGAACCTCGACAAGGCGCGCCGGCTGCTGTGGCCGATCAAGCAGAAGTATGGCCGAAAGATCTCGTGGGCCGACCTCATGATTCTCACAGGGAACGTCGCGTTGGAGTCGATGGGATTCAAGACCTTCGGTTTCGGCGGTGGGCGCGAAGACAGATGGGAGCCCGAAGAGGACATTTATTGGGGACCTGAAGGCACGTGGCTGGCGGACGAGCGCTACAGCGGCGATCGTGATCTGCAGAGTCCTCTCGGCGCGGTTCAGATGGGCCTGATTTACGTGAACCCGGAAGGGCCCAATGGAAAGCCTGATCCCGTTGCGGCGGGCAGGGACATTCGCGAAACATTTCGTCGGATGGCCATGAACGACGAAGAAACAGTCGCACTGATTGCCGGCGGGCATACCTTCGGGAAGACTCACGGCGCTGCCATTCCCGCTGACTACGTGGGCGCTGAACCAGAAGGTGCCGACATCCACGACCAAGGCCTCGGGTGGAAGAATAAATTTGGTAAAGGTTTTGGTGCTGACACCGTCGGCAGCGGCCTGGAAGTCATTTGGACTCAGACGCCTACGAAGTGGAGCAACAACTTCTTCACCAACCTGTTCAGCTACGAATGGGAACTGACCAAGAGTCCGGCCGGTGCGCACCAGTGGACGCCGAAAAATGGCGCGGGCAACGGCACGGTGCCGGATGCGCACGATCCCTCAAAGCGTCACGCGCCATCCATGCTGACCACGGACCTAGCCTTGCGGTTGGACCCTGCTTACGAAAAGATTTCCCGGCGCTTCTACGAGCATCCGGACCAGTTCGCAGACGCGTTTGCCCGGGCGTGGTTCAAACTGACGCATCGCGACATGGGCCCGATCGTGCGTTATCTCGGCCCGCTGGTTCCGAAGGAGGCGCTGCCCTGGCAAGACCCAATCCCCGCTGTGAATCATCCGCTGATCGGGGAGCAGGACATTGCTGCTCTGAAGGCGAAAATCCTCGTGTCCGGCCTGGCCGCCTCCCAGTTGGTCTCGACGGCTTGGGCGTCGGCGTCGACGTTCCGCGGCTCTGATAAGCGCGGTGGAGCGAACGGCGCGCGCATTCGCCTCGCGCCGCAAAAGGACTGGGAAGTCAACCAGCCGGCTGAACTGGCGAAGGTGTTGCAGAAGCTAGAAGCGATCCAGAAGGAATTCAACGCTTCACAGTCTGGCGGGAAAAAGGTCTCGCTGGCTGACCTGATCGTTCTCGGCGGCGATGCGGCGATCGAGAAAGCCGCGAAGAACGCCGGGCACGACGTGAAAATCCCGTTCACGCCGGGGCGCATGGACGCGTCGCAAGAGCACACTGACGTCGACTCCTTCGAACCGCTCGAACCGACCGCGGATGGGTTCCGCAACTACCTCCGCGGCAAGCAGCGCCTATCGGCTGAGGAGCTATTGGTGGATCGGGCGCAATTGCTGAAGCTGACGGCGCCTGAAATGACGGTCCTCGTCGGTGGCCTGCGCGTCCTTGGCGCAAATGCCGGGAAGTCCACGCACGGCGTCTTTACCAGGCGGCCAGAGACGCTGACCAACGATTTCTTCGTCAACCTGCTCGACATGAACACGCAATGGCAGTTGTCCAATGATTCCAATGGCTCTGGAACCGTGTACGAGGGACGCGACCGGAAGACGAATGAGCTCAAGTGGACCGGCACCCGTGTCGACCTGATTTTCGGTTCGCACTCGCAGCTGCGCGCCCTCGCGGAAGTCTACGCGTGCACTGACTCCAAGGAGAAGTTTGTGAAAGATTTCGTGGCGGCATGGAGTAAGGTGATGGACCATGATCGCTTCGAGGTGGCCTGAGCTCTGCGGAAAAGAGAATGGGGGGGCATTTGGCGCATTGGTGACGCCCTTGGTTTACCAATTCATACGCTCTTTCGTGCCCGCATCGCGGACAACTGAACCCATCCGGCCAACGGCATGCCGTCAGATACTGCTGGCAAGCCTCTTCTGTGGCGAATTCGGTCTGAAACTGACGAAGCGTCTTGGGGAACGGTGGTCGGGCCACCCTTGATACACCACCCATTGGAGCGTGCTGAAGCAACCGGATAATCAGAAGTCGCCTAATCCAGAAATGACCACACACCAGACCTCGCATCGTGTTACGTAACAGCGCTCCTTCTCCAGCATCTCCTGCGGTTCCTCTGATATTCTCTCCCGGAATTTGGGGTGTCTCATGGTTCAACTCAGCGGTGGCATCGGCGATGTAACGACGAATACAGGGCTCGTAGAGATGGCAATGGCGTAAACCCGCAGCCGTATACTTTGCGCGGCTGCACGCCTCGGCATTGCCGATGCACTTGGAGACGACGTACGTAGCGTTGGGTTCTTGGCCGAAAACTGTCAGGCAGATGCCGATGCTCTGTATCGCCTGCTGCGCGCCCTCGCCAGCATCGGCGTGACAGAGGAGACAACGCCCGAACACTTTCGGCTGACTTCGTTTGGCAAACCGCTGCGGAGGGATGTGCCTCAGTCCGTCTGGGCAGCCGTCATCTTCTGGGCGGATCTACTCGCCGATAACTGGTCCCTGCTTACCGACTGTGTTCGAACGGGCAAACCGGCCTCACAGGTGCGCGATCCGAAGATACCTTCTCGCTGGTCGCAGGACGCCGAAGCTGACTCGATTTTTCGTGCAGTGATGGGCACGGCTCCGGCAGAAGATTACGCTCCCATCGCAGAGGCATGGGATTTTTCCCGCGCGAAGGTGGTCGCTGACCTCGGCGGGGGTGAACCAGGACGGATCGAATGGTGAGCCTTACGTGAACCATCTCCCGGGTCGCACCAAGCTGTATCTGGTAATCCCAATCCGTGAATGGGATGATGTGCAAGCTGTCGGCACTGTTGGCACAGTAACGCGATGATTCGCGGAGAATTGCGGAAGACACAAATGGACGTGCGTTTGTTTGCGACGCCGCTTGCCGCGCGTTACTCCAAAGGAGAAGAACCGTTCGACACTTCTATTGCCATCGTTGGAGGGGGAAAACATATGCAGAATCACGAGTTCGCAGTGCAACGAAACCAGTTATCCGCTAAAATGTCTGGCGGATTCCTGATCAGAGACGAGACCAACTCGATACTGAAAATGCTCTCGGAGCGCCAGCAGGGTGTCCAAGATGTTTAGCAAAATTCTGGTTGCGATTGACGAATCTCCGGAATCCGGACGAGCACTGGTCACTGCCATCCATCTCGCCAGGAGTCTCAACGCCGAGCTGAGGGCAGTATCGGTGCAGGAGAAGCTGCCTCCGTACGCCAGGTACATCGATGCCGAGGTGCCAGGAGGGACCATCCTGCTGCGTCAGCAGGCCTTTGACTACTACCGAGACCTGCAACCCCGTGCGCAACAGGCCGCTCAGCGGGAAGGGATAATCCTGACGAGCGAACTAGTTGAGGGGGACGAAGTGCAGGCGATCGTGGAGTGCGTACAGAGGACCCAAAGCGATCTGCTAGTGCTGGGCTTGCACAGGCATTCCTTGCTCTTTAGCCGGCGGTGGAATCACACCAACCATGATCTTTCACAGCAGCTGAACAGCAGCATTCTCGGTGTTCATTGAAAAGTGCGAACAGCGGCATTTGCTCATTTCCCCAAGGCCGGAGATCGATAGTGTCGCAGGCCAGCCACAAGTAAAATCTTAAGGAGATAACCATGCAAATCGGCATGATCGGTCTTGGAAGGATGGGGGCCAACATGGTGCGGCGACTCATCCGCAAGGGTCACAGCTGCGTGGTATTCAACAGGTCACCACAGGCAGTGAACGAACTCGTCAAGGAGAAGGCGATCGGCGCCACGTCTCTCGCAGACCTTGTGAAGAAACTTGAGAGACCACGAGCAATCTGGCTGATGGTGCCGGCGGCGGTTGTCGATGATACCATCGCCGAACTCTCACCTCATCTCGAAGCTGGGGAGATGCTCATCGACGGCGGCAACTCTTATTACGTCGATGATCTCCGGCGCACAAAGCAACTCGCTACCCGGAAGATCCACTACGTCGATGTAGGGACCAGCGGAGGAGTTTGGGGTCTGGAACGAGGATACTGCATGATGATTGGGGGCGAGACCGAGGTCATCCAGCGGCTCGACCCAATTTTCGCTGCGCTCGCTCCGGGAATAGGCGATATTCCGCGCACGGCAGGACGGGACAAGATCGACGGTACCGCAGAACAGGGCTACCTGCACTGCGGCCCAAATGGCGCCGGTCATTTCGTCAAGATGGTCCACAATGGAATGGAATACGGAATTATGGCGGCATACGCGGAGGGTCTCGCTATTCTGCGTAGCGCTAACGTCGGCAAACAAGCAAACGGCGCAGTCGATGCGGAAACTACGCCATTGCGCGACCCCGAGCACTATCAGTACGACCTGAATCTGCGAGACATCGCGGAGGTTTGGCGTCGTGGAAGTGTGATCGCCTCGTGGCTGCTGGATCTGACCGCCGGAGCCCTCCTTCAGGACCCGAATCTTTCGAAGTTTGCCGGCCATGTATCCGACTCTGGGGAAGGACGCTGGACGATTAAAGCTGCGATCGACGAAGCAGTACCAGCGCCAGTTCTCACCACCGCGCTGTACGAGCGATTCAGTTCTCGGGGCGAGGCTGACTTCGCCAACAAGCTCTTATCCGCGATGCGCTATCAATTTGGTGGACACCTAGAGAAATCCGACGGCAAATCCAAAGTAGTTTAGGGGACGCTGCCTGCCGCGTTCTGTTTCCGGCTTGCTCGCGAATGGCAGCGCTACAGCGGATGAAAGGAGCACGATTATCGAAATACGAATTGCTGGGCAAGAGCGCACTTCGGGTCTCCGAAGCGGCTCTAGGCACTATGACCTTCGGCGACGATTGGGGATGGGGATCACCGAAGGACGAAGCGCAACAAATCTATGAGACCTACCGCGAGGCAGGTGGAAACTTCATTGATACAGCGAATGTCTACACTAGCGGCACGAGCGAAAGATTCGTGGGAGAGTTCATTCATGGCCATCGCGAGAGCGTCGTTTTAGCCTCGAAATACTCCAACGCTGCGCCCGGCAGTGATCCGAATGCGGCGGGCAATCACCGCAAGAGCATGATACAAGCAGTCTGATGTCAGGATTCCGCGACGCCGAAGGACGTTTCGTCACTTGGAGAGATGTTGACTTCAAGCACATGGCCGTCCGCGTAACCGCCAAGGCTCAGTGGGGATTTCACCCGAAGAACTGGGAAGAACGGGAGATTCCGGTCCCTCAAAAGCTCATCGCCATACTTCAGAAATTCCGTCCTTCAACAGCAGGTCCGGACGATCCTCTGTTTCCCAGCGCCACGGGCCGGCCAGACGGCGCGATGCTCGAAAAACTCAAAGCAGCCGCGTATGACGCGAAACTCAACTGCGGGCACTGTGTCACTACCCACAAATTGGAAGACGGAACGGTTAGGGTCAACCGCTGTGCCGAAGGAGCTTATTGCGGCCGCTGGTTCCTCCACAAGTTCCGCCACTATGCCGAATTCCGGAATATGCCGAATAACCGCGCGATGGTAGCAGCCTGGGCTTTCCCGCACCCGAGTCATTCGGCATAGTCTGGCGGCTGCCGAAGATCGGAATACCCGAAATACCGAACAGCCATGATGGGATTCGCCAAAGGCATGCGTTCCGATAACATTCTGGACCGGCCTGGAAACCAGCGTTGCGGAGGCAGCGGCGATGGCGCTCGCCTAAGGGGGGAGGTTAAACGACCTGATGGCGCGCGCTGAGCTCGGTGTGAGGCTCACCGGACTATGCCGCATAAAACCGAGTAGCACGGCGGGGGATCCGTAGGATTTAGGCTGTTTCAAGACCGTTTCAGAACTTCGATTCGGCATAGTCTCAGATTCGGCATAACCGCCGCACCTACGCCACGAGGCATCTTCAGGGCGGCATCGACATTCGCAGGCTGCAACAATGGATGGGACACCACGACATCGCATCGACGATGGTTTATCTCAAAGGGCTCCGCAACAGCGACGTACAGGCAAGAATCAATAAGGGCAGTTTGGCTGCATTTGCGTGATAGATTCTCCATGCAAGCCGCGCGCTTGCCGGTGTTTCAGGCTGGCACTTAAGCGCGAGCAGTTGATTCATTGTGCCGCTGAGGCCTGACTGAATGCGCCGGCATTTTCATTTCCAGCCAGTCCGCTATCTGATGAGGATCAAACCGGATAGAGCTTCGCACGCGAAAAAATGGAATGTGGTCGTCTTCAACTTCCTTGTAAACGGTTCGCATGGCAATGCAGAGCAGAGCCGCCAATTCTTCGACCGTAAGAGCCTTCTGTCTGGAGCGCAACTGCTCGACGAGGGTCATTTTGCGAATTTCTCCGGGTTAGCAAGAATGGCATCCGGCGCCGGAGCCGCCAAAACACGGTCCCTTCGGTCGCGCTGTGCTAGTTTGCTAATCTGAGTCCCGTGGCTGTTCTGTCCAATCACTTTTCAAGCGATCGTTATTCCTGAGGGTTATAACGGTCTGCCAGCCAAGGTGGAAAAGTCGGGCTGCGATACCCAACAAACAGAGACCAAGATAGATGAATGGCACGAAGTAAGCGCGAGGCACTCAGCGAGACATGGATGGTTAACCGTCCGCGGGTCAGATGTTACAACTCGATGGAAGTCACTGCAAGGCTCCGCCGAATACGCTCCGCCGAAGAGCGATGGCGGGCAGAGATTGGTATTAACCGGACGGACAGGCTCTCCGCGCCTCTCTCGAACAACTGGTCGCCGCGCTTCCCCTGGTTATCGATTGCACACTTTCCTATTGCAATCCAATAGCAACGTGCTATACGCTCCTATTGCTATTAAATAGGAGACGACAGTGGGCGAGAATGACGTTTGGCAGGGCACCTTGGCGCTCATGGTCTTGAAGACGCTCGAATCGATGGGAAAGCTCCACGGCTATGGCATTGCGCGTCGCATCGAGCAGGTTAGCGGGGACCGGCTGACTGTCCAGTACGGAACCCTGTATCCCGCTCTCCTCCGGCTTGAGCAGGACGGGTATATCGTGTCCGAATGGGGTGTGTCCGACAACAACCGCCGGGCCCGTTTCTACAAGCTCACTCGTGTCGGACGCAGGCAAGTCGAGAAGGAATCCCAACGATGGGGGAAGGCGACCGCCATTCTCGCACGATTCGTCTCTCTGGGCGAGGATCCCCTGTGAGGAAGCTACGTGGCTGGCTGCGGCGTTTGTGGGGACTATTCAGCCGGAATCTCTCCGACAAGGACTTTGAGGAGGAGATTGAAACGCATCTCCAGATGCAGATCGAGGACAATCTCCGATCTGGCATGGTCCCAGAGCAGGCGCGTCGAGAAGCGATCCTTAAGTCAGGTGGAATGGAAATGACCATACAGGCCTATCGCGACGGAACCACTCTTCCTTTTGCCGAAACGCTATATCAAGATCTCCGCTACACGACCCGGCAGCTACGCAAGAATCCGGGTTTTGCTGCCACCGCCATACTGGTGCTCACGCTCGGAATCGGCGCTACTGTCGCCATATTTGCCTTCGCGGATGCGGCGCTGATCAAGCCTCTTCCGTATCGCGAGCCCTCGCGGCTGGTCAGCATCTTCGGAAGTATTCCGCTGGGCCCGAGATTCCATCTCTCGTTTCCCGACTACTACGACTTCAGGAAACTCAACAAGGTCTTCAGCTCGTTCGATGTCTATGACACCAACGGCTTCATGCTTAGCACACTGACTGGAACTCAACTGGCGCCGGGCGGGCGGGTAAGTGCCGGATTCTTTCGCACTCTAGGTGTCGCGCCGATATTGGGACGCGACTTTGCGCCCGGCGAAGACACGCCCTCCGCACCGCGCACCGTCATCTTGAGTTATGCAGCTTGGCAGAATCGCTACGCCAGGCGCGCGGATGTTCTAGGGCAGACGGTGACGCTGGACGGGGCTCCGAACACCATCATCGGCGTGCTGCCGCGCGACTTTCATTTTGCTCCCGGCGAACCGGCGGAGTTCTGGACGGCGGAGCATGACGAGAGCTCTTGCAGGGGCTGCCACTGGCTCTTTGGCCTGGCGCGGCTGAAGGACGGCGTATCGATTCAGACGGCGGCGGCAGATATGACCTCGATTGCGAAACAGCTTGAGGCGCAGTATCCCGATTCGAATAACCGTCAAGGTGCGACGGTGGTTGCTTTGCCTGAGGTGATTGTCGGCGACATCCGTCCCATCATATTGGTGCTGCTCGGCGGTGCCGGACTCCTCCTACTGATCGCAAGCGTCAATGTGGCGAGTCTGCTGCTGGTGCGCACGCAGGGCCGCAAGCGGGAGATCGCTGTACGAGGAGCCCTAGGCGCGTCCCGCAGACGGTTGCTCCGGCAATTCATAACGGAAGGACTGGTACTGGCAGGAGCCGCGAGCGTGATTGGCCTGACGGCGGCCGATGGTACGATGCATCTTCTTACGCGCCTTATTCCCGCAGATACTCTGGCCAGTATGCCCTATCTGCGCGGACTCGGGTTGAGTCCGCATGTACTGACATTTACGCTGGCGATTTCGTTGGTCAGCGGGGTGATCTTCTCGCTCACTCCCGTCGCCAGCATGTCTCGGGAGGAAATGAGAGCAGGCTTGACGGAAGGCAGCCGCGCTGCATCGGGAACGGTATGGCACAGGTTCGGAGCCAACCTGGTTGTCATTGAGTTGGCTACCGCCGTGATTCTTCTGGTTGGCGCGGGGTTGTTGGGCAAGAGCTTCTATCGGCTGCTCCAGGTCGACCCGGGCCTCGAACCCAATAACCTGGCCACGCTGCTGCTGTCAACGCCACGAGCGAATTATTCCAAGGACCCGCAAATCATGGCCTTGGAGCGGCAGATTCTGGATCGCGTCTCGGCATTGCCCGGCGTAAGTTCCGTGGCCATCACAAACAAGCTGCCGGTAGGCGATGGCGATTTCACGACGACCTTTCGGATTGTAGGCCGGCCGTACCACGGTGAACATAACGAGGTGGCCTATCGTCTGGTCTCAACCGATTATTTTAAGACCCTGCAAGCGCGCATATTGGAAGGCCGTTACTTCACAGCGGACGAGGATGCGACGAAGCCTCACGTCGTCTTGATCAACCGGGCGCTGGCCCGGCAGTATTTCCCCGGTGAAGACCCAGTCGGGATGCGCATCAACTATGACGGTGCGCCGCCCGAGTCAGCGATGCGAATCATCGGCATGATCGACGACATCCGGGAAGGGCCATTGGATACCGCGGCGCGTGCCGCGATGTACATTCCTTTCGACCAACACCCGATCAGCTTCTTCTCCGTCGTCGCTCGCACGTCGGTGCCCGCGCAGTCATTGCTGCCAGTCCTCACGGCTACGATTCATCAGATCGATCCCGGCATTGCAGCGTTTGGCGCGGCCACTATGGAGCAGCGAATTCACGATTCGCCTCCAGCCTACCTGCACCGCGCGTCGGCCTGGCTGGTGGGAGGCTTTGCCGCGCTGGCGCTTCTGCTCAGCGTGGTTGGGCTGTATGGGGTTATTGCCTACTCCGTGAGCCAGCGTACTCGGGAAATCGGCGTAAGAATGGCGCTCGGTGCACAAAGAAGCATGGTGTATCAGCTCATCCTGAAGCAGGCTGCGCGGCTGATTGCTGTGGGAATCGTCGCAGGGCTGGTCGGATCCATCGCCGCGGCTACACTTATGCGCAATTTGCTCTTCGGCACCGAAGCCTGGGACGCGTTCACCTTAACGACCGTCTCAGTTGTGCTCGGGATATCTGCACTGGTGGCCAGCTATCTCCCCGCGCGCCGTGCCGCTTCGGTGAATCCCCTGGAAGCGCTGCGTGCCGAATAGGTGAATCAGATTGGACTCATCTCAAGATAGGGAGAGAAGATGCCACGCCCGACAGCACTTTGGCACGACTGACTGCACCTTCCATGTCAGTCGCAGCAAAATCGCCTTAGCCAGAATTGGCGTCGGGGCCCGAGCGGCCAACCCGCGGTCCCTTCTTCGGTCGCGCTCTGCCGGGCTACTAACTGAGTCCTGCGCGCTGTTCTGTCCAATCACTTTTCAAGCGATCGTTATTCCTGGCACATATAACAGCCCGCCCGCCAAGGCGGAAGATTCGGGCTGCGATGCCCCACAATGCAGCAAAGGGCACGCCTGGCATCTGCAGAAAAACTAGAATCAATGATGGTCGAGCGAACTATCGTCTCGGGAAGCGCAACCCGTTCCACCAATCGAAGGCTTGGCCTCCAACCAAATTAGATAGCCGGGCTGGATCACGGGCGGCAGGACAAGAAGCCGATCATTTCCGACAAATCTAAGGTGCCCCAGCCCAATATCCTCGACGGCCTGCTCAAAGTCGAAGTGGGAAACGAAGGTATCCTGCTTCCCGTTCACGTGCCACAGTCTAAGCGGAGCTTTGTGCCAGCCCTCAGTAATCCCAACGAATTCTCCAGAGGGGGCCCAAGCGATGCCTTTGTTTTCTCCACATTCTCGGGCCCACCCCCAAGCCGAACACATACTCTCCAAATACCCGGTTGAATACGCTAGTGGACGGAGATGCGGAGGATCTGACCCGTAGGTGCTGCACCGAAGTTCGAGACGTAGAGGTAGCCGTCCGGGCCGAATGTCATACCGGTAGGAACCGAGAGCCCGGTGGCTACATCTTCGATATCGCCGGCGCGATTAAGGCGTACAACCTTGCCATCGCCAGGAGTTGGGAAGCCGATAGCGGCAGATAGCTCGAGCGCATAGAGGAGACCATCAGGGCCAAAGTCGACGGCGACAACTGTGGTGAAGCCGGCGCGCGATCCAGAGAGGCGAAGCTTCTGGAGCTCGTCGCCGCAGCCGAAACCGAAGAGGAAGGGCCAGGGGCACGCGCCTGTGTTGAAGCTCATGACCTTGCTTGAGTCTGGAGTGATGGGGAAAAGTCCGAGATTGCCGATGTAGAACTTTCCGTCGTTCACGGCGACGGAAGTTGGGACGATGTGGCCTTGCTGCTTGGAGATGTCGAGCTCTTCGCGAAGGTTTCCGCTGGCGGAGGTGGAGAAGAGCTGACCGTGGTTGGGTTCGACGGTGTAGAGGCGGTTATCGTAGGCGATGAGGCTGTAGAAGACGCCGTCGGGCTCGAAGTCGGCTAGGTTCGGATAAGCGGCGGGGTGACTCTGAAGGAATTGACTGAGGTTAGCGATAGCGTTCCATGAACCGGATTTGATGTCGACGCGGGCGATGATGTTAGGTGACGAGGCGTTGCCGTGGGAGCAGCCTCCTCCGCCCGTGACAGCGTAGAGGGTGCCGTTGAGAAAGGCGATGTCGGCGACGCCTTGCAGGTCGCCTTGAGCGTCGACGGTGGATGGGAATCCGGAGGCGACTGTGGTGCGGTTGCCGGACTTGTCCAGTTTCGAGATGCGTCCGGTACTGCCGCCGAGGTAGGAACCGATGGGTGCCGGAACCTGGGCGCAGGAGCCGACGGTTGAGATCGTTCCGCCGGTCCCCGCTTCGGCGACGTAGAGATCGCCATCGCGGTCGAATTTGAGGCCGCGGGGGGATTCGAGTCCGGAGGCGTAGACGGTTGCATTGGACGAAAGCTGGGCATACGCCGGGGCGGAAGCTATACTGGCGGCGGACGCCGCGAGGCAAAGAGAAGCAGCTAGTCTGATGTTCACGATTCGGACCTCTTTTCTGGGAAAGGCCTTTGGCCATCCAGGGCCAAGATCAACATAGAAGCGCGATTGGGGAAGTATCTTGCCGTAAGTTACGTGGGTTACGCCAATGGGCTCAATGGGATACTGGGGGCAGTTTCATGGTGGACAACGGGACCAAACCGACTACGCCTGAGATAGAAGAACAGCTTGACCGCATCCTGAGTTCGAAAGTGTTTGCCGCGGCACAACGGAGCCAAGCCTTTCTGCGATATGTGGTGGAGCGGTCTCTGACGGATGCGCCTCATCCGCTGAAGGAGTTTTCGATCGCGATGGACGTCTTCGCGCGAGGCCATGATTACGATCCCTCGATCGATGCTACGGTGCGGGTAGAGGCAGGCAGGCTGCGAAGCCGGCTCCGGGAGTACTACGACGTAGAGGGCACCGGTGATCATGTCTATATCGATGTTCCCAAGGGAGGGTATTATCCGACTTTTATCTTTCGCGAGGGCAAGGTTGGTGCAGCGAAAGAGGTTCCTCTGATTGTGGAGGAAGCCCAGTCGGTTGAGACCACGCCGGGGCGGCGGCTGCGTCTAAATCGGAGTCGTTGGGCGGTTGTGGGTTTAGTACTGCTCGCATTGGTTGCAGTGGGTGTGTGGCGATGGCACCCGTCGAGGCAGCAGGTAGTGAGTGATCCTGGGGGCGGTCCGCAGATTTCGCTGGCGGTGTTACCGTTCGCAAATGAGACCGGCAACAAGGCGAACGACTACCTGGCGGATGGGTTGACGGACAATTTGATCCAGCAGTTATCGGAGATTCCTCCGCTTAAGGTG
>Ga0182018_10003886_pt1 | contig 13005 bp, 10 predicted proteins | sample 812P2MmetaG_FD_120490 | JGI IMG/M metagenome (GOLD analysis project Ga0182018, IMG submission 120490) | Permafrost microbial communities from Stordalen Mire, Sweden - 812P2M metaG | ecosystem: Environmental > Terrestrial > Soil > Wetlands > Permafrost | place: Sweden: Stordalen | collected...
GGCCTTATAGAATCTTGTAGAATTCCGTTGATCCCAAGTGATTGCTATTGAATGTGTTGTGGCCTGCTGTTTGAATTCTGATGATCTTCATTGAAGTCGGGTGCTTTCACGGCTACAAAATCGTCTACAGAATGCTGGGGTGAACCCCTTCATTGAGACAATTCCTGTGTCTACACCTGCCGTCATTTCTTAAAGTGAACCCTCACGTGAAACAAAGTCCGTTCCTACAGCTTGCAACACTCAGTGGTTTTTCAAACTCATCTCGTTGATCCTTCAGCAGGGATGGGGTCTGGGGAAGCGACGGCGTTTGAGTCCCTTCCCCCCGCAGCGCCGCCCTTTTCCGTAGCGGTCCGAGCCCGCGCTGGGCCATTGACTACTCTGCGCAACGCAACCGCGTCCGAAGTGCGTACGTGCGCTCGCGCTGGAGGCTCCGGTGCTCTTGGCACACGGCGAACAGTCTAACGGTCGAGCTCTTCGCGAGCCTTGCGAGCGATGAGACGAAAATCCTTCCGGCTCGCATCTTCCTCAAGTTTCTCCAGGCGTTGCCGGCCCGAAGCCCTGGAAGAATGAAGCACCAGTCGGCCGAGATCCAGCCGCGCCTCGAATTCAAACTCGTTATAGCCATCCCGAACCGACTCGCCGAGAACGGATTGTAGCGCCTTCATCGCCGCTGGCTCTTTGCCGTTGCGCGCGTTCACTTCGGCAGCCGCGAGAGACGCGAGAAGGTGCGTCGAGCGATCGCTGGTGCGTTCAGCCAGAGTCAAGGCCTTGACAGCGGCAGTTTCGGCCTCTGCGATTTTCGACTGCGCCAGCAAAGCTCGCGCAAGCAGAGCAGCGGATCGGCTTGCGCCGGTAGCCATCGTCTGCTGCTCAAACTGAGGGGCCCCCGCGCGAATCAGCGCCTCGGCTTCTGCCGGCTTGCCTTCCTGGATCACGATGGTAGCGAGCGCAATCTGGCTCCGGGCAATCTCAACTGAGTCGCCGACTTCTTTCTGGAACGTCAGGACCTGCTCCTCTTGATCACGCGCCTTTGAGACTTGATCCCGAATCAGGGAGATTTGGGCGAGACCTCCCAAATTGAAAGCGCGGCCTTCCTTGTATCCGATCTTCTCGGCGAGGGAGATTCCCTGTTCGTAGTATGACATCGCCTGGCTCAACTCGCCTCGCTCCACCAGTACATCCCCCAGATTTTCTAGCGTAGCGCTCTCGCCGCGTTGGTCGCCGCCATCGCGGAAGCCTTGCAAAGACTTTTCATGCATGCGGGTCGCGCCGACCAGATCGCCCAAGCCGTCCAGAACAAGGGCGATACTTCCGATGTCGCTTCCAATATTGGCGGGACTTGCGCCGGTCTCTTGATCAATCCGCAGGGCCTGTTCATAGTAGCGTCTGGCTTCCTCCAGCTTTCCCTGCTCGTAGTAAACATTTCCCAGGCTGACCGTGGTCACGCCGATCTGACCATCCCCGATTTTTTGGAATATGTTTAAGGCCTGTTCGAACGCGCTCTGTGCGCCCGCGAAGTCGCCTTTGTCGTACAAAATGATTCCGTACGTTCTTAATGCGTGCCCGAGCAGATGGGGGTTACCGGCGTTGGCGGCGAGATCGCGGCTTTCGAGGCCCTTCTGCACCGCCTTATTCAGATCACCCAGCCGGTCCCATGCGAACGCTTCAGAATCGGTTGCCTGCACCTGAAGCATACGCGAGCCTTGTGCCTTCGCTTTCGCCGCCGCTGTGGCCGCCGTTTGTTGGAACGCGGTGAAATTGCCCGCGACGTTTTGGGCCGAAGCCTCTTCCACATCAATACGGGCATCGTCGCTTAGCGGTTTGGGCAAGGTTCGCATCTGCGCAATGGTTTCTAGCGAGTCCTTTGGACGCCCGGCCTTCCTCTGTGAAGACGCCAGGCGCAACCCGTAATCAAGATTGTCGGGAAAGAAATTTCTCAATGTGCGATAGATTTCTATCGCCGAGGGGAAATCGTGAGCAAACTCGCGATAGCGCCCCTCCACGGAAAGATGTTGCTCACGCGTCAGATTGGCTGAAAGATCGAAGGCCTTCTTTGCCTCTTCTTCAGCTTTCTTGTCGTAGCCGAGCTGAGACCAAGCCTGCGCCAAAGCAGCATGCGAAAGTGCGTAGTTGGGATCGGCTGCGACCGCCTTCTCCAGCAGATCTCGGGCAGCCAGAGCTTCATAAATTTGCAATTTCGCTAGTCCTTCCGCATACAATCGAGTGGCCTCCGGGCTGGCCGAGGTGGAAGCCGCCACTTGCGACGCCTCTGTTGTGGAGACATCGGCGATTCCCAACTTCTGGCGCAAGCTGGCGCCACTCTGCGTTACCAGCTCAGGAAGACTGGACTCGCTTCCATCCTGCGAAATCACCGCTATGGTTTCGCCCTCCCTGGCGTCTTGCAAACGCACATCGACCCGGATCTTCCCCCCGCTGTCGCTTCCGGTGTCGAGGTACGAACCGAGCACGACGATGTCCGCGCCCAGATGCGTGCGGATTTTTTGCAATGTATCGCGGCTGTAGCTATCAGCGGCGGGCAGAGAAAGATCCATCTTCATGCGCGCGACATCTTCGCTCGAAACCACGCGCAGCTGTTGCCCGGCGGAGAGTTGTGCATCCAGCATCTCTGACAGCGCCGTCGAAATCCAGGCTTCGCTATCCCTCGCTGAAAGATTCTTGAAGCCGAGCACGGCCACCGCGGTACGGCGATTCGATTGCTTGGCCGCATCGTTGGACACGGGACGGCTGGACAGCGGACGGCCTAGAATTCGATCGCGGAGGCCGCCGACGTTAGCCACAAGAGTGACAAGTAATAAGAGCAGCAGAAAGCCGGCAGCGATCCCCACGCCCATTCCGATGAGTACCCGCGAATGACGGACGTTAAGCCGCTCCAGATCAGCGTGCATTTCCCTAGCGGATTGATAGCGGCGGTCTCGATTCTTTTCCAAGCTGCGCCTGATGATGCTCTCGACACCGGCAGGAACGGCGGTGTTGAGTTGACGCACCGTCGCCGGTGGGTCATGCAGAACGGCGTCATGAACGGCAGCACCTGTACTGCCTTTGAAAGCGCGCCGGCCTGTGACCATCTCAAACAACACAAGGCCGAGCGAGAAGAGATCGCTCCTCGCGTCCAGTTTTTCGCCACGTATCTGCTCGGGTGACATGTAGAAAGCGGTGCCCATCTTCGCGCCCGTGCGGGTCAGAGTAACGTCGCCTTCTACATGTGGCGCGGTTTCGGCCGTGAGGTCACTTTGGATATCCAGCTCTTTCTGGGGTTCCATCACCTTCGCCAGACCAAAGTCGAGAATCTTTACTTCGCCGCGGACGGTGACAAAGATGTTCTCCGGCTTGATGTCGCGATGAATAATGTTCTTGTGATGTGCCGCCTCCAGTCCACGTGTAATCTGGATCGCCAGGTCCATTGCCCCCTTGAGCCGTAAGCGCTTGTCCATTTTGTGGGTACGGTCGATCCACGCCCTCAAGGTTTCGCCCTCGAGCAGTTGCATCACGATGAAGGGCTGGCCGTCATGTTCGCCGAGTTCGTAGATCGAACAGATGTTTGGGTGGTCGAGCGCCGACGCGGACCTGGCCTCGCGCTGCATGCGCTCAAATGCTGTCCGATCGCTGGCTACCTCGCCGGGCAGAAACTTCATGGCTACGCGACGGCCAAGTTTGATGTCCTCCGCCTCATACACAACTCCCATACCGCCGCTGCCCAGCCGGCTTAGCACGCGATAATGAGAAACGGTCTCACCTACCATCGACCGAGAAATGGACTGAAAAGTCAGTGCAATTGAGGCGGGGTCTGCCGTCTGCGTGGGCATGTCGGCGGGGCTGAAAGCAGGCGATTCCAGAAAGCTTCCCGCCTGGCGATGCGAAGTGAGCAGCGATTGCACTTCTTCGAGGAGTTCGTCATCGTTGCCGCATTGCCGACGCAGGAACTCGTCCTGCTGCTCGACCGGCAGTCGCAGCGCCGCCTGGAGCAGTTCATCGATTCGTTTCCATCGCTCAGCGTCCATCGGAATTTCCGCAACTTATCTCGCGGTGCAGCCACGCCCGAGCCGTACTCCAGTCGCGCGCCACTGTGACCGCCGAGACTTTGAGCACCTCGGCCGTTTCTTCGGAATTCAATCCACCGAAGAATCGCAGCTCCACGACCTGCGCTTTGCGGACGTCGATCTGCGCCAGCGCCTTTAGCGCATCATCAAGAGCGACGACGTCCAGATCTTTGCCCTTCGACGGTTCGAGCAGCCCGCTGTCGTCTAACGATAATGTCTTCGTAGCCCCTCCGCGTTTCCCGGCACGGTGACGGCGGGCGTAGTCCACCAAAATCTGCCGCATCTGTTGGGCGGCAATAGCAAAGAAATGGGAGCGGCCCTCCCACTGCGGCGCATTGAGACCCACCAGGCGCAGATAGGCTTCATTCACCAGAGCTGCGCTCTGCAAAGTGTGGTCAGGACGTTCCTTGCGCAGTTCAAAGTGGGCCAGACGCTGCAGTTCGTTGTAGACGACAGGCAACAGGGCGTCTAGAGCTTTGCGGTCGCCCTTCCGCCAGCCCTGTAACAACCGCGTGATCTCTCCTGCCGATTCGTGCTCCACGAAGCTAGCCTTTGGTGGGAACCGCTTTGGGAAGTTAGGGTAGCTATGGCGGTTTTGTATGTCAAATAGAAATAGTTGAAAAATCGACTACTTATGGTGCCTCCCTCGCAGTCCAAGAAATATTTTGAGCGAGTGATAGGTTTTGAGGCTGATTTTACGCTGTTAGAGATGGAGCCCAAGAGTTCCAGGTTGGGAAATCTTCAAGAAACACGGGAGGAGAGTCATGAAAATGTTAACTGCACGAACGCGGTTGGTTTCAGTGCTGGGTTTGTTTGTGTTCCTGTGGACGGCGGCGAACGCCCAGATCACGCCGCTCGGCGATGCCTACACGAACACGGCCGATCCCACCACCAACTTCGGCGCCCAGAAGACGCTCGATGTCGATGGCGCTTCCCAGACCACCTACATCCAGTTCAATCTCGCGTCGATTCCGTCAACCGCATCCGTCAGTCAAGCGACGCTGAAGCTCTATGTGAATACCGTCACTAAGGCGGGCAGCTTTAATGTCGATTACGTCAACGCTACCTGGTCAGAGAGCACGATCGACTCCAGCAATGCCCCGCCTCTCGGAGCAGCGATCGCCTCGAACGTCAGTGTCACGACGGCGGACAAGAACCAGTACATCCTGGTCAACGTCACCTCGGCCGTGCAGGCGTGGCTCAGCGGCAGTGAGACGAACAACGGACTCGCTCTTGTAGCCAACAGCACGTTCGACGCAACCTTCGACAGCAAGGAGAACACGACGACGAGCCATCCGCCGGAACTGGACATTGCGTTTGCGGGTGGAGATGGAACGATTACGGGAGTGGAAACGGGATCGAACAGCGGACTCACGGGCGGCGGCACAAGCGGAACACTGAACCTCAGCCTGCTGACCAGTTGCGCGAGCAATCAGGTGCTGCAATGGAATGGCAGCTCGTGGAAATGCAGCAGCGCGGGCACCGGCACAATCACCGGCGTAACCGCGGGCACGGATCTGACCGGCGGCGGCTCCAGCGGCAATGTCACCCTGAACCTGAATACAGCGAATGTACCGCTATTGGCGGCGAACAATACCTTCACCGGCAACCAGACGGTGAACGGGAGCCTGACCGCAACCGGGTTCATTAGCGCAGGACCGATCAGTGCGGCGGCGTCAAACGGCGCTTACGCGGTCACAGGGTCCGATACCTCCAGCAGCGGTTCAATTGGAGTCGCCGGCATCAGCGCGAACGGTACGGGAGTGTACGGAAATGGCGTCACCGGAACGTCCGGAATTGGCGTCACCTATGGAGTGTACGCGGCCGCCAGCAACGGCGATGGGATAGCTGCATTCGGCGCCGGCACCTATAACAGCGGCGTGTATGGTAGCGCCAGCGGTAGCAGCGGCAATGGAGTTTACGGTACCGGCACCACCGGAGTGTACGGCAATGGCAGCTCCTACGGGGTGTATGGCAACGGCAGCAGCTACGGAGTGTACGGCAATGGCGGTTCCTACGGAGTGTATGGCTACGGTACCACGACGGGAGTGTACGCCGTGAGCAACACCGGCGACGGTGTTTACACGAAGGCCGGAACCGGGGGTGTCGCAGCGGACGTAGTGAACACTGGAAGCGGGTACGGACTGATCGCCGGTAGTTCCGGTGGCTATGCGGGGTGGTTCAACGGGGATGTAAACGTCGACGGCAACCTCTCCAAGGCCGGCGGTTCGTTCAAGATCGATGACCCGCTCGATCCCGCCAACAAGTATCTCTACCACTCCTTCGTGGAATCGCCCGACATGATGAACATTTACAACGGCAACGTGACCACTGATGCACAAGGAGATGCCGTCGTCACTCTGCCGGAATGGTTCGAAACCCTGAACCGCGATTTCCGGTATCAGCTCACCGTCATCGGCCAGTTTGCACAGGCAATCGTGTCTGGTGAGGTAGCTGGCGGTCAATTCAGTATTAAGACAGACAAACCCAACGTGAAGATCTCCTGGCAGGTAACGGGTATCCGGCAAGACGCATGGGCCAATGCTCACCGCATCCCTGTCGAAGTGGAGAAGCCGGAGGTTGAACGCGGATTCTACCTGCACCCTGAGTTATACGGTGCACCAGAAGAAAAGGGCGTGCTATGGGCCACCGCTCCGCAAGCTATGAAGCAATGGAAAGAAGCCAGAACCAAGGCGGCGACCGATGGGAGCGGAGATCAGGCCAAAGCGGGAAGCGGGCGACCTCAGCCGCTGCCTACGAAATGAGCTGAGGGGCAGCAGAGCTCTGTGTTCGGGGACGCGCCCCCGTCCCCGAACCCGTTCCCAGTTACTCATTCCCAAGGACTGCATCTGAATGATCCGGACGTCATTGCGCGACGTCCTCCACGTTCGAGAATTTTTGGCCGGGGCTCAAGGCGGGTGATGTCAGCGGTTTGTTAGCGTCGAGGATTCGCGGACGGAACCGAGAGAGAAGGCCGTTATGAAGGTGAAGAAAAGCAGCCTGCGCTTCGTAGCGATTGGCGAGAAACGAGGAGGGCAGTCATGAAAACGTTTACGGCACAACCGCGGTTGGTTTCACTGCTGAGTTTGTTTGTGTTCTTGTGGACGGCGGCGTACGCGCAGATCACGCCCCTCGGTGACACCTACACCAAGTAACCTACTCCTGCCGCTACCGCCACAGTCGTACTCGTCACTGCACTCGCCACCGCATCCAAAGCTACCGTGACGATCTTGCCAAGGTCGAGCGGATCGGTGATGGTGGGAAGGGTCAGCGGCACGGCGTTCGCACCTTGTGCCTGCTGATTCGCGCTCTGGGCTGCGGCTGGGCAGGGAGAGCCGTTCCCTCCGCTGCAGCCGGTCGGGTTCGAGTCGCCGGACGCGGCCGAATCGCTGCCATCGCAATCGCCTCCACGGACATCTCCGCAGTGGCCATCCGCGTCAATCCGGTTAAGGGGAGCATTCTCCACGTAAGCGTACAGGTTTAACGTCTGCGGATCGCCAAACTTAGCATAGGGCACCGCCGTGGCTTTGGCGGCCCAGTCCGGCGTCATAAACCGGCCAAGACTGGAAGCGTCATACCTGGCACCGAAGTTGTCCAGTCCAGATTCCGCGTCCCGTTCTTTGCCGGTGAACTTGTAATTCTGCGCCACGTTGGGACTATAGTCGTGCTCTTCGCCGCCGTAGGGGTAATAGTCGATGTCTTGCTCAAGTGTTGTGCCGGTCGCGTTCACCACCACGCCATGTGAGCCCAAGTGGTCCGAGAAATAGTAGTGGACCGCTCCCGCGCTGTCGTCCCGCGCTACCCGTTGCCCATTGAAAAAGATATACGTGTTTTGCACACTCCCCGACAAGTCAGTCTCGGTCACGAAGAAAAACCCTTGAGCGCCTTGACGTATGTCTCCTGCACAAGATCTTCGGCCTCTTGCCGGTCATGCGTCAGCCAGCAGGCAAAATTAAAGAGCCGCTCGAAGTGAGGCATAGCTAGGTCCTGGAACGATCCCGATGGCAAGCTCTCCTCCGACACGCACACAAGAGTAAACCAGCGGAGGGTCGTTTTTATTCCCCACAGCTCATAAATATTTGCCGTGGAATAAAACTGACTGCTGTCGGTTCTGCATAACGAGTCACAGAGCGAGATGGAGTCGCTCGGGGCAATACCAGGTTCGCAGCCCGCAATTCATTCCAGCTTTGAAAGAGCAGAGCGGTGGTAAATCCTTTCGATCTCAAGACGGTATTCCTGGCCAAGCACGCGCAACATGTGGTGCTGATCCATTTTCCAATTGCGTTGTTCATCACGGCGGTGGCGTTCGATTTTCTGGCGCAATGGACGAAGAACCATGCGCTGGCTGCCGCAGCGTATCTCAATTTGCTGCTAGCGGCGATTTCGACGGTGCCCGTAGTGGCGACGGGCCTTGCAGCGTGGCAGTGGGCGCTCGAGGGGCAGAAGCTAAAAGGAATTCTGCTGATGCACCTGATCCTGGGATGCACATCGACTGTGTTGATCTGGCTGGTCTGGTGGGTGCATTTTCGCGCGCGACGGCGAGCAGGGATCTTGCCAAGTTACCGCCTGGCGGTTGAATTTCTGGGCGTCGCGATTGTGGCGCTAACAGGGCACTTGGGTGGCTTTCTAAGCGGCGTAAATGGACCCGGCTAGATGATCGCCGAGGTGCAACTCAGGGCACGTAAATAGGATCATCGGTAAAACAATTACAACTACGTTACCTTTTGCTGACAACCACCAAGGCTCGCGAGAGTACGTTCTCCACTGTAGCCAATAGTAGATATCGGACGCGGCGAACTGGCTTAGCGAAACAAGCTGGAATAAAAGCCTCACTCGTGAGTTATCAACGCTGACAGACATCCGGGTGCACCAAAGGGAGCACGAAGTGAATGAACGAGTCGGAACGAAGCGCGGAGTCCCCAAGTCAGGAATCATCCTCCCGCAACGTTGGAACGCGCACGATGTCGCACACGAGTATCTGTTGTGGACCAAATTGAGAATCCAAATCAAAATCAAAAGGAAAAAGCAATGAAGAAAACTACACTTTATATGATCGCCGGACTCTTAGCAGTTGGTCTGGTGTTTGGAGTCAACTTCGCACACGCCCAGGCTGGCACTCTGGATCCAACCTTCGGCAACGGCGGCACGGTTACCACCAGGTTCGCCGATGGCGTCGAAGGCGTGGGCGCCATCGAGGAGTCCAACGGCGACATCGTGGCGGTCGCTCAGGTCGACTTTGTCAACAACGTGGGAACCGGGATTGGCTTGGCTGCGTACACCTCGGCCGGCGTCCTAGATACCACTTTTGGAACGAACGGGATCGCCGTCACCACATTTCCTGGCCTCACCTTCGACCCGGCTGTGTTTGCGGTGCAGACTAATGGTGACATTCTAGTGGGAGGGACGGCGACGAACAGTAAAGGCCTAACTGAGTTTGGCCTGGCGCGCTATACCTCCAACGGCTTACTGGACGCTACGTTTGGCGCCAGCGGCCTCGTGACCATCCTCGTCGGCAGCAAGTCAGGGACTCCGACTGCGCTTCTGCTACAACCGAATGGCCAAATTGTGATGGGCGGCCTTGCGAGTGGCGGGAGCAAGCATTTGGCGCTGGTGCGGTACAACTCCGATGGCAGTCTCGACGCGACATTTGGCACTGGCGGGATCTCGCTGGTGAAACCGAAGGTGTTGGGGTTTGATACGCTGGCGCTGCTCTCTAACGGCGACTACCTGGGTGTGGGACAGAACGCAGATGGAAAGGCTGGCCTAGTGGTGGAGTTCAGCTCCACGGGAGTGCTGCAAACCACGGTGACGCCAGGAACAGTTGTGGCCTCCCTTTCGTCGTCACAGGGCGGGGTCTCCGGCACTATTCTCCCAACCGGAAACCCTGATTTCCCGTCCCCCACTGTTTTCCAGCCGAACGGCGACTATATTGTAGCCACGACTGGCTGCACCTTCCATTCGGAATGCCGCGGCACCAAAATCGGCGTGGGGCGTTTCATCGAAACAGGGAAACTGGATAAAACCTTCAGCGCCACCGTCGAATCGTTCGACCCGAACCAGACTACATCAGTGGCTGAGGCCGTCGCTCTCCAAGCGAATGGGCAAATCGTGGTGGGCGGTCTGATCAATGACGACACTGGCGGCCTGGTGCGGCTCGATAGCAACGGCACTCTGGATACCAGCTTTGGCAGCGTCGACTCTTTTGGTATCTGCTGCTCGGTGATCACTGATCAGACAGTTACAGGCCTGTTGATCCAGACGGACGGAAATATCGTTGTCATCGGCGGCCTCGACGGGGAACTGGCAGTGTCGCGGTATCTGGCGAATTAGACCTGTTGTTTGGGTCGGCGGAGCCGCAGACCGGATAGCGCTCGTCGCGAACCAACGCCGAGCTTATCCTGATCCGCCAAGGAGGACGCTGATCGCAACCACGGTCAGCGTCGCCTTAGGATTAACAGGGGAAAGAGCACCGGGCGAAGAAGCAGCGGTGCAGTAACCGGGGAGCGTAGGCGGAGTAGATGTTTCCTTCATCGGACATTTTACTCATCCTATGTTCCCCTTCGACTTTTCGGGAATAAAAGCGGCTCGCGGCAGTTATCAACTCAGAGCGCTACAAACCACGGAGGGCAAATGCCGGACAAAAAGCAAGATCTTATCGATGAAAAGTTGCAGGACCTCAACAATGACGGCGTCGATCGTCGCGGGTTCCTGAAGTGCATGGCATGGGCGGGAACAGGCCTGGTCTGGACCATGAGCGGCGGCATTCCGGTGTCTCGGGCATTCGCCAAGAGCAGCGGCAAGAATGCTGGCGTAGCTGCCGATTTCAGCTTTGTACAGATCAGCGACAGCCACATCGGTTTTAACAAGCCTGCCAATCCAGATGTTATTGCCACGCTGCAGGTAGCGATCGACAAGATCAACGCCATGCCCTACAAACCGGACTTCATCATTCATACCGGTGATCTAAGTCAGCTGTCGAAGCCGAGTGAGTTCGATACGCTCGACCAGACACTAAAAGGAGTGTCTGCCAAGCAGATCTACTTTGTGCCGGGTGAGCATGACATGCTGACCGACAACGGCGATGAGTATCTCCAGCGCTTTGGGAAGGGTACAAAAGGCACCGGGTATTACAGCTTCGATCATAAGGGCGTGCACTTTGTCGGTCTAGTGAATGTCGCGGATTTGAAAGCCGGTGGTATGGGGTCGCTCGGTCACGAACAGCTGGAGTGGCTTGAGGACGATCTCAAGGGACGTTCTGCCAGCACTCCGATTGTGCTCTTCGCACACATCCCACTGTGGACTATCTATCCCGATTGGGGCTGGGGAACGGACGACAGTGAACAAGCGTTGTCGTATGTCAAACGTTTCGGTTCGGTGACCGTGTTAAACGGCCATATTCACCAGATCATGCAGAAGGTCGAGGGGAAGGTTTCGTTTCACACCGCGATGTCGACGGCCTTCCCGCAGCCGGCGCCGGGTACGGCTCCATCAGCCGGACCAATGAAGGTGCCGGCCGACCAGTTGTCGAAGGTGCTGGGGATTACGGATGTGAACTATGTGGTTAGTGGTCGGAGCCTCGCAATCGTCGATTCGCCACTCGGGGCGTAGAAATTTTCTTTAGGAACAGTGCGGGCAATTCGACAGGGACAAGAATCATATCTCGAAAGGAAGAAACACAATGACACGGAAAAATATGTGGATTGCAGGTTTGGCGATGCCAGTGATGATTGCGATGTTGCTTATGTTCGCCGGAGCACGAAGCGTCGCAGCAAATGGCCAGGCCTCTGCGGCAAACGCGGTGAAAATCGATAATTTCGTTTTTGGGCCGCAGACGATTACGGTACCCGTCGGAGGGACAGTCACCTGGACAAACAGCGATGACATTCCCCATACGGCGGTGAGCACGGACGGCGTGTTCAAGTCCAAGGTGATGGATACGGATGAAAAGTTCTCTTACACGTTCACCAAAGCGGGAACGTATCCCTACTACTGCACGATCCACCCTAAGATGACCGGCAAGGTCGTCGTGCAGTGAACATTGACCTTAATTAGATTGTTTTAAATCCCGCGCGGAATAAAACCGGCCAGTCGAGTTCTTACACAGTGGAGAGTGACGTGGGTAACCCGGCAAGCAGTCTTTCCAGTTAATAAAGTTCGCAAATAAATGACATCGTGGTGACGATTAAATGACATTCTTTCCGCATCTCGCCGTTTGGCGGCTGCGTCAAAGCCACAGTACCGCATGAACAAAAATTACAAGGGGAATGAAATGAAGTTCAAAGACTTTGTCTTAAAGAAGCATCGCACCTTTACATCGGCATTATCGTGGGCCCTGCGCGGGACGGTGGCGGCTCTGGCAGTAACTCTGACTCTGATGCCCAATTCCTGGGCAGCCAGTAGCGAAACGGTGTTGCAAACTTTTAACATTGCAACCGCTGCAGACCCGGTCACTGGCCTAGCTATGGACGCGGACGGAAACCTCTATGGCACCACTCGCCTCGGCGGTTCGGGAGCGTGTGGCGCGGGATGCGGGGTCGTCTTCAAATTAACCAAGACCGGCGAAGGCGAATTCAGCTATAGCGTCCTCCACACCTTCGCGGGGCCCTTCTCCGATGGAGGCAATCCCTTTGGCGCTCCGATCTTGGACAGCGCCGGAAATGTTTATGGGACCACGACGGATGGCGGCGAAGCAGGATGTGGTGTGGTTTACCGGCTTTCCCCTATGGCCGGCGGTGAGTACCAGGAAACCATTCTCCACAGCTTCAACAAGTTTGTTCACAGAAACAAGGATGGGTGCAATCCAGGGTCCTACCTGATTTTCGATGCGGCCGGGAATCTGTATGGCACAACGAACGAGGGTGGTGGCGGTGGGGTGAACGGTACCTTTTGCGATAACGGTTGCGGCACTGTTTTCAAGCTGACACCGAAAAAACATGGAAAGTACAAA
>Ga0182018_10003887_pt1 | contig 13004 bp, 10 predicted proteins | sample 812P2MmetaG_FD_120490 | JGI IMG/M metagenome (GOLD analysis project Ga0182018, IMG submission 120490) | Permafrost microbial communities from Stordalen Mire, Sweden - 812P2M metaG | ecosystem: Environmental > Terrestrial > Soil > Wetlands > Permafrost | place: Sweden: Stordalen | collected...
ACGGCAACCTGCGTTGGCAGGCCATGCCACTGAGTGAATACGGGCGCGCAGATTACGGTAGAGTACGTTGATTCGATCAATGGCTGGCGGCTGACAACGACAAAGACACGGGCCGGTTTTGGGTCACCGGGAGGTCGGCGTACCCGGTATAACTCGCCGCGCCTCATTCATCCGCCGAGTTAGCCTGAAAGGAAAGCGCATCGCTCATCTCAACATTGAGCTGGGCAGCATGGCGATTAATGGCAGCGACATCTCGGGCTTCCTTTCGAGCCTGAGCGCGTCGATTGACGAATTCCCGCAGGATTTGTTCAATATACGCGGACCGCGAGACTTTCGGGCCGGCCAGCTTGTCGATGCTGGCGACGAGATCCTCGGAAAGAGTAAGGGAGGTTTTTGCCTTCATCCTACCTTTATACTACCAAAGTAGTATACTCGCAATATAGGTCTATTCCGGAGACAGCGGTAAGCACTCGGACGCCCGCTTCTTTTAGAAGAAAGCGCTGCGATAGCGCGTAGGAGTGGATAGCCGATTTGGTCCCGGAATGGCGCGGGCGCGGGTCGACCGGGATGACTATCCCAGAGACTGTCCCCTCTAACCGAGTCTGGGTTGCCAGCGCAATGCTCTGGCAGTAGATCGCCGCTTGAGTCTAGCAAGCTTGCTTACCTGGCCCTTTTGGCGCTGGTCGACCGCGCTGGGTGCCGTCTTTAGAGGTACAAAAGGCTCACGCTCGCAGAAACCGCATTGCCCTCAGGTTGAGCATCAATTGCTGATTTCCGGGTACTAGAGAAGAGTCCCGTGCATCACGATGAGCGCGACGCTGAAGTAGATTACTAGGCCCGTTACGTCCACGAGCGTCGCGACAAATGGCGCGGAGGAGGTCGCCGGGTCCGTACCGAGCCGCTTCAGGATAAACGGTAGCATCGAGCCGCGGATCGTGCCCCGGGCGACTACACCCACCAAGGACAGTCCGACCGTTACTCCGACCAGCAGCCAATGGTTTCCATAGACGTTAGTGAACGGTGTCCACGCGGCGATGCGTATGAAGCCAATGACCCCGAGGATCGCTCCGAGCGCCAACCCGGCAATGACTTCTCTCCATGCGATCTTCCACCAGTCGGCGAGCGTGAACTCGCCCAAGGCCATGGCGCGGATGACAAGTGTCGTCGCCTGCGAACCGGAGTTTCCTCCCCTGGAGATGATAAGGGGCAGGAAAAGTGCAAGTACGACTGCCTTGGAGATCTCATCCTCGAAATAACCCATCGCCGTTGCGGTCAGCATCTCGCCGAGGAACAGGACGATCAGCCAAGTGGCGCGTTTCTTCACCATGGTCGCGAAGGGCGTCGCGATATACGGCAGATCAAGGGCACTGGGCTCCACAGCGCCCATCCGCAAGGTGCGCTCGGTTTCTTCTTCTAATAGCACGTCGATCACGTCGTCGACGGTGACGAATCCCACTACCCGTTCATCCGCTTCTAGCACTGGAATTGCCAGCAGGTTGTATTTGCTGATCTTGTTCGCGGCTTCCTTTTGGTTTTGGTACGCACCTACGCTCACTGGCTTGCGGTGCATAACGGCAGAGATCCGCGCGGCCGGATCGGCCAGCACAAGATCACGCAAAGAGACAGCTCCCAACAAGCGGCCGCTATCTTGCTCCAGAACATAACAGGCGTAGATGGTCTCCTGGTCAGCTGCATAATTCTTGATCGTCCGCAGAGCCTCCTCCACGCTCATTGTGGGCAGCAGCCTTACGAACTCCGTAGTCATGATTCCGCCGGCGGTACGCGGCGGGTAGCGAAGCAGTTCTTTGATCTCGCGCTGAACCTGGTCACTGACTTTTGGCAAGATATGGTGCTGCTGGTACGGACTCATGCCTCGTATGACTGCGGTACGCTGGTCCGCCGCTAGGCCTTCAAGGATTTTTGCGGCAATCGTCGGGTCAAGCTGCTCCAGGATCGTCGATCGTCGCCGCAGCGTGGGTTGGTCGCACACGCTTACTGCCAGCACAAGCGGCACGAGCCGCATGACCTCGGCCGCCTCTACGCAGCTGAGTTTGTTCATCACATCCACGATATCGGGTTCGCGCAACGCCAGCAGCTACTCAGGCAACTGTCCCGATGGCGCTGCAAGCCGGTCCCGGGTTTCTTCAACAATCTGGTCGAGATTGGTCACGCAGTGCCATTCCTTCTGTGCAAGAGCTCGCCGCGCTGAAAAGCCGTACAGGACGCGAGCGCCGTCTCGGCGTCCAGCGCGGCCATTGTTCCTCCGCACCCGAATGTGTTTGCGGCGCGCTTACCATACCGGCACAGCGACACCTCTCCCCTCGAATTTGGACATGGCTGGACGAGGGTGCTGCCCGGCGAATTGGGATGTTGGCCCCAGCGCCATGTGTGGGCGTCCGCCATTGTAATGGGCGATCCAGGACTTTGAGGGTGAAGTGCAGATGGGCTTCCGAAAGTGGAACCAGCTAATCCAGACATTTCCTGCAGATCGTGCCAACCACACGCTCACAAATCGCGTTTGCCTTGGGCTGTGCGACGGTGACTTCAATACCCGCAGGCAATGATTCCACGGGCGTGCAGGCGGAGGAAGGTTGACCATCTCAGTTCCCCTCTCGGCCGGCCCGTCAGGCGCCGCGGAAGGTACATCTTCACTGTGCGCGACGACACTCGTGCGTTGACGCGGCTTAATCGGTGTCACTGTCGGCGTTCGCCCGTACGGTGCAGTCGGACAGTCCGAGGCTTTTCGCGGCCGCGTCAACGAGCAGTCATCGGTCCATCGTCCTGAATCGCGTCACGGATAATTCTTTCGCGCCGTTGGGCTCCTCGCGGACCGCGATTGAGCGGAAAAATCTCGATATCAGCGCGATCGCCCGCTCCACTAAGCTCCCCGGCTATCGGCGCACACAATTGCGGCCGCGCTTCGATTCCGTCACGCGGGGGACTGGACGGGCACCCGGGCAAGCTAGAAGATGCACTGGCCAAGAGCGGCGGCAATGGTTTGTCTGGAGTCCAACGCCGGGCTCCTAAGCGCTCGTGCCCGCCATGGCTCGGCCTCGCGGCGGTCGCTTCCTGATCCCAAGCAGCCCCGAGAGCGGACCTTCGAATTCGGATAAGCTGACGTTCGCGGGCGAGGTCGGCGGCACCCCTAGAAGGTCCCCGAGCCACGACCGGGGGAGCGACGCCTCGATGACCGAGCCGGATAGAGCCGTATTCCTGAGCTATGCCTCGCAGGATGCCGAGGCGGCGCGATGTATCGCCGACACGCTGCGAGCCGCCGGCGTCGAAGTCTGGTTCGATCAGAGCGAACTTCGGGGCGGCGATGTTTGGGACCAAAAGATTCGCCGCCAGATACGGGACTGCGCGCTCTTCCTCCCGATCATCTCGTCCCATACACAGGAGAGGACGGAGGGATACTTCAGGCTTGAGTGGAGGCTCGCGGATCAGCGCACGCACCTAATGGGGCGCACCCGACCGTTCATCGTGCCGGTCTGCGTCGACGACACACCCGAGACGGACGCGGATGTGCCGGACGCGTTCTCCGCCGCGCAGTGGACTCGCTTGCACAACGGGGAGGCGCGACCGGCCTTCGTCGAGCGCGTCTTGCGGCTGCTGTCGCCCGAAGCCGCTCATGCACCGAGAGACGACAGGTCGTCAACCGCGCCTGCAGTGCCACCCACTGGGGCTGCGCCCCGACTGCCTGCGCCGAGTCGTGCCCTGCTGCGACCAACGCGGTATGTCCTGCTACTGATCGCGGCAGTCGCGGTCATCGGCGTCGGCTACTTTGCGGTGGCCAAGTGGTGGCTGTCGAAGCAGTCTGCAGCAGATGCGCACACCTCGTCATCGACTGTTCAGGCCGGCACGCCTTCACTGGGTGCGATCCCGGAGAAGTCCGTCGCGGTATTGCCGTTTATCGACATGAGCGAGAATAAGGACCAGGAGTACTTCTCGGACGGATTGAGCGAGGAACTCATTGACCTTCTGGCGCAGGTCCAGGACCTGCGGGTGCCGGCCCGCACCTCGTCGTTCGCCTTCAAGGGCAAGGCGGACGATGTCTCGAGCATTGCTCAGAAACTGCGCGTCGCCCACATACTCGAAGGGAGCGTGCGGAAAGCTGGCAACACGCTCCGGGTGACCGTGCAGCTGATCCGCGCCGACAACGGCTATCACCTTTGGTCGAGGACCTACGAGCGGGACATCAAGGAGATCTTTAAGGTCCAGGATGAGATCGCTGCCGCTGTGGTCGAGGTGCTGAAGGCCAAGCTCGGGCCGGCGCAGGCGGTCGCCGCCTACCGCAGCTCAAACACCGAGGCCTACAACCAGTATCTGCTCGGCAAACGCTTTCACACTCGAGGAAACGTCGACGGCTGGCAGCGGGCGATCGACGCTTTCCACAAAGCGATCGCACTCGATCCCGACTACGCCGCAGCCTATGCCAGTCTCGCTCTCTCGGAGTACGCCCTCGCAGATTCGACCGGCGATGCAGCAGGTCAAAGGCAAGCGATGGTCGACGCCGAGAGGGCCGTTACCCTCGCACCGCAGGAGGCCGACGGCTATGCGTCGCGCGGAGTTCTGCGGATGAATGTCAGCTGGGACTGGAACGGTGCTGAACCGGACTTGAAGAAGGCGCTGGCGCTCGATCCCGCGTCCGACAAAGTTCAAGGAAACTACGCTACTTTGTTGGAAAGGCTCGGCCGGTTGCCAGAGGCCATTGCGGTGGGGAGAAGGGCGACCGCGATCGATCCATTGTCCGCTATCGCCTGGTCGAATCTTGGTCAATACCTGACGTTCCACAGAGACTTCCCCGCCGCACACGAGGCATTGCGTCGCTGCCTCGAGATCAATCCGGAATCGAGCTTCGGCGGGCACCACGTGACCATCCTGCGGCTGCTCGAAGGCAACGCGGCCGAGGCACTCGCGACGGCGCGCAAAATCGGCGTCGAGGCTTTTAGGCTGACCGACGTCGCCATGGCCGAGCACAGCCTCGGTCACGCGAAGGAGTCCCAGCAGGCCCTCGACGAGTTGATCGACAAGCATGCTCCGGATGGCGCCTATCAGGTCGCCGAGGCACTTGCGTGGCGCGGCGAGAAGGACAAGGCGTTCGAGTGGCTCGAGCGCGCCTACCAACAGCGCGATGGCGGCCTGTCAGAGGTCAAAGTCGACCTACTGCTCGATCACCTGCACGGCGATCCGCGCTTCAAGGCAGTACTCAAGAAGATGAAACTGCCGTGGTAGCGCGTTCCATTTCTCTGAGCAAGCACAGCGTCGATTTTTTTCAAGCTCGTGCGACGAGATCGAAGGTTTAGTATCAAGAAATGATCCGCAGATAGCTAAACGCCAATGCGGCACACTATGGAGCGCAGTCGGAACTCCATCGCCCGATTGGTCGTCGCGCTACTCCACGCTCGTTGCGTCGACCATAGTCCTCCGCCCAGGCGCCCGATTTCGAGTCGGTCGAAGGCGATTCCTTGCGTGCCGATTGGAATGTTTTGGGAGCCCCGCGCTCAATGGGTCGAGCGGATACGCTGAAATGGTCGCCAGCCACAACGTGTCCAGGAGATGCTTTGGGCCCAGGTAAATTTACTGAGGTCTCGTGACTTCGTCTTCCCGTAAAAACGGGTACACTTCTCTCTTGGTGATCCCCGGCTGCCAACTCGGGTCGCCGGACCGGGCCGAAATAGCCGCGCGGGAAAGAACAGCAACAATGATAGATATACTGTTCAATGGTGTCGGATGGACCGACATCGCACTGACCCTCAACCGCATCGCGGTTGGGATGTTCTTTGTGCTCTCAGGCTATCACAAGCTATTCAACCCACAGCGCCATCGCGAGCTGGCCGATGAACTAAAGGAACTGGGCGTTCATGCTGTGGGCTTTAACCAATGGTGGGTGCCAACAGTCGAGTTCACCGCCGGCTGCGCTGTCGTCATCGGGTTCCTTGCGCCGCTGGCCGCGCTTGGCCTACTTATAATCATCGTCGTCGCCGTCGCCACGTCGGGACCGCAGCGGATCAAAGTCTACAAGCCGATCGATCAAGCAGACCGGATCGACGATTGGCTCTATCTGCCCGAGATCCTCTATGCCTTCATGTTGATTATGGTCGTCTCGGCCGGCGCCGGGCCGTACAGCCTTGATGCCTTGATCTTGGGCCTGATCGACAAACATGGCGCGTGAGTTCTCAATGGCGAACATCCCGCCGATCTACCGATTCAGGACCCAGCGCACTAGACGGTTGCGATCGATCTCAAGACGGCCAACGCACCCGAAGAACAAATCGAATGAGCCGTTCCCGGCCTCGCTACCGTGGGTCCGCCTCGTTGTCGTTGTCGGTGGGCCCTCCCGGCGTGGCCCCTACAAGGTGAACAGGGACTAAAAATGCGCGGCATCGGCCAAGGCGGCGCGCGCAAACAGTAGGAAACACAGGACCCGCGCGGGTTGAAGAAATTGGGTCTCACTGGGCGCAAAGGTTGACCGCCTCTGCGGGTTCCGTAATAGTTGCCAATGGGAGTGTTTCTGTGATTGTCACGACCTTTCCCAGAGCCGTGCGGATCATCGATCATACTTTGATACCGTTGAAAGACGGTACGACGCTGGCGGCTCGCATCTGGTTGCCGGAGGATGCTGAGCAGAATCCAGTTCCTGCAATCCTGGAGTATCTCCCGTATCGCAAGCGCGACGGGACTTACGAACGAGACGCGCTGACTCATCCCTATCTCGCAGGTCACGGCTACGCGGGCGTCCGCGTCGACATTCGAGGCAGCGGTGAATCGACGGGCCTGCTGTTCGACGAGTACGCCCAGCAGGAACAAGACGATGGCATGGAGCTAATCGCTTGGCTGGCGGCACAACCTTGGTGCAATGGCGCCGTTGGAATGATGGGAATCTCTTGGGGCGGGTTCAATGGACTTCAGATCGCGGCGCGCCGTCCCCCGGCACTCAAAGCAATCGTAACCATCTGTTCAACCGACGATCGGTACGCTGACGACGCGCACTACATGGGCGGCACGCTTCTTACCACCGCCGCGCTTGAGTGGGCTTTTTTCTTTTTCGGCTTGATGTGCCTTCCGCCCGATCCGGCGCTGGTCGGCGATAGCTGGCGAGCGATGTGGTTGGAGCGCCTGCAGAACATACCGCCGTTCTTGGAAAATTGGCTGCAGCACCAACGCCGCGATGCGTATTGGAAGCACGGATCGGTATGCGAGGACTACGCAGCGATCCAATGCCCGGTCTATGCCGTAGGTGGTTGGACCGATGGTTATAAGAATGCGATCCCGCGCCTTCTCGAGCGCCTGAAGGTGCCCCGCAAGGGTCTCATCGGGCCATGGGCACACGCCTATCCGCACTTTGCACTTCCCGGACCCCAGATCGGATTCCTCCAAGAAATCCTGCGTTGGTGGGATTATTGGCTGAAGGGCATCGAAACGGGCGTGATGGATGAACCTATGCTGCGTGCGTGGATGACGGAAAGTGTGATACCGGCGACCCACCACGACACGTTGCCGGGCCGGTGGATTGCAGAACCTTCGTGGCCACCGCCAGGAATAATACCGCGGCGGCTGTTCTTGACCGATAAAAGGCTGCGAGAAACCGCGGCACCTTTGACGGCTCGCCCCGTATGCTCGCCGCAGACGGTGGGCAAGTGTGCAGGCGACTGGGTTCCATTCGGTCGTGGGCACGATCAGGCACGCGACCAGCAAGAAGATGACATGCGCTCCTTGCTTTTCGAGACGACGCCACTCGATGCGCCGATCGAGATCCTTGGGGCTCCGATCGTAACGCTTGATCTCGCGTCCGACCGGCCGATTGCGAATCTAGTAGTTCGGTTATGCGATGTGCACCCGTCCGGTGAATCGCTGCGTGTCAGCTATGGTGTGCTCAACCTCACTCATCGCGAGGGCCACGAACAGCCCGCCCTGCTCGCGATAGGTGAGCGCTACCGAGTGCGCATAAAGCTCAATGATGCAGGCTCGGTACTTCCATCCGGACACAAGGTGAGGCTTGCGATATCTACGGCTTACTGGCCGATGATCTGGCCCAGTCCGGAGACGGCGACTGTGCTGATCTTTGCTGGCACGCTCGATCTGCCGCAACGCTTGCCAAATGTCGCAGACGCGAGGCTCTCGCCTTTTCCTGAACCGGAGACGGCGTCACCCGAGAAGCCAACTATTTCTCATCGCGATGGTGTGCGGGTTGAACACATCGACCGCATTGGTCTGGAATTGGGCACACAGTACCAGTCGGAGTATCATGTCGACGACAATGATCCGCTCAGCGCCATTGCCGAACTGAGCAATATCCAGACTGTGTCGCGAAACGAATGGCAAATCCGGGTCGAGACGCGGCTACGGCTATCATCCTCGGGCAATGCCTTCCTGCTGCAGGGAAGTTTGCGCGCCTGGGAGGGCGCGAACGAAATGTGTCGTCGCGAATGGAATCGCACTATTGCCCGAGATTTATTATGATCAATCTGAAAAAAGCATGTTTGATGTAGTGAGTGAGTCTTTCTGGTCCATGCGCTAGTTCACGGTCGTAACGATAAGATAAACAGGGACCGAGGGTACGGTAGCGTCATGATAAACGACATCAACGATGAGCTCATTCTTGCGGCCCGCTTTCTTCTCGCGACACTATTTCTGATTTTCGGCTGGAGAAAGCTGAGAGACTATTCAGGCACGGTAAGTCAACTGGTGCAGCTTGGCGTTCCGATGCCAGTACTGGCTGCTGCCGTAGCGATCTTCATGGAGCTTCCGGTTGCGTTCGCGGTCGCTGTTGGCGCGTTCGCGCGTCCTTCGGCTTTACTTTTGATGTTATACACGCTGGGAACTGCGCTTATCGGGCATCACTATTGGACAGTAACGGGTGCGGATCAAGTCGCCAGCATGGATGGCTTTTACAAAAATGTCAGCATTATGGGAGGCTTCTTGCTGTTGTACATTACTGGTCCCGGAAAATATTCGCTCGATGCATTGTGCAGTATCGCCGCGCCATGACCTGTGTGCTAATGGGCCGACGATGCAACGTCACGTCACGTAAAGTCGGAAGCGTTTATGGTTCGGTGTTCGCAGCCTACCATCATGCCAAGCGGTCGCTTCTTGCTCCATGTCACGGAGCTCTTCAGGCGAAAAGAGAAATACTGTATCCGAATTGGAGTCGTCTATGAACCAAGTACAAGTCGAGCAGAAAAGCTATCAGATGCCGCCGCAGGATGGGTTTACCGTCGCACACTTTCTCACCGTCGCCGACATCGAACGATCGGCTCGATTTTACGAAACGGTCTTCGGAGGTCGCATTCTGAGCAGAGGCGACAGCAGCGGCGCGCCGGGGTACATCCAGATCGGGAACACGTGGCTCATTGTCAACGTCGGGGGCGGTCCGACACCCGATAAACCATCGGTAACGCTCAGCGTCCCCGCCGACCCCGATTTAGTCAGCAGTTTTATGAATATCCGCGTCGCAGATATTCAAGCGTGCTATGAACTATGGCGAAGGCGCGGGGCCGAGTTCATCACAGAGCCAAAGGACAAGTACGGCGAGACGCGTTGCTACATTCGCGATCCGGATGGTTATATCATTGAAGTTGGGCAAAGCAAATCGGGCTTTGCTTACGGCTAAACGGTACACACATGAAAGCATCTGTGGTGACCGCGTACACTCGAGATCCCGGAGGACGGATCCTCATCGGCTGCGGTCGGCGAGGGCGCCCAAGTCGCGGTAGCGCTGCACACCTATTTGGCTGTCACAAACCAAATCTGGAACCAGCCCAGCAGTCCCGGCCAAAACCGGTCCAGATCAAGGCTATCAAATAGCGCCCTTTGCTCCGCCCGCCCGTCGATGAGGAGCAACTGAAGGAAGAGGAAGTCAGAGAGGTGCCTATGAAGTCCGAGAGAGATGGTATCAACCCAGCGGCCAAGTCAAGCGGACCAGGTTGCGTGGAATGCTTGGCTCTGCGCGGATGGTGGTTGCATCTGCGCAGATGCGCCGAATGCGGTCACATCGGCTGCTGTGATAATTCACCAAATCAGCATGCATCGAAGCATAACGCCGCTACGGGTCACCCGATAATCACGAGCTTCGAGCCGGGCGAGGTGTGGTTTTACGACTATCGTACAGAGGAATTCTTCACCGGCCCGAAGCTTCACGCTCCTCACTCGCATCCGTTGGATCAACCGGTGCCGGGACCGACCGGAGCGGTGCCTTCAAACTGGCAGACGCTGTTGCACGAATAGGGGGCGGCTCTTTGGTGCGGCCGCAAGCCGCTCGGTCCGCTGCTCCTGGAAAGATCTGGCGGCTGAGACGTAGTTGCAATAGTATTGGTTAGTTGCTGCGGGCTCAATGGCACCATGTGTCAAATAGTCCTGAGGCGTCCGATGCGGGCCAATCGGGCAATGAAACAACCACAAAGATGCGGAGTGGGGAGCACCTCGAGATGAACTTCAAAAGCATGTGGATCGTTGCGACCATGATGCTCGCGCTCGCGATTGTGAGCGGCGTGGCCGTTTCCGGGCAGGACAAGTACACATTGAAACTGCCGAATGGACTCGCGTTCTCTGACTGGAAGGGCTACGAGGACTGGCAGCTTATCTCCAGTGCAGAGACGGATGACCGGATGAAAGTGATCCTGGGCAATCCCACGATAATTGCGGCCTACAAGGCCGGTATTCCGGGCAACGACAAGCCGTTTCCCGACGGCTCCAAGATCGCAAAGGTCCAGTGGAAACCGAAGAAGAGCACGGAAGCGCCGTTTTCCGTGAACGTGCCGGCCACTTTGGCAGACCTTTTCTTTATGGAGAAGGACAGCAAGAAATTTCCGCAGACCGGTGGATGGGGATATGCCCAGTTTGACTACGACCCGGCGTCGGCCACTTTCACGCCGGATAAGGCCGGCATCCCCACTTGCGGGCAGGTGTGCCATGTAGCCGTTAAGACAAAGGATTACGTCTTCCACCCCTACGAGATGCGGTGAGACTTTTAGAGCAAACGTCAACTTGGCGCAAGCGTCGAGGGTGCACAAGCTTTTGTGGACCAGTACACCGTAGGGCAGCCAACGCGAGGCTCCCACCCAGGAGCCACCCGCAGTCGCGCGCCGAATCTATATATGCATCGCGCAGTGCGTTCTATGTCCAGCGGCCGCGAGGGAGGCATCTATCCCATCGTGCAATCGCGTCACGCCCACACCCTTGGTTTTAATAAAGCCTGGAGTGAGTCAGGCGAGGCGACGCACACGGCGCTGATCGAGCCTGCGTCCGTAGCGAGGCAAGGCGACCATGACTAGTGCGGCGCCCGGTGGACGGCCAGACTTGACCAGCCTTCTAGATTCAATCGGTCTTGTGAGAAACCGAGCGCCTCACTCGAATAGTGTTGGCGCAGCGCTGTGCCGGGCTAGCTGCACAGTCGGCGAACTCTGTATTTCCGACTACATTCAGGCCCGTACTCCGGGCTGATCCAGTCGCTGCAATAAGCGTTGCGTTTTCCCAGAGGAGGACTCGCCATGTTAAGACAAACAAGAGTAGCGGTATCATTTGCCATGCTTGCCCTCATGTTCATGATGGAAGGCACGAGCGATGCGAACGCACGCTCCAAACTACCAGATCCCATCAGCGCCGGCGTCGCCGAAAAGCTTTATAGGTTGGATTGTGGTCACTCCCTCGCGAACGATGAGTCGGTGTGGACGCCGGGCGAAAACGTCGGCCGCAATATCGAATTCTCGTCTACTTGTTGGCTTATAAAGCATGGAAGCGAGTGGCTGCTTTGGGATACCGGTGTTCCGGAAGCTGCGCTCAACGACCCCCGAGGTTGGTCCACCTTACCCAAATTGATCGTCTATCACCTCGATAAGTCACTGAAAGATCAACTCGCCGAAATCGGACTGAAGCCCGGCGACATTGGTCGTGTTGCAATATCGCACACGCATGGAGACCACATAGGTAACGTGGGGTTATTCCCCAACTCCACAATTGTGATGCAGCGAGCTGAGTACAGATGGATATATTCCCCCAATGGGCCGAACGACAACGTAAATCAATTGATGGCGCTGGCGCGTAAGCTCTTGGGCACGCCGAAGAACCTTCAGCTCATCGACGGTGATACCGATGTATTCGGCGATGGGAGCGTCACTTTGGTTTCCACGCCAGGGCATACCCCCGGTCACCAGTCGCTGCTGGTCCATCTTAAGCATTCCGGCTTCATCATACTGTCCGGCGACGTTGTTCATTTGGAAGAAAATTTCGAGAAGAACATCGTTCCGTCCCTCAATACCAATAAGGCAGAATCCATCGCGTCAATGGAAAAAGTCAGGCAGTTGATCGCAGCGTATAAGGCGAGTCTCTTCATCAATCATGACAAAAGCCAAACCGACAAGCTTAAGCTGCTCCCTGCATTCTACGATTGAGGTTTGCCGGTTGGTCGTCGAACGCGCCAGTACCAGTGCGCTGTAAACGGCAGCTGTTCATGGTGAAAAGACCATATCGACCGCCATGCTCACTCCACAACGGCGAGGCGCTAAGGGCGTAGTTCATCAAGAGGTTGAGCGCTCTCAATACTCGAACTGATACATGAGCCCCACACTGCTTCCCGGATCGTTTTGCGGTGTCGTTCCCTGAGTCGTTGCCGTGCCGTTGCCGAGCCGCGTCTGTAACTTCAGGTGTTTCGAGAGATCCACGTCGACTTCCACCTGAGTGAATCCGGTCGTACTCTGCTTGGCGCCGACGAACACGCGGTTAGATACGTACCGCCCCGCCTCGACGGCTGCGCCAGAAGTCTGGCCCGCAGCACCCGTGCTGGTTCCCCCGCCGACCGAGAGTCGGTCGAGCCCGAGTGCTTTCTGTACCTTGGCGAGCGGGTTCGGCCCGCTGCCGCCGACACCGCCCAACGTCGCAAGCGCGGCGCCGATCTGCGCGACCTGCAGTACCGTCAGCTGCGATGCGCTCTCGCCGAAGAGAAGGCGGGCGAGAATCTCATCCTGGGGCAACGGTGGGGTGCTGCTCAAGTCGAACTGCGGCGCATCGGC
>Ga0182018_10003888_pt1 | contig 13001 bp, 11 predicted proteins | sample 812P2MmetaG_FD_120490 | JGI IMG/M metagenome (GOLD analysis project Ga0182018, IMG submission 120490) | Permafrost microbial communities from Stordalen Mire, Sweden - 812P2M metaG | ecosystem: Environmental > Terrestrial > Soil > Wetlands > Permafrost | place: Sweden: Stordalen | collected...
AGCAACGACAGCACTGTTAGCCCATCCCCTTTGACTGCCGCAGGGCGGAGGCTGACTCTAGGAGACTGCAGAAAGCAAGCACCCGGGGGATCCCTGGGGTTTCACCCGCCCCGCCTGACAAAATCTGTCCATGGCAGTGGGGTCGGGACCGAGGAGCCCGACGATCCCGCCCCGGGTGCTGGCCACTGTCATGCCGCTGCAGCCCTCGAGGGACTCTTGGATCGAGAGGCGTGTGGGCGGCTCGGCTTCGATTCGACCTTCGCTGGCAAGCGGCCGTGGGCGTCGACATCGGCGCCGAGATATTCCACCCGACGACGGTCCTTGTGGGCTTTCGCATTTTCTGAGGCGCCACGTCAGTCCGCCGCCTGCCGAGCCGCCGAGCGCCCCGCTCGAGGGAGACCTGCTCGACGATCGCGAGCGTGAAGCCGCGGCGTTTCCGCACCGCGGGAGCTGCTTTCGTTGCCAGGGGAAGTGTGCGCCATCGCTCCGGGACTGCGCGCAACGGCGTCTCCTTATAGATGACGTGTCAACGATTATCCTCGCTTCGGGTGGGCCCTCTCGATTACTGCCGGCGGGCGATGTGGCGGTCGAAACGACCGGCGCCTGCTTCCCGATCTGCGCGCTCGAACTGGGGAGCGCCGGCCACCTATGGCGAGAGGTGCGAACGGTGCCGGCGGCATTGGGGGCGCGTACGGGTACGAACGGCGGGCGTTGCGGAGGACCACCGTGTGAGATCAGCGACGCTCTCGCAGCTCACCATCGAGATCCCTCACCTGCGCCAATCCGAGGTTGCCGTTCATCTGGTCGGTGTGGAGGGCTGTCGAAGGGGAGCCTGGTTGCGGCTGGTGGCGTGCACCCCTCCGACGCCGATGCGCAAACCTTGGCAAAGCCAACCAAGTGAGTAGCGTCCGATCATGCAGATCGTTCGTCACAGTTGTGCAAAGTTGGGTGCGGGTTTGGATCCAGTTCCGTGAAGCGGCTGCGGCGGGTGATCGATGTCATCCCGCCAGTAGCGCGGTCTTACCGAACAATGCGGGACGCAACGCGGAGGCTCCCTACCTACGAGACTCTATTCGGGTTCGCCATCACTGCCGACCCTGGCATCGACACATCTCGACAGGCGTCCGGCGAGGCCAACTTATTCTTGGACGCCGCCAAGGCCGCCGACGTGGTGGTTGATGTCGGAGCGAACGTCGGCTTCTTCACGCTCCTCGCTGCCACGAACCACGTTGCAGTGGTCGCCGTGGAGCCGAACGCCGCCAACGTCGAGATCCTGCTCCGCAACCTGCAGCGTGCGTGGTCAAGTCTCGATGTCACGGTCGAGGTGTACCCGGTTGCGCTTGGTGCCGAGCCTGGCGTGCAGACCATCTACGGCACGGGTCAGGGAGCGAGCTTGCTCCAGGGCTGGGGCGGCATTCGAGCCACCTACGGACGCCGTACGCCGGTGACCACCATCGATCGGCTGCTCGCGGATCGTCTAGCTGGCAAGGCGACCCTCATCAAGCTCGACGTCGAGGGCTACGAGTTCGAGGTCCTCCGGGGCGCCGAGAGGACGCTGTGTCTCGAGCCGAGCCCCACTTGGATCGTCGAGCACGGACTCACCGAGAATTTCCCCGGTGGTCGCAATCCGCACTTCCGGGGCGTCTTTGAGCTCTTCTGGAGCGCAGGCTATGCCGCACACACGGTCGAGGGTGCTCTCGTCGCGGAAAGCGATGTCGACGGCTGGATTCAGCAGGGAAAGGTTGAGTCGACCGATATCAACTTTGTCTTCCGGCGCTGAGGAGTTCGGTGAACGCGGCTCGGAGATGGGTGATGAGAACTCGATCGCCCGCGGGGGCAGCGTTCGCCGAGAGGGGTTGCGCGCGTCGTGGGCTGGGGTCGCGCCGATCAGCCGGGACGCCCTCGAGGAAGGTGACCCCCCGTTCGCGTAGACACCCCCCTGTCTGCTGTCCGCCCGGAGGCTTGGACGCGCGCCAGGGGCAAATCAGGTCATATGCTGAACCGTGGCGCGACGCCAACTGTCCAGGTCCGCTCGCAGTCCGCGACTACTTCACAGCCGTGGAGCGCCGTTTGAAGCTTTGTCTGAACCAGATTCCGAGACCGGTGGACCAAGAGCATCTAGGCTTCGAACGATGATTGCGGATGCATGGGTTCGCTTTTTGGTGGCCGGTGTGCTGTGGATCGCCATCATCGCCGTGCTCGAGGCCGTGCGTCGTCAGCGGATCAATCCACTTTCGTGGTGGATTGTCCACGGACCGGTCCTCGCTTGGGGCGCAATCGCTCTGTTCCCGTGGTGGATCGCACTTCAGAGCGGCTTCTGGTTGGTCCCAGCTACTCGGGATACCGTTCCTCTCGACCTTCCGGCAACTTACGGATTCACCCTCTCCGCCCTCATCGGGCTTGGGGTCGGGGTGGCACCCTTCGCGTTCGTCGGCACAACCGCCAATCGCGTGCCCGTTCGAGTTCGGACCAAGGTCGTGCCTTGGAAAGCGGTCGGCGCGATCGTTCTTCTGTTCGTTGTGTATCTCCGCTCGCTGCCCTCGCTGTCGAGCGTCTGGCGGCTATCTCGGACCGCTCAAGAGGTGTACGTGCACTCCAGCAGTTCGTTCTTGAGCTTGAGCATCATAGCGCTCGCGGGAATAGCAATCGGCTATCTGGCGAGGCAGCAGGGGCTCGGGGTCGTAGGAATTGTGCTCTACCTTGCTCTCCTCGTAGCGGCGGTGGGATCTGCTCACCGATACCTCATCCTCATCCTCATCCTGTCATTCTTGACCCTGCGGCACCCGTTCCAACGCGTCCGAGCCCAGCTCGCCCAAGGCCTCATCTTCCTGGTTGTTGGGGCTGCGGCCGTTTGGCTCATTGGATTTGGTGGGATAGGAGTGCTAAGCGTGCTTCGCTCTGGTGCGCCGGTATCGAATCCTTCGGAGTACACGCAGCAGACACTCTCTTCTTTCGACGTTATGGGTTCCGCCGAGTACCTCTTTGAGGCCGGCGGTCAGCCCGGGCAGCTGAAGGGAGCTTCGTACTTAGCTATTCCGAGTGAACTCGTCCCCCACGTGCTACTGGGGTCGCGGGCGACTCCGCCGGCTGTCGCGTATGAGGACAACCAACTTGGGCCGGCGACCGGAGCGAGCGCACCATTATGGATAGAAGGAGTACTAAACTTGGGTCCGTTCGGCGCCCTCTTCTCGATGTGCGTCGTCGCTGGACTCTGGTGTTTTCTCCTCCGGAGGGCGACCTCTTCGCGGCGCCGGCTCGGAAGGACCGTAACTGCGATTGGTCCTGTATGGATCCTCTTCGCGTACCAAGCTCTCAGCCGAATACTTTTGGTCGCCGTAATCGAGCTCTTCGCGAGCGTCATCCTCGGGCTGTTGCTTTGGAATTGGATGCAGGTCGAGGACGATCCACTCGGTGGTTCGTCCTCCGCAATGTCGGGAGGCGAGTCCACAGACGGAATGCAGTCGGCCGTACTTTGGGGGACATCCATCGCTTAGCGGTCGACAAATCTCGCGTCGGTCTAGGGCCGTGAGATGAGTTACATGGACACTCGAGCCACGACGCCGTAGATCAATCTGGTGCAGCTATGCGGTTTCCGTAGAGGTCGTGACAGCCGAATGACTCTTCAGTTCACTGCGGTGATGGAGACGTGGACTCGAGGGCAGTTGTCCTGCCGCGTACCCGTACCGGGTTCAAGGTTCAGGGTGGCCAGTGATCTCGGTGCGGACTTCAGTCACAGGCGAGGTGAGCTCCAGCTTCACAGTCGAATGCAGCACGTTCTTAAGCCACCAGGTCGCGCGAGAGCGGTGTCCGCGACTCGACGAGGCTCCGCCATCGTCGATCATATCTCCCGGCAGCGAAGGACACTGTGATACCGCTGTCGCCGACCTCGACGAAGCCCGGTCCCATCCCGAGGGCGCAGTCCTCGCACGGGACGGCATCGGGTCCTCTTAGTCTGAGGAATCGCGGGCCACGATACGCTCGGGCTGCCGTTCGGTCCTCAGGTCTATCCCACCGCTCTCCGAGTCCCGACGTCGTCCAACCTGGTTGCGCCCATACTGATCAGCGGCTGCCGTTGTCCGGTGTTTGACCACCTGGATCAAGGGTTCATGCTGGGGACCCTGGGCGTCGGCCTCGTCGAGATCAGGTCCATGGTTCTCCGTAGACGAACAGGGCCGTGATTGACGAAGCATTCCAGATCAGGTTACACTGCCGGCCCGGCCCCAAAGAGGTCAGGAAGCGAACAGCTTAGTGTACGGCAATCTATCTGAGGTCATCGGCAAAGATGATTAATCACAAGCGGGTGTACGTGCTGTCAAGCGCCGTCTGGCGCAACCTAATGTGTTCGACTTCCTCGGGAAGACTTCCTTTGTATATCGTCACAGAGTATCCGCGTTCCGGAGGGACCTGGTGCGGTCAACTGCTGTCAGAAAGTCTGCAGATTCCGTTTCCGCGTCAAACCGCTCCTCGTTATGAATCTTGTGTGATGCAAGGACATTATCTCTATTCGCCTCGGTTCAAGAATGTGACTTGCGTGGTGCGCGATGGGCGCGATTGCATGATTTCGCTTTATTATCAACTACTCTTTAACAATGATCGAAACGATCCGAGAAGCGTCGCGAAGTGGCGCAAGAGGTTGAGCTACGCAGATTTCAACGATATCGGTGGAAATCTCGCCAATTTTATCGAGAGGACATTCGAAATAGAAAGGAAAAGCCCTAGCCCATATCGCTTCACTTGGTCACGCTGGGTTGACAGCTGGCACGGTCATTCGGTGTTTGTTCGTTACGAGGCGTTGCTGCGTGACACGAATGCCGAACTCATGCGAGCACTCGGTGCGCTCGGAGTTCATGCAACTAAAGCGGATGTGACAAGGTCGGTCGAGAAGTTTGAGTTTCAAGCGCTTACCGGAAGGCGGCCGGGGCAACAGGATACTGGGAGTGTCATTCGGAATGGCGTCGCCGGCGCATGGCGGAACATGTTCAGCGACGATGCGAAGAAAGTTTTTTCCGAGTTGGCTGGGGATCAGCTGGTGGCCTTGGGCTACGAATCCGACAACGCATGGGCGCTTCGAGGACCCACTTAGTCGTTTGGTGTGGATAGAGGGGCAACCATCTGAGCCCGACGTTCAGCTGGAATCCCACACTATTCGCGCAACGGGCCAGCGCTGCCGCGTGATGGGCTCTCATGAGTCTGAAGTAGTGTCTGGAAGCAGACCTGATAACAGTCAGCTCAATGCCGTAGCGGCTGGATCGGTCGCAGTAGTGGCCGGGAGAACGTAACGGTCGGAGGCGCCCGGGCCAGCAAATCGGCTGAGCTACGCCTTAAGCACCGCTCGCTGACAGACGAGAGTGGCTTCAAGCGATCGGCCGCAGGGATTATCGTGTCTACCGAACGCAAAGGTGGACCTAGATGCCTGAGGGACAGGTCTCTATATTTCGGATAAGGTGAAGACGGTGAGGGAGAACATACTGATGGCGGCGTCACGAGAGAGAACTCGAGCGGCAGCGTATCGACAACGTGAGTATTACGCCAAAACCGCCAAGGCGTACGACAGCGCGCACGTGTGCCCCGGCGACGAGCACTTCATCGCGCTTGAATACATCGTCGGACTCTTGCGAGTGGTTCGGGCGCGCAGCGTTCTCGACGTGGGGGCTGGTACTGGTCGAGGTGTCCGCTTTCTTCGCGGCGAGGGCTTCGATGCCAGGGGCGTAGAGCCCGTAGTGGAGCTACGCGAGATGGCCGAAGCCGCCGGGACCAGGCTTATCGCTGGCAGTGCCGAAAGGCTCCCCTACGCCGACGGGTCGTTTGATGCTGTGGTGGCGACTGCACTCATGCATCACGTGCCCAATCCGAAGGTTGCCGTCGCGGAGATGCAGCGAGTGGCACGGAGTGCGGTGATGATTTCTGACTCGAACAGGTTTGGCCAAGGGACTTCGCGCGCTCGACTGGCCAAACTGGTCCTGCATCGTGCCGGAGTGTGGCCAGCGTTTGAGATGATTCGAACGCGAAACAGGGGATACCTGTGGTCTGAAGGCGATGGGATCTTCTACTCGTACAGCATCTACGACTCGCTGCCGCAACTGGCGGCGTGGGCAGATCGCATTTTCGTCATACCCACCGCATCTGCCCAATACCGGTGGTCACCCGTGACGGCGAGCGGCCACGGGCTACTCGTTGCGCTCCGCGAGCCTCGCCACAACTGGGCAGGCGTGGAGAACGAGGATGGGAAGTTCGTGTCGCCAGGGCATTAGTTAGTAGGACGCCCGTCACGACGACGTCCGTCTCGACTGGTATAACCCGAGGCGGCGGTTGTGAGAGCCAACTACGCGGTCCGGCAATGACAGCGCGGACGAGAGCGGCAAGCGCGTAAGCGGTGGTCAGAGCAGACATGGAGAGCCGCTACCGTCTGCGCAAAGTCGAATCAGACGCGCTCGCTCGACGCGCCTGCAATCGTTCGCACGAGACAGCCAAGCTTCCGGACATCGACGTCGTGGCGCGAAGGCCGTCTGGACCTCCCCTCCTTGAGCGCCTGTCCGAGGAGTGCCGAAACTTCAGCGGCGTTGCGAGTCCATGAGAAGCGCTGGCGGGCCACGTCGCCGGCACCGAATACGGGTCCTCGGTCTAGGGCCTTTGTCATGGCTCGGCTAACGGAGAGCGGGGTGAAGGCGTCGGCGAATAACGCCCATTCGCCGTACAGTTCTTCGAATACGGGGATGGGTGAAAGCACGACCGGCAACCCGGCGATCACGGCTTCCAATGGAGTTAGCGGGAAAGCCTCGCGCTGGCTGGTGCTGACGTAGAGACTGGCTCCCGCATAGTAGCCGGCAACGCGGTCTGTCGACATGTAGCCGAGGATATGCACTGACCGGGTCCTTCCAAGCTCAGAGGCCAATCCAGCCAGCTCGATGGTCAGGCCGGAGTCGATCTCACCGCCGACGATGACGAGATCGAAGGCGTCGTGGAGTTTCGGTTCGCCTGCGTAAGCCCGAATCACCAGGTCCATACGCTTGTAGCGGTAGAGATTGGAGACAGCTAGCAGATACGGGCGACCCGAGGGTAGTACTTCTGGAGTAGCCCGCCGCGCCTCTTCATTGGCTCCCGAAAGCACTATTGAGACTTGCCGACGCAGCGCAGACGTTTGCGAGAACTCTCGGGCCATAGCGCCCGAGATGTGCACTAGTTCGGTGGCGCGCAGGGCCGAGAGCCAAGCGACGATGCGCAGGATCGAGAGTCGGGCGTCGCGCGGCGCAGGGGACGTGAAGAGATGGGGATTCTGGAAGCACAGCAGCAGCGGGAGTCTCCCTAACAACGGTGAGCTCGAGCCCGGACAGTAGAGAACATCTGCGCCGAGGTCTCGGGCTGCTCGCTCCATTTTCGTTTGTTGAAAGGTAAAGCGGGCCAGGACCGAGCGACGCGTGATAGGGATGACCGTGGCACGCGGCAGAGCGGTCATTAGGTCGTCAGCGACATCGGGGCCTGCAAACACAAAGAGTTCGTGACCCAGCGCTTCAAGTTCGGGCAGTTGGTGACAGAGGTACGAGGATCCGCCGCCAGGAGCGGCTGAGATAGCATCTACCGCAACACGCACGGTCTATGCCAGTGACGCTGGAGGATGGAGATGACGTTATCACGCTGACCTGGAAACCGGGATTGCCCGATTCGCCGGATTAAGTTGTCACTGGTGATCCCCGCGGTCGCTCCAGCGAGATAAGGAGACTTGGATGGAACCACCGTCGGACTCCGGAGAGGCCGAGTGGAACCGTTTTCGTTTCTGTGACGATCAATCCCGCGAGCGTGGTGGCGTGCTGCCACGGAACGTGGTCACCGTGTGGCCGGAGTTCGAGGAACGACTGGTCGGCCAGCCGGCCGGTACTTGCCCGACTTTGTGCAAGCAGTGCTCGGGCGATCCGTTGGGCGATCCGCACGAGTGATGTCGGATTGGGCACCGTAATCAAGAGAGTCCCGCCCTGCCCCAGGCACTGCGCTAGGCGGGCTATCAGGGATCCGGTGTCAGCGACGTACTCCACGACGGCGATCGCCAGGATCAGATCAAACGATTCACAGAGCGATGCGACACATCGATCATCGCCTGCGATTCGGAAAATGGCTCCGAGCGGTCCGTCAAAGCCCTCTGACTTTAGTGCAGCCACGATAGAGGGCGAATCGGCCGTCCCCTCGACCAGCATCGGTTGCGAGCGATCGACGCAGACGGTGAACCGCGCCGACCGCGACGCCACCGCCGAGAACAACCCCGTACCCCCACCGAAGTCCAGGACTTTAGCTTGCGGGTGAGCGCGTAGGACCTCATCGATGGCTCGGCCGACAACGCTCAGCCGAGCGCGAAACGACGGGCTTGATCGATAGCGGTCTGTCCACAAGGCTGCCCGCGCACTGAAATGGGCGTCCTGGATGTCCGCCAGGTTCAAAGCTGGTGCAGAACCTCGCCGGATGGTCGCGTCCCTCATGACGTGACCCGGCTGTCGTCAGGTACTAGGTTCGCAACGCCATAGGCTGCTGGTGCGCGTTCACGACGTGCATGCGGGTCCGATGGCCACTCGATGAGCCATCCCAATGCCATCGGCAGATCGATATGTCCAGCTTCGAGCTTATGCACGGTAGCTGGCCGGAGCCGGCCGAAGCCCCACGCGGTAGCACATGTCTCAGTCGACATGCGCCCGCCCCGCCCGGTGATCGCACAGCGTGACGCCGCCAACGGAGCAACGTGTAGATGGCTCACCACTCGATGTGCACCGACGCCCGAGATCGTGTCGGTGATCTTCACCTGTCCGGATGTGATTTGCCAGCGTCGCCGGTGCATCGGGGAGCCTGGCAGTCGTCGATAGCCATCGTGGGACGCCACGACCTCGATGGTAACTCCGTCGGTAACGACCAGTTCCAGGGTTCCCCGTGCGCGCCTCGCCGCCCGGAAGATGCCCCACACCTCGGTTTGGTCCTCTCCGTCGATCTCGACTGTGTTGTGCGCCGCTGTCGACCGCTCGTAGGCGCGACGGGGGCCCGCCTCGTAGGTCGAGGTACCGGTATCCACCACCCAGCGTTCACCGCTGACCCACAACTCGAACGACAGGCAGTCGGCGTGAGCGTGAGCCGGCAGGTCGTCGGGGCACGGATCACCGACATCGAGGATGAGCTGGGTGTGCTCGTCGGGCCGCACCACCACGTAGCCCGAGGCGGCCAGGACCGTCACGCAACTGCGGGGTCGCGGAGCTGGACCCAGCGCAGCGAGCCGGCGAGCACCAACCGGAGCTGCGTCGTTGCAAAGCGCTGGCTCGCCATCGCCCCCCTCCATGGCACCCAGCCAGAGACGCATCGCGTTGATGGCGTCGTCCAGACCGGCGACTGCCGGTGCGTCGGCGCCCGACAGAAGGCCGCGGATGTCGATGAGGTCACCCAGGACCTGACAGTGGTAGGAGGGCGAGCGCTCGAAGTGGCCGCCGTCCGCCAGCACCTGAATGGGAAGTTGTGCCTCGAGAAGTTGTCGTCCCGTCGAGGCGAGGTCTGGTCTGCCGAGAAATTCTCCGGCACCGATGAGGGCCTTTATGTTCTTGAGCAAGTGATTTCCGCCCACATCTAGCTCCAGGTGCGATTGGACGTAGCCGGCGTGCCAGGCGATCTGCCCGAGGAAGTCGTCCTCGATGTCGCTTCCCCGCACGAGCACATCAAACACGCCGCACAGCACCCAGACCCGGAGCGAGGCCACATACGGGTACCAAGCGTCTCCGCATGCCGGGTCGATCGAAGCACGCCATGACTGCCACAGGCGAGCGAATGACTGCCTTGCCCACGCAGAGTCCGGGGCCTGGGCCAGGGCCCAGGCCCACTCGACGTAGTGGAGGTGGAATCGCCACAAACGTGAAGCAGCCGCCTGGTTCCAGTCGGCAGGCTCACCGAGAGTTCTCTCCTCGCCCAGGAATCTGAACCGCCCCAAAGCGATTTCGGCACCGTCCCCATGTTCGAGGGAGGCATCCAGCGGTCCGAAGACCTTGGGCCATCCCGGAGTGACACCTGCGGGCGGGTTGACGGAGCGCGTGACCACCTCTGGCCAGCGCCGTTCGGCAGCCCGCAGGGTGCGGAGCCGGATCCGATGGCCGACCTGGGCCGGGCGGAGCCGCGCGACGGTACGGGCGAAGAGCGCCACGGTGTCCAACCGGCGGTGGGGGCGTGGTCGATGCTCGTCCCAGCGGTGGTCGTGCAGGACATCCGATGGCGTCATCTGAGCAATGCCACCTCTTGCTCTATCCCTTCTGCGAACGATCGCGGCGCGTAACCAAGTGATTCTGCGGCACCGATGTCGACAGTCTTGTCCTCGTTCAGCCGGAGCACCTGCTCGACCTTGAGTCTCGGCTTCTTCGACAGCCGCTCGTACGCCCGCACCGCGACGACGGTCGGGCCGAGCGGGAGCGGCACCAGCCACGGTCGTCGGCCTAGAGCCTGCCCGCTAGCTTCGACGATCTGACGGAGAGTGAGTGCCTTCGGTCCGGCCACGTCGTAGACCCCACCGATAGCGGCATCCGCTTCGAGCGCCATTGCGATGAACTCGGCGAGATCGTCGACGTGTACAGGTTGAATGAGCCGTCGCCCCCCGCCGGGCAGCGGTACCACCGGGCTGTGGCGCACGAAGGCCAGCAGTCTGGCAAGGTTTCGGTCATTTGGTCGGCCGTAGATCATGGTCGGACGGACGATTGTCCACTGGAGTCCGCTGTTTTGGATCGTTTCTTCGGCGGCGACCCGCACCGCCCGGGAGGCGGCTGGCAAGGATGTGAAGATTGCGGTGGTGGACACGAAGACAGCGCGTTCGATACCGGCCTCCTCGGCGGCGGCTACGACGGTTGCAGCATGCCCGAAGCCTAAAGAGGCCAGATTCGCGAGGGCGTCTGCTCCCGCACTGGCGAATGCCTCGTCGAGTCCGGCCGGGTCATCGAGGTCCCCCGGCAACACCTCGGCCCTGAGCTCGGACACTGCGGCCGCAGCGGTGTCACTCCGGACCAGCGCCACCACCTCATGGCCTCGGGCGAGGAGGCCCGGCACGACGGCGCTCCCGAGGAACCCGCTGGCGCCCGTGACGAGAATCCTCACTGCGTGTGATGTTCGACGGTGGCTACCCGGCCGTCGAGTACCGACGCGAGCGCGGCAAGCGTGGCCCGGGAACTGGCCAGACTGTTTAGCGCGGCGGTGTCGTCGCTGCCTCCGTCGAGGGCGCGGGCAAACGAGGTGACAAGCGCCGTGTGTCCTTTATCCTGTGAGCCCGACCACGTGACCGCACCGTCAAAGGTCAAGGAGCGGAAGTCGTCAATCACCAAAGTGTGGCCCCCCCCGAGGATCTCGACACGCTCTTTGGGCGTCGATCCGTGACCTCCGCTGGCATAGGTGATGGTGGCTAGCGACCCGTCATCGAACCGAAGGGCCAAGGCCAAGTCGTTCCCGCTTTGGGCCTCGCCGGCTCGGCCGGTCACGGCCAAGACCTCAGCCGTCGGCTCGCCAGCCAGCGCGGCACAGGTGTCTACGAAGTGGCACACCTCGCCGAGAAGACGACCGCCTTGGCGCCGATCCGAGTACCAGTGGGCCGGTGAAATAGGGCCTGCATTCACCCGATAGGTGATGACGACCGGGCTGCCGGCGGCGGTCAGGTGCCGCCGAGCCTGTATCACCGCCGGTGCAAACCTTCGGTTGAAGTCCACCCAGAGTCGGCACTGGCTCGACTGCCACGCCTCCTCGACGTCGTCGAGCTCGACTTCGGAGAGCGCCAAGGGTTTTTCGCACAGAACATGCTTGCCGGCTCGAAGCGCGGCAGAAGCCAATGCGGCATGCGATTCATGTGGGGTTGCGATAACTACTACCGTCACAGCTGGGTCATCGATGACGGCCTGGGCAGAAGGAGCGACTTGCTCGAACCCGGCGCGTTCGGCTAGGCGCACGGCGCTCAACCCTGACGCCGAAGCCACCGACACCAAGCGTCCCAGCCCGGCTGACTTCAGGGCCGGCACCAGCACGCCTCGGGCGAAGGCCCCGGCGCCGATCAGGCCGACGCCCTCGCCGCCGTGGGTCCGAGGAGCCAGCCGAATCGTCGTGACACGGTCGGGGACCGCGGACGAGTAGTCGAGTTCGATTCCCAATGAGGGTGCGGAGCCCTCGAGAAGCTCGTAGGCGGCGAGCGCATCCTCGAAAGCGAAGCGGTGCGTGACGAGATTGGCGACCGCGACCCGGCCCCGAGCCAGCAGCCCGATGAACGCCGCTTGATTGCGTCCCTCGCTCCATCGGACCTGGCCAACTGGATAATCGATGCCCCATTCTTCGTAGGATCGTTCGTAACGTCCCGGTCCGTAAGAACGAGCAACGCGAAGCGAGAGCTCCTTTTCGTAGAGAGGACGACGATCGAGCTCCAGGCCGACATCGCCGACGATGACCAGCGTGGCCCGGTCCCGAGCCAGGTGCGGGGCGCGGCGCATCGGGTCGGAGGAGCGGGTGGCCGCAGTTATCAGCACCGCATCGACTCCCAGACCGCAGGTCCACGCGGCCACCGCCGCCGTCGTGTCATCCCCCGCCTCGACCAGAGCGAGATCCACGCTTGCACTTTCGGCGCGTTCGACAGCCCACGGGTTCACGTCGATCCCGACGACCTCGCATCCGGCCGCCCGCGCAAGCCGACCTGTCAGCTGACCGACCAACCCGAGGCCGATGACAGCAATGCGGGAACCGGGCCCGACCTCGGCGAGACGCAAGCCATGTAGGGCGATGGCCCCAACGGTGGCGAAGGCGGCGTCGGCGTCGCTCACTTGCTCGGGGAGGCGTGTGGTCAACAGGCCGGCCACGGCTTGGACCGAGGCGTGTCCCGCGCCTCCGGTTGCCACGCGGTCCCCTGGACGGATGCCGACGACCGCCTCTCCAACCTCGAGCACGATGCCGGCGGCGGAATAGCCGAGCGGCATGTCGTCATCGAGGCGGGTGCTTACCGCACGGACCGTAGGCAACACACCGTCGGTACG
>Ga0182018_10003889_pt1 | contig 13001 bp, 17 predicted proteins | sample 812P2MmetaG_FD_120490 | JGI IMG/M metagenome (GOLD analysis project Ga0182018, IMG submission 120490) | Permafrost microbial communities from Stordalen Mire, Sweden - 812P2M metaG | ecosystem: Environmental > Terrestrial > Soil > Wetlands > Permafrost | place: Sweden: Stordalen | collected...
AGGATCACCCGGAGGCAGGTTGCCCGTGGCGATTACAACCGCGTGAGCCACGAGTTTCTCGCCACCCTTCAATTGAGCATGATACGCGCCTGAATTGCGAGTCAACAGCAGTGCCTCGTCCGGAAACCAAGTTAGATTTTTCCCGCATCTCGACAAGGCCTCCAGGAGCAGCGAGTCGAGGTAGCGTCCGTACACCGCGCGCGGAAGGAAACTTTCACCCTTGACTTGCGAGTCGTGATTGTTACGCGCCCAGTTGAGGAAGTGCTCCGAGTCCTCGGGCAAAGCGCTCATGTTTTTGACGGGGACGTTGAGGACGTGAAAGCGATAGTACGTGCTGTAGGCGAGGCCTCGCCCGGGAGTCTTGCCCTTGTCCACGACCGCGACATTTAGTCGCGGATCCCGTCGCAACAGCTGGATTGCCAGCATCGTTCCGCTGAATCCGCCGCCGAGAATCAGAATGTCGAAAGGGCGCTTCACAGTATCCCACTCTTAGAAGGTCAGGCCTCATCCACTGTTACAGCCAGGATTCAAGTTCGCACATTCTGAGGCAGAGTCCGATTGTAACAATGTGCCGATGACGTGTCAGAAATCTCTTGACCGGAAATCACTCCTCGTGTGCAAGTATGCACATAATTTTGACGCACAGAAGCGCGCGCTGGCCTGTACGTGTTGTATGCGCGGCGCGTGTGTGTCTTCTGGGGCAGAGCGAATGTAGCAGTCTAGCCTGAGAACGGAAGCCCAAGGACCGACCGCCGGAAATGTTCCCGGCAGGTGGGTTTTTTTGGGCTCGAAGGTCCGAGAACGACGCACAGGGCAGGAGAATACGCGGTAGAGAACGAAACGAACCCAGCCCAAACGGGATAGGTAAACGAAATTCAGCCATCCCACCCGCCTCCTGGAGGCTACCGGCCACAGCGAAATCTAGGAGAAGACTCGTGTCGACAAGAAGAGCTTTCGCCGCAATAGCCCTGGGATTTGTGTTTCTGCTGACGACCGTCCGCAGCTCCGGGCAGGAAGTTGACGCTGCCATTCTTGTAGGCACAGTTCTAGACACGGGCCAAGCCGCTGCACGTCGCGTGTGCCTGAGGCGATGTATTCCCCGCACCTCTTGAACAAGAGACAGACGAGCAATGGGCAGATTCATTCAAGTCGAAGGCAATGGGGCAAATCAATTCGGTGAGAGCGGCGATACTATTCACCGCAGACAAAGGATCATTGACGCTCCTATCGGGAGTGCTGACAGACGAAGTTACATTTGCAGCGACGATCGGAACGACAATTGATTACACTGTTGAGGGACTCGTAAAAGCTGCTACGTTCGAACTTCCGCGAGGTCTGCGCATCAATTGCGTAAGCCGCACGGTATTGACCGAATCTAGGGCTTATCATCAGTATTTTCCTAGTTTTATTCCTGTGGATGCGTCGGAGGTAGCGCAGGCATACATACGCGCAATTTCGGACCCGATGTCGGGCCGCATTTTGAAACCGCACAAAACGGATTCCTAACTGAAAGCCATTCGGGCTCAGGAGTCGTTGTAACCGGTGCATTTCACGATTCGCATTCACGGAAAGTTCCAGGGAGGCGTACGGTTCGCTGGGGGAATGGTACGACCATCGATCGTTCAGGTCGATGCCGACGAAAACCGAAAGGAAAATATGATAGACCACGTTATTCTCACAGTCAGTGAATTCAAGCGTTCAGTCGCTTTCTATGCCAAGGCTCTGAAGCCGCTTGGGATCACAACCGTTATAGACTACGAAGGCAAAGACGGACACCCAGACTTGAAGGGTTTTGGTGATGGCAAAAGACATTTTTTCTGGCTCAAAGAAGGGAAGCCCGATCCTCAGGCCGTTCACGTCGGATTTGTGGCGAAAGACCATTCCGAAGTAGATGCGTTCTACAAGGCCGCTTTAGCAGCTGGAGGGAAGAGCAAGGAATCACCTCAAGCTCGTCTCGAATACTATTCTGGCTATTATGCGACCTGGGTGCTTGATCCTGACGGCCACGATATTGAGGTCGTCAATAAAAGCTAGCCGCCGACAGAATATTGTTCACCAAGGTGGGGCAACTTCCTGCTGGCCAAGCAGAGCCTATACCGTCCAGAAACCTCGTGTACCTTTACTAACAGCCGAAAACTCACCCTGTTGGTACAAAAGGCCCGGACCGACCAAGTGATGTAAGCTCTCTTACTCGCCGCGGTTCAAAAGCTCGGTCCGGTCAAGGGCTTTAGGCTTCCAGCCTAAACCTGGTCGATGCCAGGGTGTACAGGCGACGCCAGACGAGACGGTTTATCGTGAGAACAATGAGAGCCATCAACATCGTAGCGACGAGGAGGACGGGATAGTTCCCTTTGTCCGCCGCGTCACTGACAACGGCGCCCAATCCAGTGGTCGAAAAAGTCCGGCCGTTCAGGTGAAAGTATTCGGCCAGGATGCTCGCATTCCAGGCCCCCCCGGATGCGGTGACAAAGCCGGTGATCAAATAGGGAAATATCCCCGGCAAAACCAGCTGTCGCCAGCGTTCCCATCGTCCGAACTGGAAGACGCCGCAAACCTCTTTCAAGTCCGTCGGCAGCGCGATCGCGCCGGCAATGACGTTGAACAGAATGTACCACTGCGTTCCCAGAAGCATCAGCACGATCGATCCAACTGCAAGTCCTCCGCCGATCCGGGTCAGGAGAAGGACGATGATCGGGAACAGCGCCGTGGCCGGGACGGAAGCCACTACCTGCACGATCGGCTGTAGTGCGGCCGATAGCTTGGCGTTCATACCGATCGCCACTCCGGCCGGGATGGTCCACAACGCCGCGAGGAGCAGAGTGAGCTCGACGCGCAGGAAAGTGGCCCCGCCTCCCACAAAGATGCTGCGCAGCTCCGAATGCGTCACCATGGCGGCCAGTCCGGCCATTTTCACTGCGCCATACGCGATGCCAATCAGAACAGCAATCCCGATCGTGTAAGAAAGCCATCGGGCCGACTGACTCGGGCTGCCATCCACGCGACGGTGTATCCACGTCCGAGCGAAGCGCAGATCCAGGCGTTCGCGGGTCGGAGTGATGAACATGCGGCCCATCCGCGGCACGAGCCGCGAACTTCTCAGCAGATCGAGAACCGGCGAGCGCTGGGCTCGCGCCCCCTCCACCTGTTCGAATTTGAATTTCTCCGCCCAAGCAATAATCGGGCGCCAGATCAATTGGTCCATCGCCACAATCACGCCGATCATTACGACCAAGCCCCAGACAATCGCTCGTGTATCCGCGACGTTTGCCGCCGTCTGCAGGTAGGAGCCTAGCCCCGGAAGGCGGAAATCGCGGTTCTTCGACACGAACATCTCGCAGGCGATTAGATAGAACCACGCGCTCGCCACGGAGATCATCGAATTCCAGACAAGACCGATGGCCGCGAACGGAAGCTCCATTTGCACGAGTTTTTGCCACGGGCTCCACCTATAGACCTCGGCGGCCTCGTGCATGTCGCGCGGAATCGATTTGAGCGAGGAATAAAAGCTGAAAGCCATGTTCCACGCCTGCCCAGAAAAAATTAATAGAATGGACCCGAGTTCGATTCCGAACTGCCGGCTGGGGAACAGCGCGACCATCGCAAGCATGACACCTGGCAGAAAACTCAGCACTGGAATGGACTGCAGCGTATCGAGCAGCGGAATCATGACGCGCTCCGCCTTGGCGTTGTATGCAGCGACGTATCCGTAGGCGACGCTGAAAACTAGGCTGATGACATACGCAATCGCGATGCGCATGACGGAAAACATCGCATACTCCAGCAGCGCGCCGGGGCGCAGCTCGATTTCGGTTTGCGAGCTCGCCGGGGCGAACCAATGTCGCGCCATAACGAGAAACGCATAGAACACCGAAAAAGCAGCCAGGAAGATTGGCAAGTCTCTGAGCAGCGATGGGACGCTCTGAGGGAAGATTCCCCAGGCCAGGGCTTTGGCGGGATCGCGATGCGCGGGCCGCGACTTCATCGATGGTCCCGAATATCTTCGCTTACAGGTTCGTCGGCCTGGTGCAGCCGGAGATTGCCACTCTCGGCATCGTAGCTGAAAATCCCAGCATAGCGGCCCCAGTTCAGGGCTGTCTCGATTTGTTTCTCAACTTCCGCTTCGGTGAAGTGCTCATCCAGGATGTCGTGGAAGAACTCGAGCGGCATCACATGGTCCGATCGACTTTCGAGCACGGACTTCATTTTCTGAAGCAGGGACACGCGCGTGAGTGCCGCATCGCGGAAGAGCGTTCTGCGGGAGGTGATGTCAGCCTCTGCAAATGCCTTTCCTTCTGGCGTCGTCTTCACATCTCCCTCGCGAGTGGTGGCGAACCCCAGTAGCGTGGCGCCCTCGACAATCGGAAGTAGGTCATCGACTTCGAGAAGTAGCTGCTCGGCCACATGGTAGAGATCTTCTTCGCCGCCATGATCGATGAGCAGCTCGAGCAAGCCCGCAATGCTGCCCGGCCTGGTATGCGGCAGCATCTGCCATGGTGGCTTCGCCGCGGCCTCACCAGGCAGTGGAGGTGCGAGTTCCAGGCGTGGCTGCGTCATGACCTTGTAAATGTAGTCGACGTAGAGAAGAAACGTCGCCGACTTGCGGTCTCGCGGCTGCGCCAGCGGAATGCGAAAGTCCGCTCGAATCGTTGCCGGGTTACTTCCGAGAACGACGATACGATCGGCCAGCAGCACCGCTTCCTCAATGTTGTGCGTCACTAGAAAAATACTACGCGTGAAAATCTTCTTCTCCGTCCAAAGCTCCATCAGTTCCCGGCGCAGATTCTCCGCGGTGAGCACGTCCAGCGCGGAAAACGGCTCGTCCATGAACAGGACTTCCGGCTCCACGGCGAGCGCCCGTGCGAACCCTACCCGTTGCTTCATCCCCCCGGACAGCTCCTTCGGATAGGCCGTTTCGAATCCCTTCAGTCCCACTGCGTCGAGCGTCTCAAGAGCCCGGCGGTGGCGCTCGGGGTGCGCCATGCCACGCGCTAGAAGCGGCGCTTCCACATTTTCGAGAACGCTGAGCCATGGGAACAGGGCGAAGCTCTGGAAGACAATCGCGACGTTCGGCCGCGAGCCCTGCAAGGGTTTTCCATGCCAAAGAACTTCCCCGCTGGACGGGGCGAGGAGCCCCGAAAGCATCCTCAAGATCGTAGATTTACCCGAGCCCGAGGGACCGAGGAGCGCGAGAATCGTGTTCGGCTCGATCGACAAGTCGATCGGAGCGACGACTTGAATCTCTTTTCCTTCCGGTTGTTGGTATCCCTTTGCGATTTTTCGCGCCTCGATGATCGGTTGAAGATCCGTCGGAGGCAACTCAGGGGCTGGATCCTTGAGGGGCTCAGGAGTCTCTGGTACGGCCGGCGCCGTCACCAGACGCGATTCCTCCAGTGTGTTCATGAGGCTCTGCCAGGACTCCTCGGGAAGCGCATCCAGGAATTCCTCGCGGTCGGCGGAACTCATCGCGGCGACGATCGCTGCGATCTCGGGAGTCGCCAGTGAATAAAGAAGAACGTACGTGTGGAAATAAGGGAAATACGCGGCAAAGACAGCCGCAAGTTCCGCAGGTACACGGCGAAACAATAGCCGTTGCTGCTCGAACGGCAGAGCAAGTATCGCATCGGATGCTTTATTGGGCTTGTAATGGCGAAGGAGTTCGGTTACCGCGTCCCAGCGAGCCTGGGCGACCAGATCGCGCAGCTCATGGAGTGACTCAATCATAATGGCGACGATAGCCTACTACAGGTCGAGCCGCCGCCTGTGAACGGTCACGGCCGGCTCTATTCGGTGCCGATGTCGTGGGTACTTTCGGGATTCTGCGGTCGCGAATGCTCGCTCCGCCCGAGCGACGGCGTACATAGGGCTGACAAAATAAATGGATTCTGCGCCGCTGGCTGTGCGCGGCGGTCTATCAACGAAGCAGAAGAGCGAAGCCCCCGAGTGCGAACTACAGTAAGTAAAGTTGTCAGAATAATTCTGAGTCGTCAAGAAACGTCAGCGAGTGAGTAGTTGCATGAACTGGCGCAAGTCTTCAGCATTGGCGTCCGTGACCCCGCACAGGCGCATTCCGCCACTCGACCCGCACGCCACGTTGTAGCCCTGCTTGGATACAAACTCGGGCCGGTTCCTCTGCTTCCCGTCGTCGGGCCAGATGAAGACATTGATGTAATGTTTTCGCAGCTGGTAGACGAGCGCCGCGACATCCCGGCCGCCGACGTAATCGAGGCGCCCTCCGATGAGCGGATAGCCCTGCTCCACTAGATCGCGGACGGGCGGCGCGAAATCGATCTTGCCGTCGAACCACGGCTTCACCGTGTGCTGGTCTGTGGACACAACATCCATGAGGTGCCCGGGCTGGAGTGACCGGATGTGGCTCGCGACGAGTTCTTCGGCGACAAGATCGCGCTGGCGCGTACTTAGAACACTGGGAATGAATCGAACCCCGAGCCCCAGCGTGATCAAAATCGCCGCGGCCACCGCAAGCCATTCGAGCACCGGGCGCCGTGGCGCGGTTCGCAGGGGTGACGCCACAGCTCGACTCTGCTCGCTTGGCCGAGCAGGCACTCCACTCTCATACGCGATAATTCGCGCCCGTAGGGCCTCCGGCGCACGATGGTAGAGATTCGCCGAGCGGATGCCCTCCCTCAAAATCTGTTGCTCGCGCAGTTCCTGTGCGCAGGAAGCGCATATCTTCACGTGTTTTTCGATCTCCAGGCTCCGCACGAGATCGAGTTCGCCGTCGGAATACGCGTGGAGCAACAGCGCATTATCTTCGCAAGCCACGCTGCACCTCCTTGTCACGCACGGCAAGCAGCGTCTCGCGCAATTGCGCCCGGCCGCGCGCCAGGCTCGACATCACCGTGCCGATGGGAACATTCATCACCTCGGCGATCTCCTTGTACGAAAAGCCCTCCAACTCACGCAGGATGAGAGTCTCTCGGAATCCTATAGAAAGTGCTTCAAGTGCTTCTCGAAGCATGCGGCTTTCAACCGACCGCAAAAGCGCCGCCTCAGCATCGGGTCGAACAGTCTCGGCCGCATGAACCGTCTCGTCGAATTCCTCCGTTAGATCGCCGGGGCGTTTTTTCTCGAGAAAGGTGTACGCGGTGTTGCGAACGATCCGAAGGAGCCACGCGCGCGCGTTCCCTTCTTGATAGCCCCCGAAGAAACGTACGGCACGAAGACACGCCTCCTGCACCACATCCTCGGCGTCGTGTGGATTTCGGACCAGCCAGCGCGCCAGGTTGTAGGCCGCGTCCAGATGCGGCATTACTACCTGTTCGAAGCCGAGCCCGCCAGATGTCTCGTGCGTTTCCTCCAGCATACCGCTATTAGACTCCCAACTGTTCTGACTGGCTACCGGGCATTTTTATTCCCTAAGCAATCTCATGTTCTCCGTATCGGCGTGTACCAGACGGCACGAGATTCAGAAGCAGCACGGTAGTCATACAAGCGTCATGTGTTGCATCACCTTCGGCACCGGCCAGGGAAGCGCCGACGATCACAGCAAGACCCACGACGATCGGGACGATTAGATTCAGATCGGCTCCGAAGCTCGCCGGTGTACCCAAGAATCCTTTCACAATCCCCTCGATTACTTGACGATGATCTTTCCGACCATGATCGGGTGCACCGAGCAGAAGCAGTTATACGTGCCGGCGTCCGTGAACGTGAACGTGAACGAGAACGAGAACTGATCGTCCGTATCGAGGGCCTTGGACCTGAACTTCTTGTCGGTGCTGACCACCGTGTGTGGCACGTCGTCACGATTGACCCACGTAATCGTCGTGCCCGCCGCCACGGTGAGTTCTTTCGGTGTGAAGCTGAAATTATCGATCGCGATGCTCGGGGCAGTTTTTTCCTCCGCCGCTCGAGCGATTGAGACTCCGTGAACGACAACCAGTTCAGGCGTTGACATGATCGAGCACGTGCTTCAAACGGTCCATCGCGAGCGAACGGGGTATTGTTTTACGGCGCCGCCGCGTGGTGCTTCCAAGTCTCTTCTGCAGCAGTTCACGTAGCTTCATTCGGGCCTTGTACAATTGCGATTTCGAATTCCCAACCGAGCATCCGAACATTTCGGCGATCTCGTCGTGCTTGAATCCTTGAATGTCGTGGAGAATGAACATTGCCCTGTATCCGGGTGCCAACTCGTTCATGGCAGCTTGAAGAGTGATCCGGTCAATAACGCCATTTAGCCGAAGGTCGGGGACGCCAAACTCCTTGGGTTGAATACCCGACTTCTCGTCCGGGTTGGTGATCGAGTCCAGGGATATTGTCGCTATCGGCTTTCTGCGAAAACGCATCAGGACGATATTGACTGTCATCCGATGCAGCCACGTGGAAAAGGCCGATTCGCCACGAAACGTCTCAATCTTTCGGAATAAGTGCAGAAAGACGTCTTGAGTCAGATCCTCAGCTTCCGTTGAGTCTCCCGCCATACGAAGGCACAGGGTGTAGACCCTGCGGCTATGCAAGCGATAGATTCGTTCAAATGCGACGGCATCGCCCCGTTGAGCGAGTCGCGCGACATCCGCATCAGTCAACTCTCGTAGTTCGGCTTGTCTCGGTGCGCTCAATGTGTCGTCCCTCAGATCTTTGCCCTTTTTATCCGGGCGGGTGCCTTTCAAGTGCAAATGGCCCAACAGATTCAACCCGCGCTCCGAAGCCGCTTGCGCCAACTAGGCCGGCGGTGCCTGAATCTCACCGCCGACCAGTTGAGGCTTTGTGTATAGCCTCGAGGCTAGAATCCGGCAGCCACGACGGTGTACTTCTTTTCCGCCGCAAGTTCCTCCCGCACCTGCTTCGGATACAAGAATTCATGGCCTATCGATTTACCCGGATAGAACCAGGTCACGATCGCCTGAGGCTGTTCAGACCCACGCCTCGCGAAAGTGAACGCAGTGTTGGCAGTGGGCTGCGAACGCTCGGCAGAAGCCGTGAGCACAATCGCATACAGTTTTCTTCGATCAGAGCTGAAGATATGGACCTCCTCGTGGTGGTTAATGTCATCAGGCAGCACGAACAAGTAAGTTCCCGCAGGCAGGACGTGTCCCGAAATCTGAACGGCCTGATTAAAGGTGAGTTTGGTCTCCTGATTGAACTCATCTGCTCGTGCAGCAGGCTGGACGAGCAAGAATGCAAGAAAAAACGTAATAGTGGCAAACGTCTTAACAACATATATTTGTTTCATGACAGCTCCTTTTTTAAGTATTGCGGCCCAGCTGATGCTCGCAATTTACATCCGCAATTCTGAGTTAATGCGTTCTTTCAGCACCGTTGTTTCATATGTGAGAACCAGTTGAATGTCGGTTTTATTCCCATTTGCTTCCTCTTTCTTTGACGATTAAAACCAAACGCTTAGAGGCGTTTGTTTGGGAATGAAGCCCACATCCCTAGTGATGGACGGTCAAGAAATGGCCCGACCGCGTGAGTCAAAGCGGGACCGCCCTCATGCAGGTTTTTCTTCAGCCGGTCAGAGCGGACGGGTTGCGGCGTCCGCTTCTTCCACCAGTTGATTCACTGCTTGGAGGAACTTCGGTGTCTGCTCAACAAATAACCCATCTGCCGTGAACGAGGTAATGGTCGCTACGGCGCCCGCGGCCATCGCTCCCTTTTTCAGGAACGACCGGCGATTTACCGGCTGTTGGGTTTCACCCTCTGGTTGCCTCATTTTCTTTTCCTCCAAGAATTGAATTCCTCGAATTGTGAATGCAGGATTAAAAGAAGAGAATTAAGGGAGCCCCGAAACTCAGGAGGACCTAAAGTTTCCCTTCCTTTTGGACAGTACACTTGGCGCCTCCCGGCATCCAATACTTGTTACTCATCTGACGAATAAGCAGGACTAATGGAACTCCACCAGCTCAGGTACTTTTGTGCGATTGCGGACACGGGAAGCTTCAGCCGAGCCGCGCGGCAGACTTTCGTGTCGCAGCCAGCGCTCTCGCAGCAGATCGGAAAGCTCGAAGATGAATTGGGAACCCGGCTCTTTAACCGCTTGGGCCGCTCGGTCACACTCACCGAACTCGGCAAGACGTTTCTTCCGCGTGTGCGAGCGGTGTTGCGGGATCTGGAATCGGCCCGGGATGACGTCATCGAGAAGAAGACTTCGATCACGGGACTGGTTTCCGTGGGGGTGATCCCGACGGTCGCGCCATATTTTCTACCGTCGATTCTCGCGACGTTCTCGCGGAAATGGCCCCTGGTGCACATAACGGTAGTGGAAGAGATCACGGCCTTGCTGCTCGACAAGCTGCGGGCAGGCTCGATCGACGTTGCGGTTGTGGCGCTTCCGGTTCCGGTGCGCAGCCAGGAATTCGAATCGTTCCCACTGATGACCGAGAAACTATTCGCGGTGTTGCCGAAGGGCCATGAACTCGCGGGCCGGCGCGAGGTGTCGCTCGGAGAGCTTCAGGGCGAGCCATTTCTGCTGCTCCGTGATGGCCATTGTTTCCGCGAAACGGCGGTCGAGGCGTGTAAGCGGGCACGGCTGATTCCGCAGATCGTTTTTGAGAGCGGCCAATTCAGCAGCATTCTAAGCATGGTGAGTGCGGGGCTCGGTGTTTCGATTGTTCCGGCGATGGCTCTGGAGAAACGCCCGGGATGCCGCTACGTTCCACTCGCGGACGGGCGTGCCGCGCGGACGATCGGCTTTGTCACGCTGAATGGAAAATCACCAACTCGCGCGAATGAAGCATTCTTGGCTCACCTCGGTGCGAGATCGTGATCGTGCAGACTGGCTTCGATTGATGCCCGCTTTTCGAAACGTCTGTAGGTTGATTTGACTCGAAGAACACGGACTCAAGCTCCGGCCGGAATTCGCGATTTCGACCTCCAGTTCGCACCCCGTGTGTTCCTCCTGCCCCGGACATTGTGAATTTCTAGCCGATGCAGGACCCGGATTTTGCAGGCAGCGCGGTCGACGAACCTTCCAAATCGTCCAGCTGAACACTTAGCCTTTCGGGACGCCGCTCGGCAAGAACGAAGGCGTTGCTTCATTCGAGAAACCCGCGGACGCTTCACGCTCCAAACGGCTCGGCATCCCCGGTTCCATTCAAACTCGCTGTCCCTTTCTATGCCTCGTCAGAAACCACAGTTCATTGGCGCGTATGCGGGAATAAAGAGCAAGGATCTCCCGTCTATATAGAGGGGACACACCCAAGCTTGCTGAAGGGAGATCAATTGTGATGAAAAATAGAAAGGACCTAAAGACGATGAGGAGTCACGAGTGCATCGCGAGTTTGGCGATAGTAATGGTCGCGGCTACGGTACCGCTGGCGGGATCGCCCCAACATTTCGGCGACTGTTCAGCAGCCGCTACCGGGAATAGCAGTGGTGCGGTGAGGGGGCGATGAGCGTAAATCCATTCGACATCAGAACTGCGCTTCTAGCCAGGCACGCACAGCATGTGGTGCTGATTCACTTCCCGATTGCGCTTTTTACCGCGGCCGTCGGATTCGACTATCTCGCACAGTTGACAAAGAACCGTATGCTGGCTGCGGCGGCGTACTTCAATCTGCTAGTGGCTGCGGCCTCTACTGTGCCAGTTGTGGCCACCGGCCTGATCGCGTGGCAATGGGCGCTTGAGGGGCAAAAACTGAAAGGGATTCTGTTGATGCATTTGGTTTTTGGTTGTGTGTCGAGCGTGCTGATCTGGCTTGTGTTTTGGATTCACTTCCGTGTACGGCGTCATCCAGAGCAGGCCATGCCAAATTTACGCTTGCCCGTCGAAGCAATCGCCGTGTTGCTCGTGGGATTAACGGGGCATCTCGGTGGTTTTCTAAGTGGGGTAAATGGGCCCGGCTAAACGCGTGCTAGTGGAGTGACAACTTGTTTTGAGACAGTTTTTCAAAGTTATACTTCCGACGCATGTTTACAACCGCCCAGTGGTCGACAGATTCCGGGAAACCCAAACATTCTGAGCACTCCAGTCATTCCTTGGAGCTTGTTGAGCCCGTCCGAGGCGGCGACCTTGCAAGCTTTGGCAAGCGTTGGCAAGCGTTGGATAGTTGAAAACCATATCCCGGAAACATTCCACCGACCCACCATAGAACGGTACGGCCCGGCCAAGATGCATAATTTCTGTCGCGCGGCGCCCTAAGGCGTGCATGCCAAGGAGCTTACGCGTTGCCGGATCGAAAAGCAGCTAGAGTATCCCGGCCTCGTCGCCGAGCTTCATGCTCTTCGCAATCTCGGAGTACTTCGCGATTCCGACTTCGTAGGGAAATCCGTTCGCCGTTAGTGTTTCCTCGGTCTGGCCAACCATGGAGACTTCTGGAATGGTGTAAATCCCGTATGGAAAAAGATCTGGCATTTGTCCGAAGGGAATCCCGAACATATGACACGCCCCCAGCCGAACCTGTTCCATCGAGCAGCTTGCGAGCGCCGGAAACCCGATAACGTCCCGGGCCGCGTAGATATGTGGAACTTCAGTTTGAAGGAACTCATTGAGCCTTAGCCTGGCCACGCGAGTCGGCGACCAGTCCAGCAGCCCCCAGACGAAGCTGATCACCATTGGCTTGGCGACCCACGGCATCGATAAGAGCGTCACCGTGCACTTTCTTGCCGCTCTCCAAGTCCGCAAAAACAGAATCGTGTTCCGTGTCAATAGCGGCATGCGCCACCTTTTCCCCCAATCGGAAAGTCACTCCAAGCCGGCGGAACGGTCCGGTCAATCACGGCGACGCTTTTGCGGGCGTTTGCCGCTGCGATGGCGCACTTCTGCCCTGCTGGGTCACTGCCGATCACCACCAGGTCATATTCGGGTACCATGCGCCCTCTTCTACCGAACGTGCGCTGCAGCTTCTTCAATCAGGGCCGCAACTTCCTTCGGCCTGGAGACGTAGACGGAGTGGCTGGCACCTGGGACTTCGACCATGTGGCTCTTGGCGCGTGTGGCGTACCAACGTTCGAGGTCGGGATTGATGGTTCTGTCGCTGCCCGCCACCAACATCCAGCTCGGTTTGCTTCTCCACGCAGCCGTAGTGATCACTGCTTTGAAA
>Ga0182018_10003890_pt1 | contig 13000 bp, 11 predicted proteins | sample 812P2MmetaG_FD_120490 | JGI IMG/M metagenome (GOLD analysis project Ga0182018, IMG submission 120490) | Permafrost microbial communities from Stordalen Mire, Sweden - 812P2M metaG | ecosystem: Environmental > Terrestrial > Soil > Wetlands > Permafrost | place: Sweden: Stordalen | collected...
GGCGAGCGCGGCGTCAAAGGCCGGGACCAGCTCGCGCGTGAGGCGCACGCCGCTGGCCCCGCTGGCGAGCAGCAGCACAGTGTCGTTGGTGGAGGTGTCGCCGTCGATGGAGAGGGCGTTGAGGCTGGGTTCGACGGCGGCGGCAAGCGCGGCGTTCAGGTCGGCCACGTCGGCGGCGATATCGGTGAACAGATAGACCAGCATGGTGGCGTGCGGCGGCGCGACTGGCGCACCGAGCCGCGGATGGATCATGCCGGCGCCCTTGGCCGCTCCCCAGATTCGGACCTCCGCACCGGCCGAAGACTCCGCATCCTCAACCGCGAAACTTGCCGAAGCTACTTTCAGCCGCGTATCCGTCGTCATAATCGCGCGGGCGAAGGCCTCGGCATGTTCGGCGTCGCTGCCCACCGCTGCCTTGAGCGCGGGCATCGCGGCAACGACTTTCTCCGCGGGGAACGGCACGCCGATGATGCCGGTGGACGAGGGAAAGATCTCGTCGAAGATGCAGCCGAAGGCCTGGGCCGCGGCGACGCAGGTGGCGACGCAGCCGGCAACGCCCGGCTCGCCCGTAGCGCAGTTCGCATTGCCGGCATTCACCAGCAATGCACCCACGCGGCCGCCTGTCGCCAGTAGATGACGCCGCCCCACCGTGACCGGCGCGGCGACGACTTGATTGGAGGTGTACATGACCGCGCCCACACCCACACCCGGCTTGGCGCCTGCATCCGCCCCCGCCCCAGTCACGACTGCCGCCGCAAGATCGAGATTTCCGCTGGCCTTGATTCCCGCGCGCACCGCGCCCCACGCAAACCCGCGCGGCAATGCCTCCGCCATAGAACCCACATCATCCCTCATCCTTTCATTCTACTGAGTGTTACGCGCCAAATCTGCGAACCGCAGCGGCATTCAGTGCGCGTGGCTAAACGTTAAGCCAAAACACGGCCGTCCCGATACAATAGATCGGCAGCCGCATTTGGTCTGAAGGAAAGCTTCCATGACGTGGTTTAAGCGGGATGACAATGAGATCGTCAACGATGCGCGCAAGACCGTGCGCACCGAGGGGCTTTGGATCAAATGTGTGAGCTGTGCGCAGGCGATCTTCCGCAAGGACCTGGAGGAAAACTTCAACGTCTGCCCCAAGTGCGGACATCACTTCCGCATCGACGCGCGGCAGCGGATCGAACTGCTGCTGGAGCCGGGATACCGGCTGATCGATCTGGAGCTGCGCTCGACTGACCCGCTGGAGTTCACCGACCTGAAGCGCTACAAGCACCGGCTGGCGGAGGCGCGCAAGAAGACCGGGCTGAACGATGCGATCGTGAATGCCGTGGGGCATATCGGCGCGCGGCGGGTGGTGATGAGCGCGATGGAGTACGGCTTCATCGGCGGCAGCATGGGCGCGGTGGTGGGGGAGACAATCGCGCGCGCGGTCGACCGGTCGCTGGAGACGCGCGATCCGCTGATTATCGTCTCGGCCTCGGGTGGCGCGCGGATGATGGAGGGGATCGTTTCGCTGATGCAGCTGGCGAAGATCTCAGCCGGGCTGGCGCGGCTGGACGATGCGGGCGTGCCCTACATTTCGGTGATGACGGACCCGACGACCGGCGGCGTGACCGCGAGCTTTGCTATGCTGGGCGACCTGAATATCGCCGAGCCGGGCGCGCTGATCGGCTTTGCCGGGCCGCGCGTAATCGAGCAGACGACGCGGCAGAAGCTGCCGGAGGGCTTCCAACGGTCGGAGTTTCTGCTGGAGCACGGCTTCCTGGATGCGATCGTCCGGCGCAAGGACCTGAAGGCGTACCTGGCGCAGGCGCTCGACTGGATGTCCCCGGCGGTGGCGGCGGTGGCGGTTGCGGAGATTGAACCGGCTGCGGTCACGCATAGCATGGCGAGCTGAGGGCGCTGGGCGACGCTGCGGCAAGCAGATTTATTGAGATGTCGTGGGCGGGCTCTGGGCAGCGGTTGACGGTGGTTTCGCCGCGGGCCTGGCTGTCTTCTTTTTGGGCGTGGTGGACGACGAGCAGACAACCGGGGCAGTCGGCGGAGGCGGAATCGGGACTGCCTTGAGCGCGGCCTGGAGCCGGCCGACTTGCGTCTCCTGCGCGACGGCTTCCTGCTGAAGCTGGTCTCCAAGGGCGTTGCGGCTGTCGTTGAGGCCTGCGAGGGCCTGCGCAAGGGCTGAGGCCTGGTCGCGCGGTGCGGAGAGCTGACCCGCGGCCTCAAGACGCAGCACCACGTCATAGAGCGCCTCGATGTTGCGATAGGCGGCGAGTGTCTTTGCGGCTGAGCCGGGGGCGGCGTCGGCAGCGGCCAGCAGAGGAGGCAGCGTAGTTTCAATGTCGCGCTGGATGGAGTGCAGGTTAGTCTGCGCCTCCTCACGGACCGCGCCGACGGACTTCCACCTGTCGACGTCGGTCTCAACAATCGCCTGCTCGAGAACTTCCATCGCGGGCCGGAGAATTGTCGAAGGGGTGGTCGCAGCAGGCATGGATTTTGGGTCGCTCATCGGCGTGTTGGCGGCAACGGCGGGAGTTTGGGCGGTGAGCGGGGTTCCCAACGCGCAGCAGGCCAGAGGTGCAGAGAGCACCAGAAGACGGATGAGCGAAATGCAGAAAGACATCGGAGTTTCAGATCGGGCAGTTTGGTTCTTGTTTGGCAATTCTCTCCTCCAGTCAAAGAGCTGCTGGGCGCCGGAGCGCAGGGCGACACGCAGGACGGTGCGCGAAGGGCGTGCGTGAATCAGCTCCGGCGCAGGACCCGCTTGAACCAGAGCGTGCCGAGGTAGGTAAGCGCAATCGCCATGACCGCCATGCCTACGGGAAAACCCACCCGGCGGTAGGTGAGGGCGAAGTCGATCTCGCCGTGAAACAGGCCGTTGTAGAAGAGGACGGCGACGATGGCGCTGAAGGTCGAGAGAAAGAATGCCATAAAGCCCGACGCGATGCCGATGAGCAGGCTGGCGAACCAGCCGAGATCGCCGAGCGGCACGCCGAAGAGATAGCCTGCGCCGAAGCTACGTGGTGTTGGGCGCGCCGCGCTAGGGGAAGTCTGCGTCATACAGGTTAGAATACCGTTTTACGGCGGAAGGCGTGGGGACGATGGCAGAGAGCGTTCAGAGCGGACTGGTGCAGGCGGTGCAGGTGGCGCGGGAGGTCGCGGCGCGACCGTCGGCCAATGGCGTGAGCTTTGCCGCATTCGGCGAGACCGGGATCGAGGCCGCGGAGTTGGAGCGGCTGGTGCAGGCAGTTCCCTCCTCTGTCGCAGCTGCGCTTGCCCGCAAGACGTACTACTTTGTTCCGCTGGCCATGGCGGAGGGACGAGCAGGGGAATCCTCTGCGCACCGCAGCGGGAAGGAAGAGACGATGATCTCGCCGGTCTATACGACCGAGCTGGCGGACTTGGCGATCTGCCATCGCAATGTGGCGCTGGGCGGGGGCGCGAAGGAGAGCGAAGGTGTGTTCATCTCCACGCGGCTGCTGAACGACCGCTTCTCGCTGGCGTTTGAGTTCTTTATCAACGTGGGCCACGCCTTCGTCGAGGAGACGGGTGTGCCGGAGAGCTTCTCCGAGCTCGCCTGGAGCCACGCAGTTGCGGACGTGCGCGGAGAGACCAGCCAGGACGCCTGGGAGGGCCGGGCGCAGGCGATGAGCGGAGGCGAGAGAACGCCGAACGACGGCAAGCCGCGGATCGACGAGAAGGCCAGAACGGAGTATCTGGAGGCGGCGTTCTCGGACGCGGTCGCGATCTACATGCTGTCGCTGGGGGTGGACTTCGACTACTCGGAGCTGCGCGAGCGCGAGTATCCGTTGCTTGCCCCACAGGCGCTTGCGGAGCGTCTGCGCGTAGTGGCGCGCCTGTTTCCGCCGAATCCTGACTACGAGTTTTCCATCCGGTATAGACGCCGCGCGTGATCGCTGGCGGGTCTGACGGGCGAATTAGTGAGGAACCCCGTGCTGCTGCGACTGCTGCTGCTGCATCTGCTGCATCCGCTGCAGGTTCTCCTGATGGGCCTGCCATGAATCGGGCGGCAGCGCAGGCGCAGGATTACCATTGCGGCTCGGAGACGCTGCCCAGTTGGGAGGGGCGCCCGGCATCGCGCCCGATGCTGAATTCTCCGGTGGTGTGGGCTCCGGCGGGGTAGCGCCACCCTCGCGCGGCGTGAGGATCAACTCGGCAGGAGCATTGGAAGCCGTCTCGCGCAGGAGCATGTTGCTGCCCGTCCCATCGAGCAGGCTGGCGATGACCTTGGCGGGGGTCAATGGCCCATATCTCCCAAAGACGCGCTCGTCGCTGACGCGGCCGGTGATCTTCATGCCGGTCTGGCCAGCGATCTGGTGGAGTATCTGGTCGAGGCTTGAGTTGTCGGCGGAGACCGCGAGGAGACCGTTCGCATAGGTGACTTCAGCGATGCTGCCGCCCTGCACCGGTGCGCCGGGAGCTGGTTGCACTTCCGCCACTGGGGCATCGGCCGTCCCGGTCGCAATCAGGGCCGGTGTCTGGGCAAACGCCATGCCGGCTCCCAGAAGGAGGAGGCTGGTGTAGCGCCGCATTGGAGCGATCCGGTTCACGAATGCTGAAACCCCATCCTTAGAGAACAATCGTACGCTCTCCCATGGTTCATTGTGCGGGATGTTTCTGGTTCGCAGCGGCCAGCTTCTCGTCAATGATCTTTTCAAAGGTGGCCGCGGGTTGCGCGCCGTTTACGAACGTGCCGTTGATAAAGAATCCGGGCGTCGCCACGACCCCCGCGCGACTGCCCATCTGGATGTCCTGTTCGACCTTGGCCTTGTAGCTGCCGCTGCTAAGACAGGCGGCGAACTGCTTGTCGTCCAGCTTGAGAGTTCGCGCGTCGTCGAGCAGGACGTCGCTCGTCTGCTTGTCCGACCGGGCGAAGAGCAGGTCGTGATACTCCCAGTACTTGCCCTGATCGGCGGCGCAGCGCGATGCCTCCGCAGCCAGCTCGGCCTGGGGATGCAGTGTCTCCAGAGGGAAGTCGCGATACCCCAGCGTGACCTGGCCCGGATACTTCGCCAACACCTCGGTGATGATCGCCTCAGCCTTGCGGCAGAAGGGACAGCTGAAATCGGAGAACTCGACGATGGTGACCGGAGCCTTGGGATCGCCGCGCAGGCGCGATGGGTCGGCGGCGATTTCGATCGCGGGCGGCGCGATCAGGAGGCTCAGATCGCCATCATTGATCGCCTGCTGCATCAATTCCTGGATATACGAGGCACGCGCCTTGGAGATCTCAACGGCCTTCATTCCGTCGCGGATCTTGTCCTTGACGGCTTCATAAGGCTGCTGTTTCATCTCTGGCCGGGAATCGTAGTAGGCCCTGATCTGGTCTTCGCTGGGATCGGCAACCTTTGCGACCACTTCGGTGTTGAACAGCTGCTCCTCGGTGACTCCCTTCCTCGTGGCCTCGGCTGCGATCAGCTTCTGGTCCAGGACCGCGTGAAGTGCGCGCATCTTCACGGTATAGACCTGTCCCATCATTCTGGTCAACTGGGCCTGGTCTGCGGCCGGAAGCTGATCTTCGGTGATTGGCTGCCCATCGATAATCGCGAGCGGCGGCGACGCATCGGTCCCTTGAGCCAGAGCGAAGGAGGACGCAACAGCGCAGACCGCGACGGCCGCGAGCGCGCCACGATGCCAGACGGTGCGCATAAGTGAGACGGGAGCGGGGATCAGTGGCCTTTCGGCGTTGCTGGGGACCATGGTTGCAGTGCCTCTTTGTGGATGGTGTGGGTTCACGGTTCGACTTTGAAGAGCGCGTACATCCCACCATCGAGGTGTTCATCGACGTGGCAGTGGAAGAGCCAGGTCCCAGGATTGCGGGGCACCATGTCCGCCACCATCATCATCATGGGGCCCAGGCTGAGGGTGTCGGTGCGCATGCTGTTGGCGAGGACCGTCTGTCCGTGCCAGTGCGGCGCATGGACGTCGTCCTCGTTGCTGTTGGACATGATGTACCAACGCACGCGCTCGCCCTTCTTCATGGTCAGCAGCGGCATGGTGCCACGGATGTAGCCGTTCATTGTGTAGTATTCGAGGGTCTTGGCGAAGTTGGGATTGCTGATCTCCGTTGCGGAATACTTCTGATCGTGCACGACATTCATCATGAAGTATGCGCTTTCGTTCTCATTGAAGTTGGCGAAGGCAACAACGAATTCGCGGTCGATGTCCCTGGGTGTTCCGTCCGGCTTGGTGGTGCCCTTGCGCGAGATGATGATTGGGCCAAAGAGACCGGAGTTCATGTCGCGCGATTCGTTGAAGTGCGAGTGATACATCCACAGGATGGAACTGGGATCGCCGGGGCCAGGGCCGGCGCTTTCGGGGACGGTCCAGGTATAGGTGACGACTTCGCCCTGATGCACCGTGTTGCCCTTGATCGCGGGATCGGGAGGCACTCCCGGCCCTTTGCCGTAGTAGGCCCCTTCGGAGTCCTTGTCGTAGAGCAGGCCGTGGGCGTGCATGGTGCAGATGAGGTTGGTGTTGTTCTTGAAGACGACCTTGATGGTGTCGCCCACCTCGGCGCGCAGCAGCGGTCCAAGAATTCCTAGATGTTCCCACTGCGGAGGACGCGGCTTGAGGGTCGTGAACGTGGCATCGGTGTACTCCCGATAGAGGGCCTTAAGGTAGGTGTTCGACTTGGGGGGTGCGACAGGCATCAACTCATTCTCTCCGCGAAGGAGATAGCTCGGCTGAGTGGGCATATAGTTCCACTGCACCGGGTCGGCGGCGATGTAATAGGTGCGAACCTTGGGCCGTGTGCTCTTGCTGGGTGACGATGACCTGGGCGCGGAAGCTGCGGGCACCGCCATGCTCATTCCGCCGGAGCTTGCCTTGGCCTGCGCCACGCTGAGCGCGGGGAGAGCGAACAAGGAGACGATCAGGCCGGCGAAGCACAACCCTTTCATCGAATCTCTCTCCATCCTCAGAAACGGTCGGCTCATTCAGCCAACCGCAGTCGCCGCAGACATAATAGCGGGCGTGAAGCCTGCAACCATCCCGATGGTATCAAAGGGTCGCGACCAGAGAATTCACCATCTTCACAGCCGGCATAGCACTTTTGCAGTAGATGGGGACCCGACGCGCGCCGACCGTCGCTCGCGGCAAGAAAATTGCGGCTGAGGTTGGCGTTCCTTCTGCCTCCCTCAGCCGCGGTTCTGCACTCTGCATTGCTGCACCGGCGCGTAGGTTAGGGGACCGCAACGTACCGGGTGCATGTGGAAGCACTGCCGACGACGTTGTGGGTTCCCGCCGTGCGAGGCTGTGCCAGGACGCAGGCCAGATCCACCACTCCCAGCCAGTTCGGGTAGCCGTAATAGTAGTCTGCAAACACGGCATAGGATTTGCTGTTGTTCGGGCTGGTGTAGGCGGTGACGGTGTGCGGATCGTATCCAGCGCTGAAGTAGTTCCCGTCCGGGGTGGCCGGCATGCCGCTGACATACGCGTAATCCGCGAGTGTCGGTGTGCCGCTGCCTGAGGTGGAGGGAAGCAGCAGTGCGGAGTACGCGCTTCCGCCGAACTCGCCGGTGACCACCGCAAGGTGGCCGGTGCCGGGAGCCGTCGAGATGCCGCAGGTGCCGGCGCTATAGCCGCCGTCGTTGAGATTGATATATTGCCCAGGCGCGGACCAGGTGCTGGTACTGAATACAGCCTGGGTCAGGTCGGTGATATAGATTTCGTCGGTGAACTCATCACTGGCCAGGGCGATGCCGGTGGTGCAATCTTCCGCCGCTGAATCGAGCGTGGCGGACCCGGTGTAATTGCTGTATTCGGTGAGGGTGTTGCCCGACCCGATCTTCAGCAGATCGTAGTTGCCGTCCTCGTTGGGTGAAAGGATAAGGTTGCGGCCGGAGTCGATCGAGATGTCCTCCGAGACTTCGTTGTTCAAGGGAAACGCGGTGTTGAAGGTGTTGTTCGAAAGGTTGAGCACCTGGACGCCGCTGTAGGACGGGGAACCGGCCAGTCCCATGCCAATGACCGCAGTGTTGCTCGAAGGATTGATGCCGACGCCGCAGTTCTCGCAGTCGCCGCCGGAGAAACCGGCGTAAGTGTTGGATCCGCTGGTCAGGGTCGTCAGCGTAGATCCGGTGATGACATCGACGTTCGCGTTGTTCTCAGTGCAGACCACTTCGCCAGTTGTGGAGTTCGCTGCGCAGGAGTTGACACCGCTCGGCGTGGTAAAGTTCTGCGCTGTGCCGGTGCCCTCAAGCGGCACCTCCTCAATGCCGGGGTTGGAGGGGTTGTCCCAGTAAGCGAAAGGAACATACGCATTCACATTGGCGCCTACAGTGACGGCCAGCGAGCTCGTGGGTACGCAGGCGGCCAGGGTGGTGGTAGTGACGGTGACCTGAATCGCCGAGCAGTTGGGCGGCGTGCTGGTGAGGGCACCGGTCAGCGAGATGTAATAGGTCCCGGAGGTCAGCGTGGTGGGCACGTTGACGCCAATGTGGTCGACGACAGCCGCCTTAGTGATGGAGCTTGGGTTGTTCGAGGCAACCGGCGTGCCCCCGCAGGTGGTGGCAAAGTTGACATTGACCGAGCCCACCGGGGGAACGACAGAAGCGATAGAAACCGCCCCCGTGAGGCTGGTGGTGCCGCCGACCAGAGGGGTCGGGTTCAACGCGGTCGCGGAGAGCGTAATCGGAGTAGTGCCGATCGCAGCGTGCGCCTTGACCGGAGCGATAAGCGCCAACCCTGCGATGGCCAGCATGGCGACCGAACCAAGCGTCTTGCGGTTTAGAAATGCCGGAATGCGGCGGCGGAAGCCGGCGAGGCCGGCAACGAGGCCGGTGGCCACCATGACTAGCGATTCAGGCTCAGGGGTCACGCCGGGAGGCCCGGATGGCCCAGTTGATGCGTTCTTTGCGGTGATGATTGCGTAATCCACATCTGGCTCCAGACCGGTCGGGTCGGTAATCGTGGTTGAGAAGGTCGACAGCACGGTAACCGGGGATCCTACTCCACTAAGGGAGAGGGAAGTCGTGCTGAGGGCTCCGGTGAGAACCGCCGAGACGGCGGGGTCAGTAAGCGAGGTAAAGGCCGACTCTTCAGCCCCACTCAAAGAGGTGGTGTCAAATGGGCTGGCAGTGAAGTAGGACTCAGTAAATATCTGGTTTGGGCCGGTCTCGAAGCTCACCACCAACTGCAGAGACGAGAAGGTAACGGTGGTGGTGACGGGATTCGTGTCAGGCGAGAGAAAGTCGTCCGCGCCGGTGGCGTTCTGGATGTCGAACTCAGAACCCGGAGCATTGGAGTCGAAGAATAGGTACCCAAGGGTCTCCTGGGCGACGAGGGCTGGAGCGAACGCACTCCCAACCAGTACAAGGGCGAGAAGGCAGATTAGTTTGCGACTCATATCGAAGGCACCTCAGTGTTCAAATGGAACTACCAATTCTTACAACCTCGAAGACCCTATCGGCGGAGGCAATACCCTCCCCGGGAGTGCGTCTGCAAGTAATACCCCAACAGCTGAACTACGGATCGAGTAGCTTTAGTGCAATTTGGCTTCCAATATTCGCCTAGCAAAATCTGTATCTTACCGGGGAAGCTGAACCGAATTCCGCAAGATTATGCATACTCTTGGAACGCAAATTCCCAATCGGGAGGGCGCTTGGACGATCCTGTAACCAGGCGTTCTGTTAGCCATCCGACAGACCAAACTCTAAACCGCGACCGGGCTATGGCGAGTAGGATTTGCGTCCATTAACGTGCGCCGTCGCCGGAGAAGGTTTCATTCTTCTCCGGCGACGATTGTCAGACACTTTACAGCTTAGATGAGATTGGCTGCATGCGAGCTATCTGCCGGCGACGTTGCCCACGTCCCCATATGCGTTGAGCTCACGAGAGAGCGCCATCGCCGAGAGCGGGGTCGGGATTGCACCGCTGAGAATCTGGTGCCTGTCCACGTCGACGCCATACATGGCTCGATCGCCGCTCTTGTCCGCTTGGACGACGGTGCCATCGAGACTGACCCCGGCAAAGATGCCCTTGGTGCGTGAATAGGAGAGGATCTCCGCACTCAATCTGACATCGGTTGCGGCAGAGGCGCTCCTGCCTACAGGACCCGCTGCCACCGAAGCATCCGCCCCGAGCTTGAACTTATCGCCGAGCAGGCTCTGCAGCGCATGGTCGTTCATGAATAGCAGAACCAGGTCCGTGGACGAACCGCCAATCTGGTAGCCCACGCTGCCGCCGTCGACGGCCACGAAGATTGGAGCGCTCCACCCATCCTGGGTGCGGCAGGTGGCGACGCCGCGACCGTAGTTGCCCCCGAAGACGAAGGCAAATTTCTTATCGCCGGGAATGATAGCAACGCATTTTGCCGACTTCAGCAGGTCGTGGGGGATGCCCTTGTCCGGCGTGTCCATGATTGCCTGGAAGACCTCGGCCGCTCTGTGCGTGCGGGCGACATCGTCCTCGTGGTCGGACGCGAATGCGAGTGGAACTGCTGCAAAGGTGATTGCAGAGAGGATGAGAATGCGCTTGAACATGGGTTGCTCCTTTGCGGTGCTGTAGAGTCGCCCCAGACGCCGTATTCATGCAGTCTGGTCGACCGGTTGCGTCTATAAGAGAGATGGTCTAATCCGTGTTTCGCGTTGCCTCCACGATGGGAGCAGGCGGGAGCAAAGGTACAGGCCGCGTATGCAATGACATACTCACACATGCTGGTTCAAGCATAGGCAGGCGAGAGCTGTGTGGCTGTATTCGATTGACCGTTGCGGCGCGTTACAATCTAGAAGTTCATGCGGTGCGCCCATTTGGGCTCGGATCGCAAATTTAGACCATGCGAAAGTGGCGGAATTGGCAGACGCACCAGACTTAGGATCTGGCGGAGCAATCCGTGGGGGTTCAAGTCCCCCCTTTCGCACCAAACCCGCTTACCCAGCCCACCACATCGAGAGCCCTATGAGCCAACCTACCCAACCCGCCGAACCGCCCGTCGTTACCGCCAGGCACGCCCAACACTACCGCGAGAACTACGCCAACAGCGTTCAAGTGCGTATGAGCGTCTGGGACTTCTTTCTGGTCTTCGGCACCATGCACCAGGAATCCGCCGAGGCGGTTACGGTCGAGCAATTCCAGGGCATCTATATCAGTCCGCAGCAGGCGAAGGCGCTGCTGAGTTTGCTGAGCCACAATCTGGCCCAGTACGAGAAGACCTTCGGCGCCCTGTCGCTGGAGCCTAAGTTCACGCCGCCGGGCGGCCCTGTCCACTAGCGCGTGGCCCGGCGGACTCGGACTCGGACGAATGCATCGGCAGCAGGCCGGCCGGTCGCGCTGTGGATGCTGTATCCGCTGTTCTTTGCGGCGGTCTATCTTTCGCACCTCACGCTGCTGCGCCTACCCTACTTTTGGGACGAGGCCGGCTACTACGTTCCCGCGGCGTGGGACTTCTTCCGCGCCGGCTCACTGATCCCGCAGACCACGATGACCAACGCGCACCCGCCGCTGCCATCGGTCCTGCTGGCCGGGTGGTGGCGCCTCTCGGGCTTTGTGCCCAGCGGCACGCGCACCTTCGTGTGCATGGTAACGGCGGGGGCGCTGCTTGCGGTCTACCGCCTGGCGCGCAGCCTGCTGGGTAAGCCGGCGGCCATTGCAACTACGTTGCTGACGGCGATCTATCCCATATGGTTTGCGCAGAGCACACTGGCCCACGCGGACATCTTCGCCGCGGCGTTTACGCTGTGGGGGCTGGCGTTTTATTTCGAGGCAGTCAACAATTCGGGTGCCCCATCCTTTAATTCGGGTGCCCCATCTTTTGCAGCACTATCGCAAAGGGTGGGTTATTCGCGCCCCGCGCGAACCGCCTTGTTCTCAGCAGCCGCCCTCTTCTCCCTCGCCGCGCTCTCGAAAGAGACAGCGGTGATTACGCCCGCCGCGCTTGCGCTGTGGGAGGGATTCGTACTGGTCCGCGAGCGTCGCAGGGGCGAGGTTCCGCGCGAGCGCGTAACCCAGGCCTTGCAATGGATCGCCGCGCTGCTTGCTCCCACCGTCCCACTGGCGATGTGGTATGCGTACCACGGCCACCGCACCGGCTTCGTCTTCGGCAACCCGGAGTTCCTTCGCTACAACGCAACCGCCAATCTCGACGCGCACCGCATCGCCCTCAGTCTGTATCACCGCCTCCTGCACTTGACGATGCACATGAATATGTTTGTGCCGGTGACCTGCGCCGTAGCCGCGCTCTTTATGCCTCAGCTCAAGGACCGCACGCGGCTGTCGAAGCCCGTCTCGCAGGCGATCGCTGTGGTCCTCATCGCCAACTGGATTGCGTTCTCCATCCTCGGCGGCGCGCTGCTGACGCGCTACCTACTGCCCATGTATCCGCTGGTCCTGCTGGTCTGCGTCGCCGAGTGGCAGCGCCATCTGCGCAATTGGGTCTGGCTCACAGCGCTCAGCGCCGCCGCCTTTCTCTGCGGCATCTGGATCAACCCGCCCTACGCCTTCGCCCCCGAAGACAACCTCACCTACCGCGACTTCGTCGTCCTCCACCAGCGCGCGGTCGCGCTGATCGCGCAGAACTGGCCGCAGGCAACGGTGCTGACGGCGTGGCCCGCGACCGCTGAGCTGGAGCGACCCGAGCTCGGCTACACCAAGGTCCCCATCAAAGCATTCGCGATCCAGAACTTCTCCATCGATGAGATTGAAAAGGCCGCTGCCGATCCCGGTGACTACGACACCGCGCTGCTCTTCTCCACCAAGTGGGCGCCCGTAAGTGGCGCGCTCGACCTCGTTGGCCAACACGCCTCGGGCGCCTCAGACTCAGACGCACGCTACTTCGACTTTCACGAGGATCTGAAACCCGCGGAAGCCGCCGCGATCCTGCACGGCAAAATCGTCTGGCAGGCCCACACCCGCGGCGAGTGGATCGCCATCCTCCGCTTCCCCCGCGTCGTCAACGCGCAGCTGACGATAAGCCACTGACTTTTACAGCTTCTTTGCAAACGATCTTCTAGCATCGTGGTGTGGGCACACTGCGCTTCATTCA
>Ga0182018_10003891_pt1 | contig 12997 bp, 8 predicted proteins | sample 812P2MmetaG_FD_120490 | JGI IMG/M metagenome (GOLD analysis project Ga0182018, IMG submission 120490) | Permafrost microbial communities from Stordalen Mire, Sweden - 812P2M metaG | ecosystem: Environmental > Terrestrial > Soil > Wetlands > Permafrost | place: Sweden: Stordalen | collected...
AGCTGCCGCCGCCGCCGCCGTAGAAGCCGCCGCCGCCGCCGCCGCCGGCAGCGTAACTGCCGCTGCCACCGCTACCGCCGCTACCACCACCGCCGTTACCGCCGCTGCCGGTGTAGACGCCACCGCCGGTGGTGCTGATTACCCCAGAGCCACCGCTGCCACCGCCGTAGGCACCACCACCACCACCACCACCAGCAATTACCAGCGGTGTGCTGCCTCTGACTACGAAGCTGCCGCCGGCACCGCCGCCGCTACCGCCGCCGGTGCCGCCGGTGCCGCCGACCAGAAGGGTCAGGGTCGTCACTCCCGTGAAGTTAAATTGGCCTTCCATTTCAGCTCCGAGACCGCCGCTGCCGCTGCCGAAGGGGCCACTGCCGCCGTGGCCGCCTTGAGCGCCGTAGGCAGTGATGGTGTAAATGCCTCGGGGCAGAGTGATATTCGTCTCGGACCCGGTAAACAGATATTTGTTGGTCTGGGCGGAACCGGCAAGCACTCCCAACAGCAAGACGACCGAGACAAACAGGCCGCAAAGGACGTTTTTAGATTTCATCTGGGAGTTTGGTTGTGCTGGGGATAATCACCGCGCCACCACCACTGTAACCCGTGATGGTGGCCGTGCCGTTGCCATTGTCCACGTGACTTAACTGGGCTTGCACCGCAGCGGGCATGACCAGAAGTCCCGCGCAGGCCAGCACGAGGAACGGATTTTGAACGCGAATTTTCACAAGGTTATCAGCATGAAATTAGGGTGAGCGGAGGCGGTAGTAACGACCGGGATAATTTGTCCACTGCGAATCGCTGAAATAGGATGTCCCGCCGGTGAGCGTGTTGGTTGCCACCGGCTGCCACACGGGGTTGGCAAAATTTGTGCAGGCTTCTACAACGACAACAAGATTCGTCGCCCACGAGATCGTAAAACTGAACTGGTTGTTCTGTATGCCAAAGCTGGAGTTGCCGGTCAGGGCCAGCGGATATGGAAGCGTCCACGGCGCGGTCGGTATGCCGCAAAACGTCGAACCCCAGCCCGTGTTGCCCGGCAGATAATACGCGGTCGCCGGGTCATCGGAAAATACCGAAGAATCACCGCCCGGGGCATTCCCTTGAAAATAAGCGGCCGTCAAATAAAAGCAGAATGAGAGGGCGTTCTCTCCGAGGCTGGTGACGCTGCTGGGAACCGTGACGCTGGTCACATTGCAGTTGAAGAACGCATCATTTCCAATGCTGGTGACGGTGTTGGGAACCGTATAGGAGGTTCGGCCGATTCCCGGCGGGTATTGGACAAGCATCGTCTGGTTCTGGCCAAACAACACTCCATTCAAACTGTTGTAAACCGGGTTCCCTGCCACCACCGTTATCGTTTTGAGATTGTAGCACTCATAGAAAACCTCCTGCCCGATGCTGGTGACGCTGCTGGGAATGGTGACACTCGAAAGACCGATGCAGAAGTAGAAAGCCTCGTCTCCAATGCTGGCGACGTTTGTGCCGATCGTGATACTGGACAGCCGGGAGCACTCATAGAAAACCTCCTGCCCGATGCTAGTGACGCTGTTGGGAATTGTCACGTTGGTCAGGCTGTTACAGTTGGCAAACACCGAGTCCCCGATACTGGTGACGCCATTGCCAATCGTAACACTGGTCAGGCCGGAGCAGTTGTAGAACGCACCTTGGACGATACTGGTGACGCTGTCGGGAATCGTGACGTTAAGCAAGGCGCCACAGCCTTCAAATGCATCGTACCCGATGCTCGTGACGTTGGTGCCGATCATGACGCTGGTCAGACTGGAGCAGTCAAGAAACGCAGTCCCCCCAATGGAGGTTACTGGCAAACCCAAGAATGTGTCGGGAACTATGATGGCGGTGACCGGTCCGACGTGACCCGCGAGGTTGACCGCGCCGTTGTAGGATGTATACTCGAGTCCCAAAATATAATAAACGGCCTGATAATCTTCATAAAACGTGCTTGGACCCACGCTGGGAGCATTGATGCCCTGAAAATAAACCGCTGTTAGCTTGTAACACGAAACGAACGCGCCGTCCGCGATGTTGGTCACGCTGCCGGGGATTGTGACGCTGGCAAGGATGTAGTCGTTTCCGAATTCCGCATTTCCGATGCTGGTAACGTTGGTTCCAATGAGGGCGTTGGTCAGATAACTGCACGAATAGAACCCATAGTCTCCGAGATTGGTGACGCTGTCGGGAATCGTGGCACTGGTAAGACCACAGGCCGCAAACGCCCATTGTCCTATGCTGGTGACGCCGTTGGGGATCGTAACATTGGTCAAGCTCATACAATATGCAAACGCATATTGCCCGATGCTGGTGACGCTGTTGGGAATCGTGGCGTTGGTCAGATTGGGGCAGTCCTCAAACGCAAAGCCTCCGATGATGGTGACGTTTGTGCCGATGGAAACGCTGGTCAGGGTGTTGTTTATTTGGAACGCATTGCCCGCGATGCTAGTGACCGACAAGCCATTGGTCGTGGCGGGTATAGTCAATGCACCGGCGGGGCCGTTGAATCCCGTTATGGTGGCCGTGCCGTCACCGTTGTTCTGGTAACTGAGTTGGGCTTGAATCGTAGCGGGCATGACCAGAAGTCCAGTGCAAGAAGCCAGCACGAGGGACAGGTTTTGAAGGCAAGTTTTCATAGGGTTGTTTTGCGGTTTGGTGAATTGTTATTGTTCAATGAGCCGGTAATATCTTTGCGTAATGCCGGGTGTTGAATTGGCCGCGGCTTTTAATGTGCCAGCGCCGGTGACTGATGCACGGTAGTAGGATTGCACTCTGCGGTGTCGCCGCCAAGGGCGGATTGTTTTTCATTTCCCACCTCCATCCTTCGGTTCTAAGGATTGTTCCAGTTTGTCCAATCGCGTCTTCAATTCCTGAATCTCGGCGTTTTTGTTGGTGATTTCCATTTGCTGGTCTTTGACGGCTTCAACCAGAACGGGAATCACCTCGCTGTAGGCAATCGAATAGTTACCCTGGGCATCCTGGCTGACGGCTTCGGGCAGGACTCCCTTGACTTCCTGGGCGATGAACCCAAGTTGCGGTTTCGCATCGAACCGCAACTGCGGATAATCCGCGATGCGCCAGTCATATTTGACCCCGCGCATCGCCATGACCTTGTCCAGCGCATGATTGAGCGTGGTAATGTTCGTTTTGTAGCGGGCATCGGAAAGGTTGTTGTAGGCGCCCACGCCCGCCACGCTGCCGTTAACCTGGAGCGTGTAAGACGGGGCGGAAACACCGATGCCAACCGAGCCGTTCACACTCAAACCGCCATTGACCAGGGCGCTGCCACTGGCGGTGAGGCCACCACGCACGTTCAAATTATTGCCCACCGTGACGGTGTCGCGCGTTTGCAACGTGCCCGTCTCCATCGCGCCGGCTTCCAAATGCTGGATGTAAGCCCCGCTCAGATCAAAAATTTGCAACGTGCCGCTGGGATATCTGTTCACCACATAGGCATAGCGGCCGGCCACCGTAACGAACCATGGAGCGGTTCCACCCGTGCCCACCAAACCGACACTGACCGGCGTCGACGGATTGCTCACATCAAAAACTTGCAGAGTATTGCCAGAATTGTTCGCCACATAGGCATAGCGCCCAGCCACCGCAACGGAAAATGGACCGCTACCCGTAGTTACTGAACCGACGCTGGCCGGCGCCGACGGATTGCTGACATCAAAAATTTGCAAGGCATTCCCGTTCGCCACATAGGCGTAGCGACCCGCCACTGCAACGGCCCATGCGCTGCCTGCGCCCACCGAACCGACGTTGGCCGGTGCCGACGGGTTGCTCACATCAAAAATTTGCAATGAGCCGCTATAGGGGCTCACCACATAGGCATAGCGCCCGGCCACTGCAATAGACTGTGTTCCAGCGACCGTGCCCGTGCCAACCGAACCGACACTAATCGGAGCCGACGGATTGCTCACATCAAAAATCTGCAACGTGCTGGACCCGCTGTTCACCACATAGGCATAGCGACCTGCCACCACAACGGAAACCGGCTGACTGCCTGTGCTGACCGAACCGACGCTTACCGGCGCCGACGGATTGCTCACATCAAAAACCTGCAACGAGCCGGGATTGTTGTTTACGACATAGGCATAGCGCCCAGCCACCGCAACGGATTCCGGATCACTGCCCGTGCCCACTGAACCAACATTGAACGGAGCCGAGGGTATGCTCACATCAAAAACTTGCAACGCGCTGGCATTGACATCCACCACATAGACATAGCGCCCGGCCACCGCAACGGAAAATGGGCCGGCACTTGTGCCCACCGAACCGATGGCAGAAGCCGGCACAACTGGCGGCATGGACAAAGGAGCAATCACATTGGTTGCGCCAATCGTGATTGTGTTCTCATTAATTATGCTTGGAGTGGTTGCGTTAATATTGGTCAAGCCACCGCCGTTGCCGGTGAACGAGCCGTTGAAAACATTGTTCGCATTGGTCGCCACCGTTGTTCCAAGAAAATTGTTTGTGCCGGTAAAATTATTCGTCCCATTCAACCGCGCGATGTTGGCCGAGAGCTGGGAATCGGAGATGTTGCCGGTCACATTCGCCGCCGTCGTGGCTGTCGTTGCTGTCGCCGCGTTGCCACTGATGCTGATTCCTGCCGTGCCAGCACTCAAATTTACCGGATTCAAACCCGTCAGTCCACCGCCGTTGCCGATGAATGTTCCGCCCAACGTTACGCCATTGGCGTTGTTTGTCAGGACGGAGGCCGGCAGTTGCGTGGCAGGCAACGTGCCGAGCAGGTTGCTGGCGCTATTGGCCATGATGGCATACGGCACTGGCATCACCGGCTCGCGCGGCGAGAGTAGGGTGAATGCGCCACCGCCATTCGTCCGCACGTCTAGTTGCAACCAGCGGGCCGGCCCGGTGAAAACGCCGCCGCCAAAATCCAGCGTCACCTCAAACAGCCCGTTGCTGACGCCGGTGGCGGTATTGGTGAGCGGCCCGGCAATGATGTTGCCGTTGGTCACCGCATCGCAAACCGTGAAGCGCACATCGTAAAGCCCGTTGGCGGGACTGGCGGCGACATTCAACTGGCCTTGATAGGTGAAGGCCGTGCCTTGGGCGCGGGCGGTGGAGAATTGAGAATTGAGGGTTGAGAGCAATGCCAGTGCAATGATCCCGTGAAAGAATCGGGTTTTCATAATGGTTCCTCGGTTCGGTTTGCCTCGTTTGGACGGCAGTTGAATCTGAACGAGCCGTTGATACACCTCCTCCAGCTTAATTACAACTAAAAACGAACATTAGCATCGCCTGATTTTCCATAGTTAGACCATTTCGCCGTGCATTCTTTCGTTTCCAGAACTGGCCGATGGTTTTCGTCGCCTCGTCCAGCCATTCCCGGTCCGCCAACAGAGCGAACAGTTCCACGGCGCTGAAAAACTTTACCGCGTTTGCCGGGGCCGAACCGGCGGATTTTTTCACTTCACCCACATTTTGATGTGGCGATAACGCACTTCCGAGCGGCTGCTGTTTTCGCGCGAATAAACGCCGCACTTGAAATAATAATCCCTCGGCCCGCGGCTGTCGTAGGTTCCGACGAGGACATTGTCCGCGTAAATTTTTACCTTGCCGCCTTCCTTCGGGTCATTCGTCATCTTGAGATTCCACCAGCGGCCGATGGCATTGGTCATGATCAGATCGCGGCCGCGCATCGTCACCGTGCCGTCGGGATGCGCGATGATCATCTGCATCGGGCCGTGCGCCGCGTCGAAAACCTGCGCGATGCACGCGAACGTGCCGGGACTGATGTTCACGTCGGCGTCGAACATATGTTCACCCTTGCTGAAAGTTTCTAGGCGCATTTCCGTGCGCGCGGTGGTCTTGTTCGGCGGCGGCGCGTGCGGTTTGTCGGTGAAGAAAACCCAGAAATCGTGGATGTCATTGGCCGGGTCGTAACGGTAACGCTCGCTCAATTTCAAATCGTAGGGATGCTGGACTTCGTAGGTGAACTTCACCGGCTTCCAGCCGGCGGTCAGGTTTGTGGAGGCGGAAATCCTGCCGGCGGCGCTGTCCGTGATGCTGGCGGAATCCGCGCCCGCCGCGGAAATCGCACCGGACAACACGAACACCAGCCACAAAAATCGGATTTGCATGATGAAATGCCAGGCCTGGCCCCGACAGATTCCCAGTGGTGTCTTCATTTGAAATTCCTGTGTTCAAAAAACCCGGGCAAAAATTTCGACCAGACCCGTCGCGGGCAAAAAGGCGCCTGGATGATATGTCACTTCCAATCAAAGCCTTGATGCCTTCATGTAAACGCCGGGACTTGGCGGCAGCCGGAGCACCAAAAGTTGTTTTAAATCATGGAATTATCCAGATGACAAACAATCCGTTTGGTAGGGACGCCGCGCTGCAGCGTCCCCTTTTAGGTAGGGATGGCGCGCTGCGCCGTCCCCGTCCGGCAGGACGGAACGAACGCGGTAAACGCTCCCGTCGCCTGACGCTGCGCTCGGCGACGGGGACAGCGCAGCGCGCTGTCCCTGCCACCATTGTTAAATCATGCTGATCTCAAAACACCGGGTCAACGGCATAGTTTCGCCGGTATTGTCCCGGCATGGGGGTGACGCTGCAACGGAAAATAAAACGCGCCGGAAAGAGTCCGGCGCGCAGGATGGCGGTCCTGAAATCTAATTTTTGCCGGCGGTCTGCGCGGCAGCGACCTCGGCTTTGGCTTCGGCAAAATCTTTCTGGAACGCGTCGCTTTCCTTCATCTGCCTGACGATGGCCTGCGCCAGCACGCGCCCGGCGTAAATGTCCGTCGGATAATGCCGCGCAATCTCAACGCGATGCCAGCCGATCAAACGGGCGTGGGCGATGATGGCATCGTGCTGGTCGGGAAACAAATCGGCGAGCACCAGCGCGAGCACCATGGACTCGGTGGAGTGGCCGCTGGGATAGCTGAAACTTTTTTCCAGCTTTCCGCTGGCGAGGCTGGGGTCGGTGGTGTAGGGGCGCGGGCGCCGGTAAAAATCCTTCGCGCCGTCGGTCACGGCTTCGGCGTCCTTCTGCACTTTCTCGAAGAAGTCCTCGGTCCTGGGAAATTTGCCGGGCTGGAAGAAGCCGCCGATGGCGTGCGTGAAATTGAAGATGTCGAATTTCTTTTCCGAATACGCGGCGGCGATGTCGTTGCTGCCGGCGGCGTGGAAAACGGCCTTGACCTCCGCCATGTCGGCGGCCTGTTCCGGCGAATCCGGCGGCGGCGGCGGCGCGAGCAGAGCGATGACATCGGGCTTGCCTTCCGCAAGATAGTGAAGCTGGCCCGATTGAACCGGCTGGCCCGGTTGCGCCATCGTGTCGTCCGCGCGCAGGGGGACGGTGGCATTTAACAAGCTTGCAAGGCAGGCGGCGCGGATCAGCAAGAATATTTTTTTGGAAAATTTCATTGGCGGAGGATTGGAAGCGCTTTCCGGCGGAAAATCAAGGCACGGTTATGCCGCTGCAATCCCAGTTGATGTCGGGATTGCCGGGGTCTTTGCCGGAGCTGTTGACGACATAGGTGTATTTGAAATAGGACACATGGCAGTCGGAAAAGGTGATGTCGCCGCCGGCGTTGTGCCGGGCGGAAAAGCGGGTCGTGTAGCAGTGCGGCGTGGCGAGGTCAACCTGATTGGCCGCGCTGCCGTAGTATGGCGTCTCGTCGGAGCGGTCGCGGACATCGGAAAAAAGCACGAAGGCCGAGGGATGGACGATCATCGGGGTTCTAAGGATTGCGGTGCTTGCCTCATTGGCCAGGGACTTTGAGTTCATCGCAAAATTAAAAAGCGGTCTGTCATTCGGATTCATGTCTCCAGCGGGAGGCGCAGCTTGCGTGGGGCCTCCCACGGGAATGTCCGCCGGATTTATGCCTTGGGAGACGGCGGTTGGGCAGGTGAAAATGGACTGGGTGCTGGCAAAACCCTTCGGATTGCTGGTCCATTGATACAACGGTTTCCCGGCGACAAATGAGGGCAGGCCGTTGAACCAGACATCATTCCCCTGGCCGAGCTGATAGAATTGATAGATGTCATTCCAGAGCGGATTGTCCTGCTGTTGCGCTGAACTCACTTGGAATCTCGGCCAGGGGAAAACCTGGTTATAGTCGTCCACATACATCGTCGAGGCGAGACCCCATTGCTTCAGGTTGCTGTAGCAGGCGGCCTGCTGGGCCTTGGCTTTGGCCTTGGCCAGCGCGGGCAGGAGCATCGCCGCAAGGATGGCGATGATGGCGATGACCACCAGCAGTTCAATGAGCGTAAATCCGCCGCGTCCGGTTGGTTTTTTCATGTTCATGGTTTCAACTTTCCTGCCGTTCGGCGCTCCACTTGTGATTCGAATCCGACACAGCGCGCGGATTATGCCCCGGCCATGTTACGGGAATGTGTGCGGAATGTGACAATTGTGTGACGACTGCGGCCGCCTGGGAAGTCTTTGGGGTGAAGTCACAGAATCGTCACACAACCGTCGCGGGTTTGTCACGCGAAAGTGGATAATGGCTGCCCGTGTCTGGAATGAACAACTTGACTGAAAATCAAAATCCATCACCAATGAAAAAAATCCTCTTTGCATCAGGTTTGGTCGCTCTTATGGCGTCGGCGGCGCAGGCGCAATTCACTCCGGGAAATCTGGCGGTGTTGCGTTGCGGCAACGGCACCAATGATGTCATAAACAAGACCGTCTCACAAACCGTGTTTATTGACCAATACGCCACCAACGGCGCATTGGTGCCGAATACGACCGTGGCCATCACCACCAATGGTGTCAATGCCATGGTCATGGAAGGCGGGGCCACTTCCGAAGGCGGCCTGACCCGCTCCATGGATCGCACGTTGCTGGCCATCACGGGGTATAATACGAACGTGGTTCCCGGCGTGGAGTTTGACAGCCAATCGGCGGCAGCGGTTCCGCGCAATATCGGAACCGTTGATGCTTTTGGCAATTACCTCATGGTCCAAGTCGCCACGGGGCTTTTTACCAAGCAGGATCCCCGCTTTGTGGTCACGGATGGAACGAATAATTTCTGGCCGGTTGGCGGTGCCAGCGGCGTGGTCCTCTTGAATCCGCCAAATGGCCAGACCACCATCGAAGGCAGTGCCATTGCCAACAACCGGGCCATCCGGATTTTCAACGGCAACCTTTACTTCTCGTCGCAGAAATCAACGCCCATTGGGATTTACACCTTTTATACCGGATCGCCGGCGAATGGCGGGGTTCCGGCGGGACTGCCGTTGAATGGCGCCGTTGTCACCAATCTGGTGGTTCCCGCCCTGGCGGGCAACGCCTCGGATTTTGCCGTCAGTCCTGACGGCAATACCGTGTATGTGGCGGACATTTCGCTGGGCATTCAGAAATATACCATTAACGGTTCGTTGGTGACCTCCAATTATACCATTGCGGTCGCATCCGGTTCCCAGCCCAGGGGCGCGTTTGCCCTGGCGGTGGACTTTGGCCAGACGCCTCCGGTGATTTACGCGACCTCCGTGGAAACCAACGCCACCTCATCCGGCGTGCAGGCGGGCAACCATCTGGTGCGGATAGTTGACTCCGGCGCCGGCGCGACCTTCACCGATCTGGCCCAGGCTAAAACCAATGAAGTGTTCCGGGGCGTTGATTTTACGCCTGACCTTCGCCCGCTGATTGTCACCCAGCCGTCACCGGCGACCAATAACGTAACCTATGGAACGCCCGATGTCAGCATCACGGTTGCGGCCACGAGTCCGTTTGCTTTGAGTTATCAATGGCAGAAAAATGGGGTCAACCTCTCGGATGATTCCAACGTCAGCGGATCAACCACCGCAACCTTGAATTTTGCCGGTGCGGTGACGACCAATTCGGGGAATTACACGGTCATCGTCACCAATCAGTATAGCTCCCAGTATGTGTATGGGGCCGTTACCAGCGCGGTGGCGGTCTTGAATGTCGCCGCCGCCACGCCTCCGGCCATCACCACCCAGCCGACGAACCAGTCCGTTTTCCTCGGCGGCACCGCCAGTTTCACGGTTGTTGCCACCGGCGTGCCCACGCCGGTTTATCAATGGAATGAAGTGGTCAACGGCGGGGCCGCCACCAACATTCTTGCGGACAGCAACCCCGGTCCCAATAATGAAACTTACAGCGGCTCAACTAATGCCACGCTTTTCATCTCCAATTTCCCGACGAACGACTCCGGCAATTATTACTTCGTCACGGTCACCAATTCGGCCGGCTCGACCAACAGTCAGAATGCCTTTCTGACCGTTCTCCTTGTTCCCCCGATCGTCACCTCCCAGCCGGCGGCACAGACGGTTTTGCCCGGCGGCACAGCGACCTTTAGCGTGGTGGCAACTGGCAACTATCTCGGTTATCAATGGATGTATGTCACGAATGGCGGCGGCACCAACTACCTGTCGGATATGACGGGTCCGGCCGGGGAGGTTTACAGTGGAACGGCATCGGGCAGCATGACGATTGCGGAAGTTCAAACCAATGATGCCGGTTATTACGCTTGTGAGGTCACTAATGTCATCGGCGTGACCACCAACAGCCAGGCCGCTTTGTTGACCGTGCTGATGCTGCCGCCGCCTTCGTTTATTGATTACACAAACCCCGGATCGGTTTATACGAACAACTTTGATTCACTGCCGGATCTGGGCGTGAATTACACTGTCACGGGGAAGGCGGCCAATCCGGTGGCCATCAACGGCACCAACTATTCGTTGGGCGTCGTCAACCCGTTCTTTGATTTCGCGGCTCCAATTCTGACCAACGGTCTTCCCGGCGGCCTCGGCCTCTCCAATACCATGTCGGGCTGGTATGGCTGGGCTGAAGGGACTTCCGGTTCGAATACCAACTACTTCGGCGCCAACTGCGGTGACTACACCACGGGCGGCATTCAGGATTTTGGTCCGACCAACAGCTACGCCGCCGGCTTGAACCGCGCGCTGGGCCTGGAAACGACCGCCAGCTTTGGCCCGGCGGCCTTCGCCGCGCGGTTCACCAATGCCACGGCCATCACGTTGACCAGCATGAATGTCAACTTCTTGGGTGAACTCTGGCGTCAATCCTATACCAACAAGACGCTCTGTTGCTATTATTACGTTGATGCCTACGGAACCAACAGCTTTGACCCCAATCTGGCCGACTACGCGCCGTTGCCCGCCTTGAATGTGAGCTTCGCCACCAATCCAAACGCCACTGGCGGCACGAATGTGGATGGGACCGGAAACACCTCGCCTTGGGCTCCTTCCATACCGTCTCTGCCGCCGCAATCATATGCCCTTCAAAACCAGTTGATCTCCTGGCCGACGGGCGCGGTGCTCTGGCTCGTGTTTGAATACACCAATACCACCGGAAAATCGCAGGGCATCGCCATTGACAACTTCGGCTTCTCCGCCACCGGCGCCGCCGCCGCCACGGTCATCACGCCGCTTGCCATCACCGCCGGCTCGACGATCATCACCGGTTCCGGCGCGTCCGCATTTGCGCAATTCAGCTTCACCAACGCGCCCGGCTTGAGCTTCTCAATACTGGCGACCAACAACATCACTGCGCCGGTGGCCACCTGGCCGGTCATCGGAACGGTTACGGATAATCCGCCAAATTCAGGACAGTATCAATTTACCGACCCGAATCCGGCGACCAATTCCAATCGTTTCTACATGCTGCGCCAGCCGTAAGCCGCCGGCCGGATGGTTGAAATAAATTGTGACGGGCGGGTTTCAATTGAAACCAGCCCGTTTTTTATCGTTGCCACGCCCCGGCGGTTTTTTGTGGTGACGCCGGGATTATGCACTTTGCAAACTATCAAGGTAGGGACAGCGCGCTGCGCTGTCTCCGTCGCCGAGCGTAGCGTCAGGCGACGGAATCGGATTGCCGGAACTTGAGTTTTGCCACGCCCGTTCCGCCCTCCGCTTCGCTCCGGGCGGGGACGCCGCAGCGCGGCGTCCCTACCACCCGAAAAGTTTGTGAAGTGCATAATCCCGGGTGACGCAGCGTGGATTTTTAGCGGGGCGGGCGTCCCCGCGAGCCGGATCGTCAGCAGCCTCGCCCCGCCCAAATTGAGTCAATGCCCCGGATTTTTTGGCAGTGCCTAAATTTGAATTTCTGGTGGTCTTGCTTTCTGGCGGTTTGGCATGAAATTGAGGCGTGGAGGTATAAAAAATTAGTAGGCCAGTTCGTCCAAAACCATCATTGCAGCGGAGGCAAAATATCTTTTAAGTTTTTCATATCAATATCAAACGTTGGATTTTGTCCAGAAATCCGTTCCGCCATTTTTTTCTGTTCAGTTACGAGGGCATGTTTTTCGTTCGATAACTTTGCGGATTGCGCATTGAGGTCGTTTAATTCTTCCGTTTCCGCTTTCGAGTTTGTCGGTTTGGCCCTGAGTGCCTGCACTCGAAGAGAAATTTTGCGCTGTTGGTCATTCAATTCTACAAATTTCTCCCACAGTGCCATATATTCGGCTTTTGCTTGGTTTGGGCGTTGGCAAACCGCAACGATAATCGTGTTCGTTGTTGGAATCCGCACGTTGCCGTATAATTCAGAAGGCACACCCCTATCAGTCAGAAATTTCAAAAGAAAATGCGATGCTCTTTCAGAAGCATCATCGCCTTTATCTCCAATGACGATTCCTTCTTCTTCAATATCGCCTATTGGAGCATAGTTAATAACCGGCCAACCCCCGCGGTTAAAAATCCAATATAAGTCGTTAGCGGTTCGCCGCGATTTTACATCGTCCATATACCGCAACTCTACTTGTATTCCTGGCAGAGTTTTCAAAGCATTTTCAAAAGAGAATTCTAAGCCAATATCCATAGGCTCATTTGCTTTTTCCAAATCTATTACACTCTCGTTAAGGCGTGCTTCCGCATTTGTAAGATCGGTTTTGGTTTGGGTTAGCAGTTTGCTGAAAAACAACTAAAAAGTTTGAATGATGGCGTGGTGGAAGGGTCAGAGAACTATGCGTGGCAAACCTCAAGCTCAACCGGAATTTCTGACGACCATCAACCTGAACCAG
>Ga0182018_10003893_pt1 | contig 12987 bp, 11 predicted proteins | sample 812P2MmetaG_FD_120490 | JGI IMG/M metagenome (GOLD analysis project Ga0182018, IMG submission 120490) | Permafrost microbial communities from Stordalen Mire, Sweden - 812P2M metaG | ecosystem: Environmental > Terrestrial > Soil > Wetlands > Permafrost | place: Sweden: Stordalen | collected...
GAACGCCTCGGGGACAACGGTCTGGAGAATCGTGTTGCGCAGCACCGCCGAGATCACGTCGGCCCAACCGGCCACGGCCAGCAACGCCAGGGAGAGTCCGAGGACGTGGGAGAACCCGAACGCGGTGATCGCCGAGCCCCAGATGATCACGGCCAGGATCACCGCGCGGCCCCGCCGGTCGATGCCGTTGACCCAGCCGGTGGTGAGCGCGCCGATGAGCGCGCCGGCTCCCGGCGCCGCGAACAGGTAGCCGACCACCGTCGGCCCGCCGTGGAAGATGGTGAGTCCGATAGCTGGGAATAGCGCCCGGGGCATGCCGAAGACCATGGCGTTGAGGTCGATCAGGTACGCGCCCTGCATCACCGGGCGCCCGCGGAGGTACCCGATGCCGTCGGCGATCGATCGGAGGCCGGGTCTGGCCGCGCCCTCGGCCGGGGGGATCGGCTTCATCATCGCGGTGGCCACGATGGCGGCGAGGAAGGTGAGCGAGTCGATCCCGTAGACCCACGCGACACCCGTGCGGCCGATAAGGAGCCCGGCGACGGCCGGGCCAACGATCGCGCCCAGCTGGAAGAGGACCTGCATGAAGGACAGGGCGGAGACCAGGTGGGCCTTGCCGACCAGGAACGGCACGACCGAGTTGCGGGCCGGGTTGGAGAAGCCGTTCAGCCCGGCCGCGACCGCACTGATGATGTAGAGCGCCCAGATGACCGGGTGGTTCGCCAGCGCGTTCAACGCCAGTGCGCCGCTCGAGAACATGAGGGCCACGCTCGACACCAACAACAAGGTGCGGCGGTCGATCGCGTCGCCCACCGACCCGCCGATCAGCGACCCAACCACGAGCGGGACGAGCTGGGCCATGCTGATCGCTCCGACCTGGAACGACGAATGCGTCTCTGCGTAGACCTGGAAGGGGATTGCGACGACGGTCAGCTGGGAGCCAAGCGTCGAGACCAGCTGGCCGGTGAACAGCAGGCGGAACTCGCGGCTCTCGCGCAGCGGCGTGGGGTCGATGAGGATCCGGCGGGCCACCGGGGCAGCCTAAGGGGACACCGCGAGCGGGCCGCCAGCCGGGACTACTTGGTGTCCGAACCCCTTGCCGTCTGGCGACGCGACGGGTACTTCGTCGCGTACGTGGGAACGACCGTGCCCTCGGGCAGCCCGTCGTCGGGGACTGCGGGCCGGGCGACCACCTCGAACGGGACCTGGCCGGCCCAGATCGGCTTGGCCAGGTCCTCCTCGTCGTCCTTCGGTCCGCCCGATCGGGCCTTTGCCGAGCCCTCGTCGATCGGAAAGCGGACGATCAGCACCGCTCGGAGTTCGGACGCATTTGGCATCCTGGCGTCGCCGCTGCGGCCTTTCGCCATGTGCTCGAGGAGCGCCGCGCTGGCGGCGAGCTTCTCGGCCGGGTCGTCCACGGCCGCGCCGGCACCGAACAGCATCACGCACCGGTAGTTCATCGAATGGTGGAAGGCCGAACGGGCGAGCACGAGAGCGTCCAAGAGCGTGACCGTGACGCACGCCTCCACCCCGTCGGCGATCAGGCGAAGGGTGCGGTTCCCCGGCGCGCCGTGAAGGTAGAGACGGTCCTCAACCCTCGCATAGGCCATCGGGGTCACCACCGGCGTCCCGTCGTTCACCCCGACGTGGCAGAGCAACCCCTCGTCCAAGATCGCGTACATGGCCGCCCGGTCGTGGGTTCCGCGCTCCTTCAGCCGCCGCAGCCCGGTGCGAGCGGTGATCGGAAGGGCGCTGGTCGAGGTCTCCTCAGGCCGCAGCACGTGCCCGCAGGACCTCGAGGGCCTTGTCGGCGTGCGACGCGAAGGACACCTCGGAGGCGACGACCGCGAGTACCCGCAGGTCGGAGTCGATGACAAAGGTCTTCCGGCGGTTCCCGAGCGCCGCGATGCGGCGTCGGACGCCGTAGTTCTCGGCCACCGAACCGTCGGTGTCGGACAGGAGCGGATAGCCGAACGAGTGCATGTCGGAGAACTTCTTCTGCTTCTCGACGGGGTCTGCGCTGATGCCGATCGGTTGGGCGCCGACCGCCTCGAACTCGCCCTGCAGGTCCCGGAAGTGGCAGCTCTCACGGGTGCAGCCGTAGGTCATGGCGCCTGGGTAGAAGAAGAGCACCACCGGGCCGGTCTTGAGCAGCTCGCTCAGCCTGCGGGGAGTCCCGTTCTCGTCGGGCAGCTCGAAGTCGACGGCCAGGTCGCCGGTGCGCATGGATCCGAGCGTACCGGCCGTTTCGTGTCGTCCGCGCCGGTGGCGGCGCGTCGAGGCTCAGCCTTCGAAGCGGAAGCCGACGCCCCGGACGGTCACCAGGTGTCGAGGGTTGGCCGGGTCCCGCTCGATTTTTCGCCGGAGCCGCTTCATGTGCGTGTCCAAGGTGCGCGTGTCGGCCAGGTCCTGGTCCCACCAGAGCCGGTCGATGCAGCGGTCCCGCGTGACCACCTGGCCGGCGTGGGACATGAGGAGCGCCAGCAGGTCGAACTCCTTGCGGGACAGATCGACCAAGGCCCCGTCGACGGTGACCTCCCGCCGCCCGTTGTCGAGGCGGATCGGGCCGGCGTGGATGACCTCCTCGTTGGCGACCGCGCTGGCTGCGACCCCGCGGCGCAACACCGCCCGCATCCTGGCCACGAGCTCGCGCAGCCGGAAGGGCTTGGGGACATAGTCCGAGGCGCCGAGCTCGAGCCCGAGCACCACGTCGACCTCTGAGTCCTTGGCCGTCACCATGATGATGGGGACCGGGGCCAGGGCCCGCATCCGCTGGCACAGCTCCACGCCCGATTGGTCGGGCAGCATCACGTCGACCAGAACCAGGTCCGGGTGGATCCGGTGGAAGAGTCGCAGCGCCTCATGGCCGTCGGCGGCGCACTCGACGGCGAATCCCTCCTGGGACAGGCCCGAGGCCAGCGCCTGGCGGTACGACTCCTCGTCATCGACGACCAACACCAGTGGGCGCGAGTCGCGTTGGCTGGGACCATCGCGAGGTTCGACCACGAGACTCACCGTAGGACACAGGTGTAGGCGACGGTAGGACGCGAGGGGGGCGACGAACGGGGAGGGGGGGCGATCCCCGTCGTCGCCTCGGCGCTCAGGCTCCACGGTGCCCGGGCAGCTCCTGGCCCGGAGCGTCGGACAGACTCGCAGTCGTCAGCGCAGCTCGGAACCATCGCCGGTACCGTAAGAGCGCGAGATGAACGGCCCGCGAATCGTCCGCTAACCAGAGGTGATCCTGAGATGAAATGTTCGGAATCGGTGCCGGGGCCCGGTCCACGATGCCGGCCGGACCGCCAACCGTGAGCGGCCCGACCGCCACCGGGGGCTATGGGGACGGCGTCAAGCGTCGGAGCCAGATCCAGATGTCGCCGGCCGAAACCCAGAGCTTGCTCGCCCAAGCGCGCAAGATGACGATGTGCACGTTCAACCACGACGGGACCATCCACGCCGTGGCCATGTGGTACGGATTCCTCGGGGACGACATGGCAATTGAGACCAAGGCGAAATCCCAGAAGGCCGTCAACCTTCGGCGCGACCCGCGGATCACCTGCCTCGTCGAGTCGGGTGAGGGCTACAACGAACTGCGCGGCGTGGAGCTCGTCGGCTGGGCGGAGCTGATCGAGGAACCGACCAGGTTGTGGGAGATCGGCGTGAGCGTGTTCGAGCGCCACGTCGCGCCCTACAACGAGGGCCAACACCGTTCGCAGGTCGAGGCGATGCTGCACAACCGGGTGGGGGTGAGGGTGCATGCCAACCGCATCGTCACTTGGGACCACCGCAAACTAGGCATGGCGCCAGGCAGCGGCGCGCAGTAGTCGGGGGCCCGTCCCTTCGACCGTCGCCGGCCTCCTTTAGCCAATTGCATCCTTTTCGGCCGTAACCCATACTTCACATGGTCGGCACGAATGTTCGGAGGGGTGACCGTGCGCGGCTTTGGGGGCGCCGACAAGATGTCGGCGGGCGCGGTGCGCGCTATTCCCGCGAAGGTCGACCTCATTGTCCGTGGAGGGACATGACCAACGAAGCGAACGGTGGTCTCGTTGTGACCGACATCACCGTGGCATTCGGTGGGCTCACCGCCCTTGACAACGTCTCGCTTTCCGTGGAACCGGGCGAGGTCGTGGGAGTGATCGGCCCGAACGGCGCCGGGAAGACCACGCTGTTCAATGTGGTCTGTGGGTTCGTGCGGCCCGACTCCGGGTCGATCACCTATCGCGGGAGCCGGCTGCGACGCCACCAGCCCCACGACCTGGCCAAGGCGGGCATCGCCCGAACCCTCCAGGGTGTCGGCCTGTTCGCGGGCATGACGGTGGTCGAGAACGTGATGGCGGGCGCCCAGGCCACCGTGCGGGCCGACTTCGTGTCGGCGCTGTTCGGTCTGTGGCGCTCTAGCCGGGAGGAGACCCGTCTCCGGCAGCGGGCGATGGAGCTGCTCGAAGAGCTGCGGATTGCCGAGTTCGCCAAGCACTATCCACTGACGCTTCCCTACGCGATCCAAAAACGGACCTCGCTCGCCCGAGCGCTCTTCGGCAGTCCGAGCCTGATCCTGCTGGACGAACCGGCCAGCGGGCTGTCCCAAGGGGAGCTCGAGGAGCTGGGAACTCTCATCGTCGGGCTCCGGACCAAGATGGGGGTACTCCTGGTTGAGCACCACATGGACCTCGTCATGTCCATCTGCGACCGGATCGTGGTCCTCAACTTCGGGAGTGTCATCGCCGCCGGGACTCCCGCTGAGGTCCAGGCGAACCCAGAGGTGACCACTGCGTATCTCGGCCAGGACGTGTCCACCCTCGACTCGACGGTGGGCAATGTCGGCCCTTGAGATCGACAGCCTCTCGGTTTCGTACGGGGCCGTGCACGCGCTGACCGACGTTTCGTTCAACGCGGCCGAGGGACAGGTCACGGCAGTGCTCGGCGCGAATGGAGCAGGCAAGACGACGCTTCTTCGCACCATCAGCGGACTCGTGCAGCCGCGTAAGGGGTCGATTCGCTTCGACGGCGAGCGGCTCGAGAAGATGTCGGTTGAGCAGATCGTGCGTCACGGCGTGTCGCACGTGCCGGAAGGAAGGTCCGTCATCGAGGAGATGACGGTCGAAGAGAACCTCCGGTTGGGGGCGTTGTGGCGCTTCGGTCGGCGCGAGCGTGCTGGCGTGATCGACGAGATCTACGAGCTATTCCCGCCCCTCTCGGAGCGCCGTCGTCAGCACGCCAACACCTTGTCCGGCGGTGAGCGCCAGATGCTCGCCATTGGCCGAGCCTTGGTGGCTCGCCCAAAGGTCCTACTACTGGACGAGCCGTCGCTTGGCCTCGCACCGATCGTCACTGCTCGCCTCATGGCGGTGCTGCGTGACCTGACGGCGGCCTCCGAGCTCGTCGTGGTGCTGGTCGAACAGAACGCCCGCAGCAGCCTCTCCATCGCGCAGCGAGCCGTCGTGATCAACCTCGGCAAGGTGGTGGTGTCCGACGACGCAGCCACCGTCGCGAGCGACACAGAACTCCGTCACCACTACCTCGGCTACTAGGAGCTGCCGGCGACCATGCAGTTCTTTCTCGACATCACCTTGGGCGGGATCGCCACCGGCATGATCGTGTCGGCGGTGGCCCTCGGTCTCGTGCTCATCTTCCGGGCCACCAACGTCGTCAACTTCGCGCAGGGTGCGATGTCGATGATCACCACCTACATCGCCTACGACGTGCTTCGCAGGGGGGCGGACTATTGGCTGGCCTTCGTGGTCGCGCTCGCCGTTGGTCTGGTGTTCGGCGCCATCACCCAGTCGGTGCTGATCCGACCAGTCCAGGGCAAGTCCCCGTTGAACGCGATCATCGTCACATTCGGCTTCCTGATCTTCTTGGAAGGTCTGGCTGGTGCGATTTACGGGAGCACAGCGCGGAACTACCCGGCACCGTTCTCGCTGTCCGGCCAAAAGCTTGGGGGCACCCAGATCGCCTTCTCTCCCTTCGACTTGTTCGTCGTGGTGGCGGTGCTGGTCCTTATGGGGTTGATGTTGGTGGTCTTTCGCGGCACCGACCTGGGGCTCCGCATGCGGGCGGTCGCGTTCGCCCCCGAGGCGGCACGCCTCCTCGGAGTCAGGGTGCGACCTCTCCTCACGCTCGGTTGGGCGCTTGCTGTGGCTGCCGGGGCCATGGCGGCGTTGCTGGTCGTCCCGACGTCTTCGCTCACGCCGAACTTCATGGACGTGATCCTCATCTATGGCTTCACTGCGGCGGTGGTCGGCGGCCTCGACAGCCCGGTCGGGGCGCTCATCGGCGGTCTCGTAACCGGTCTTTCCCTGGCCTATGTCGGCGGGTACCTCGGGGGGTCGCTCGAGCCCATGGCGGCGTTAGCCCTCGTCATCGTCTCTCTCATGGTCCGGCCGGAGGGAATCTTCGCTCGGCCGGCCGCGAGGCGGGTCTAGTGGCTGGCCTGCGGAGCACGGTGCAGGCGCTCACGGCAAAGCGGTGGTTCAGGCTGCCCCGCCAGCCGATGCTGCGCCACCTCTCGTTCGCAGCGGTTGCCGCGGTCGCGCTGTATTTCCTCACCCAGTGGCTGAGTGCCTTCAACGACTATGAGGTCGGGCAGATCGGCTTCTACGCCATAGCACTGGCCGGGTTGACGCTACTCACGGGGATCAATGGACAGATCTCTCTCGGCCACGGCGGGTTCATGGCCGTGGGGGGATTCACCTACGCCCTCCTCGTGGAACACACCACCTGGAGCCTGGTTCCCGAACTCCTGGTGGCGGTTGGAGTCAGTGCGGTGGTCGGTGCCGTGATCGGTATCCCGGCGACGCGGTTACGCGGCCCGTACCTCGCCGGCATGACCCTCATGGTCGCCCTCGGTTTGCCCTACATCACCAACCAATACAACAGCATCTTCGGTGGGGACCAGGGCCTGAACACGCCGCCTCCCACCGGGCCGGCCAGCGTCAACCCGACCGAGTGGCTGACCTGGATCCAGCTCCTTGGCGCGCTCATCGTCCTCGTGCTGCTGGGGAACCTCGTGCGCAGCCGCTTTGGGCGGTCTTTTCGCGCGGTGCGTGACGACGAGATCGCCGCCTCCCTAACCGGGATTCACGTGGCGCGGACCAAGGTCATCGCCTTCATGGTGAGTGCCGGGTGCGCAGGGCTGGCCGGCGCCTTCCTTGCGCTGTCGGCGGGGGGGGTCAACTCGGCCGAATTCCCGCTCGCCCTTTCCATCTACATCCTGGCGGGGGTGGTGCTCGGAGGGACCGGCAGCCTGATGGGGGTGTGGTGGGGGGCCATCATCATCGTGTACCTCCCAACCCAGTGGTCGCAGTCTCTCGCCAGCGACTTCCATGCCAACGCGTTGGTGAGCGCCAACCTGGCGGTCATCATCTTCGGGCTGGTCCTGATCGTGACGATGCTGGTGGCGCCGGGCGGAATCCAGGGGGGCCTCCGTTGGCTCGCCGCCAAAGGGGCCGCGTACCTTTCCTCCGGCGGGGTTTCTAATATGACGCTATCGTTACAGGAGCCAACTGACCGTCCGGTAAGCGACGGCGAGTCGGTGAGGACCACAACGAAGTAAGGGGTGCAACCATGCACCCGACTACTAGGGGGTATCAATGAGGCGATTCTCGTTGCGTTCGGCCCGTAGCCGTACGCGCATCTTGGCCACTGGCGCGATCGCATGCGCCATTGCTGGGACCATGGCGCTGGGTGTGTCCGGATTGGCCGGTGCAGCCAGTGCAGCGACACCCGGGGTGACGGCGACGTCCATCACCTTGGGGGCAACCGAGCCGTTGACCGGTGTGGCCGACAGCTACAACGACATCGCTCCGGCGATCGCCGCGGTGTTCGCCGCAGTCAACGCCAATGGAGGCGTGAACGGCCGCCAGATCAAGTTCACGTACTTGGACGACCAGTACACCCCGTCGATCACCGCGACGATGACCCACGAACTCGTGCTCCAGGACAACATCTTCGCCGACGTCGCCTCCCTCGGGACCCCGACGCAGCTGGAAGTGCAGTCCTACCTGAACACCCAGAAGGTCCCGCAGCTGTTCGTCCTCTCGGGCTGTAACTGCTGGAGCAGCTCCAAGTACCCGTACACGAGCGGATACCAGCCCCCATACACGGTCGACGGCAAGGTCCTCGGGAGCTATACGGCCAAGAACTTCGCGGGCGAGAAGATCGGCTACTTCACCCAGGATGACGAGTTTGGATTCGACACCATCAAGGGCCTGAACATGGAGATCAAGTCGAGCGCGGTGGTATCCAAGCAGACCTACGTTGCCTCCACGGCCGCCTATGTTGCCGGGCTGAACAGCCAGGTCGCGGCGCTTCAGGCAGCTGGCGCCAAGGTGGTCGTGATGGCCGCCATCCCGGTCTTCGTGAACCTTTTCGCGACCACGGCTGCGACGCTCGGTTACACGCCCCAGCTCGTGATCGACGGCGTGGCCGCCGACCCGTCCGCCATCGGCCCCTCGGCCGTGCTGTCGACCCCCGCCCCTGCGGGCCAGGCGCTGCTCAACGGTGCGATCACCGACGGATACGGAGCGTTCGAGAACCAGACCTCCAACCCATGGGTGCAGGTGGCCACGAAGCTCCTCACCAAGTACGACCCCCAGGTCGCCACGAAGGGGATCACGGGTGACGAACTGGTCGGGTTCAACCTTGGCTACACGGTCGTCCAAGCGCTGAAGGACGCCGGGAAGAACCTGACCCGCCAAGGGTTGCTGAACGCCATCGCTGCCGACGGGAGCAAGTTCATCAACAGCGGGTTCGTGCCGTACTCGTACTCGTCCTCGGTACACTTCGGTTACGAGGGTGAGCAGTTGTACAAGATGTCGACCTCGGCCACCCCGATCACGCTTCCTAGCGGTACGTATCTGGGCGTGACACCGATCGGTCCCGTCTACTACACGAGCCCGGGCGCCGGTCCGGTCAAGGTGTGGCACGGCGCTCCGGACGCGGTGCCGGCGAGCTTGAAGAAGATCGCCTAGTAGCGATCGAGGCCATCTGCTCGAAGATGGCAAGGATGACGGAGGTGCCGCCGGCGTAAGCCGGCGGCACCTCCGCGTCGGACTGGTCTTGGCTGACCGGCTACTTCCAGCGAAAGTGGACGAACACCCGACCGAAATTCCGCGAGTCCTTCTCCACCCGTTGGTACTGGGCCTTGATCTCCTTTTGATCCAAGAACCGCAGGACGCGCTTTTTCAACTGCCCCGAACCCTTCCCGGGAATGATCTCGACAAGCGTCGCCCGCGTGGCCACCGCCTCGTCAATGATCCCTTGGAGCGCTCGGTCGATGTCCTGCCCTCGGTTGTACACGTCGTGGAGGTCGAGTTTGAGTTTCATCGCGCGCACCGTTCCGGCCGGGATGTCGGGAACCTTGGCTGCCACGAAGCGAGCACCTGCGAATTATGGCCCGGATGGGGCCACGCAAAAGCGAGAGAGAGGTGCCTGCGCGCATCCACGCCGCGAGCTGCGTCGATATAGGGTCTCGGTTCGCAGGACCCGGCTAGAACCGTCCGATGCGGAGGCGCCCGCGTGACAGTTGAAGCTCGACACAGGAGAAGGACGCGGGGTCCGTCCCCCGCAATCCTCCTCGGAGTCGCGCTCCTCTCGTCTTGCACACTGGCACAACAGGTGCTCTTGACGCGGCTTTTGTCGGCGGTGCTCTTCTACCATTTCACCTTTCTCGCGATTTCACTCGCGCTGGTGGGCACAGGCGCGGGAGGTGTGGCCGTCTACGCGTGGCAAGAACGGATAGATCGCCGGCCCGTCGAGTATTGGCTGGTTCGAGGGTCCCTCCTGTGCGCAGCCTTCTTTGTGATCGTGCCCTTTGGGTTGGTTCGGCTTCCGTATCCGATGGAAGACCAGATGAGCGTGAGCTTTGTCTTCACCCTTGTCGGGGCGAGCGTTCTTTCGCTGCTGCCGTTCCTTTCCGCCGGGATGGTGATCACCCTCGCGATCCGCAGCTACGCGCGGTCGGTGGGCCGCGTCTACGCGTTCGACCTGGTTGGGGCAGGGATTGGTGCGATCGCGGTCGTGCCGGTCATGTGGATCGCGTCGCCGGCAACGGCCATGATCGCGTTGGGGGTCATCAGCGCGCTGGCGGCGGGCTTGTTCGCGTGGCGTCTGCCGAACTTGCGGATCGTCGTGGTCGGTGTCGCCCTCCTTGGGTGTGCAGCGGTCGGAATCTCGACGAGCACGGGGCTGACGCAGTTGGCCTCCCCGTACTTTCCCGGGGTTCGACCGGTCGCAGACGTGTGGACTCCGTTGGACCGAATCCTTGCCTACAAGCCCGTCAATGGGAGCAACTTCGGTTACATCTTCTACGACCGGGTGTACGCGCCCGTCCCCGTTCGCCTGCCCGGTCAGCCGGTTCCGGGTTGGAAGGCGCTGCTCACTTCGTCTGAGAGCATCGGTCTCTCCTTGGCCGCCGGTGGCAGGGTGCTTGTGATCGGCGGTGGTGGCGGACGCGACATCTACGACGCCCTGTCATCGGGAGCCCGCGAGGTCGACGTGATCGAGCTCAACACCGCCATCGTCAACGTCGTCGACGGTGTATTGGGAAAGTGGTCCGGTCGTCCCTACGTCGCTCCGCGAGTCCACACCGTGGTGGGTGACGGGCGCGCAATCCTGGCCAGTAGCAACGTTCGCTACAACGAGATTCATGTCGGTTTCACCGACACCTTGAGTGGGTCTTCGGCTGACGCGTTCGCGTTGTCTGAACAGAACCTCTACACGACCCAAGCATTCGAGGAGTACTACGACCACCTCGCTCCGGGTGGAATTCTCAACGTCACGCGGCAGTACCACCTGGTGGGCGACGAAGCCCTCCGGATCACGGTGATGACGCTGGCCAGTCTCCAGGAGCGAGGCATTCAGAACCCGGATCGAAACGTCGTGGTGTTGCTCGGTCATGATCAGTTTGGGGCGATACCCGGGACCGTTCTGTCTCAGCTGACGCCGTTCACATCCCAGGAGCTCTCCAAGATCCGGGCACTCGCGAAGCAGCGAGGGGTGACGATCGCCTATGCCCCCGGGGGACCGTACGCGAAGACATGGATCGGCCTCCATGAGGCGCCCAGTTGGTCGTACTTCTGTACGCACTTCAAGTACGACGTCTGTCCGTCGACCGACAACCAACCGTTCTTCTTCAACATGACCCGGCTGGCGGACACATTCCAGACTCTGCCGAGCAGCTACCTCTACACGATCAGTCCCTTTACGATGCTTGCCGTAACCGCTCTCATCTTGCTTCTGCTTGGCCTGCTGGCGTTTTGGATACCCCTTCGTTCCGTTCCGAAGGAGGATCGGCCGCCACGTTCGTCGCTCATCTACTTCGTGGGCATCGGGTTGGGATTCTTGACGCTCGAGATCACGCTCATTCAGAGATTCGTGCTGTTCCTTGGCTTTCCCACCTACGCGCTCTCGGTCGTGCTGTTCGCGTTGCTCGTCTTCACCGGACTGGGCTCATTGCTATCGGCCCGGTGGCATGACCCCCGCAGAGGGGTCCTCATCAGCCTCAGCGTGGCGGCCGCCCTGATCGCCCTCAGCGCGTATCTGCTCCAACCGTTGCTGGCCGATCTGATCACGATCCCCTTCTCGGCGCGAGTCGCGGTCACGGTTGCGCTCATCGCACCGGTTGGGCTGACCCTCGGAACGGCGATGCCCATCGGTCTCCGGCGCTTGTCGGGCCTGCATCCGGCCGGCCTTCCATGGGCCTGGGGCGTCAATGGCATCGCGTCGGTCTTGGCGGCCGCTCTCGGGGTGTTCATCGCGATCAACTGGGGGTTCGCTATCACCACCCTCGTGGCTCTCGCGTTCTATCTGGTCGCGATCGGTCACGCCGCGTTCGGACGGTGGCCCGCCGCCAGCGAATGATTTCGCGGGGCCGGCACGAACCAGACGATCGGACGTGCGAAAGGGGCTCGGGTCGGACAGGGGCCAGCCCGCGGCCTTTAGGCCCGGTGACCTGGGTGTTCTCGAAGAGAGCGGGCGACGAGAATCGAACTCGCGTTCTCAGCTTGGGAAGCTGATGTTCTACCTCTGAACTACGCCCGCCAGGGTTCGTCACACTATCGTTTGGCCGACGTCCTATTGGGGGAGAAAGTCGATGATGTCGCGCTGGCCGACCGCCCACTGATCTCGAGATCGGCCTCCCGTCCATGCTGGTAAGGATCGTTATCGGGCTAAGTGTCACCGCCCTGGCATTCGCCGTCGCGGGCCGTCGCCTCTGGAAAATTTCTCGGCTGATCCGGTCGGGTCAACCCGCCCCAGAACGCCTTCGAGGCCTGCGCGTCCGGGCCGAGGCCGAGGTCGTCGAGGTGGGCGGCCAGAAGAAGCTCCTTCGGTGGACCGTGCCGGGTCTTGCCCACGCCTTCACCTTCTGGGGATTCACCGTCTTGCTCTTTACCATCATCGAGGCGTATGGGGACCTATTCAAAAGGACGTTCGCCATCTGGGGCTTTGGGCACAACCCGGTGCTCGGGTTCATCGAAGACTTCTTCATCGTGGCGGTGCTGGCTGCGCTGAGCGTCTTCGCGGTGATCCGCATCAGGCAGGCTCCGGCACGTCGCGAGCGCGACTCGCGTTTCTACGGATCCCACACCGGTGCCGCGTGGCTTGTGCTCGGTCTCATCGCGCTGGTGATGATCACCCTCCTCCTCTACCGCGGTGCCGAGACCAACACGGGCGATTTCCCCTACACGTGGTGGGCGTTCGCCTCCCACTTGGTCGGCAAGGCGCTCCACCCGTTGGGCACCGGCGTGAACAGCGTCCTCGAGACGGTCTTCGTCATCTCGAACATCTGCGTGATCGTGGGGTTCTTGGTCTTCGTCTCGTACTCCAAGCACCTCCACATCTTCCTGGCACCGCTCAACGTCGCCGCCTCGCGTCGGCCGCGTGCCCTCGGCGGTCTCGACAAGACCCCGGACATGGACATGGAGAACGTGACCGAGGAGACCGTCTTCGGTGTCGGGCTGGTCGAGCAGTTCACGTGGAAACAGATGC
>Ga0182018_10003894_pt1 | contig 12987 bp, 10 predicted proteins | sample 812P2MmetaG_FD_120490 | JGI IMG/M metagenome (GOLD analysis project Ga0182018, IMG submission 120490) | Permafrost microbial communities from Stordalen Mire, Sweden - 812P2M metaG | ecosystem: Environmental > Terrestrial > Soil > Wetlands > Permafrost | place: Sweden: Stordalen | collected...
ATGGGCCGAACGTCAGGCAGTCCTACGATGCCGCGTGGCTGGAGTATGCCCGCGGGCCCTGGAGAGTCACCTCCCTATTCAGCCACCCGGTGCAAACTCGGGACGGCAGTCCGTTTGACGACTACAGCAGTCGAAGCCTGAGCTACAGCGGTTTCAAGGTTCAGTATGACTTCTCCAACACTACAAACCTCTCGGCACTTTATTCCCACTTTATTCAAGACAACGTGCATTTTACGAGTGCGAGTGGCAATGAGAGCCGTGACATTTTTGACATGCACGCTGCGGGGATTGAGCGGAAATTTGATTGGGACATGGAAGCGATGGGGCAGAACGGAAGTATCGGCGCGCAGCAGATACGCGCCTGGGCGTTCGGATCACTCGCGGGGTATACGTTCGTTAGCTTTCCGTGGACTCCGCGACTGGGGTTGCAATTCGATGGAGCCTCCGGCGACCGAAACCCGAACGATCACGTCCTCAATACGTTCAACCCCCTCTTCCCGAACGGGTATTACGTCACGCTCTCCGGCTACACCGGATATGTGAATTTCATTCATCTGAAGCCATCCGTGACTCTGAATCCCACGCGCTCGCTCAAGCTGCTCCTGGCAGTTGCCGGGCAATGGCGCGAGAGCACTCAAGACGCGGTCTATACGCAACCGGACATCCCCGTTGCCGGCACCGCCGGTCGCCCGCGTAGTTACACAGGAACCTACGGTCAATTCCGATTGGACTGGTCAATGACGCCGCAGGCCGCGTTTGCGATCGAGGCGGTGCATTTTGCGATCGGCGATGCGCTCCGCCAAGCCGGTGGGCACGATAGCGACTATTTGGGAGTTGAAATCAGACTGATGTGGTGATCTGGGCGACTTGCCGCGATGTCGCCCTGGCGCTTCGGCGCCAACCGAGGAGTGACCTATGCAGATGACTTTGCCCCGTGTCCTGAGCGTCAATGCCGGGTTCATGGATGCAGCGGCATTTCTTGCCCTGAAGGGTCTTTTCACGGCTCATGTGACCGGCAACTTCGTCACCCTGGGAGCGTCGCTCGTCACGGGAACCTCGGGAGCACTGGCGAAGCTTCTGGCGCTTCCGGTCTTTTGCATCGTCATCATCTTGGCTAGGCTCTTAGGTCACAGCCTTCGTGAGCGATCGCGCCCGGTCATGCGCACCCTCCTTGCGCTGCAACTCGCGCTTATGACTGCCGGTGCGCTTCTTGCATCGTCGCTGGGGCCGTTCCCCGATGCAGACGGGACTGCCGCGCTGGTGACCGGGATGACGCTGGTCGCGGCAATGGCGGTTCAAAATGCCGCTCACCGCGTGCACCTGGCCGGTTCACCGCCGTCCACGATCATGACCGGGACCACCACGCAGATCATGCTCGACGTTGCCGACTTGATGCATGGGCTGGCGCCTGAGTCCGCAAAGGCGGCGCACGAGCGTCTGGGACACATGACCGTCAGCGTACTGGCCTTCGCGGTCGGCTGCGCCCTGGGCGCTCTACTTTACGCATGGATCGGCGTTTGGTGCTTCTGGCTGCCGCCGGCGCTCGTCCTCACTACGTTTTGGATGCAAGAAGCACTCGCTGCGGCAGACTCGCGGTGATGCGTGACAAACCTGCCTAAGAGATGCACTGGAACCCACCCGTTTGCACCCACTGAAAGACCGTACCTTTGCACGGCACACTAAGTTGTTGATTTATTGGCGTCCCCAACCGGATTCGAACCGGTGTTACCGCCGTGAAAGGGCGATGTCCTAGGCCTCTAGACGATGGGGACTGCGAGCAGAACATGGAGCCGCCTGAAATCAAGGTCGGCACGCTCGACCGCACGCGCGGCATCCTAGCAATCGCTGCAAGTCTCGCACAAATCGGCACCGCGCAGAGATCTCTCGTGCCCGCGTGATCCCTCTCGAAGATGGGGCGGCCGCCTTGGATGGCGGGGCCGGGAATTGGCTATCATCGCCCGATGGCATGGGCAGCAAGTCTTCATCGAGACCTCGGGCGCTTGGCCAGCCAACCCTTCGACGTCCTGGTCGTCGGCGGCGGGGCCTGTGGCGCCGCGACGGCGCGCGAGGCGGCCCTACGCGGCTACCGCACCGCGCTCATCGAGCGCGAGGACTTCTCCGCCGGCGCCTCGGCGCATTGCTTCAAGGTCGTGCACGGCGGTATCCGCTACGTTCAGCATGGTGATGTGCGGCGCATGCGCGCCTCCTGTCGCGAGCGCGCCGTGCTGTTGCGCATTGCACCGCATCTGGTTGCGCCGCTCGCGTTCGTCATTCCGACCTACGGGCACGCCAAGAGCAGCAAGTGGTTTCTCGGTACAGGAATGCTGCTCTACGATGCATTGACCGCGGATCTGAACCGCCACGTCAGCGACCCGGCGCGGCGCATTCGGCGCACGAAATTCCTCGGGCGTGAGGCAACCCTCGCCTTGTTCCCGTCAATCGAACCGCGGGGCCTCACGGGCGCTGCGCTCTTTGAGGACGGCCAAATGTACAATCCGCCGCGGCTCGTGCTCGGGTTCGTCAGCGCGGCCGTCGAGCTTGAGGCGAGCGTTGCGAATTACATCGAGGCCGAGCGCTTGTTGAGCGCGGGGTCGCGCATCGTCGGTGTGGCCGCGCGCGATCGGCTCGACGGTCGGCGCTTCGAAATCCGCGCCCGAGTCGTCATCAATGCTGCAGGGCCGTGGGCGGAGGGACTGCTGGAGCCGCTCGCGCAGCCCTATGGCGCGCCGGGTACCTATTCGCGGGATGCCTGCTTCGTGGTCGCGCGCAAATACGCAGCGCCCATGGCGCTCGCGGTGCAAGGGCGCACACGCGATTCGGATGCGCTCTTGGCGCGCAACAGCCGCCACCTCTTCCTGGTGCCGTGGCGTGACTGCACCTTGGTCGGAGTCTGGCACGCTGTCGTGCCGCGCACGCCCGACGCCGTTGGGCTTCCCCGGGAGGAGCTGCGCCAGTTCATCGATGAGTTCAACTCGAGTTATCCGGCCTTGCACCTGCAGGAATCCGACGTGCGCAGGGTCGATTTCGGGCTCGTGCCGTTCGGTGAGGCATCGCGGCAGAACGGCGGGCTCAGCTTCGGCAAGCAATCACGATTGATCGATCACCGCCAGCATGGCGGCGTGAGCGGGCTCATTTCACTGATCAGCGTGCGCTACACAGTGGCGCGGCGCGACGCCGTGGAGGCGCTCGATCTGGCCGGGGCGCAGCTCGGGGGGCGCAGAGCGGGCGCCGAATCCACCCGCCGTCCCTTGCCCGGTGGAGACATTGACGATTTCTCCGAGGCGTTGCGTGATTTTTCCGCGCGCCGTCCTGCCTGGCTGCCGGTCGCGGCCATGGAGGCACTGCTGCGCAACTATGGCACGCACGCCGCGCACATACTCTCGCTCGCGGAGGGCGAGCCAAGGCTCGCGCGCTGCTTTTCGGGTACTGAAGTCACCTATGCAGAAGCGCTCTACGCCGTGCGCGCCGAGATGGCGCAGCGCCTGACGGACGTCGTCCTGCGCCGCACCGGCATGGGCACGAACGGACACCCGGGAGCTCGAGCGCTCGATGAAGTGCAGGATCTCATGCGACATGAATTGACTTGGTCCGACGCGCGCGTGCTCGAGGAACGCGCGCTCCTCGAGCGGCATTTCGACCGGTACCTCGCAACCGCGCCGTATGCAGAGGAGCGCCCGGCGCGCAGCGCCTGAGGCATATGACAGTCGATAATCCCCAATCGCGCATTTTCATTACGGGCGGATCCGGTTTCATCGGCAGCCGGCTCGCACGGCTCGCGGTCGAGCGCGGGCACGCCGTGACCGTCGTCACGGCGGTCAACAACGCAACCGAACGCGCGCGCTGCGACGCGCTCGCGCAGGCAGGGATCGCGGTGCAAGTGGCGCCGCTCGAGGATTCATTCGCCGTGGCGCGCTCGCTCATCGCCCACGAGGTCGTGATCCATTTGGCTGCGGCTCAGCACGAAGCGCAGGCGGGTGAGAGTCATTTCCATCAGGTGAACGTCGAGGGAACGCGCCGGCTGCTCGGCCTCGCCGCCCGCGCCGGCGTGCGACGCTTTGTTCATGGCAGCACCATCGGTGTGTACGGGGCGGCATCATCCGGGCGCATTCTCAATGAAGAAAGCAAACTCGCTCCGGACAACCCCTACGGGCGCACCAAGGCCGTGGCCGAGACGGTGGTGCGCGGCTTTGAGGGCCCGATGGAGACCTGCATCGTGCGCATCTCCGAGACCTACGGCCCCGGCGACATGCGTTTGCTGAAACTGTTTCGCGGCGTGCACAGCGGGCACTATCTCACCCTCGGCCGCGGCACCAACGAACATCAGCTGATCTATGTGGACGATCTCGTCCAGGCTCTGCTCGCGGCCTGCGATGCGCCCAAGGCGAGCGGTGAGACGCTCGTGCTTGCAGGCTCGGAGCGCGTCACGACCAATGCCATGGTGAGTGCGATCGGCGCGGCGGTGGGCAGCCGCCGGCACGTTTTTCATGCGCCGATGTGGCCCTTCGTGGCCGCGGCGTATGTGTTCGAAGCGACGCTGAGCCCCTTGGGGTTGAAGCCGCCCCTGCATCGGCGCCGGCTGGATTTCTTTCGGAAGTCCTTCAGGTTCTCCACCGCGAAGGCCGAACAGCTGCTCGGCTTTCGCGCCGAGACGCCCTTCCTCGCCGGTGCACGCGGCACTGCCGAATGGTACCGCGCCAACGGTTACCTTTGAGGCGCGGTGGCCCTGGCATGAACGAAACCGCGCGTAGCACGACCCGGAGCGCGACCCTATTTTGGTGGGTGCTGGCGCTCATTGGCACGGTCGTCGTGTGCGGATTGGTCGAACCGCTGCTGACGCTGCGGCGCTTCATACCGCTGGATCCGAATGAGGGCTGGAACGCGTTCTTCAGCCGGATCGCCCTGGAGGGGGGCAACCTGTATCCCGCCGGCGCAAGCCTGATCACCAACAACTATCCGCCGCTGTCGTTCTATGTGGTTGGCATCGGCGGCCTCATCAGCGGCGATAATATCTTCGCCGGCCGCGCAATCGCTCTGCTCAGCATGCTCATCGTTGCCGGCAATCTCTATTATTGGCTGCGCGCGACAGGCTCGGCGGCTCGCATCGCGCTCCTCGGCGCCACGGTATTTCTGGCTTTCGCGGTCACCTATGGCGGAGAGTACGTCGCGATAGATGATCCCCAGTGGCTGGCTCACGCCATCATGACGACCGGCCTCGTCGTGCTCTGGCGCGGCAAGGCCAGCACGCGCGCCATCGTCGCCGCGTCCCTGTTGATGGTCGCCGCCGGCCTGACCAAACACCTTCTGATACCCATACCGATCGCGGTGACGTTCTGGCTCATGACGCGCTCGAAGGCCGCCTTCGCCACCTGGCTGCTATCCGCCGGCATCGTACTTGTCGGGGCGCTGCTGTTGCTGTGGTTGGCCTATGGAGATGCGTTTTTCGCAAGCGTGCGAACCGCCCGGCTGTACTCTGTGCATCATTCAGTGCTCGCCAGTGCGACAGCCTTACGCTGCTTCGCGCCGCTCCTCGGACTCTCGCTACTCGCGTGCGCGCTCGAGCGCGGTGAACGCACGACTTTTCTTGCGGCCTACTTGGTCGTCGCCGCCGCAATCGGCGCTGTTGCCGCGGGCGGCGCAGGCGTCGACGTCAACGCATTCTTCGACCTGCTCATCGCCGCAAGCCTGGGCGCGGCGCTGGCCATCGAAGTGCTGGGGTCGCAAAGCCTGCCCAGCAGGTTACCTGCAGGCGGTTCGAGATGGGCTCTGCCACTGGCACCCGTCGCCCTGGTGCTGCTGGGATTCTGCACCGCGGCGTACGCGACCACGAAGCTACCCCGGGCGCTTGCCAACATTGAAAACCTGGACTCGCTGGAAACACGCTCCCTGCGTTACATCGCCCAGATAAAAAGTCAGGGGCACGGGCGCGCGACGTGTGAAATGGTAGGCCTGTGCTATTGGGCCCATACGCCGTTCACGCTCGATCTGTTTATCTACGGCCAGAAGCTCGAGACGGGTGTGCTACCCATGGCATCGTGCAGATCTGTGTTCCAGGCGGCAACGGTGCCTCTCATTCAACTGCAGTCCGTCAATCGTCACGGCGTGGAGTTATTGCCGGAGGCCTGCAATCAAACGATCTACGAAAACTACCGGCCGATCGCGGATTCTGACTTGGGCGTCCTACTCGTGCCACGCCGCCCGTAGGGTACGCGGCTACGCTTTGCGCCTGACCCCGTATTGTGAATACAGGTCGACCAGCCGTTCGTAGTAGCGCGCCGAGGAATATTCCTGCTCGATCCACCGGCGCGCTTGCGCTCCCCAGCGCTCAATGATCGCATCGGCCACCCCTGCAACTCGATCCAAAACGCGCGCAAGTTCATCAACGTTCTGGCTCTCGAATAGGCAGCCGGTTTCCTCATCACGGACCATCTCCGGAATTCCCCCGATGCGGGCACCGATCACCGGCTTACCGAGCGAGTACGCCTCGAGGATGCTCATGGGAGCATTTTCGTAACATTCTGAAGGCACGACCACCACCCGCGCCGCACGCACCAGATTCCACAGAGCATCATCCGTCTTAAACCCGTAAAAGGTGACATCTGCGCCAAGCGACTCGGCCAGCGATCGCAAGCCCTGCTCCTCCGGGCCACTCCCCACCAACCACAACGGCGCCCGCGCCAAGGCCGCCGCTTTGACCAGGGTTGTCAGCCCCTTTTCGTCGCTCAGTCTGCCGAAATACAGAAATGCACGGCCGGCGCTGAAGTTTGGAGTGAAGCGCGCGGCGTCCACAAAATTGGGAATGTGCACCAGCTGTTCCGCCGGCCATCCCCATTCAAGAAACTTGCCCAGCACAAACTGGCTCGGCGCGATGAGCTTGTCGACATTTCGCTGATACGTGCGCAGGCCCTGGTGCACCGAGGATTCAACGTAAATCAACGAGCTCAATGCCAGTGATCCCTTCATGCATCTGCGCGCCACCACATTGCGAAGCCGGCCTCCTTTGCATGCCTCGCAGATCTCCCCATGCGACCACATGGTACGCGCGGGACACAGCAGTTTCAGGTCATGCAGCGTCATGAACACCGGTACGCCTTCACCCTTGACCGCCCCCAGGACCGAGGGTGACAGGTGGTGATAGATGTTGTGTGCGTGCGCAACATCGGGACGCACCTTGCGAACCAGTGCGCGTACCTTCGCGACCGCCTCCACCGAATAGATGCTTTTCGCTGCATTTTCCAGCATGCGCAATCTGCTGTACTTGCGTCCAAACTCAATTTCCTTCACGAAGTAGCGCTGCCAAGGCGACGGCAGATTCTGCGGATGGTTCATCGAGAACGATGCAACTTCCCAGCCGTTACGCCGGAACAATTCCGATTGATCCAAATAGGCTACGTCCGCGCCGCCTCGGCGGTAGTGGTAGCTGTTTAGCGCGAGTAACGTTGGCACTGGGGTTCTTGGTGGCGCACTCGCCAGCGTCCGTGGTTCTACGCTAGCGCCATCACGGTTGCGAGCGGCGCGCACCCTGACCTCGCTCCTGGTCCTGGGCTTTCGGGGTGACCACTGCAGCGACGCGGAGCCTCACGGCGCTCTCAGGTCAAACCCGCGTACACGGCTTCCCATTGCCGTGAGATTCTGTCCCAATTGAATTCATTCGTCATTCGATGAAGTGCTTTCTCCCGATACTGTTGCGCTCGGTCTGCATCCGCAATAACGTCGTGCAATTTGGCAGAAAGATCAGAGGCATTTCCGGTCTCAAAGAGAACTCCGCTGTCGCCGACCAGATCGGCATTGGCGGCAATGTCGCTGGCGACAATGCAGGAGCCGAAGGCCATCGCATCGAGCAGCGACAGCGACATGCCCTCAACCTCCGATGGCAATACGTAGGCATAACAATTGGAGTAGAGCTCCTCCAGCAGCGCTTCGTCTACCTCCCCCAGAAACATTATCGCCGGGTCATCGCCTGCGAGAGTACGCAGCGACGCGACGTAATGCTCGGAATGCCAGGCGGGACCAGCGATTAACAGCTTAAACCCCTGCTTGTCCACCAGGCGCTTAAAGGCGTCGATCAGCACATGGCACTGCTTTTCCGGAACTAGGCGGGCCAGATACAGAATGTACTTCCGTGCGCCGACTCCGAGTTGCAATATTCTCTCGGGCGCCCTCTGCGGGCGTTCCTCGACGCCATTGGGGATGTAGATGACTTTCCCGCCATACTGGGAGTCGAGCGTGCGCTTCAGCTCCTGGCTGACGACGATCGTCTGGTGGGGAAGCTTTATTGCCGCTCGCTCCCCCATCGTCAGAAACCAGCGACCAAATACGCTCCACTTGCGGCGTTGCCAGTCAAGGCCATGCACCGTCACTACGACCTTTTTGCCAAAGAGCCGCGCCAATAGCGCCAACGGCGCCGATCCACTACCGTGACAATGGATGATATCGGACGGTCCGAAAATATCTCTTAGGGTGGAGAGCAGGGATCTGACGATGGTATCCAAGTACTTGGTTGGAATACTGTATATGTAGCGCAGCTTTACCCCCCGGTAAGACGCCTCCCGATACTTGCTCCAACTCGCGCAGTACACGGTGACATCAAGGCCCAATGCGACCAGCCGCGGTGTCACCGCCTCGATTACGCGCTCCACACCGCCCCGATGGCCGGGTATTCCTCGACTCCCGATCTGAGAGACCCTAATGGGTTTCTTCATAAGAAGTGGTGGTCGACAACGCTACGACGGCAGATCCGGATTCGCCCAGGTCTTGCTCAAGGCCTGCTCAATCCCGTGGCGCACCGTCCACGCGAAAAACTGGCGCATCCGCGTATTGTCCGACAACAGATTGGGTCGATCCACTTTTCTCACCCGTTGCGGATCAACCTCGATCTCAATCCCCTCGCCAATAATCGTGGACAATCGCTCGACGAGTTCCGACACCGAATAACTCTTCCCCGATCCGAGATTCACCACCACCGGGCCCTGCCCTGCGGCCTGCGGAAACGGTTGTGTGGCGGCAGCAATGAAGCCTTCGGCGACGTCGGTCACGTAGATGTAATCGCGCTTAGGTTGCACGTTCCCCAAGCTCAGTTTGCGCACCCCGGTCTTCAATTGCTTGATGATTTCCGGCAGGACATGGGGATTCGTTTCCCCGGGCCCGATCACATTGAAGAGCCTTACGATCACGGACTGCAGATTCTTCTGCGCCGCAAAATAGCGGACAAAATCCTCGCCGTGGAGCTTTGTGAAGCCATACACGTCCACCGGCCCGACCGGGTCTTCGAGTTCCGAATGCGCAGCGTCCTTGGGACAATATACGGCAGCGCTGGACGTGTAGACGAAGCGACAGGCAGACGGACATGTCAATAAGAGATTGACCGTGCCTTCAACGTTTATAGAAATCGCCTGATCGGGCAGCCGCTCACACTCAGGGATGAAGTGCACCGCCGCCAGATGAATGATGGCGTGCGGGTCAAAGTTTGAGATGACAGCCGTGAGCGAGTCGCGATCCCGCAAATCCGTGGTGGCCGTGCGAATCCGCTGCATTTCTGGCGCGGCAAATCGCCAATCGCCGTAGCGAAGATTATCTATCGCCAGCACTTCGTGTTGGCGCGCGAGCTCCCTGACTAAATGCACACCTACGAACCCGTTTGCCCCCGTCACAACAATACGCAAGTCAAGCTCCCTAGCGATGCAATCCATTGTAAAGGAACGTCATTTTCGCGCGCTGAGAGCTGGTTCCGGTTTTGCGGAGACGCGCATAAAGGACACGCCGCCCGGCGCTTGAGTTTCCCGTGCTCGTCGCGTAGGTGTTTCAGTCGCAGTAGCCCGCAAGCCCGGAGGTGCGCGCAGCGCTTACGCAGCCGGCGCCGCCTTGAATGCGACCGCGGCGATTTTCTTGCTCAACACGCGCACTTTCTTGCCATAGAGGACAAATATCACGCGCATGGAAGCCTCGAGCGTTGCGGTCACGGCAAGCCCAACATAGTTGAGCGGGTTCTTCCAGAAGACGTACAGCTTCAATGCGAATACCTTGACGTCAGTGAGGCCGGCGAGCTTGAGAATCTGCTGCAGACTGTGCTCGGTCACGTTGTAAAAGTGATCAATGTTGTGCGCGATGTTTTCCGAGCCCACGAGTGGATTGGCACCGTTCATCGCATACACAATCACGCGGCCGCCGGGACGCAGCGCGCCGCGGCACAGTTTGAGAAAGTCGACCGTCTCCTCGACGGTGAGGTGGTTCAGCTCCTGCTCGGGGATGATCACGTCGAATTGCGCCGACTGGCGCGCTTCGAGGAAGGGGAAGGCCTCGGCAACCTCGCATGCCAAAGCCCTGCGCCGGGCGTGCTCGATCTTGCCCGGATCGGAGTCAATCCCCATTACATTGCTGTAGCCTGCCTCGGCAAGCAAACTCACGAGATAGCCCGGACCGCAGCTGACGACGAGAATTCGTGCGGCGCGATCCTGCGGCAAGTGCGGCAGATAATTGGCCCGATAGTAGGCGCTGAAGGACCGATAGCCGCTGTCGACGTCTTCGGGCGCCTGCCAGTACGAATCGAAGGGTTCGAGTCGTGCGGCGAGCTTGCGCCCCGCACTCACGGCAGCCAATGACGCCCCAGCGCGCTCCGCCTGTGGCTCGAGGCGCGAGACCGAGCTGCCAATCGGTAGGTTTCCGGACATGCGACACTCCTGAACGGTCTTTTAGTATAGTGGATGTGATACCCACGGCCACCCACGTCCAATCCCTACCGACATAATGTCACATGACCCGCGGCATTGCTGATCGGCGCGCTAGCCGCAAAAGCTTGGCAGCTTGAAGATCCTGTTTTGCAACTATGAGTACCCACCGCTCGGCGGCGGCGGCGGGGTGGTGATGGCAGCGCTCGCCAGGGAACTGGCGCGGCGCCACGATGTGACCGTACTCACCTCGCAAGCGCTGGGGCTCGCAGGCGCAAGCGTCGAGGACGGTGTACGCATCATCCGGGCTCCGGTTTTCTTCAGACGGCAGCTCGCGGTCGCCAACCTGCCCTCAATGATGGCTTTCCTGCCAAGCGGCACGCTGAAGGGATTCGGACTGCTGCGCTCGAACCGCTTCGATGTCATCAATACTCATTTTGTGGTGCCTTCAGGTCCGGTCGGCCAGTTCCTGGCCCGCGTCAATGGGATTCCCAACGTTCTGTCGGTGCACGGCGGCGATCTGTTCGATCCAAGCAAGCAGAGCTCCCCGCACCGGCATGCGTGGCTGCGGGTGCCGATCCGCTACATGCTGAACGCCGCGGATGAGGTCGTCGGTCAGTCGCGCGATACGGTGCGCCACGTCGCAGAGCTCTACGGCGTGCGGCGCCCCATCGAGCTCATTCCGCTCGGTATCGAACGTCCCCCTGCCGTCACCGGCACTCCACGCGAGGAGCTCGGTCTGGGGCGCGATGCATTCGTCATGGTGACTATCGGGCGGCTCGTGCCGCGCAAGAGCACTCTACAGCTCGTCCACGCCCTCGCCTCCTGCGCGCGGGCGGATGCGCACCTCGTCGTCGTGGGCGATGGTCCGGACACCCCTGCCCTGCAGAACGCCGCGGCGGCAGCCGGTGTCGCCCAGCGCGTACATCTCCTGGGCCATGTCACGGACGCCCAGAAGTACCGGGCGCTCGCAGCCGCCGATATTTTCGTGTCAACTAGCCAGCACGAAGGGTTCGGCCTGGTGTTCCTTGAGGCCATGGCCTTTGGATTGCCCGTGGTCTGCTATGACCGCGGCGGGCAGACCGACTTCTTGAAGTCACGAGAAACCGGTCACGTCATCAAGCTAAATGACCTTGCAGACTTCACGCGCGCACTCGTGGAGCTGCATGACCAGCCCGATGTGCGGCGCGAGATCGGCAGAAACAATCTACAGCGGGTCGAGGCATTCTTCATCGATCGCTGCACCGAGCGCTACGAAGCCGTGTTCGCAACGGTGTGTGAGCGGCGGCGGGTCGCAAAATGAACGCGGAGGCTGCATGTGTGGCATAGCCGGCATCCTGGGTCGCTTCGACCGAGAGGGCCGCGATCTGGAACGTATGCTTGAGGCCATACGTCACCGCGGTCCCGACGGGGAAGGCGCGCATACCGACGCGCATGTCACGCTCGGCCACCGCCGGTTGTCCATTATCGACCTGGCGGGCGGCAGGCAGCCGCTGAGCAGCGTCGACGGCACTATTTGGCTCGTCTGCAATGGCGAGATCTACAACTACGTCGAGCTGCGCAAGCAGCTGGAGGCGGCCGGCCATCGGTTCGTCACGAACAGCGACTGCGAAGTCATCATCGGCCTTTACCAGGCGCATGGCGAGCGCCTACTTGAGCACCTGCGCGGCATGTTCGCCTTTGTGCTGTGGGATGCGCGCCATGAGCGGCTATTGGCCGCACGCGACCATCTAGGGCAGAAGCCGCTTTTCTACACCGATGAGCCGGGGCGATTTGCCTTCGCCTCGGAGATTAAAGGCTTGCTCGCCCTGGATCCCGCGCGGCGCCAAATGAATCTGCGCGCATTGGATCAGTATCTGGCTCTGCGCCTGATCGCCCCGCCGCTATCCATGTTCGAAGGTGTGCATAAGCTGCCCCCGGGACACCTGCTCGTGGTCGAGCGCGGCGGCCGGCCCGTGGTCCGACGCTATTGGGACCTACGCTACCTGCCGAAGCTCGCAGGCTCGGCGGACGATCTAACGGATCAGCTCGAGGAGCAGATCGAAGAGTCCCTGCGGCTGCATATGGTCAGCGACGTCCCCGTGGGTGCATTCCTGAGCGGTGGATTGGATTCAAGCCTGCTCGTGGCAATGCTCGCCAAACGCATCGGCGTACGGGACCTGCCGACCTTCACGATCGGCTTGCCGTATCAACGATTTGACGAGGCGCCGCACGCCCGCGCCGTGGCAGGGCTGTATGGCACCGACCACCATGAGCAGACCATCGAGCCCAGCCTGAGCGAGCTTCTGCCGGATCTCGTGTGGCACCTCGATGAGCCCTCCGATCC
>Ga0182018_10003895_pt1 | contig 12986 bp, 11 predicted proteins | sample 812P2MmetaG_FD_120490 | JGI IMG/M metagenome (GOLD analysis project Ga0182018, IMG submission 120490) | Permafrost microbial communities from Stordalen Mire, Sweden - 812P2M metaG | ecosystem: Environmental > Terrestrial > Soil > Wetlands > Permafrost | place: Sweden: Stordalen | collected...
ATCGTTGCAAACGATGACGATGAGGTCCACACCGTGGCGAACCGCCGTGTTGAACTCAGTTAGACCACCAAGCATGAACCCTCCGTCCCCACAAACCATCACGACCGGCCGCCCAGGCGCCCCGTATGCGGCGCCGATGGCCGTGCCCATTCCAAGCCCGATTGAACCAAAAGCGAGCATGTACATGAACGCGCTAGGACGCGGGGTGTGAAGCGACCTGAACACCTCGCGGAGGAAGCGGCCAGCATCGGTCACCAGTGTCCGCTCAGAAGGAATCACCTGGTCGAGATAGCGAAGCGCTGTTCGTAGATCGACGGTCGCCTCCGTACTGACGTCTTCGTACCCTTCAAAGGATGAACTGCCCGAGAGGCTTCGGGCCAGACCTTCGGATCGGAAGCCGGAGGGTGATACCTGCGCTTCGTCAAGCCATGCGATGAAGGTGTCCGCCACGGACGCGACATCACCGACTACCGCGGCGTCGACTGTGGAAAACCGTCCGATCGCAGCAAGATCCACGTCGCAGTGGATCACTCGCTTCTTGTCCAAATACGAACCTGAAGCAGTCGTGAACCGGTTCAAACTTGCCCCGAACGCAAGGATACAGTCGCTCCGGAGGATTGCCTCGACAGCAACAGGGTTTGACAACGTGCCAAAGACCCCAAGGTCGAAGGCTTCCCCGTTGAAGAGCCCCGTTGCCCGAAGAGTGGTTGCCACCGGTGCCCCCATTCGCTTTGCGAGTCGGAGTAGAGCTTCTCGAGCCTCTCGGCGTATGGCGCCGCGCCCAGCGAGGATGATTGGGCGTCGCGCAGTAGAAGCGATCCCAATGGCCCTATCAAGGGCGGACGGGTCGGGCGCCACCGCTTGAAGATTGGTTACAAGCATGTTGACCTGCAGATAATCAACATCTTGCCATTGGAACTCAGTCGGAACGTTCAAGGCGATCGGACGTCGCTCCACAATCGCTCTCCGAGCGGCTATCGCGAAATCCCCGATTGCCGTGCGAGCTGAACGGACTTGCTCGAAACCGGCTCCGGTCGACAATATTACGTCCCGCTGGGGAACGTCTTGGAGGTGTTGGCGATCCTCGGTCGGTGTATCGCCGCAAATGAGCAGCACAGGGGTACGGCTTTTCGACGCCTCCACTAGCGCTGTAACAGTGTTCGTGAGCCCAGGGCCATGGGTCACCGTTGCGACGCCCAGGTTTCCCGTGATCACGGCAAACCCGATGGCTCCAAGCACGGCCGCGCTCTCTTGAGCAACGGCCACAAAAGAACCATCGTAGTTTCGTACGAATGCATCAACCATGTACAGGTTTGCATCGCCGATCAATCCGAATACGGTGTCAACACCATGATCCTTCAAGGCCTTCGCCAGCGCGTCATAAACCTTCATCATCTTCTCCCCAGGTAGCGAAAGTAACGAGCCGGTCGCGACGATCGCCTCAGACGCTGAGCAAAATCGTAGCGAAGCCGCACGAACTCAAACAACCGCAGCTCACTCGCGGGCGTCGAGTCTCCGGTGGACGAGGCACCGGTGACTAGCGGCCTGTGCCACGAGCCCAGAATCGTGGGTCCCGAGTACTCGGTCGATCCGCTGTTCGATCGGTGTCGTATGTGTCTCACCGGTGGGTGGTGTCCGGTCACCGGAACAGAATTCTCTCAGGACTGGAAATGCAAAGCTTGCTCAAGACGGCGTACTGAACGTCCTCGGCACCGCCCATAAACTCGGTGACCTTGGCGCGCTCGGACCAGAGGTGTAGATTAGTCTCTCGCAGGTAGCCCATCCCTCCGTGCGATTGGTGAGCCGTCAGGGTGGCATTCTTGTAAGCCTCGCCACACTTGAGCTTGGCAATGGCAACTTTGCGCTCAGCAACCTGGCCCTGGCCGACCCACCAGATGGCCTGGTTAGCAGCCAGTCGTGCTCCGTCGATCGCCATCCGCATGTTGGCCACGTGGTGCTGAGCCGCCTGGAAACCGGCGATCGGGCGTCCGAACTGATTTCCTTCCTTGATGTAGTCGACTGTTCGATCGAACAGCATCGGCTCCGCCGACCATTTCCATGCACTGGAGCGCTGTTGCAGCGTTGCTCACCCATCGGAGGACCTTGGTCTCAGCGAGCATGATCTGGGCGCCCTTCGACGCAACCGGTCCCAGCCCCGCTAAGGTGCTCGGCTGCAAGACAGAGAAAAGAGAACACGTGCCGATCCATTACGAGAAAAATGACGAGCACATTGTGCTGATCACGATCGATCGCCCAGAGGTAAAGAACGCGCTTGATCTCGACCACTTCATCGACCTTGCTGATGCCTGGCGCCGAGTCGCCGTTGACGACGACGCGTGGGTCGTCATTATCACCGGTGTTACTGGTTCGTTCTGTGCCGGCGGGGATCTCAAGACATTCATCCCGCAGGTGACCGATTTACATCGGCGGATGAGGGCCGGTGAAAAGATCGAGCAGAAACACCTAACGGCCGCGAGAAGCGCTGTGTTGCGCGACTTCGTGTTGTACAAGCCGGTCATTGCAGCTGTTGGTGGCCCTTGCGTTGCCGGAGGAATGGAGATGCTCGGAGGCGTCGACATCCGGATCGCCACGCCGGAGGCGACGTTCGGTGTGATGGAGCCTCGGCGGGGTCTATTCGCTGGCGGGGGCACCACGTCCCGCCTGCCCCGCCAGCTTGATTGGCCAGCGGCTATGGAGCTCCTGCTCACTGCCGAACCGATTCCAGCCCAGCGAGCACTCGAGCTCGGACTCATAAACGAGATCGTCCCCGGCGCCCACCTACTCGACAAGGCTTTTGAGTGGGCCAAGCGAATCGCCGTCAACGCCCCCCTGGCCGTGCAGGCCACCAAGGAGAGCGCCCTGCGGTGTCTGGCCGCGCCCAATCTGGACGAAGCCTACGCGATCGAAAGCAGTATCTCGTCCAGAGTCTTCTCCAGCGAAGACGCCATCGAAGGTCCCAGTGCTTTCGCGGAGGAGCGCCAGCCGATCTGGAAAGGCCGCTGAGATGGGCCGGACATTTTCTGCAAGGTGGCCTCTGCCAGTTCTGTGAAGCCGTCCATCGTGGGCGCCTCCCTACTCCAAATGTGACGGGCAAGCCGGATAAGCGGTCACCAACTCGGGGCACGCGCCGCAGCGAAGACACGCGACAACCATGACCGCGACGGCAGTTACCGAACGGCCTCGCAATCCCGAATTCGAGAGTCCGAGATTCGGTGACACAACTGATTATGCAGCCGAAAGGAAGTCGGCTTCAGCAGCGGCACCTGCGCGCGAACGCACACTGATGAAACAGAGATCCGGTCAAGAGCGATTCAATGACGGCGTGCGGATTGACTAATGATCAACCTCGCCTGAATCAATCGGTAGGTTCCTCGATGCGGTAGAGACGAGCCGCATTGCCCCACACCAGCTTACGACGTGTCCGATCGTCCAGGTGCCCAAGGTTGGCTTGAATGGTTTCAGCGACGTTGCCGTAGAGACACGAGACGTGCGGGAAGTCGGTTTCGAACATCAGGTTGTCAATGGGAAGCTCATCGAGCAACCTCGCTGGCGCGACTCGCTCGAACCAGAAGGTAGAATACACCTGGCGATAAAATAACTCCGACGGAAGAAGATCCCCGGATCTGCGGGCAGACTCGGAAGTAGCATTGAGGTAGGCGTAGTCGGCAGCCTCAAGAACGAACGGAATCCATCCAATCCCGCTCTCGACTGAAACGAAGCGCAACTCTGGGTAGCGGGCCAGGACGCCAGAAGTGATGAGATCGCCGCATTGCACCCCGTTCTTCATAAACAGGTTGACGTTCGCGTAAGCCTCGGCGCCTGCCATGCCGTGCGAAGGCCGCCGAGGAGTCATCAGATCCTGGACGTTGTCCTCGCCAGCCCCGATGTGGAAATGCACGGGAAGACCCGATGCCTGGGCCGCGCTCCACAGCAAATCCCACGACGGGTCACCAAAGGTTGGCAGGCCGAAACGCTGTGGCTCGCCTGTAAACAGGATGCCCTTGAAACCCAACTCCGCGCAGCGCTCGATTTCAGTTACAGATGCTTTGACATCCCAGAACGGCAGTGACGCGATTGTAATTAAGCGGCGCGGATCAGCCGATGCCCAGTCACGGAGGAAATCGTTGTAGGCGCGAACACACAATATCTGGAGCTCTAGGTCCGCCATGTTGCGGAACTGTTGGCCACCGAAACCACCCACATTGGGATAAAGCACTTGGGCCCAGATGCCGACCTCGTCGAGGTAACGGAGGCGCTCATCGGCATCGTAAGAGCCAGGATGGATATCCTCGAAGGTCTTAAAGCGGTTCTCGGCACCAGGAAGAGCGCCTGCCGCCGACGTTGAACTCACTTTGCAGATCATTACGTCGTCTAGCAACCACACGTCCCGCCCATCCTGGTCTCTCACGACGTGGGGGACATCGTCCACGTACCGCGCCGGGACGCGCGACGTCCACACGTCCGCCGGTTCAGTGACGTGGCTATCGGCGTCGATGAGCAGCAGATCCGTTGTCATTTGCTCATTGTAGTACCAAGGGCAATGCGATCTCAATGGCGAGCGTCGTCGGAGGGTTGTCCGATCGACAGGAGGCTTCACGGGTCCCGGGTCCGTTGCCGGTGCCCTAACCCCGAGGGGCGACATGGCTGGGCAGAATCTGGTCTGCATAATCAGGCGAAGAGACTGCTCGGTCGACGAGCATCGTCTTACGACGGCCGAAGACGTTCACAGCGCGATCGCACGTGCCCAGGGCGATCTTCGAACCGGCTTGCCCAGCAGCTCCAGCTACAGTCTGCGGCTGGAACATCGACTCGGTCGCATAATCCAGTTCATGCATGGAGAAAGGGGGTCACCGTGAACGCGCCGTACGCGACGCTTCCGAAGAACCACCCACAGAATCCGAAGGCGACGGAGACCACAGCTTACGGTGGGCAGTCTCCGGAGCGGCTGGAAATACCAAGGACAGGTTTCTAGTGAGCCGTAGCGTTGTCAGCGCTATCGTAGAATGTCTTCGGCACGTAGGAGCTCCGTTCCTCTCCGCCTATCCGACCACACCATTGATTGAGGCCGCTGCAGCGGCAAATCTCCGTCCAATCATTTGTCGACAGGAACGGGTTGGAGTCGGCATCGCCGATGGATTTACGAGAGTAACCAATGGCCGGCCGCCCGGCGTTTTCGCAATGCAGTGGGGCCCGGGATCGGAAAACGCGTATCCGGGGGTTGCAACGGCGTTCTCAGACCATGTTCCGATGCTGTTCCTTCCGATGGGTCACCCGACGAATCGTGCGGCCGTGAGGGGCTACTTTGACTCGAAGGAGTCGTTTCGCACAGTGACGAAGGCTGTGTATCGCATCGACGATCCCGCTCGGACGTACGAAGTCATTCGACGAGCGCTCTCTTCGTTGCTAAATGGGCCGCCGGGTCCTGTGATGGTTGAGATACCGGCGGATGTCGGACTCGCGGAAGTCGATTCTGATTTTCGAGTTCCCACGCCCGTTGTCACGCGCTCGGCAGCCGATGCCGGGGACGTTGCGGCAGCCGTTGCAATGTTAAGAGCCGCACAGAGACCGATTTTTGTAGCTGGCCAGGGCACTTTGTACGGAGCAGCCACACAGCAGCTTCGCTTACTTTCTGAGTATCTCGCGGTACCAGTAGCTACCACCCTGGCCGGCAAGAGTGCCTTTCCCGAGGATCATCCACTGTCGCTAGGCACCGGCGGAAATTCCATGCCCGGACCGGTGAGCGAATTTTATCGCAACGCTGATGTAGTCCTCGCTCTCGGCACGAGTCTCACAAGACACTTCTTGATGGCTGCATTGCCCAAGGGTGCGCGCATTATCCACGTCACGGGAAACGTGGCCGACATCAACAACGACTATGACCCGGCGATAGGACTTGTCGGTGACATTGGGATCGTGATCGACGATTTGCTGGCAGCGGCGCAGGATGATGGGCGAGGACCTGCTGACAGTTCGCGGATCGCAAATGCCATCGCAGAATCGCGGCGCACATGGCTTGACACTTGGATGTCACTACTGTCCTCGGACGAGGTGCCAATCAACCCCTACCGAGTTGTCGCTGAGCTGAGTGCAGCACTCGAACCCATCGAATCAGTCGTAACTCATGATTCGGGAAGTCCCCGAGACCAGATGATCCCCTTCTACCGAGCACGAGGGCCGCGTTCCTATATTGGTTGGGGGCGATCGCACGGTCTTGGTACAGGACTGGGGCTGATCATGGGAGCGAAGCTGGCTCGACCGGAGGCGGTGTGTGTAAATGTGATGGGCGACGCCGCCTTCGGCATGGTCGGGCTCGATTTCGAGACGGCCGTCCGAGAACAGATACCGATCGTCACCGTGGTGTTCAACAACTCAATCATGGCGTGTGAAACAAGCCAGATGCCAATCGCACATGAGCGTTTCCAATCGCGCCGGATCGGCGGGCATTACGCGGATCTCGCTCGAGCCATGGGTGGACACGGACTAACCGTCGAGCGCCCTCAAAGCATCGCAAGGGCGCTTCAGGAGGCCATCAAGCACACCGCGGCAGGAGTTCCGGTCCTTGTCGAGATGATCACGTCCTCCGAGGAGACTCCTTTTTCGCTGAGGCGATCGACCGAAGGCTGACTTGAGGAGTCGGTGAACCGAGCGACACATCGTGCGCATGGCTCGCGAATGAGGGATAGCCGCCTCGCGGCAGACCAACCCGTGACGACTTAGCTCAGTCGCACCGGTTGAAATTGCGGAAGTGTTCCGCCGTTTTCGCGATCCTCGAACACCACTTCTACTGGCATACCCACGCTAATTTGATCGATCTCTACTCCGCGAAGATTGGCCACCAACCGGACCCCGGCCTGCTCATCCAATTCGATCAAACCCACGATCAGTTCAGCTTCTCGTTCGAAGCCGGGCACGACACTGTTAAAAGTGACGGTAAATGAATACACAGTTCCCTGCCCGCTCACGGATTCGAAGGTCAAATGCTCCTCTCGATGACATTTGCGACAGAGCGGGCCCGGGGGATGCTGGTAGAGCATGCATCTCCCACAGAACTGCACATGTAATGCGTGGCCCTCGGTCGCAGTCCAGAAGGCCGCTGTAAACCGATCCGGCACAGGAGTTGGTCTGGTGTCTGGGCTCATCGAAGTCATTTTGGGCACACAGGCTGAACGATGTATCGACAATTACTGGACGAACCCGCAGCATACGCGAACTCCAACATCCTTGCTGGGCCGGCGCCACCTCCCGACCACTCGACACCGGAACACATGAGCGAGGCAGTAACCTCCCAATCCCCTAGTCCCACGAGACCTGGGATGTCGTCCTCAGTTCGTCCACTTACTGCTCAACGGGTCGTCCTTGGGACGCCACTGAACTACCCATAACAATGTTGGCTCTTCGGCAACCATCTGAGCCAAAACCGTTCCGGGCGAGCCAAAAAGAACATTGAGGTCGGACAGACTCTCGCTCTCATAGCGAACTCGTCCGGCCAAGACCGCCACCAACCGATGTTCGTCGAGCGAGACGCTACCCAACTCAGCCCCCTCATCAAGCCGAACCAACTTCACAAAAGGTCCAGTTGCATTGACACTGACGAAGGATTTGTACTGGACGCCATGTTCGGAGGGCGATGGATGCCAGGGATAGGCCGCAACCGGAAACGTCAGCGGAAAATCGAGGGGTGGCGGATCAGGGTAGGGGAACTTGCCACCGACAATCCTCTCCCAACAGACTTCCAGCGCTTCGCGAACTGTGCCGTCCGGCGCTAAGTACTCTCCCCGAGCATGTTGCAAGCACCCAGGTTGCTCGCGATCGAGTGACGCGACAGCGGATGCTACCTGCCGTAACGTGACCATCGGCTCTCCGCTACTACCTTCTGACTGAAGGTAGATGTTGACTTCAATGTGTCCACTTACAGGCGGAGTGGCGGCATAGGTGGTGCCGCCTTCACTCCAAAGACATTCCGGTCGGTATGTCAGCGTTCCCCCTATCGGTTCGGCCAGATTAGGACCCGAACCTGGAAGAGGGAACTTGAGATTCACAAATAGCACGTCGTAGCTATTACGATGTCGGGGAACATATTCAAGCGCCATTTGGGTGGTGTCGCCGGGCTCAAGGCGCTCAACCGAGAAGACCCGTACCACGCGCCCGTGCTCCCGGTCAACAAATTCGTACGTATTTGCGCACATCAAAGTCCAGTGAGGCCACGCGGACTGGGGTAACTCCCGCATGTTCTGGACGAGGACCCGCCTCACCTTTCCTGCGGAATCCATTTCCCCTCGCGTTCCTTGAAGGTAGCGCTCATATGCCCCAGAACGACCTAAGTGGTAGGTACAAAAACGTGATCAATAGAGCGTTCGCTATTAGCTCGAGTGTCAAAATGCTAAGGCAAGCTGCAGTCCGCGTTCTCCCACAAACCTTTGCTCCCATGGGTTGTATGCGTCACCAAGGTACGCGTAATTTCCAACCATAATTCCAAGATTTCGCGACCCAGCCGACCACCCTAACGCAACGACTGCAGAATCAAACCTGAGGTCCAAATTGTTGCGCCATTCTGCCCCTACGGTGTGTTTGTCATTGCCGAGGCTTAGCGCGAGTTCTCCAAACGGTACGCTACAAACTGCTCTCCCACCTCTTCGGGCCAACCTCTCAAGAGCTCGGTAAGCCAACTGGGGATGCGTATCAGTTGCCACCCTCGCCTGGGACGCCAGCAGGACGACGTCATGGCCGTCAGCAGCGAGGCGGACTGATGCTTCAGCCGCGACGAACCCATTCCCGACCACACACACACGATCGCCAAGCGCAGCGGGATCTACCAAACCACTGAGCACGGCTTCAACCCCGAAGGTCGGCCATGGCAAGTCGAGCTCTAATGGAGGGCCCGGGCACGCATCCACCACGAACTCAGGTCTGACCAATTTGTCGGATGCGAAGTCGATGTGACCAGAGATCGTAACCCCAGCTTGCTCGGCGCGAATCTTAAATACCTCGAGCGCCTCGAGTAACTCTTCATTTTCCGGCACGTTGGCTCGCAGCCCAAGCAAGCCACCCCAAGGCAGTCCAGCGTTCGCCACTGTCACCTGGTGGCCCCGAGACGCCGCTGCAATCGCGCAAGCCAGACCCCCAGAACCGCTACCAAACACCAGGAGCTCTTTCGCACGAGAGGGCGGCACCGAGACGTATTCGTGTTCATGCCCGACAATCGGGTTGACGGGGCATCCCGACTGACGATGTTCGCTCCGTTGCTGACAACCGTTGCAGCCGATGCACCGCATGCTCTTTATGCCCCGGGAACCATTTATCAGCCAGTCGGGATCAGCAATGAAAGCACGCCCGATTCCGACTAAATCCGCGACCCCGTCACGTACCAGGGCCGCGGCAGTCTCTGGCCGAAGTACCCGCCCTACCGTCATATAAGGAATGGGCTTTGCGAGCGGGCGGATCTGCTTCGCGTACTCGCTCAGCGTCGCTTCGCCTTCGCCTGCCGTCCACCGGAGTTCCTTTGTTAGCGTGCTCACGCCAGCTGATCCATCGATGAAAGCGGCGCCGGCGTCCTTTAGGGTGGCGACGATTTCTTGAGTATCCTCGATCGTTATTCCATTCGGCTCAAACTCCACAATGCTGAGCCGAACCCCGATGGGAAATCCACTTCCGAGTCGATCGTGAGAACGCCGAATGATTTCGGTGACAAACCGAGATCGCCCTAGACTATTTCCACCGAACTCGTCATCACGGTCGTTCTTCCCTGGTGATAGGAACTGGTTGATCAAATAAGCGTGGCCGCCGTGGAGCTCCACACCATCAAATCCGGCAGTCGCTCCACGTACGATCGCTGCCACGAACTGGTCAATCACTTCATACACTTCATCCGTCGATAGACGACGCGGCGCTTCCCACGAAGAACCCGGAGATCTTTTGTCTGTCGAAGAGACAGGCTGACAGCCGATCACTGAGGAGGAAGCCCGACGTCCCGTGTGCATGAGCTGTAACCAAGCGAGCGAGCCACCTTTGTGGATTGCCGTTGACAGCTTCTCAAGGCCTGGCAAGTACCGATCGTCCGGGACGCTGAAGTGGTGTTTCCAACCTCGTCCGTGCGGATGTACGGCCGCACCTTCCGTCATGACTATTCCTGCACCACCTCGCGCTCGTGCGGCCAGAAATGAGATCAGACGATCTGTAACGAACCCAGCTTCGTCTGCAAAGCATGTGGTCATTGGGGCCAGGACCACTCGATTTTGAGCTGTCAACCCTCCGACCGCGATGGGTTCGAACAAGGGGGACAGGCCATCCGGGTACTCCGCATGGATGTTCAATTCAGAACTACTCGAAGGGCTCATGCCCAACCTTGCGCGCATTGGATCTCATTTTGCCTCGCTGATAAGTGTTTCTAATCAATGCATCTTTACTCGTCGTTCGACGTGAGCATGCAAGGGCCTCTGTCATGTCATTTTGCCGAACCGCTGACTTAGGTCCCAAAATCACCACGGCCATCCAATCTCTCTCAGAACCTTTTGCCAAGTGATGATACTGAAAGGCCAGTATACATTGGCTCCGGTCGCCAACGCAAGGCTGGCCGGACCTTCCGGCTTGCGTTGGCGGAATAAGACGTTCCACATGACTGTCAACCACCAAGGAGGCGCTTCCCTTTCCCATCGTTTGTACTCTCGCTTTGGCTCCGTACTTTGGACCCTGGAGCAGTGATTCAATAGCCTCATTGCTCGCGAGTTCATAGATCGCTATAAATCGAGCATTTCTGATAAGCCCGGTTTCCGAGCTCACCGCTTGCCTCGAAGATAGACCTCGAAGCAGTACTCTGAGAGTTTCAATACGGCGCGAACATGTGTTAGATACCAGCGCTCCCGTGTCTGACATCTCCCGCTCTTATGTTGGCGGTAAAGACCGAAATAGGTCGTGGCGGCGCATCTTACCTATCCGATCGACAAAGCCCTCATCAACCCGGGACCAAAGTCATAGAGTCCCGAGCTATCGGTCCAATTCAAATTGCCAGATCGTTCGCACAATTCTTCTCGATGTGCGGAAAGAGATTGTTTAACCCTTGGTATCGTTAGCCACTCGTCATGACTGGATCGATTCGTAACATTGCAGGGGGCCCAATCCAACGGACGAGAAGGTCGCTAAACGGTGAGGGATCCCGCTATCAACGTTCTTGCCCCGAGCAATCAGGATCATCCCACTACTCCGGTCTCCACGAGCGCTTGCATCTCTTCCTCAGACATTCCGAGGATTCCACGCAGCACTTCCTCGTTGTGCTGTCCGAGTCTGGGACCTGTTGATCGGATTGTTCCGGGAGTCGACATTAGCTTTGGGACGACGCCTTGCATCGACACCGCGCCGATCACAGGATCATTAACGGTGACGACCGCCTCGCGGTCGCGAAAGTGCTGATCGTCGTAAATATCCTTTGCCGTGAAAAGGCGCGCGACCGGAACCTCGGCCGCGTCGAGCACGTCGGTTACCTCCTTCGCATCCCTTGCCTCGACCCATCGGCGAACGACCGCATGGACTTCATCTAGGTGCTCGATCCTGGCTCCGTTTGTGACAAATCGGGGGTCTTCAATGAGCTCCAACTGCTTCATTGCCTCGACGAGCCGACGCCACAGACGATCGCTTCCGACTGCGATCATCACCCACTCTCCAGAACGTGTTCGAAAACATTCTGCCGGTGCCATCGCCTCGGTGGCATTCCCAGCGCGCTCTGGAATGGTGCCGTCGATTCCGTACTGGGGGATGTAGTAGTGATACATGCGAAGCAACGCTTCGCATAGCGCGACATCAACCAATTGCCCTTCGCCGTTGTCACGGGTGTCTCGCGCGTAAAGTGCGAACATTGCACCAAGAGCTCCGACGACAGCGGCGGAATAGTCGGTAATTCCGATTCCAGGCTTGACGGGAGGCCGATCAGGGTACCCCGTTAGATACGTCAGTCCCGCCATTGCCTGCGCGACCCGGTCATAAGCGCCCCTAGATGAATACGGTCCAGTCTGACCGAATCCAGATATAGCGACATAGATGAGACGCGGGTTTATTTTTCGAACTTCGTCGTATCCGAGGCCCCATCGATTCATCGTCCCAGGTCGAAAGTTTTCGACAAGAACATCACTTACTGCGATCAGCTTTCTAACGACGTCTCGACCTTCATCGACTGACAGATTGACAGTGACGCTCCGCTTGTTCCGTCCCTCGATCATCCACCAAAGAGGGACGCCATCCACCGAGGGACCAAATGCACGGAGCGGATCACCACCGCGAGGCTGTTCAATCTTGATCACGTCTGCACCAAAGTCCCCGAGGATGGTGGCGCATACCGGCCCGGCCAAGGCGGTGCCGACGTCGAGTACTCGTAAGCCGTCAAGTGGACCCATCGCTCCGCCCTTCACTCGGCACCGCCGTGGATGTTTCTGTCCGAGACGCGCAAACAGCGCGCCCTAATTCCATTCTCTTTACCGAGTCCCAACCAGCGGAGCGCCTCCATCAAGAGCGGTGCGGAGCCAGGCCGAGACGGGCGATCGTCGAGGGAATGCAGGTCAACTTCTAATGTTGATCATCGTTAATACCTCGATTGGCACCCGCGTCCCGTGTAGTTCCTGTTGGGAGGCATGGTGCCCTGAACCCGCCTGTCGCGTGACCGTTCGGGTTCACGAACCTCCCCGCCGAAGGACTGACCCGGCCCAGTGCGCCCGGCGCTGGGGCACTACCCAGCCTGTGCGGTGATTTCTCGGTGGCTGGATGTCCACACCCATAGTAGCCTGAACGGCCGGTCCCTAAAAGGCCGATCCGCGGGAGGCGCACGTGCAAACACTTTCGGAGGCCCCGGGCCGATCGTTGCCCTCGCTGATCGACGCAGACAACCACTATTACGAACCGGACGACTGCTTCACACGATTCATCGAGCCGTCCATGCGCTCAGCGGCCGTAAACATTCGCCGCGACCAACCCGATGGATTCGGCCGGATCTACATTGGAGACCG
>Ga0182018_10003896_pt1 | contig 12984 bp, 10 predicted proteins | sample 812P2MmetaG_FD_120490 | JGI IMG/M metagenome (GOLD analysis project Ga0182018, IMG submission 120490) | Permafrost microbial communities from Stordalen Mire, Sweden - 812P2M metaG | ecosystem: Environmental > Terrestrial > Soil > Wetlands > Permafrost | place: Sweden: Stordalen | collected...
CAGGGTTGATGGGCTGGAAGGGGGTGGTAGGCTGAAACTGCATGGTCCTGGGCAGCATGACGGCGACGTCGCCGGTGGGGACGGAGAGCTTGATGGCGAAGGGCTGGCTGCCGGTGTAGGGGAGGGTGTAGGCGACCTGTAGACGGGTCTCGCCGGGGCGAATGGGAAAGGTGAAGGCGTAGTGGCCGGAGTTGGCGGAGGTGGGGACGACGGTGACGTTGGTCGGCAGGCCGCCGGGGGCGTTGGCGAGCGACTCGGTGACGACGGCGCCCTTGGGCAGGTAGAAGTCAAAGGTGTTGCCGCCATACTGGGTGCGTGGCGGAGCGGAGGCGTTGGATAGGAAGAAGTTTTCGGTGACGTTGAGGGTGCGGCCGGAGGGATCGGTCTCGGCGCGCAGGACGAGGGCCTCGCCGGTGATGCCGGCGATCTTTGCGGCGGAGTCGTAGACGTCGATGTCGACGGAGGCGGCACCGGGCGGGACGCTCTTGAAGTACTCAGCGCCGGCATGGGTGATGTGGAGCAGAATCTGGCCGCCGTCGGGAACGGCGACGGCGAAGCGACCGCTGGAGGTGGTGGTGGCGTGGGCGATCTCGTCCATGCCCTGTGCGGTATTGATGACGGCAATAGTGTCGCCGGCGGAGGGCTTGCCGGTGGTGCGGTCGGTGACGACGCCGGTGAGATTGGCGGCGAGGGCTGCGGTGCTAAGGAGAAGCGCGGCGGCGAGGAAAGCGAGCTTGCGGGACGGGTTCAATTTGAGGGCGGTCTCCGGGGCTGTCATTGGGCTATGCTTTGGCGCGACTGCTCTTCATGCCGCGGGCGGTGAGGGTTTCCATCTCGGCGATGGTGTGGGCGGCTTCGTCTTCGAGGGCGCGGCGCTGTTCCGTGTAGTCGGCCTCGGGGTACTTGCCGGCGAGGTACTCGAAGTTGAGGTCGCGGAGGTTCTCGTAGATGGCATCCTTCCGCTCGCGCAGGTAGTCGACGCGCGTCTTGTCGGCCTGGACGAAGGGGTTGCGCTCCGGCCAGAAGATGAATCCAAAGAGGGCGACGGTGAGGACGGCTTCGGCGAGGAGGCTCATTTGTACTCCGTCTCGCGGCGGATGCGCTCGCGCAGGGCTGGGTCTTCGGGCGTGGTTGCGGCGGAGGCCTGGACGGCGGCGGCGTAGGAGGGCGCTCCGCTGCGACGCTTCCAGACCCATACCAGGATGGCGGTGCCGATGGTGGCAAGCAGGAAGACGGCCATAGGCATGATCCAGGCGACGTTATCGAAGCCGCCGCGGATGGGCGCGGCGAGGATGGGCGGGCCGTACTTGGCGACGAACCAGTTTTCGATGGCGGTGTCGGTTGCGCCGGAGTCGAGTTGCTGGTGAAGTTCGGCGATCATGACGGGCGAGTCGGGGCAACTGACGTGGTTGCACTCGAGCAGAATCTGGCCGCAGCCGCAGGAGCACATCAGCTCATGGCCGATGCGGTTGAAGCGCGACTCGTTTGCGCCTAGCATGGCGACTGTGACGGCGCAGAGCAGCAGGCATTGCAGTGCGCGCGCCAGCGGATGATTGCGCCTAAACATGGCGGGCCTTCGCGGTGGTGAGGACGGGGGGCGTGGGCGGGACGGCGACAGGCGTGTGGGTTTCTATGGGGGTGCGTGTAGCGCCGGTGCGGGTCATGTTGGGGATGAGGGCGATGAAGGTGCCGATGACGACAATGCCAACCCCGATCCAGATCCACGCGATGAGCGGATTGAGCATGGCCTTGATGATGGGGCGGCTGGTGTCAGGGTCGCGGCCCTCGAAAACGACGTAGAGGTCGGACTGGAGGGTGGAATGCAGGGCGACCATGGTGGCTGAGGTCTGGCTGGCGTGGTAGAAGCGCTTCTCCGGGGCGAGCTGGGTGATGAGCTTGCCGCCGCGGTAGACGTCGAGCAGGGCGAAGTCGGTGTCGTAGTTGGCGTTGGAATCCTGGGTGATGGTGCGGCAGACCAGGGTGTAGGGGCCGATGGAGAGCGCGTCGCCGTCGCCCATCTCGGCCTCACGGGCCTGGTTGAATGCGCCGCCGGCGATGCCGATGAACATGACCACGATGCCGAAGTGGATGATGTATCCGCCATAGCGGCGGGTGTTGCGGCGGATGAGGATGAGGGTGGAGGCGACGAGGTTCTTGCCGGTCTGTGTGCGGACGACGGCCGCGCCGCGCAGGAATTCTGCCCCGATGGCGGTGATGACACCGGCGGCGAGGGAGAAGGCCATCAGGGAGAAGATGGTGGCGTGCATGTCGTCGCCGTCATTCCAGGGCCGGATGCCGGCGACCATCAGGCCGAGGGCAGTCCCGAGTATGGCGATGGTGGGCAGGATGAAGTTGCGACGGATGGAGCGCAGCGAGGTAGAGCGCCAGGCGAGCAGCGGGCCGATGCCGGTGAGGAAGAGGAGAAAGAGCCCGATGGGGATGTTGACGCGGTTGTAGAAGGGCGCGCCGACGGTGACCTTGGAGCCCTGGACATACTCGCTGAGCACGGGGAAGAGCGTGCCCCAGAGGACGGTGAAGCAGGCGACCAGAAGGATGAGGTTATTAAAGAGGAAGCTGGACTCGCGGCTGACGAGGGACTCGAGTTTGTTCTCGGTCTTGAGGTGGTCGCGCTGTTTGAAGAAGGTGAAGAGGCAGACAGAGAAGACGATGAGGATGAAGCAGTAGAACCAGTCGCCGATGGCGGATTGCGCGAAGGCGTGCACGGAGCTGACGACGCCCGAGCGGGTGAGCAGCGTGCCGAGGATCGTCAGCATGAAGGTTGAGAAGATGAGCCAGACGTTCCACGACTTCATCATGCCGCGCTTCTCCTGCATCATGACGGAGTGGAGGAAGGCGGTGCCGGTGAGCCAGGGCATCAGGCTGGCGTTTTCTACGGGATCCCATCCCCAGTAGCCGCCCCAGCCGAGCACGGAGTAGGCCCAGTGCGCGCCGAGAAAGATACCGCAGGTAAGGAACATCCAGGTGACCATGGTCCAGCGGCGGGTGATGTGGATCCACTTCTCGCCGGGGTAGCGCATCATCAGCGCGCCTAGGGCGAAGGCGAAGGGCACGGAGAAGCCGACATAGCCGAGGTAGAGCATCGGGGGATGCATGACCATCTCGGGATATTGCAGCAGGGGATTAAGGCCGAAGCCGTCGGCGGCGACTGGGCCTTGCTGGATGGAGAACGGCGGGGCGGCGATGGTCAGTAGCAGGAGGAAGAAGACCTGGATGGCGGCGAGGATGGTGGACGCAAAGGCGGAGAGGCGGAGGTCGACGCGATGGCGCAGACGGAGGACGAAGCCGTAGCCGGAGAGCAGCCACGCCCAGAGCAGCAGCGAGCCCTCCTGCCCGGACCAGAGCGCGGCGAATTTGTAGGCGGGGTTGAGGTCGCGGTTGGTGTGGTGGAGGATGTAGGAGACGGAGTAGTCGTCGGTGAAGGCAGCCCAGACGAGGGCGAAGGCGGCGCAGCAGAGGACGACAAAACTGGAGATTCCAGCGCGGCGGGCGGTCTCGCCCAGGCGGTTCCAGCGGTCGGCGGGGATGCGGGTGAGGCGTTGGCCGGTGGCCGATGCGCCCCAGAGCGAGAGCGAACCGACGAGGAAGGTATAGCTGGTGAGGGTGAGCGCGAGCAGCAGGCAGAAGCTGCCGAACTCAGGCATGGGGTGAGGTTGCATCGCAGACTCATTCTCGCAGAAACGGGGTCAGGCTGGTTTGTGATGCATGTCACAGGGAGGGCGGGAACGGGCCTGAACTGGGCGAGTTGTCAGGCGGCGCCTTGTTCCTGCTGGGCGAGGAGGCCGCGGAGGTTGGCGAGGAGGAGGTCAGGCTGGAGGGGCTTGAGCAGGAAGCGAACATCGAGGCCGTGGTATTCAGATTCGGCCTCTTCGAGACCGCTGATGACCATGACCGGGAGATCGGGGTGGGTCTTGCGAAGGGCGCGCACAAACTCGGCTCCGGTCATGCCGGGCATGATGTGGTCTGTGATGACGGCGCAGATGTTGGAGGGAAAGCTGTGTTGCTGGAACTGTTCCAGCGCGCGCGCAGGGTCGAGCACGGCGATTACGGAGTAGCCGGCGCGGCGCAGAATGGCCTGACGCGTGGCGGCCTGGATAGCATTGTCATCGATGAGCAGCACGGCGGATGAGTTCTGCGTGGCTAGTTGTGGATTCGTTTCGATGGTAAATGGCACCCGATCCCGCCTGTTCCGAAGTCCGACACGCCAGACTTCCACAATTTGATGCGGGTTTGGTATGGAGTGTCAACTGGCGATTACAGATTTTTTTGGGGTGTCGCGTGGCTTACAAACGGGTGGCTGGACTGGCCGGGTGCAAACGTTTACAGTTGCCCGAATAAACGTGTGTGTCTTAAGAGCCTGCGCCACCTAAGGAAACCATAAGAGTGAACCTGACCTACATCGACTGGCTAATCATGCTGGTCTACTTTGGGTTTGTGCTGGGCATCGGCTTTGCGCTGAAGCGATACATGCGCACCTCGAACGACTTTTTTCTGGCGGGGCGGTCGATCCCGGCATGGGTGTGTGGGCTGGCGTTCATCTCGGCCAACCTGGGCGCGCAGGAGGTGATTGGGATGGGCGCGTCGGGGGCGAAGTACGGCATCGTGACCAGCCACTTTTACTGGATCGGCGCCATCCCGGCGATGTGCTTTGTGGGCATCTTTATGATGCCGTTTTATTACGGGTCGAAGGCGCGGTCGGTGCCGGAGTATCTGCGCATGCGCTTCGATGAGAAGACGCGCGCGGTGAACGCGTTCTCGTTCGCGTTTATGACGGTGTTTTCGTCGGGGATTTCGATGTATGCGATGGCGCTGCTGATCCAGGAGCTGGGGCTGTTTCGCGGGATCCTGCCGGATGCGTATGTGTTTCATGTGTCGATTGTGCTGTCGGCATTGATTGTGCTGGGATACATCTTTCTGGGCGGCCTGACGAGCGCGATTTATAACGAGGTGCTGCAATTCTTCTTGATTGTGGCGGGATTTCTGCCGCTGGTGTGGATTGGGCTGAGGAATGTGGGCGGATGGCAGGGCATCAAGCACACGTTGCCGGCGAGCATGACCCACTCATGGCGCGGTATGGCGCACCCGCAAACCAACTCGCTAGGGGTGGAGTGGTTTGGGCTGGTGATGGGGCTGGGGTTTGTGTCGAGCTTCGGCTACTGGTGCACGGACTTTCTGGTGGTGCAAAGAGCTATGGCAGCAGATTCCGAAGAATCTGCAAGGAAAGTCCCGCTGATTGCGGCGGTGCCGAAGATGTTTCTGCCGCTTCTGGTGATCTTGCCCGGGCTGATTGCGGTGTCGCTGACCTCGAAGATAGCGGGGCCGGCCGGTGGGGTTGCGGGCCGGGCAGCGTATGCGACGGTGAGCGCCACGGGCAAGCCGTTGCCGCTGGATGAGGCGCATCCGCATGGGATCATTCCGCTGAAGGTCGACCCGATTACGGGCGTGCCAGTGGTGGATTCGAATGGCGTGCCGGTGTACGACTACAACAAGGCGATCCCGGTGATGCTGCTGCATTTCTTTCCGACGGGGATCCTGGGGCTGGGGCTGACGGCGCTGCTGGCGAGCTTTATGTCGGGGATGGCGGGCAACGTGACCGCGTTCAATACGGTGTGGACGTACGACATCTATCAGGCGTACCTGAACAAGCGAGCGACGGACGCGCACTATCTGTGGATGGGGCGGATGGCGACGATTGGCGGGATCGTGCTGTCGATCGGCGCGGCGTATGCGGTGACCAGCTTCAACAACATTATGGATGCGCTGCAGCTGGTGTTTGCGATTGTGAATGCGCCACTGTTTGCGACGTTTCTGCTGGGGATGTTCTGGAAGCGGACGACGGGGCATGGCGCGTTTACCGGGTTGGTTGCGGGGACGCTGGGGGCGCTGGTTCACCATGGACTGACGCTGCCGACGGGCGATGCGGTGGGGATCCATGGGGGATGGATCGCGGTGGTGCACATGTACCCGAGCGATATGGCGCAGAACTTCTGGACGGCGATTTGGGCGTTTACGATTAATTTCGTGGTGACGATTGCGGTGTCGATTGCGACGGATGCGCGGCCGGAACGAGAGTTGGTAGGCCTGGTGTATTCGCTGACGCCGAAGCCGGTGGAGAGCCACATGGAGTGGTATCAGAAGCCGGCGACGCTTGCGTTGGCGGTGCTGGGGATGCTGGTGGTGTTGAATTTGGTATTTGCTTAGGAACAGTTGTGAGTTGGTAGTTGTGAGTAAGTGCGATGGGCTTCTGAGTTGTGGGTCTTTCACTCACAACTCATCACTCACAACTGAGAACCGGAGGTTCTATGGGACTGGATATTCGCGTGCCGCTGGGGATGATTTTTCTGATTATCGGCGGAATTATGGGCGTCTTCGGGTTGGTGACGCACGGCGATGCTGCGCTGTATGCGCCATCGCTGGGCGTGGACCTAAACCTGACGTGGGGCGGGGTCATGTTCGTATTCGGGATGGTGATGTTTTATGTGGGGCGGAGGAAGAAGTGGCAGGACGATCCGGTGACGCCGCGGCCGTGGGAGCGGGTGGGGAAGGGGAAGGCGCGGCATTGATGCCGGAAACTCAACCTTCCGCATGGGTAGCTGCTGCGTAACCTTCCGCCTGCACTAAGTTGCGATAATGGAAGGATGAAGCGCCGGACGATTGGGCACTATGAGTTTCTGCGCAGGATCGGCGCGGGTGGGTCGGGGGTGGTGTACCTGGCCACGGACACGCTGCTGCAGCGACCGGTGGTGCTGAAGCTACTGAAGCGGGGGTCGCTGTCGCTGGAGCAGGTGCGGACGACGCAACTGCGCGAGGCGCGGCTGGCCTCGGCGATCGACCATCCGAACGTCTGCGCGATCTACGACGTGGGCGAGGCGCCGCCGGAGGCTGGGGGCAGCCAGGCCGAAGACGAGGCATACATCGTCATGCAGTACATTCCCGGCAAGTCACTGGACAAGGTGATTGCGGAGGGGCCCGCGAGTTTGCAGCTTGTGCTCTCGGCCGGGATACAGATTGCGGATGGGCTCTCCGCCGCGCACCAGCTCGGAATCTTTCATCGCGACCTGAAGCCGGCGAATGTAATGTTGACCGACGGCGGGCTAATCAAGATTCTGGACTTCGGGCTGGCGCGCAAGCTGAATCTGGACGAGGCGGACTTTGATCCGGCGAGTCCGGGCCGGCGCATGCCGCCGAATCCGGAGGCAACGTACACGGCGCGCGGCGGCACGATTGCATATATGGCGCCGGAGCAGTTTGTGACGGGGCGGTCGTCCGTACAGTCCGATGTCTTCGCCCTCGGACTCATTCTTTATGAGCTGGTGAGCGGGCGGCATCCGTTTCATCGGCCGGACGCGGCGGAGTTTCAGACGATTCGTGCGACACAGTTCGCCGACCCGCCGGACTTGCGCGAGATTGTGCCGGACCTTCCGGTGGAACTGGAGAGCGTGATTCTGCGCTGCCTGGAGAAGCAGCCCTCGGCGCGGTTCTCGTCGGCAGCCGATGTGCGCGAGGGCCTGCGCACGGTGATGAAGACGCTGCAGCTGGACTCGGTCGGTATGCCGGGCGACTCGATCTCGCAGGTGCCGGCGCAGGGACGGCTCGAGCTGGAGACGCCGGAGGAGGAGAAGCGTGCGACAGGGATACTGTCGATGCTGGCGGAGCGGTTTCGCGAGTCGGGTGCGACGGGGGCGGCGAAGCAGAACTCGATTGTGGTGCTGCCGTTCATCAACTTTGGCGCGACCTCGGCGGCGGAGCCGGAGACTGCGCCGGCGCCGCTGTATGGCTATGCGCTGGCCGATGCAATTGCGGCACGGCTGGCGCGGATGAGTTCGCTGGTGGTGCGGCCGTCGAGCTCGCTGATGGCGATCCCGGCGCAGCAGCTGGACCCGCTGGCGATCGGGAAAAAGCTGCTGGTGCGGTTTGTGCTGGCGGGAAACTTTATGCGGTCGGAGGCGGGCTTCGACCTGAACTGGCAGTTGCTGGACATTCCTACGCAGTCGGTGAAGGCGGGCGGGTCGATCAATGTGGAGTCGTTTGACCTGATCAGCGTGCAGACGGAGATTTGCAATGAGGTCTTCTCCACGTTGCAGGGGTTTGGCGATCTGGAGAACACGGCGGCGTCGGTGGAGGGCGCGCGGGAGGAGGCGCCGTCGCTGAGCCAGGACCTGTCAGAGGAGTACTTGCAGGCACGGGCGGTGTTGTCGTCGTTTATGTCGCGGACGGGTTCACTGGATGATCTGAATCGCGCGCGCGGGCTCTTTGAGAGTGTGGTGGCGCAGGATGCAGAGTATGCGCCGGGCTGGTCGGGGCTGGGGATCACGCACCTGCAATATGCGCGGCATGGGCTCGGCGGGCAGATGCATGTGCTGGAGGCGCGGCGCGCATTCGACAAGGCGTTGCAGCTCGATCCGGGCTCGGTGGAGGCGAACTTATATCGCGTGTATATGCTGCTGTCGCGCGGGGAGAAGGAGTCGGCGCGGCATGGGATTGAGCATCTGCTGCAATCGGCGGCGAACGACTGGAATGTGCATCTTGTGGCCGGGCTGACGCTGCGGATCGATGGGTTGTACGAGGAGGCGCTGGACCAGTTCAACACGTCATTGCGGCTGAACCCGGCGAACGCGGCGATTATCTATAACCATCGCGCGCGGGTGTATCAGTACCAGAACCAGTTGGAGCTGGCGGGCGACGAGATTGAGAAGGGGCTGACGCTGGAGCCTCGCCAGCCGCTGCTGCGGATTTCGCTGGGCTATCAGCAGATGCGGCTGGGCGATCTGGCGCGCGCGGTGGAGACGCTGGAGGGCGTGGTGTCGGATGAGGCTTCGCTGCGGATTGTGTTTCCCACGATTGCGCTGTGCTACGTGCAACTGGGCGACCGCGCGAAGGCCGCGAGCTTCATCCTGGAGGAGACGTTGGCGGCGGCGGAGGCGGACAGCGAGATGGCGTACCGGCTGGCGACTTATTTTGCGGTGGATGGGGACGAGTCGGAGGCGCTGCACTGGCTGCGGCGGGCGATTTATCTGGGCAACGAGAATTATCCGTGGTTTTCGAAGAACCCGGCGTGGAAGAAGCTGACGGGGCATGGGGATTTTGAACGGATTCTGGAGGACCTGAAGAAGTCTTACAGGAGGAACCAGAAGAACTGGAAGCGGCTGCTGGCGCAGGTGCGGGACTAGGTTGGTGTCAGCTACGCTCCGGGAACAGCTCCAACCTTTGCCGGCGCGGCCTCTGCGCTTGTGGGGGTGACGCGCATGGGTTGGGTGAGGGAGAAGACGAGGCCGAGGCCCTCGGGCAGGACGGCCTGGGTGTCCTGGCGGAGCCAGATGACTGTGCTGACGCCAGCGCCGATGCCCGCGCCGACCAGTGCGCCGGGGACGCCGGCGACCATTGCGCCCGCGGCCATGCCACCACCGGTGGTGAGCCCCATAACGGCGGCGTTGCGCTTAGTGTTTTCGCTGCGCATGATGGTGCCTTCGCTGTCGACCTTGGTGTTGTCCCAGCTGTTGGTGTCGATGACGCGCGCGCGGAGGAGGTACTCGGAGCCGTCGGGCAGGGTGACGGTGTAGGGTTCGATGTGGATGGCGGCCGATCCGCCGACGCGCTTGCCGCCGTGCACCCAGGTGACGCGGCCTTCCAGCACCGCGCCCATGGGAATGATGACGCGGCCATCGCGCATGACGGGCTCACTGATCTCGGCGGTGAACTTTGTGCCGGGCTTGGTGGTGAGGGTGGAGAGCTGCTCACGCAGGCTGGCTCTAAGCAGTGTCCCGTCGGGGACCTCGCCGGCGACCGAAGGCACGTAGGTGACGATGCCGGCGTCGGGATCGTTGGAGGTATCGTTGAGCAGACGCCGCTGGTCGCTGCCTGCGGTGGTTTCGGTGACGATGTTGGCATCTGGATCGAAGGCGGCGGTCGGGTTTGTCGAAGTCGCGGTGTTAGGCGCAACCTTCGGCCCAATGTAGGGAACATAGGGACCGTAGGCGGAGGGCTTGGTAGCGGCGGGAGTGGCGGCGGCCTTAACGGGTGCGGTGGGCGCATCGGAATCGGTGGTGAGGACGCTATTGTCGGGGACGGAGACGCCGGTGTGTGCGCTCTGGGAGAATGCTGGCGCGGAGAGCAGGCCCGTGGTGAATAGCGAAACGGCAACCAATGACGCGATGCCTGCTGCGCGGGCGCTGGTGAGCGGTGTAGGTTGCACGGCATCGACTCGTCTAGCAATTCTCATGGCATCTTCCCTTCATTCGAACAGCGTTGGAGCCCATGGCGTCCGGCTATATTCATTTGGACGCGTTTCTGGAGGATTCCACTCGCTTCTCAACTCTCAGGGTAGAGTTTTTGCCTGACGCGCGCAGCGGAATCGGGGGCAGGGGAACCGAGACAGCCACTAAGGCAGAGGGAATGGTGTTCGTGTCTTCCTGGTGGCCATTTTAGCGGATACGCGTCCGCGCAGGGCACCGGCGGCCCCGAGGATTCCGGTACCGAGAAGGACCAAAGTAGTGGGCTCGGGGGTGGGGGACGGATCGTAGACGCGGAGGCCGACATCCGCGTTGGAGAGGCCATCGTCGTTGAGAAGCCCAACCAGCGGGGCGCCCGGGGTGTCGCCTGTGAAGTAGAGGCTGGCGGAACCGGTAGCGGGAAGGGCAAGTCCGTCAGAGAAGGAGGAGGTTGTGGGATTGAGGCCCACGGTCATGGGAGCATCTCCATAAACGCCGAAGTAGTAAATGTTGCCGACGTCAAGCTGCACCGAGATGCCGCTGAGGTAAGTCCAGTCTCTGGTCCCGGAGGGCGCGGACACCGCCGCAGGCGCGAGGACCAGAGTGGCGGTGGTGGCGTCGTAGATGAAGAAGTTGACATCGCCCCCGTTCATCTGGTCGAGGAAGAAGCCGAATGAGTCGATCTCTGCATTCGCGGTTGCGTAGAGGGCCTGGCCAACTCCCAGGCCCGCGGCGAATTTGGTGGGGTCCCTTGTCTCGTCGAGAGAGGCCGTCAGTATGTCGGCCTTGGCGCGTGAGGCAGATGCAAAGAAGGCAAGTGCCGCAAGTGTGAAAGAAAGGCTGCGCCTGGATGGCATAAGCGGCTCCCGTGAAGATAAGTGATTCCCCCACCTAATATGTACTGAAACATATTGCAATGGTTGGACGGTGTTGCAAGCTACTCATTTTTTTGAAGTTAGTTCCGAAACGGGCAAGATATATGCAAAATATTGCAGGCATTGGTGAAAAACTTTGTGGGAATCGGTCACGCGAATCAGTCACCGTGGCGTTTCATGCAGGCCAAATGGAGCTTTGCTAGAATCCGAAGGTGAAGCCCCCCGCAGTTGAACTGATCACCACAATCGGGACCCCCGAAGGGCCGGCCGTCGCCGTTGATCGCCGCGCCAAACTGAACGATCGCCTGCGCCACCGCGTGGTCGCACAACCGAATGCCGTCGATGCGACGGCTGCTATTTACAGGAGCAATATGACTGAGATCGTTTCGATCAGCGCGCGCGAGATTCTGGACTCTCGCGGAAACCCTACCGTCGAAGCCGACGTGACCCTCTCCGGCGGTGCGATGGGCCGGGCCGCGGTACCCTCGGGTGCGTCGACCGGCGAACATGAGGCGGTGGAGTTGCGCGACGGCGACGACGCGCACTACATGGGCAAGGGCGTGCTGGGCGCGGTCGAGAATGTGGAGTCGATTCTGGCGCCGGAGCTGACCGGTATGGATGCGTCGAACCAGCGGCTGATCGACCAGACGATGATTGCGATCGATGGCACGGAGAACAAGTCGAAGCTGGGCGCGAACGCGATCCTTGCGGTATCGATGGCGTGTGCGCGGGCGTCTGCGGCGGCGCTGAAGCTGCCGCTGTACCGGTATCTGGGCGGAGTGAATGCGCGCATTCTGCCGACGCCGATGATGAATATTCTGAACGGCGGCTCGCACGCGGATTCGAACGTTGACTTCCAGGAGTTCATGGTGATGCCGGTGGGTGCGGAGACTTTCTCCGACGCGCTGCGCTGGGGCGCGGAGGTCTTCCACACGCTGAAGGGCGTGCTGAAGAAGAAGGGCTACAACACGGCAGTGGGCGATGAGGGAGGATTCGCGCCAAGCTTGAAGTCGAATGCGGAAGCGATTGAGCTGATTCTGGATGCGATTGAGAAAGCTGGGTACACGGCGGGCGAGCAGATTGCTATTGCGCTCGATCCGGCGTCGAGCGAGTTCTACAACAAGGAGACGGGCAAGTACGTCTTCAAGAAGTCGGACAAGTCGGAGAAGACGTCCGAGGAGATGGCAGCCTTCTGGGAGTCGTGGGTGAAGCAGTATCCGATTGTGTCGCTGGAGGATGGGCTGGCGGAGGACGACTGGGAGGGCTGGAAGCACCTGACCAAGCTGATCGGGCACATCCAGCTGGTGGGCGACGACCTGTTTGTGACTAACACGGAGCGGCTGCAGCAGGGGATCGAACAGAATGTGGCGAACTCGATCCTGATTAAGGTGAACCAGATCGGAACGGTCTCGGAGACGCTGGATGCGATTGAGCTGGGCCGGCGCTATGGCTACACCTCGATCATCTCCCACCGCTCCGGCGAGACTGAAGATACGTTTATCGCGGATCTTGCGGTGGGGACGGGCGCGGGGCAGATCAAAACCGGCTCCGCCAGCCGGACGGACCGGATTGCGAAATATAACCAGCTGCTGCGCATCGAAGAGGAGCTGGGGCAGTCGGCGGAGTTTCTGGGGATCGAGTCGCTGAACTTCCAGTAGCGCGTATACTCCGCGTACTGGAGAGACGATCATGGCGCGGTCTTGGAGAATTTTTGCAGAGATGAAGTTGTTTGTAGGGACCTGGCCCGCGGCGTTGCTGCTGGCGTGCGGAGTGCTGTGTGTGCCGTCGCCGGCGCAGCAATATGCGGTTGCGAGAACAGTTGCGCTGGGGGGCAGCGGCGCGTGGGACTATCTCACGGCGGACTCCGAGGGCCGCAAGCTCTA
>Ga0182018_10003897_pt1 | contig 12982 bp, 10 predicted proteins | sample 812P2MmetaG_FD_120490 | JGI IMG/M metagenome (GOLD analysis project Ga0182018, IMG submission 120490) | Permafrost microbial communities from Stordalen Mire, Sweden - 812P2M metaG | ecosystem: Environmental > Terrestrial > Soil > Wetlands > Permafrost | place: Sweden: Stordalen | collected...
GTACGCTTCATCGACCAAACGAAGCTACCCACGGAAGAAACCTATGTTACCTGCAAGACCCACGAGCAGGTTGCCGACGTGATTCGAACTATGGTGGTGCGCGGAGCCCCCGCCATCGGCGTGGCAGCGGCCATGGGGATCGCGCTGGCGGTTAAGAATTCCACGGCCGAATCCTCCGGCGATCTAAAACGTGATTTCGACCAGGCCTGCGACCTAATCGGCAAGACTCGCCCGACGGCCGTTAATCTCTTCTGGGCGATTCGCCGCATGCAGGAAAAGTTCGAGCGCGTGCGCATTCGCCCCATCGCGCAAATTAAACAGGACCTCATCGAAGAATCCCGACGCATGCACGCCGAAGACATCGCCGCCAACCAAGCCATGGGACGTCACGGCGCTGCCTTGATGCCGAACGAGGGCGGAGTACTTACGCACTGCAACGCCGGTGCGCTGGCCACAGCCGGTTACGGCACCGCGCTGGGGGTGATCCGCGCGGCCGTTGAGCAAGGCAAAAAGATTCACGTTTATGCCGACGAAACCCGCCCGTTCCTGCAAGGCTCGCGCCTTACCGCGTGGGAATTGATGAAGGACGGCATCCCGACCACCGTGATCTCCGACAACATGGCAGGGGCGATGATGAAGCAGGACAAGATTGAAGCGATCGTGGTTGGCGCGGACCGTATCGCGGCCAACGGTGACGTCGCCAACAAAATCGGAACCTATACCGTCGCAGTTCTGGCCAGAGAGCACAGCATTCCGTTTTACGTGGCCGCACCAATCTCGACCATCGACTTCGCCTGCCCCGACGGCAGCAAGATTCCTATCGAGCAGCGCAATGCAAAGGAAATCACCCACATCGCCGGGAAGCAAATGACGCCCGACGGCGTGTCCATCGAGAACCCTGCGTTCGATGTAACCCCGGCGAAGTATGTTGCTGCCATCATTACCGAGCACGGCATTGCCCGCGCACCTTACGAAGAGTCTCTGCACAGGCTGGCAAGCACAGAAGCCAAGGTCGAGGTCTAGGAATTGTCTGAGGGAAGGGCAAGAAGAATTCCCCTTCGCCTCCGCTGACGGCAGGCTCCCACCGGCTGAAGTTGCGAATGGCGAGGTTTCCCGCTTGCGGGAATATGCATCCAACGGCGTGATATAGGTCACATCGCTGGAGTCGAGCCTTGGGTACGGTTTTCATCGGGGACTTTCGGAATCGCTGAAGGACGGCTGCCCGTTTTGCTTTGCATGGTCCATATGGTTCGAAGGTGCCATGTGGGGATCAGTAGCTAGTATGAGAAGATGACCGGTTCTACTGTTCCGGTTCTGGCAGGCTAAGGCGAGCACGGGATGGACCCAAGCGGGGGCGGAGTGCATCTAACGAAGACAGTAGCGAAAGAATCGCTACTCAGGATTAAGGGACTGAAGAAGGTCTTCCGGTCCGGCGAATCGGACCTGGTGCTCTTTGAAAATTTGTCGTTTGAGGTGAAGCAAGGCGAGATGCTTGCGATTGTCGGCGAGTCGGGAGCGGGAAAGAGTACCTTGTTGCACATCCTCAGCGCTCTTGATCACGCTTCCGCAGGTGACGTATACTGCGCCCAATTGCAACTGAATGCGTTGTCGGCGGACGAAGCGGCGGAGTTTCGGAATCGCGAGGCCGGTTTCGTCTGGCAGTTTCATTATCTGCTGCCGGAATTCACGGCTGCGGAAAACGTGGCTATGCCGCTGCTGGTGCGCGGGCGCACCTGGGCAGAGGCGGCGCCGGAAGCTTCACGCTGGCTGCGTGAGGTCGGACTGGAGCAACGTGCGCATCACCGTTCGGGAGAACTTTCGGGCGGAGAGCAACAGCGCGTGGCTCTGGCACGGGCGCTCATTACCGGTCCAAAGTTGTTGCTGGCGGATGAGCCCACAGGAGACCTTGACGGACAGACGGCGGAAGCGGTTTTCGAATTGATAGCGCGACTACATCGCGAGCACCAACTCACCTCCCTGATCGCAACCCATAACTTGTCATTTGCGCGGCGTTGCCACCGGGTATTGCGACTGGAGAGGGGGCACGTGGAAGAGATCAGGCCGGAGTCACTGCCGGAGTGATTGCAGAGGAGAGGAAGAGCAACATTAGTAAGACAAAGTGCAAGAAATTGTGCCTATCGGCGGCGGGAGAGCATTTCAACAGGTTCCTTCGGTAACATTATAAGAACGTTTGAGTACTTGGGTTCGGTGGCCGTTTGATTGCATAGTGAGATAGTAATGGGAAGCAACAGACGGCCTGGCAGCATTACCGGTTCGGGGTTTCGGTAGGGTCGAGCGAGCATCCAGCGCCTTCTCGGCCGGAAGGGTTTAGGGGGAAGGGCATTATGTTTGAACGCTATACGGAGAAAGCCAGGCGCGTAATCTTTTTTGCGCGCTACGAAGCAAGCCAGTTCGGGTCTCCCTATATAGAGACCGAGCACCTGCTGCTGGGGCTGCTGCGCGAAGACAAGGCCCTGACCAATCGCTTCCTGCGTTCGCACGCCTCGGTCGAATCCATCCGCAAGCAGATCGAGGGGCACACCACCATCCGGGAAAAGGTTTCGACCTCAGTGGACCTTCCGCTGAGCAACGAGTGCAAGCGCGTGCTGGCCTATGCCGCGGAAGAGGCGGAGCGCCTTTCGCACCGGCACATCGGGACCGAGCATTTGTTGCTGGGATTGCTGCGAGAAGAAAAATGCTTTGCGGCGGAGATTCTGCACGAGCGCGGCCTTCGTCTTTCGACCATCCGCGAGGAATTAGCGCGCACCAGCCAGGAAAAGGCGCAACCGCAACGCCAACGGGAATCGTCGCTGCTCAGCGAGTTCTCACGCGACCTCACACAAGCAGCGATGGATAGCCAGCTGGATCCGCTGGTGGGCCGCGACGGTGAACTCGAACGCGTAGTGCAGATCCTCTGCCGTCGCACGAAAAACAATCCGGTGCTGATCGGTGAACCGGGGGTCGGCAAGACGGCCATCGTCGAAGGACTCGCACAGCGCATCGCCGATGGCGAGGTGCCGTCGTTCCTGGCGGACAAGAGAATTCTGGCGCTCGACCTCTCCTTGATCGTCGCTGGCACGAAATATCGTGGACAGTTTGAAGAGCGGTTGAAGACCATCATGAAAGAGCTGATGGAGTCGCAGAACTCCATCATCTTTATTGATGAGCTGCATACGCTGGTGGGCGCGGGATCGGCGGAAGGCTCGCTCGATGCGGCAAACATCCTCAAGCCCGCGTTATCGCGCGGTGAGATTCAGTGCATCGGAGCAACCACGCCGGGAGAATACCGGAAGTCGATTGAGAAAGACCGGTCTCTGGAGCGCCGTTTTCAGGCGGTCAAAGTTCCTCCGCCGAATGAGGCGGACGCAGTCAAAGTCCTGTTCGGTATCAAGGACCGGTACGAGAAATTCCACGCCGTCACTTATACGGACGATGCCATTAACTTTGCGGTGTCACACTCGAACCGCTATATTCCAGACCGTTTCCTGCCCGATAAGGCGATTGACCTGGTCGATGAGGCCGGCGCACGCGTGAAGCTACGCCAGACCTCGCAGCCGGAAGAGATCAGCGAAGTGCAGAAGCGGATCAAGTTCATCGTGCATCGCATGGAGAACGCGATCGCGAACCATGAGTTCGAGAAAGCCCGTTTCTACTCGGATGAAGAGCGCAAGGAGCGTGAGAATCTGCGGGCGCTGCGCGAGAAATATCATCTGGATGAATCCTCCACGGGCGTAGTGGGCCGCGAGGACATCGAAGATGTGGTTTCGCGCTGGACCGGGGTCCCCATTACATCGATCAAGGAAGAAGAGACGCAGAAGCTGCTTCGAATCGAAGAAGAGCTGCACAAGCGAATCATCTCGCAGGATAAATCAATCAGCGCGCTTGCCCGGGCGATCCGGCGTTCGCGCGCGGGGTTGAAGAGTCCGAACCGTCCCATTGGCTCATTCCTATTCCTCGGACCGACCGGCGTAGGCAAAACCGAAGTGGCGCGCACGCTGGCCCAGTTTATGTTCGGTACGGAAAAAGCCTTGGTCCGCTTTGACATGTCAGAATTCATGGAGAAGCATTCGGTTTCGAAGCTGATCGGTTCGCCCCCGGGCTACGTGGGCTACGAAGAGGGCGGCCAGCTCACGGAACGGGTGAAACGTGCGCCGTATTCGGTCGTGCTGCTCGATGAAATCGAGAAGGCACATCCCGATGTTTTCAACATTCTGCTGCAGGTTTTCGAAGACGGCCAGCTCACCGACGGCCTCGGCAACACGGTCGACTTTAAGAACACGATCATCATCATGACTTCGAACATCGGCGCGCGTCACCTGCAGAAACGCGAAGGGTTTGGGTTCCAGTCGACCAAGGACGAAATGGTTTCGGGCAAAGTGGAGGAGTTGGTGAAGGGCGAAGTGAAACGCACCTTCAATCCTGAATTCCTGAACCGGCTGGACGAGATCATTCTGTTCCTGGCGTTGAGCGAGGCGGACCTGATCCAGATTCTGGAGCTCATGGTCACGCAGCTCAACAACAACCTGGCGCAGAAGGCGATCACCGTGACGGTTGCGGACGAGGCCAAGAAGTGGATCCTCAACCAAACCCTCACCGACCGCACCTACGGAGCCCGGCCGCTGCGCAGGGCCTTGCAGAAATATATTGAAGACCCGCTGTCAGAAGCGCTGATTCAGGGCACGATCACGACGCGTCCGGCATTTATCGAGGTCTTCCTCGAGGACAACAAGCTGTTCTACCGTCCGGTGGATGCGGAGAAGACCGAGGGCGTGCTGTTGTACGAGAACAGCTAGTTGCTAGATGTTAGTTTCAGCTTTCGGCCGTCAGCGTGAGCTGGCGGCTTTTGTTCGGACAGCCGCAACCCGCGGCGATGCCACAAAATACGAACCTCCCGGGACATTCCAGCTCAAAGTCACGGACTGCCCGGCTGAAACGGCTGCAGGATTTGCGGTGAAGCTGTCAAGCACCGCCCTTCACAAGTATTCTGCGACCCATTGCCAACAGAAGGAATCTGACTAAGTGATTAAAGAGGTAGCGAGGGGCAGCATGACGCACAAAGTCAACATTGCCGACAAGTTCGCCAAAATTTCGGAGTACTGGAAGCCCTACATTGCCGCCGAGCTGAACGGTCAACATGTGAAGCTCGACAAGCTGATGGGCGAGTTCGTGTTTCATCACCACGAGAATGAAGACGAGCTGTTCCTGGTGGTGAAGGGCCGCTTCCGCATGGAATTCCTCGACCGTCAAGAATGGATCGAAGAAGGCGAATTTATCGTTGTGCCGCGGGGCGTTGAGCACCGTCCCGTCGCCGAGGAGGAATGCTGGATTCTCCTGTTTGAGCCCGCTTCCACGCTGAATACCGGCAACGTCGTCAACGAGCGCACCCTGGCTCAACTGGAGCGCGTGTAGGAGACTGTCGCAAGCAGACGTAGGCGGCTGCGTCTCCACGACGACCCTTCCAAGAGGTCTATGGAACTTACGGTTTATTCTGCAGCCTGGTGCCCTGATTGTCGCGAGGCCAAGCGCTTTCTGGCCAAATACAACATCCCCTTCAAAGATATCGACGTCGAGACCACGCCGGGCGCGGTCGATGAGATCGTCAAACACACCGGAAAGCGCGCCATCCCTCAATTTGTGATCGACGGCGAGTGGGTGCAGCCCTATGTGCCGGGAAAGGGCTTTCTCTACGACGAAATGGCCAAAAGGCTGGGAATTGGGAAGCCCTAATCTGGGGTAAACCTCCAATTCTGCTCGTTGGAAAGCGGCAACGTGCCATCCTCAGGCACTTTCGATATCCCCTGTACATCATCTTCCGTACCGTGGAAAAGCCTTGCCAGACACGGGAAGATGACCACTCATGTCCGAACCGGAAGTTCCAGAGGGGTCGAGTGAGGTCAGCGAGAGCTGGCAGCAGATGGTCCAGGCCGTGCTGGGAGCGCTATTGCTGATTGGAGCGGTAGCCATGTTCCACTACTATGCGCCGGCCAACGTGCAAGGAGTGCAGCCGGATGAACTGCAGAAGCAGGTTCACCAGCTTACCCAGCAGGTGGCGCAACTCGAGAAAGAGCAGGAGATGCCGGCGCTGGTGCTGAACCGGTACCGAAATTCCATCGGTTACATTTACGGCGTGTATCAGGTTGGGTTCGCGGACCAGCCTGCGGCGATTCGGGCTCGCGTTTCGGGAACCGGGTTTCTGGTGGGCGACGGTCTGCTGGCTACCAACCGCCACGTTGCCGAGCCGTGGTATGGCGATAGCGAAGCGGAAGGGCTGATGCATCACGGTGCGACTGCGATGCTGGAGAGCCTGGTCGTGTTCTTTCCGGGCTCGCCCACGCCGGTGAGCTTGACCCCCGGCGCGGTTTCTTCCACTGGCGATCTGGCCGTGCTGCGCATCGAAAACAAAGATTCGGTGCGCGGGCTTGCCGTGCTGCCGCTGGCAAAAGGGAACGCATTGCCCGGAGAATTGGTAACGGTGATCGGCTATCCCATGGGGATTGCGGGGATGGTGGCCAAGTCGCCCAGCGGCGTTTACCAGCGGCTGGCGTACCGGCACAACGACATCACGGCCGCAAGTGAACTGGCGGCACTGTCGCTGATTCGTCCTTCGACCACGTGCGGACACCTGGGCGATGTGGTGGGAGACAAGTTGATCTACGATGCGCCCACGGCGCACGGCGGCAGCGGCGGTCCGGTCTTCAACTCCAACGCGCAAGTCATCGGAGTGAACTCTGCCTACATCGACGGATTTTCCGGCGGTACTCTGGGATTCTCCGTGGAGGCGTTGCGGCCGCTGATCGAGGAAGCGGAGAAAAAGCCGTAAAGATTCAGCCGGAGCCGAGGCCCGAAGGACTCCGGACGCTTAACGCGTTGCAGCGCCGCTCTTCCACGTTGGCACGCATTCCGGAAATTCTTAGCAATCAACTCGGGAGAAACTATTTCAATCCCGAAATGTTGACGCCAGCTTTCCTGGGAAACCATCCCGGCTCGCGCACCTGTTCATCGTGGAAGCGGAGAAGACGAGCGGCCATCACGCACCTGCGGCTGAAGTAACCAACGGCTTTGCGCTGGTCGGCGCGATCGACCACCGGTAAGCGTCCGAGATCATGGCGCAGCATCTTTGCGGCGGCTTCGGAAACCAGTTCGTCGGGATAAGTGACCACCAGCCGCGTGTTGCCAGCTTCCTGAACGGTCATGGCTCCGGAAGAGTCTTTGTCGAGAGCGCGGAGGAGGTCGCCGCGGGTGATGATGCCGGCAAGTTTTCCGGCATCGTCGAGGATCAGAAGAGCCTCGTGACGAGCGACGGCGGGATCGTGTTGAGCAATGCGTTCGGCGAGCGCGCCCACCGTTGTTCCGGCCGGGATGGCCGGCAATTCCTGCTCCATGGTTTCAGCGACCCTCGCTTGCGAGAGAACATCGGTTTCATAATCCTGATGGACGCGCAAGCCGCGGCGAGCCAGTTTTTCCGTCATGATCGAGCTGTTGGGCATAAAGAGCATGGCGATGCCATCGGCGATGACGCTGACCAGCATCAAAGGCAGGACGGAGTTGTAGTCGCGGGTGATTTCAAAGGCGAAGATGATGAACGTAAAAGTGGCGCGCGACGCCGCAGCAAACACCGCTCCCATGGCGACAAGTGCGAAGGCTCCGGGCGAAAGGTGTGCGCCAGGCACGAAGTGGTTCGCCACCATGGCGAAGATGCCGCCCATGGCAGCGCTCCACATGAAGCACGGCGCCAGCAAGCCGCCGGAGGTGCCAGAGCCGAGCGAGACGGCCAGGGCGACGGCTTTGGCCAGCATGATGACCAGCAAGAGCTTCCAGGCAAGCTGGCCGTTGAGAATATCGCCGATCGTGTCGTAGCCGACACCGAGTACGCGGGGCACGAAAAAGCCGATGATGCCCAAGCCGAGAGCGCCGAGAGCCGGCCACCACACTTCGTTGAACGGCAGCTTATCGAATTGATCTTCCACCCAGTAGAGGAGTTTGCTAAAGCCGACTGCGGCAAGGCCGCAGATCAGTCCTAGCACAAGATAAAAGGGAAGCGCGCGCGGAATGGAGAAGTCCATCGGGCTGACCTGGAACATCGGCCCCAAACCCAGAAGCTGCATGTGAACGGCGGTGGCCAGGGTGCTCGCGATCACGAGCGGGATGAAGGAGCGCGACTTAAATTCGAAGAGCAATAGTTCGATGGCGAGAATCACGCCGGCGATCGGAGTGTTGAACGTGGCGGACATGCCAGCCGCGGCGCCGCAGGCAAGCAGCACTTTGCGTTCCACGGCCGTGGTGTGAAAGGCTTGGCCGACGAGCGAGCCGATCGCTCCGCCGGTTTGAATGATCGGCCCTTCCGCGCCGAAGGGGCCTCCGGTACCGATCGCAATGGCCGCCGAGATGGGTTTCAAGATGGCGACACGCGGGGCGATGCGGCTGCGGTTGTACAGCACCGCTTCCATGGCTTCCGGGATCCCGTGGCCTTTAATTTTCGACGTACCGTACTTGGCCATGACGCCCACAATGAGCCCGCCGATCACGGGTATGAAAATTACGGTCCAGCCGAGGTGGTTGTGCTGCGCGCTAGAGAAGTCGGCCGACCAGCGATGGAAGAAGAAAAGGTTGGTGAGCAGGCCTATCAGCTTGTAGAGAACGAAGGCTACAACGCCGGCCACAAGACCAATCGCGGCGGAGAGAAATGAGACCAACAGCATGCGAAAGGGCGCTGGCGGTGCCGAGTCCATTGTCGTGCGAGGCCTATCCTGGCCTGAGGTGGTGGAGGCGCCGGCTGAGTTTGAAGAGGATGACTGCTGTGAAGTTCCGCCGCCGAAGGTGCTCATAGATGTTTAGGTTTTTCTTTTTTCGTGGGAGGAGGCCGAATGCAGAAACGCGGCATCGTTGCCTTCCCGCATGATGCGGCGAAGAGCGGCCACCAGCTCAGGTCCTGCCGAACGCAGTTCGTCGTGATGATGCAGCGCCAGTTCGCCGAGGACCTTCTCGCCTTTCGGAGTGAGCGCGAGCAGGACCTCGCGGCGATCGTCGCGAGCCCGCGTGCGATGGACAAATCCCCGTCCTTCCAGCCGGTTCACCAACTCCACCGCGCTGTGGTGGCGGACTTGCATGCGGTTGGCCAATTCGCGAATCCGAGGGCGCACTTCAGCCGGCATGCCCTTGATCGCCAGCATAAGCTGATACTGGCCACGCTCCAATCCTGCCTTCTTTACCACTTGCTCGCTGAAGTGGAGGAAGCGGCGGATCTGGTAACGGAACTCCGCCAGCGCCTGGTAATCCGACAAAGTGAGCTTCTTCATGCCGCTGATTGTATTGTGTTGCGATCCAGCCACCGCTCCACAGCATATCGTAACACGATATAGAGAGAAAGCCGCCAAATACCCTGGCGCGCGAGCGGCGCTGGCCTCTTTGTTCCTGCTCCATTTAGAATTCAATGTTCCAGGCTCCCCAGCCGACAGGAGGCACATCCACTTTGATTCCGCGTTATACCCGCCCGGAGATGGGCCGCATCTGGAGCGATGAGAACCGTTTTCGCACCTGGCTGGCCGTGGAAGTCGCCGCCACTGAGACTCTGGCCGAGGCAGGGATGGTCCCAAAGAAAGCGGCCAAGGCGATCCACGAGCGCGCCGATTTCCGCGTGGAGCGCATCCACGAGATCGAGGTGGAAGTACGCCATGATGTGATTGCCTTCACCACGGCCGTCGCCGAAATCGTTGGCCCTGACGCGCGCTGGTTCCATTACGGCCTCACCTCAAACGACGTGGTCGATACGGCGCAAGCCCTGCTGATTAAGCAGGCTTCGGCGCTCGTTGCGCAGGAACTTGGACGCCTGGCGGAGGTGCTCGAGCGGCGCGCATGGGAATTCAAAGACACGCCAATGGTAGGCCGCACGCACGGCATTCACGCCGAACCCATCACGTTCGGCTTTAAGTTGGCCAACTGGTATTCCGAGACGCAGCGCAATATTTCCCGCTTTGCAGCCGCAGCCGAGGACATGCGCGTGGGCAAGTTTTCCGGAGCCGTCGGAATCTTCGCCCACCTGACGCCGGAGATCGAAGAGAAGATTTGCGCGCGCCTGGGTCTGAAGGCAGCGGCAGTGTCGTCACAAGTGATCCAGCGTGATCGCCATGCAACTTATCTAGCCACACTGGCGGTGATTGCTTCCACACTGGACAAGATTGCGACCGAAATCCGGCATCTGCAGCGCACCGAGGTGCGTGAGGTTGAGGAGTTCTTCAGCGAAAAACAGAAAGGCTCTTCGGCCATGCCGCACAAGCGGAATCCCGTGACCAGCGAGCAGATTAGTGGGCTGGCACGAGTGGTGCGCAGCAACGCCCAGGCAGGATTCGAAAACGTAGCCCTGTGGCACGAGCGTGACATCTCGCATTCGTCGGCGGAGCGCGTGATTCTGCCGGACTCGACGACGTTGGTGGATTATCTTCTGAACAAGACCACAAACTTGATTGAAACCATGTTTGTGTATCCGGAACGGATGCGAATCAATCTGGAAAGCACGCATGGACTGATCTTCAGTGGGCAACTCCTGCTCGACCTGGTGGAGCATGGAGTTTCTCGCGAAGATGCCTACCGCGCAGTGCAAACGCATGCCATGCGGGCGTGGAAAGAAGGGTTGAACTTCAGGGAGTTGGTGCTCGCCGATAAAGAGATCACCAGCCGCGTCCCGCGCAAACAGATCGAGTACGCTTTCGACCTGTCACGTCAACTGAAGAACGTAGACAAGATATTCGCCCGCGTGTTCGGAAATCAGGGCAAGAATCGCGCGAAAGCACCTACCCGCACGAAGTCCTAGCGACCCCGAAGCCGCAGCCGCTAACCGCGTCCATCTACAGCGTAGCAACCCGGCCAGCCTGGGAAAGTTGCGCTTGCTGTTTTCCCCCCCGCGTACCTGCCGCACGTGCATCTTCTTCCCCATTCATCGCATCGAAGTAATTAACCAGGTGGTTAGTTCGTAAAGTTTCGTCAGTTGGGTCGGAGGTGACCTCGATGACAAGGAAATGGTTTCTAAAAATGTTGTGTTCAATGCTGTCAGTGGGCGTTTTGGCCGCAACGCTTGCGGCTCAAATCACGGTGGCGAATCGCTACGACAATCAACTCCAGAACTCCATCGCGCAGAAACTGACAGCCAAGAGCCAGTTCGCCGACGTTAAGTCCAGCGTAGAAGACGGCATTGTCACGCTCACGGGCACGGTCGAGCTATACCAGCGCAAACTGGACGCGGCCAAACTCGCTCGTAAGATTTCGAATGTGCAGGGCGTGCGCGACCTGATCACGGTGATGGGTCCCAATGTTTCCGACGCGCAACTCGAGCAGAAACTGGCCAGGAAGCTGACGTACGTTCGGGCCGGCTACGACAACACGTTTGATTACTTCGCCCTTGGGGTGAAAGATGGTGTGGTCACGGTGGAGGGGCAGGATCGAACCGGCGTGGGCCGCGACGAAGCTCTCGCCGATATCTACAACCAGCCCGGCGTGAAGGATGTGATCGTGAACATTTCGGTCGAACCGGTTTCGCCGATGGATGATGGACTGCGCCTGCGGGCGGCTCGGGCCATTTACCGCGACCCGGTGCTAAGCAAGTACGCTGTCGATCCGGCGCAGCCGATTCGCATCATCGTGGACAACGGTCACGTCACGCTCTACGGTTCTGTGGATAACGCCATGGATAAAACTGTCGCCGGAATTCGAGCCAACCAGCTTTTCGGCGCCTTCAGCGTGGAGAACAAGCTGGAGGTGGAGAAGGATCCCAGCTAGGCTGGGATGCAATCCGACTACCGTGAGCGAAGGGAGGCGCGGCGTAGGCCGCGCCTCTTTTCGGTTATAGTCGATTGATCAGCGACGCCACATACCCCGCGCCAAACCCATTATCGATATTTACCACGCTTACGTTCGACGCGCACGAATTCAACATGCCGAGCAGCGCTGTCAACCCCTTGAACGATGCACCGTAGCCGACGCTGGTAGGTACGGCAATCACCGGAACGCCGACCAGCCCTCCCACCACACTGGGCAGCGCACCTTCCATGCCGGCGCAGACGATCACGACCCGCGCCTTGGTCAGGGCTTCGCGATTAGCCAGCAGACGATGGATTCCCGCCACGCCCACGTCGTAGAAATGCTCCACTTCATTGCCCATGAGTTCGGCCGTGACCACGGCTTCCTCGGCTACGGGAATGTCGCTGGTTCCCGCCGAAACTACGGCGATCATTCCTTTGCCATACTGATTAGGGTCGCACTGCAGCACGATCGCCCGCGCCAGTTCACGATATTCCGCTGCGCGTATTCTCTTCTTTACCGCTGCAAACTGCTTCTTGTCGGCATGCGTGGCCAGCACGTTGCCACCATGCTTCGCCAAACGTGCAAAAATCTCCGCCGTCTGCAACGGAGTCTTCCGCTCTCCGAAAATCACTTCGGGCATGCCCGCGCGCAGCGCGCGATGATGGTCGACTTTGGCGAAACCCAGGTCTTCAAACGGCAAATGGCGCAGGCGGTCTACAGCGTCGTCGGGTGTGAGCTTGCCTCGGCGTACTTGCTCGAAGAGTTTGCGAATGGATTCGGCGTTCACGGTAGCATTCAGCAGTCAGCACTCAGCATTGAGTCAAGCGGAGTCTAGATTAGCATCTAGCAGCGGAGTTGAGTTTACTTGTGCGCGCCGCGGGAAGCTGAGCGGACTTTTGCAATCACTGCCGTACACACTCTGCGGGCAAGGCCCGGCTCATCGAGATGGGCAAGGAACAAACGGCGCAGGCCGCTCGGCTTCACTTTGCCCGCAAGGTAGGTGTGGTAGATCTGGCTTCCCAGGCGGTATCCCCAGTCGCGCGCGATTACTTCAAACTTTCCTTCATCGCCGCGGATGGCGGCTTGTGCGGCTTTTTCACAGGCGGCGCGCGACAAAACGGGTGAATCTTCCGTCTCGGACGCCGGCCGCGAAGGATAAAGCACGCGCGATCCGAAGTAGGCTACGGCA
>Ga0182018_10003898_pt1 | contig 12981 bp, 6 predicted proteins | sample 812P2MmetaG_FD_120490 | JGI IMG/M metagenome (GOLD analysis project Ga0182018, IMG submission 120490) | Permafrost microbial communities from Stordalen Mire, Sweden - 812P2M metaG | ecosystem: Environmental > Terrestrial > Soil > Wetlands > Permafrost | place: Sweden: Stordalen | collected...
ATGGGAAGTCAGGACACAGCAGGCACGCACGAGAACTAGGTGCATAGGGCGGATGGCATGGTGGACTGAACGACGGTCAGTCGCCGAGTCCCTGGGCAAACAGCACATCTTGCGGCCTGTGGCATTTTTGCCAGCAAATCTACACGCAGGAGGAAACAACGGGGACTATCAGTCCGCTTTTGGACATTGGAGCAGCTTGCTTGAGAATCGAAGTGGAAGATGCTTTTTGAGATTCACGCGAGAAAATTCTTGGCATACTGTAAATCTAGGCAGTATCATACCAGGAATGCGGCAACTCGGAGAATTGACGGCTCGACAAAGAGAGGTGCTGACGTTCTTTGAGGATCGTCAACGCCAAACTGGTTTTGTCCCTACCCTCCAAGAGACTGCAAAGCATTTTGGATTTAGAAGTCCCAATGCTGTGCGGCAGCACCTTCGCCTCATCGAGAAAAAAGGATTTGTACACCGTGTGCCGGGACGGTCGCGCGGGTTGGTGGTGCGACATAACAGTCGTAGCGATGCTGATTTGGTTCGTGTTCCTTTGCTAGGCCGAATTCCCGCCGGAAACCCGACGCTTGCCGTTGAAGACACTGAGGCATTGCTTGCATTGCCGACGCTTCTGTTTAAGAAGAGTGGGCTGTTTGCTCTTCGAGTCCACGGCAGCAGCATGATTGGCGCAGGCATCTTTGACGGCGATATCGCTGTGCTGGACACGACATCTGACGTCAAAGACGGAATGATTGCAGCAGTATTGATTGAGGAAGAGACCACCCTAAAGCGGTTTTACCGCAGGCCGGAAGGTCTTCTGTTGAAGTCGGAAAATCCGGCATTTCGCGATATCAAGATCCCATTGAACGCTGCAGCAGGAACTCGGGTAATGGGCGTGTTGGCCGGAATTATTAGGAAGGTCTGACATTATCAAAATGGATCTCAATCCCATCCTAAAGTCGCTGCACTATGCGGGTTCGCCGAACTTTGTTGTCGGAAATGCGCTCGATTTGGATCGCGACTTCGGACACATTTTTCGGAAAGCACGCGCGGAGTGCAATCTAGAGGGCGCGTACGTTTTGAATGCTGCCGCCTATGGGAACTCGCAGGGAAACATTCCGATTGTATACGTTTGTCGAGCGAATTCAGAGACAGAAGCTCGCGAGATTCATCGCAGAGTATGGAATCAGAATGCAGTACCTTTCCTTATCGTGGTTAGCACTGGATGGGTTCGTCTGTATCCCGGATTTCGCTTTGAGCGTGATGTTAGTGGAGACGTACTACAGGGGGCGTTACAAGTTCTTGATAATTTCAATCGGGTCGTCGGCCATCTGTCAGCTTTACAAGCAGAGTCAGTTGACTCAGGATCCATGTGGAAGGAGCTAGGAAGCTCAGTCACCCCCGAGAAACGAGTGGATTTACAGCTATTGGCGAACCTGCGCGATTTGGACAGTTGGTTGCGGCACGACGGCGTCACAGACCGAAGACTTGCGCATGGCATGATTGGTAAATTCGTTTATATCCACTATCTCCGACAACGAAAAATTCTGTCGGACAACCGGCTTGAGGAGTGGGGCATTGATCCTGGGTGCATTTTTGGTCATTCAGCGAGATTGAACTCTTTTCTGGATCTCGTTCAACATGTTGACGATTGGTTGAATGGCTCGGTCTTCCCGCTTTCACAAGCGAAGATTAGAGAATTTGGAGCAGAAAGACTTCGTAAAGTAGCCTCGGTCTTCCAGGGCGAGGAAGCCGTGAGCGGACAGCTTCCCCTCTTTGACGTTTACGATTTCTCGTTCATTCCAGTCGAAACACTGTCGGTCATCTACGAGCATTTTCTCCACGATACCGTCCATCCTTCAGGTGAGTCGGAGGGCGAGACAAGGAGTGCATATTACACACCGGTACCACTTGTAAACTTCATGCTGGACAAGTTGGATTCAAAGAAACAACTTGAGCAAGGCATGCGGGTGCTGGATCCATCGTGTGGATCAGGAGCATTTCTAGTTCAGTGTTATCGCAAGCTCATCGAGCGGCGAAGGCAGGAGCTTGGACGGCGTTTGCGTCCGGCAGAACTTGGGCGTCTTCTCACGAATCACATTTTTGGTATCGATGTTGACGAGGACGCTTGCCAAATCGCAGAACTGAGTCTAGCGCTAACGTTGCTTGAATACGTGAACCCACCTGACTTGACCGAGACTGAGTTCAAGCTTCCTGTGTTACGCGGCAGTAACATATTTTCCTCTAACACCTTCGATAACAATGCACCTTGGTATCAGAATGCCCGGAAACGACCCTTCCAGTGGATAGTGGGCAATCCGCCTTGGAAAGATCTAAAACCCAAGGAGCTCGACGAAACAGACCAGCTTGCGTGGCAGTGGATGGAGACGAATCGCAAGGAATGTCCAGTGGGCGGGAACCAGCTTGCTGAAGCCTTCGCTTGGCGAGCTTCAGAGTTCCTTGACCCAGCAGGCTGTGCTGCGCTCCTTTTGCCGGCAATGACCTTATTCAAATACGAGTCGACTGAGTTTCGGAAGGTGTTCCTTAAACAACATCAACTGTGGTCAGTGGGTAATTTTGCAAATCTTACTAATGTGCTGTTTGGAAGACGTGCGACTTTGCCGGCGGCCGCGTTCTTCTACGCGGTCAAATCTGTGGCGTCGCAGAGCGATGATTCGGATAGTTTAATTGAAATGTACTCGCCATTGATAGCTAATGACCCGGCAACCCAAATGGGAAGGCGAAGCGGTCGGAAAGAGATATGGAACATCGTCGTTAATGCCAGTGATGTTCGCGAAGTCGACTATAGAGAGGTCGCGGATGGGCAGCCGCTTGCGTGGAAGATTGCTATGTGGGGGTCGTCTGCGGACACAAGACTGCTTCGGACAACTCAGAACCGGTTTTCATCGATCGGCACGTTCGAGAAAGAGAAAGCTTTGGTTATTTCCCAGGGGCCCGAGTTTATTGCCGCGGATGACGCTAATCCAAACAACGCGGAGCGGCACTCGGAGTTGGCCGGGAAGAGAACAATAATTGTTGAGAAGTTAAAAGGGCGGCGTTATCTGTTCCGATTTCCGTCTGTTGTGCTTAAAGAGCTTGACGGCTCAGAAACCTTCTTAAGTAAAAGGGCCGGCATAACCCTTAAGCTGAGCGTGTGCCGCTCCCCCCATGTAATCGTGGGTGCTTCGCGAAATTTCGCAGTCTACTCCAATGAGTTTTTGGTGGTGCCATCGCGACAGATTGGCATCTACTCTCCCACAAAAAACCGATCGTTGTTGCAGGCACTGGCGCTCTATCTTAATTCTGATTTCGTCGCCTACCATCAATTCCTAACGACAACACAAGCAGGCGTTCAGAAATCAATAAGCACCCTCCAGGCGCTCCGATCGTTGCCCTTGCCATTCCAAACTTCTGCGGAGCTGACGAGATGGGACGAGTTATACGATCGGATCTCACGAGAAACTAGGGACGAAGACGATTTCGACCGACCTGATTTGACCAGAGACCTAAATGAGCTGACGTTTGATAGTCTCAAACTCTCGGCTCGCGGAAGAGCCGCTGTACATGATTTAGTTCGGGTTCGATTTGGCTTGACGCGGGGAAAGACCGGAGACTCTGCAGTTGGCTCACCGGCCAGAGATGAATTGGAGATGTATGGCCGGATGTTGCGGAGTGAACTTGATACGTTTGTTGGCAAATCGAGTTCCACGAGGCATCAGGTCGAAATTTTATTTGGTGACGGATCGGGCCTGATTGCGGTGACCCTTGTTCCCGCCGCTACAGATCCGCAACCTGTCAGAGTTTGCGATGCGTCGGACCAAGCTGCTGAAAGCCTTGCAAAGGCTCGTTCTTACCTAACAGAGCGTCGATCCCAATGGCTTTACTTCAACCGGAATCTTCGTGTTTATGACGGCTCTCGAACTTATATTTTGAAGCCACTGCAACATCTTCATTGGACTAAAACACAGGCCATGCAGGATGCGGGAGAGATCATTGCAGATTCGCTCCAGTTGCAAACACCCTTGCCTGCAGGAGCTGCAAGCTGATGTTCGTGGCTCCGACAGAAGAACAGCAAACTCTCTATCGATCTGCTTTTGTACGTAACTGCATGACCATTATTGTGCGGTCGCATGTGAATCTGGATCGGACCGTTCTGAAGACTGCGGAGGAACCCCACATCACCGGCGAACTCGTGAAGACCGCCCGAGCACTTCTCGAAAGCGAGCATGCCGAGTCATGGATGGAACACGTTGAGATTCTCGATGATCCCCCACAGAACCTTCTCAATCGCCATGGCAAGAGTCGCCCGCGGATTGACATTGAGTTTGTTCGGACCATGCACGGTCGGCGACCCAGATTCCATATTGAGGCAAAGCGGCTCTATCGTTCGGATTCTGTCAACGAGTACTTCGGAGCTGCCGGCTTGCAGATGTTGGTGGACGGCACCTACGCGTCCGAATGGCCTTCAGCGGGAATGATCGGCTACGTACAGTCGGACATCTAGCCCGCATGAAGTCCCACTCCAAGCGTTCCAGTTCTTCCCGCACTTTCTCCTTTTTCACACGGGACGATTCGTCAAACAATTGAGCGTGCAGTTCCTGGATGCGCTTGAGGCTACCCCGTGATCCCAGACCCAATTCTTCTTGTTTGGACTTCCCCTTGGTCCGCGCATTCAGGATATTCTTGCGCTCCTTCGCAAGCTCGGCAGCCTCCCCTTTAAAATCGGCCGCCAACTTGCGGCTCAGTTGGCCCGCTGATTGGAGAGAAGCGACATGTTCCTGAATCCACCGCTGGCGTTCCTGGATTTCTTCAACACGGTGCGACTGCTTCGGATCCTCATCTGGCTGGAGGAGGCGTTCGTCGAGCAGGCGGACTCCCTCAAATTCTTCGATTAGGGAGTCCCCTTGCATGATTTTGTAGTCGAGGTTTGGTAGAGGCTGAATGTCGCTTATTTCGTCTTCGTCCACAACCATCGAGAGCCAGAGCCGAAGCTTGGCGATTTCCACCGCTCCTGGGTCGTAGTCAACACCGTAGAGCGATTGCTGAATTGCTTGCCGCTTTAGGGTGTATGAAGAGCGCGCCGCTACCCCAACACCTAAGATCTTCTCCAAGGCAGGCGTTAAAGCCAGACGTGCTCGAACGATCTCGTGCATCATCGCGACGGGAAACGCTCCGGAGCCGATGGCTGGGTCACATACCGTAACGCTGGCAAGCAGATCATCTAGCACACGGGCATGCTGGCTAATGACTTCTGGGAGTCGTTTGTCTGCATGATTCTTCGTTTCCTGCGCTTCGAAGTCCGCAAACCGCTCGGCGAGGCGCAAGAACACGGCCAACGTGTCTTGAGGGATATCAGGAGCCCTACAAGCAAGGTAGTCCAATAATGCTTGCTGGCACATGTAATGAACCACGACACGAGGCGTATAGTACGTGCCAGTGCCATGACGCATGTTTTCGGGAAGAAGGTTCTCGAAAACCTTACCTAGCATCTCTGGGTCAACAGCGACTTCCCTTTCGAGCGGTTCAGCTTCATTTACGGTAAAGTTGTAGCGATCGAAGACGTCGATAATGCCAGTACCGGTGTCGCCGTCCTCCGACATTTGGTCATTTGAGAACAGCGTGTCAGGCAGCAGAACATCGGTTTCTACCCATTTGTATCCGTGGAGTGGTTCGAAGAGACCGCCGTTAAGGAATGGGATTCGGCAGTCAAACCGGGAATAGTAGTGATCGTCATCGATTCGGGGAGCAGCAAGAGCTTCATAGAAGAGAGGTTCTAAAATATCGTTGAAAAAGTTCGATGATCGATTGTCTCGGCGTCCAGCGCCGCCGTAGTCGTTGCGGTTCTGAAAGAGGTGCCGAATGAAGTCCTTGCGCCCAGTCCCCCATGACTTCCCGCGCTCGACTCCAAACCATCCTTTCTTTTGGAGAAAATATAGGAAGACAATTTGGCCAAGTAGCTTCTTAGCGAAGTCATCAGGAGTAATTCCACGACGATCGAATTCACCCGCAATATCAGGAACTGTATCGAGAAATTCTGTAAGAGCACCTCGACTCTCCTCGAATAGAGCACGGTATTGTTCGAAGAACTCCCTTGTGACTTTTTCAACGCTAAAAGCCGCTTCAAGGCCAGAAACCGTCGGATCGGTGTGATCGGTCTCTAGAAGCCCGAGGAATTGCTTCTGTGCTGTGTGGCAATTTTCGTTCTTGCCGACAAGGTAGCTGTACCGCCGAGCAGGGGTGAGCTGTGCGCGCTCTGTCACTATGCCTAGTTCGGTGGTTTCGAGCATGAAGTCGAGCTTGATGAAGGAGAAACGCCAATCATCTTCTGTCGGGGACACAAACGCAGCAATAACCGCTGCCTTGCCCTGACCGTGCCCCGTGCTCAGATAGTCTGCGACGAAGTTACGAAGTGTGACGCGTCCTCGCGCAAGTGTGGTGTCTTTCCGGAGGTGAATGACCAAGCAATCCAGCCGCTCGCCGCGCGGATCTGTGTAGGTACCCAGACGTGAGTAGTGCCCAACCTGTTCACCGAATGCTCGCTTGATGAGGTTCCCACTAAACTGAAGTCGAGAAGTTTCGTCCAGGTGATTGACGAGATTGCGAATAAAGTGTCGGAAGCGCGCTTCCTCGAATCGATCCGTGAAGGTCTCGCGAACGAGGGTGATTGCTTGGTTACGATCCATGTCTACGGTTTTACCAGGTACTTCGAGAGAATAACCTGCCGCGGACTAAAGTTGTGCTTGACGGTTTCGGCACGAACGGGCTGAAAGAATTGCGGTGAGATGTCCCGCCGCATGATACCCAGCAGCTTAAGCGGGTTCCCTTCGACTCTGAATGCCTCGGCAAGTTTCTTTAGCGTTGGGCGAGGCAGAGCCCCGTCTTCCAGCAATTGGGTGACCTGTTTTATGTATTGTTCGTCATCCTCGGTATATCCGGGAAAATCCCGAACATCTTTTGTCCGTAGTCTTTGCAAGAGCCTAGCGCTCGTGTCGCGCGAACGCTGAGGTGCCAGATGCCCCCCATCCTCGGCTGTCGCGACGTCGAACGCGGCCTTGTTGTACCCGAGCAATATATAAAAATCCGAGCCTCTAACTCCGCTAGGAGTGTCTGGGTTGCACGCGAGGTAACGGGCAGCTGTAAAGAAATCGAGTTCTTTGGCCGTGGTGTCCGGGGTGCCAATGAAGAACTTTTCCAGGCGGCCTTTGCGGAAATAAGTCAGCAACGCCGGAGCTGACTGACCAATTGTCGCGGCGCTCGCCGCGCGAGCTTTCTTTGGCAGACGTTTAATACGCTCGAAAAGTTGTGGCTCCTGGTCCCGGACCCTCCGAATGATATTAAGGTATTCGAGCTCACTCTCTTGCTGCTCATCTTCTCCGGTGAGTGTGCTCTTGGCAAACAGCTTCTGGAATAAGTCGTGACTCTTTATTTCCTCGCCCTCGGTGAGAAGCTGCGCATCTGCACCTAACATGTCTATAAATGCCTGGATCTTGGCCTCAGCGGCCTCACGGAGTTTGATCAGATCGTTTGATTGCTCTGTCGGGAAAAAGTGAAAAGTGTAGATACGCTCGTGTGCAGTGTCCACCCGGTTTACACGACCCACGCGCTGGATGAGTCGCGTCGGGTTCCAGGGTATATCGTAATTTAAGACGACGTTTGCGCGATGGAGCGACACGCCTTCTGCCAGGACTTCTGTACTGACCAAAATCCGGTAGTCATCCGACGGCTGTGCAGCTCGTGCGTCAAAATTACGGATTAGCACCTCGCGCACGGACGCGTCAGAGTCTCCAGTGAAGAGCAGCACTTTCTCGTGAAGCTCTGAGCGAAGGCGCTCAGTTAGATAGACAGCTGTTTCCTTTGACTCCGTGAAGACTATGATTCGCGCTTCGCGCAGAATCTCTTTGGTCCGAAGGGCATCGGCAAGCCTATCCCATTTGGGATCGCGCTTGATCGTCCCCCAATCGCTTTGAATCTCGCGGAGGATCGTCAGATCCTGCGTGAGATCATGCCGAAACTCGTCAGTGAATTGTGAAGCGGGTAGCTTCTCAGCCACGTCAGCATCGATCAACCCCTGTACTGCCTCCAAGTCGTCCTGTTCCAAGAGCTCGAATATTTTCCCAATGTGTTTCTTGCTGATGTAGACGTGGCCGCCGTCAAGGGCTGCAAGAAACCGTTCGTATGTGTGAACAAACCGATTGAGAGTCAACCGGAAAGCTTGGAAAGAGCTTTCGAGTCGCTTAACAAGAAGAATCTTCATGAACCTAGCCAGGTTCTTTTGAGCGGTAACATCGACCTCGGACCGTTCCCCTCGATAGTAAGTCAGAGGGCTGTATCGGGCATATTTGAAATCGCGGGTGAGACGTTCAATAGTGTGAGTAAAAATGCCATTCTCGCGCGTGTCCAGCTGGTAGAAGAGGGGCTCTGGAGGCGCCACCTCGGGAAACCGCAGGTTCTGCTCGGTAAGATCCGCACTGTAGTAACGGGCGATTTCCGTGCGCGTTCGCCGAATCATTAGGTACTTCAGCACCTTCTCTCGAATCTCTCTCGCGTTGTCTCCCACTGCGGCGAAGTACTCGTCTCTGTCGTCTTGTCGATCGAGTCCTTTTAAACGCTTCTCAAGGCGACCGAAGAAGGCTTCAAGATCACGAACATTGGGTATTGTGCTAGCCTTTCCGTTCTGAAAAAGCTTCACCTGACTGAGTATGTCTTGCGGTCGGTTGTTCAGGGGCGTCGCCGACACCAGGATGACTCGTTTCCCCCTGCAGATCTGGGCCAAACGCTCATACGTTAGGTTTGTGTCCGTCCGAAACCGATGACTCTCATCTATGAAGACATTCTCGTAGTTTTCGACACCTTGGCGGATAAGCTCATCTAGCTTCCCGGCGGACTGGAACTTCGCCTGACGGACCTGGAAATCGCGAAATACATTCGGCCATGACCCAGGGTTGTTTTCGTCAAGAAGCGCTGGAGGAGCTATCACAAGATTGCGACCTGAGAGTTGTCGAGCCAGAAGGGCTGCCATATAGGTCTTTCCTAGGCCGACAACGTCTGACAGGAAGACGCCACCGTACTCTTCTAGAATTCGGCGTGCAGCCGTCACTGCATCGTCCTGATACTTCAGCTTCTTGAAACGCGCCGGAAGATATACGGAATCGGTCTCTTCCGCTCGACTCAACTCACCCATAAAATATTCATACAAAAACTTAAGGAAGAGTTCGTAAGGAGTGAACTGTGCGAACGGCGAACGCAGTTCGATCGTCTGCACGTACTTTTCGGAGACCTCAACAGCCTGGGCCCACAATTCATCAAATTTTGCCAACGCAAATTCGTAATCCGCTCTGTTTTTCAGTTCCACATTGAATTCTAGGTTGGCAACGAGGCCAGATTGCGAGAAGTTACTGGACCCGGTGACTACGCGCCCCTTGTCCATGTGCCCTTCAAAAAACGTCATGATGTAGAGCTTGGCGTGTATTTTTGCTGAAGGATAGACTCGAACTTCCAATTTTCCGCTCTTAGCCCACTCGACGAACTGGCGCACACCATCCTCTACCTCCCGGCTCTCCTCAACCTCTTCCAGCTCTGAGAGGATTTCTTCCGGCAGAAGTTCCTTCGCCTCGGCATGCGATCGCAAATCAAGTTCCGCCTCTTGCCTGGCCTGCGACAAGAGATCAAAAACTGGCCGGTCGGTTTCTAGTCCGATCAGAATCCGGATTTTCTCAGTTGGCAACAACGCCTCAACAAGGCGGCGAAAGCCGCTGAGGAAAAAATAGCCAACTAGACAGTCGAAAGCCCGAGTATTTTTGGCGAGGAGGACGTTAAATCTGTCAGCCAGGGTTCTGCCGCTCTCATTGGTAACGAATGTTAGGTCTGATGAGAGCGCAGGCTTAACCTCCGTGGAATTGACCGTTGTCATTAGTGACTCTCTTGAATCGTTGAGCAGTCGTGCATCGAGTGCCACTGATGCTTCCGATTGCATGGATTTTCGACTGTTGCATGGGTCATTTGGTTTCCGGAGCTAAGAGATTTTACTACCTGTGATAGCGTGTGCGTCGTAGCGCGGTGCCAAGCGAAAATTCATTCTGCCTACTGGAGATCGGAATGCCTTGCACTTGTAGATCAAGAGTAACTATAGCTGCTGAAGATTCTCCGCAAGTCCTCGCGGACGGAAGCTGTCGGGCCCGCAAGGTTCACTGTCGCAAAGGTAATAGAGTGCCCTTGGATTACTGCGTGTTCGTAAAGCATCGTATCGATTGCAGGATGCAGGAAAAGGCCAGCCGTCTCATCCGATTGGGCACCGAGGCCCTCCTGTGATCTGACATAAGCATACATTTGATAAAGGTAGTGACTCTTGAGGGTGGCACCTCCAAAGCGGCGGACTCCGAGGATTGACGAAAACTTCGTGTCTACTATCACGCTCCGTCGCCCGTTGGGAGGATCTAAAATGATGTCAGTCACCATCCGAGGAAGAATAACGGTGATTCCCCCCGAGCAGGAAGAAACTTGCCAGTGGAGAGGAACGCTTCCGTGAACACTCCATCCGAGCGGTTCCAGTTCGACTTGTGCGAATCCCAAGACCGCCTTTTCGAAGAGCTGACGGACCCAGGTTTCTTCTCTTTCCGGCGCGACGAGAGCTGTTGGGCCGGATTCCTCAGTGGGAAGTGCCAAGTCGAAGGCGAGTAGCGCAAGCGCAACCATGAACCGGTCTGCGGCATCGTTCCGACCGATTTGATCGAGTGCCAACTCGGAGCGCGAAGGCTTTAAACTGCCCACACCCGATCGAGCGAGGTTGGATGCCAGAGATCGGCATCGGTGCGCCAATTCCTCACTCTGGACGAGGCGCGCCATCAGATCCAGGGCTGATCGCACGAGTCTATTTCGAGGTGTGTCAATTGTCAGATCGTGAAAATGGCAGAATACTTCTCCCCTGGCGAGCAAAAGGCGCGTCTGGGTCGTGAGGAGATCGATACGACCACGGACGCGAGTGAGCACCATCTCGCGACTACGATAACCGCGAGTGAGATTCCGCTTAAACCGGCGCTCAGCAGCCTTCGCAAGTAGTCGCGCTATCAGGTCGGGCAGGTCATGGCTGTCGGCATCCACGAGAGAGTTGAACTCAGCTCTAAACCGCGTGAGTTCCGATGCGTAGAGCATTAGGAGCCATAGATTTCGAACTGGAATGCGGCCGACTAAGCGCTCACCTGTATTCGATTGCACCGCCATTACAGCAACTCCGCGAGTAGCTTTGCTCGCGCTTCCTTCGCGCGGCCCGGCACATCGTACCAGTACTCATTAAGTAGGGGGCCGATCTCAGTCTCAACCCTGGCGTGGAACCAAGCGCTACCGTCCGTCACTCTGTCGTCGATGTCCGGGGTCACATATGAATGTCCAATCCGGAATTGTGGTCCCAAGGAAACGGTTGAGGAAATTTCCAAGTTCAGCGCGCTGATTCGCGCTTCAATCTCCGCAAGTATCCTCTCATCAAGGCCGCGTTTCGAACACCACTTTCGCCAAGCATGTCCCAATCTGGGTTCGAGGTCGACGAAAGCGAAGCGTCGGCGGAGTGCTAGATCAACGATGGCTAGGGATCGATCAGCGACATTCATGGTTCCGATCACATAGAGGTTCTTGGGCACGTACACGCGCTCGTCGCCTTTTCGATAGGCAAGCTCAATGGCCTCTGAAGGGGTTCGTTTCGTGTCTTCCAACAGCGTCAGCATCTCGCCGAAGACCTGCGCCGGATTACCGCGGTTGATCTCCTCTATGACAAGCACGAATGGCCGATCCGGTTCACTGGTAGCTGCTTCTATCGCTTGCATTAGGATGCCGTCTACGAGAGCGAGTCGGCCATCTCCAGAAGGGCGCCAACCGCGCACGAAGTCTTCATAGGCGAGAGAAGGGTGAAACTGGACCACACGGAGCCGGGAACGAGTCGTCTCCCGGTCCCTTGAGCCCACCAGAGCGAACCCAAGGCGCTTTGCTAACCAAGTCTTACCCGTGCCCGGAGGTCCTTGGAGTATCAGATTCTTCTTTGAACGCCAGCGGTCTAGAATTCCGTGGAGTTCCTCCGCCGCTAGAAAACTGCCTTCAGAGACAATGTCGTCGATCGTATACGTCGGTTCGTCCTCGGCGTCCAAGATTTCCGGTTCGCTGATTTCAGAGGACTCCGCAGTCGCACTGTCCGAGTCAGGCCTCAAGCCGTACTTCTGAACCCAGTAAGGTTGCGCTAGAAACCACGCGTGCTCCTGCGGTACGCCGCGGAACACAAAGTCGACGAGTCGGCGCGCCGCTTCCGTCTCGGTGTCGGCTTCCACGACGGTTGTTCGGTATGTGTAGAAGTACCAATCGCGAGGTGGGAAGGGAGGATCCCAAGCCACTTCCACCTTCTTCCCGTCATTGGGGTTTCGGAGAATCGTGCCTGTCGCCTTGATCCGCATGACGGAAACAGGCTTTCCGCCTACATCGAACGGCAGTCCTCGCTTTTGGACGAAACTCGCTTTTATTGCGATGCGGTCGCCCGGTTTCATGCGGCGAACTAGTTCAGAAAACTGCTCCTCATATCCGTTTTCCCAGATGCCCTCAGCGAGAAAACGCGGCATCTGATCATCGCTTTTGTCCCACAGGGCGCCGGCGAACCAGTAGGTCTCGCCGTCCTCCCCTTCCTCTGGCGCGTCAGGAGCGGGTGTCTGTTCCTCATCCGTGGCACCGCCCGGACGGTTCGCGTCGCGTACCCGAATGTACAGAGCCAAGGTTTCCTCCGGTGTGAGCCGTGTTTTAAGGCCCTCCTCGGTTAAACCCCACAGCCCACGCTTAGGGGTTGATGTTGGTGGTTGATACCGCCAGCGCGCGCGGCTGGAATGGATAGTCTTCCGCCAGATGGCGAAGCCCATCCGCAAAACCGAAGCGGTCGAAATATTCCCGTTTCTTGAGGTTGTCGCGGGCGTTATTGGTCGCCATCCAATGCGAAACAGAATCGACGTTCAAATGGACTTTCTTTGA
>Ga0182018_10003899_pt1 | contig 12981 bp, 11 predicted proteins | sample 812P2MmetaG_FD_120490 | JGI IMG/M metagenome (GOLD analysis project Ga0182018, IMG submission 120490) | Permafrost microbial communities from Stordalen Mire, Sweden - 812P2M metaG | ecosystem: Environmental > Terrestrial > Soil > Wetlands > Permafrost | place: Sweden: Stordalen | collected...
GCCCGCCGGCGATGGCGGTCACGCAGCGCATTGCGGGAAGTTGCGTACCAGTATCCATGTGGGTTCTTCAGGCTGGCCCACCCTTGGCGGCGCACGACGCGGATGAATCCATCCTGTACGGCGTCCTCGTCCCCCACGGTTCTGAGCTGCGCAGGCAAGCCTTGCGCGAGCTCTTGCTCTTGTTCCAACCGGGATCCCTCCTCGCTTTTGGGCGCGACCGGACACCGCGCCGTTCAGCGAGAAGACGGATCCATCAGGTCATGCCGAAAAGTATGGCCGGTTTTCACCCGCCCTGGTCGTCGGGTAACAAATCGCCCCCCGGTACGTCTTGTGGGGTGAGAGGCGCCGCAAGTGGCGCTGCTACCCGCCCGCTGCACGAAAGGAGCTTCCAACGTCCCAGTTCACAGACATTTCTCCCGGCCCGCACGGCTGGGTTCCCCAAGCCCAATCAGCCCTGGACGAGCTGTCGGCCGTCCGCACCTTGGCGGAGGCGGAGGCCCGATTCGGATCGGCGCGCCGGCTGAGCGAGTTGGTCCTGGGGTTCCCGGTCTCGGGGGGTCACGCCACGCGACGGGTGATCCGCGCCGTCGGCCAACTGCTCCGCCACCCTCTCGGCCCCGCCATCGCCGCCGAAGCGCTCAGCTGGGCGGCGAGCATCGCCGATGCCGTCGACGCTTCGACGATCGAGAACTTCCTGGAGCTCACCGTCACAGCGCTGGGCACGTACCGCCCCTGGCGGCTGGACGATCGGCCGGCTGCCCTCGGTACCGTCGCATCACTCTCGCGCGCCGCGCCCAAGAGACTGATGCTCTTTGAATTGTGGACCCACTCCCGTGCGCATCTCCTTGCGCCCGATGCCGACTACCGCCGCGAGAGCGAATCCACCTTCGTCGACCAGTGGGGCGACACGTATGAGGACCTCGCGGCGTGGTTGGAGGAGACTTCAGATGGAAATGATCCGCTCAACGTCGCCGGCCTCAGCCCGGCGCAACAGAGGTCGCACATCGAGGGTGCCTCCGCTGGACGGATCGACCGCCTGGCCCGGTACCAGGACCTGTTCGAGATGGACGAAGCGGTGATCGGCACGTGCCTCCTGCGTTCGACCCGGAACGTCCTGACCAATGCCGCATGCCCGCAGGAGCTACGCGATCGGATCCGCCATCCCTACGATCTGGCGACGCTCGAGCTCGCGTTGCGGGCCGGCATTGGCTGCTTCGAGCGAGCGCGCGTGCGCAGGATGGTGGGGCAACTGGACGGCGCATCCCTCCGGGCCCTGGTCGCCGCCGAGCCGGGCCGCATCCTGGAGAGCCTCCGCGAGCTCGGGCTCATCTCGGCCGACCAACTCCTGCACGGGGGGCTACGAGGTTTCGATCTCCAGGACCGGCCGATCAACGGCGCCATTTTCGGGGGCACGGACCGGCGTCAGGCGATCGAACTCGTGACGGAGCTGGCCCTCCGTCATCCTCAGGCCGATGCCCTGGTCTGGGTGCTCGATGATGCGCCGCGCGGCGCTGTCCCGCCGGACGCAGCGCGGCGGTTGGTCGATGCGGGATCACCACAGATCGCCAGGTCTGCGCTGCGCCACCTGCCACTCGCGCTCCTCACCCCATCGGACGCGCACTGCGCCGCTGAATGCGGACATGCCTGGTTGGCCGCGTGTCCCGGTCTTTCGGCCGTGGAGCGACCGCCGCTCCCTTGGGACTGCCTCGGGCAGTGGCAAGGTCCCTCTGGCGCCGCAACCCGCATTTGGTATCCGGAACAACTGCTGCAGCTCGAAGGAGCCACCCTCACGCAGGCCCAAGGCTGGGGCATCACGCTGCCGAGGAATGCCGACGAAATCCGCCACAACGCGAAAGTCATGCGCAACTGCACACTCGGCCTGATCGACGAGATTCTCGAAGGATCGACCTTCTTGGTGATCGCCCACGACCCCGAGGGTCGTCGCTACAACGTGGCCATCACCAGAGAGGGGCGACGCTTCGTCGTGGGCCACATCAACAGCTGGGCCAACACCGGAAGGGAGCCCGCGTGGATCCGGCCGGCGTTCACACAGGTCTTGAACGAGGGGGAGCCGTACCCTCCCTGGGAGGATCAGGACCGCCCGCACCGGCCTCGTACGCCCCACCGGGACCGGCGGCGGCGCCGGGCCCAGGTCGCACGACGGCGTCGGCGATGAATGTCACGTGCGCTCGAGGCTCACCCGTGGGCGGGTTGATGCTGCACCATCGGACGCGCCCTCGCCGGCGTTTCGCACGATCTCATAGCCCACCTTGGCGAGGAACGTCGGCATCCACCGCACGGTGCTCCGATCCTTCTCCCGTTCGTGCTCGGAAAGCTTGTTCCAGTCGACCATGGACGGGTTGTGCTTGAGGACGTCGTCCCTCGGGTCCCCATAGATCCACCCGTCCTGGCGCTTCTCCTCGGACCATCGCTCGTGCTCGCGCATGGAGAGCTGCTTGACTTCCGCTTCGGTAAAAGCGAAACGGGGCAGCCCCCAGCGTGTGGACTCCACGATGTGGCATTCGACGAGTTCCAGTTTCTTCGGGTAGTCATGCGCCTGGCTGCGATTGCTCTCCTTGAACTCCTCCGGGAGATCCTTCCACTCGCGCATGGTCGGGGCGTCCCGGGGCTTGATGCCCGTCTGTTCGCGCACGAACTGAGCATGAATGGCCTGCGCGATCGTCTCCACGAAGCCATTTTGGAGTCGTTCTGCCGTGCAGACTTCATCGAGCAGACCGAACTCCGTCACGTTGGGGAGCACCTCCGACGACGACGCCATCTGGAGAAGATGCGCGGCATGCGATCTTCCTGTGGTGCACAGCACGATCGGAATGTCCTTGGGTATCCACTTCCGCACGCGGATCGTGGCGCGCAACCCGACGGCGTCGTCGTCGAAGCACACGAAGACGCGGCCCGGCACCGCTTCGATCGGTGGGTCCGGGGCATCGGGATCCGAGAGATCGGCCTCGTATGTCACCAGGTCGCACACGTCGTCGAAACCGGGATGGCGTGCGCGCAATGCCACACCCTGCGATCCGGCGGTAGGGGCGACAAGGATGATCTGAAGCCGGTCAGCTTCATCGCCGCGCTCGAGCGCCCAGCGGCGACCTTGCTCCGAAACCATCTGGGCCACCATGCGGCCGTTGCCGACGACCAGGACGGGATTCGGTGCTTCTCGTGTCGCGGTGTCTCCCCTGTGCCCGTGCACGTCGAGGAGGGCCCGTGGGCCGGACCGGTAGACGTTGAAGAACTCGAAACGTATGCGTCCGTGAGACGACATGGCCGATTGCTCCAAGAGCCGGCACAACTCGTCCTCGCCGATATTCACGTAGCAGCTCATCTTGCTGTGCCGCTCCGATGGTGCGTTCTGAGCCAGCAGGGCCACTTGGGCGTTCACGTCGTCGTCACCACACGTCACCACCACCGAGCGCGCCCTGCCGATACCGGTCTGCTTCAGGAATCCACTATCCGTCGCATCCCCACTCATGCAATAGATACCAAGGTCTCGGCATTCCTCGACATCGGCGATCGAAGGATTCACATCGATGACGACGACCTTCGTGCCGTTCGGCGTCTTGCGAAAGCTTTTGGCGAGACGCATGCCGCTGTACCCGAGGCCGCACACCACGACGTGATCGTGAAGGAAGTTGGCGACCCAGAACCGGGCCCATTGCTCGCGGAAGATCGCCGAGATACCTCGAAAGGCGGCATAGGCGATGGAGGCGAGAGCCAGAAATCGGGCTATCTCGAGGTCGGTGGGGTACGGAGGGGTCAACGGGGTCGAAAAACGAAAGAGCTGGAGGCTGCCGTAGATGCGGTCATCGGGCGCCAAATGCTTCTCCCCCAAACCGATGATCCCGAGAATGAAGGCCGTAATGGCAGCGACCCCGATGAGGACCCATCGCCACTGGCTGAACACCAGCCCCGCCCGCCGCCCGCCAATCACCGTCATGACTTCGCCTTCCCCGAGTGGCGTCGGCGCCTTCCGAGCCAGGCACCATTGTCCGCGTCCGGACGAATCTGGTCAACCGCGACCCTACCGGCGGTTATCGCGGTTGCGCCGGCGGCGCCGGCGGCGGCCGTTCTCCATGGCCGGCGCGACCAATCCGATGACCCAGGAAACGGCCTTGATGGCCTGCTCGTGGTCGACCTGCCAGTCGACAACGGTCGCCGCATCCTTGGAGGTCATCCCCGTCCCGGACGGGGCAGCACGTACACGTGGCTCACCCCTTGGTCGCTGGGGTCCTCCGATTCCACCCTGCCGGTCCAGGCGCGCTGGAAACCGGCCTTCTCGAGAGCGCGCCACGACCGGCGGTTGTCCGCATCGACCCCGACGACCGCGGCGACCACGGCGACCACGTCGGGGTAGCGGTCCCAAGAGCGGGCGATGAAGTCCCCGATGACGCGCTGTCCCAGGCCGCTCCCGATGTCGCGCTCCTCACCGATCAGGTAGTCGATGCCGAAGGCCGCCCCTGGTGTGCCCGCCGGCGCCAGGGCTGCCCGCCACTCGGGATTGTCATCGAAGCGGTAACGCTGGATGAGCCCGACGGCCCGGTCCCCGAGCTCAATCACGAAGAGCTCCGTCGGGTCGAGGCCGTCCACGCCTGGCCCGTACCGCTCCTCGATCGCCCCCGGTTCGGGGTCTTCGCGCCACCAGGCTTCGACGTGGGGCGCAGCCAGCCAGCGCGCCAACTGGTCGAAGTCGCCTCGGGTGAGCGGGCGGAAGGAGATGATCGGCGCCGTCATCGGGCCGGCAGGGTGGCGCTGAGCCAGCGCGCCGTGGCGGTACGGGCGGTCAGGGCGCTGCCGACGCCGGTGAGGGCAGCCGCCACCGTCCGGTGGCGGCCCGGCGGTGCGCCGTCGAGCAACTCGTTGGAGAACACGGCCCAGCCACCGGCGAAGGCGTCGGCGCTCCCGGCCGCGGCCGTCAGTAGACGGGCGAAGGTGGCCACCGCCCGCGGCCGTCCGACCAGCGCCGCCTGTACGGCGGCGGTGATGCGCTGGTAGGGCAGGTGCTCGCGCGCCAGCCCGGCGCGATAGCGCGCCGCCGCGGATCCGCCGCCCGCACTGGCCACGATGGCCTCCCCCGCCAACCAGCCGCTCCGCATGGCCTGGGAGATGCCTTCTCCCTGTATCGGGTTGACCAGTCCGGCGGCGTCGCCTACGAGGAGGACCCGGCCGGCCGCCGGCGTCGTGCCGACGATCCCCATCTTGAGCCAGCCGCCGAGACGGCGCGCCGGCTGTGCCGACACCCCCGGATCGAGCAGGCCGAGCGTCTCAAGGTGGGCCAGGAACTGCGGAAGGGCCTGCACCGCGCGCGCACCCGCCCGCCGGTCGGCCCGGGTGCCGATGCCGAGGCCGACGTTGGCCCCGCCATGAGGCCCGGGAAAGACCCAGCCGTAGCCGGGGAAGCCTCGCCAGGGCATCGGCTCCCACATCACAATGGCGGCGAGGCCGACGTCCTGTGCCAGGTAGGTCCGCACGGCGAATCCCCACAGCACCTTGTCCGGGTCGACCAGGCCCGCCGCAGCAGCCACCGCGCTGGTGGCGCCGTCGGCCCCGATGACGAAATCGGACCGCAGCTCCTCCCCGGTGCTCAACCGGTAGCCGTCGATCCGCCCGTCCGCCTCGAGCGGTTCGTCGGCGCGCCCGGATACCGGGACCGCTCCGGCATCCGTGGCGGCGTGGTGGAGCAGGGCGTCGAAGGCGGTGCGGGTCAGCGCCGTGCCGTGACCCGGGTACGTGAGCCCCGCCGCGCTGGGCAATCGGACCGTGCGCCCCGTCGGGCTGACGACGAGCATGTCCCCGACGTCGCGGCCCGCCGGCAGGGAGACGCCCAGATCGGCCAGAAGCTGCAGGCCACGGGGCCCGACCATGTCGCCGCACGCCTTGTCGCGCGGGAAGGTGGCCTTGTCCACCAGCGCAACCCGCGCCCCGGCCCGCGCCAGCACCAGGGCGGCGACGCTGCCCGCCGGGCCGCTCCCGACCACGAGGGCGTCAAAGCGCGATGGGGGCACACTGCTCCTTCCTCGCCATGCAGATCTACAGTGAGATCTTCTCATCAGCGGAGGTGCACGTTGTCGCAGATCGTTGGCGATCGGAACCTGTTCGCGCAGGAATTGTTCACCACCCTGCCGCAGCGCTACGACAGCCTCGCCGAAGTCCTGTCCATGGGTCAGAACGGCCGATGGCGGCGGGCCATGGTCGACCGCATCGTGCCCGCGACACCGGGCAGGGTGCTCGACGTGGCGTCGGGGACGGCCGGAGTGGCGCTCCAACTGGCGGCGCGCACACCGGCCGACATCGTCGGTGTGGACCTGACCCTCGGCATGCTGGCGCGGGGCCGCCGCAACGTGGCGCAGGCCGGCATGCACGGGAGGGTGCAGCTCGTCGCGGGCCGCGCCGAGCAGCTTCCGTTCCCCGACGAGGCCTTCGATGCCCTGACCTTCACCTACCTGCTGCGCTACGTGGACGATCCCCAGGCCACGCTCTGCGAGCTGGCCCGCGTTGTCAAACCCGGCGGCGCGGTCGCCAGCCTGGAGTTCTTCGTGCCGCCCAACCGCTTCTGGCGCATGGCCTGGTGGCTCTACACCCGGCTCGCCCTCCCGGCCGGCGGGCGGATCACCGGAGGGCGCGAGTGGTTCAGGGTGGGCCGGTTCCTCGGCCCCAATATCTCGGGCCACTACCGGAGATATCCCCTGGCGTGGACGGTGAAGGCATGGGAGCAGGCCGGGTTCGAGGAGGTCGGGGTGCGGGTCATGAGCCTCGGCGGGGGCCTGGTCATGTGGGGAACGCGGAGCGGTGGTTGACGAGCCAAGCTGATCACCGTCCGGCCTTCTACGCCGCCCGGCCGGGCGGCTGGCGGGACTGGTGGACCCTGCTCCACCCTCCGTATACGGCCTGGCACTTGGCCTACGTCGTCATCGGCGCATGCCTCGCCCCGCATGTCGACCTCGCGCGCATGGTGGCCACCCTCCTGGCCTTCCTCTTCGCCGTGGGGTTCGCCGCCCATGCGCTGGACGAGCTGCACGGGCGGCCGCTCGGCACGCGCATCCCCTCCCCGGCCCTGGTGGGTCTGACCGTGGTCGGATTGAGCGGTGCCGTCGCGTTGGGGGTGGCCGGGCTGTCGCGGGTCGGGTGGGCCCTGATCCCCTTCCTCATCATCGGCCCGGTGCTCGTCATCGCCTACAACTGGGAGCTCTTCGGTGGGCGGATCCACACCGACCTCGGCTTCGCGTTGGCCTGGGGCTCGTTCCCCGTCCTGGTGGGCTACGTGGCGCAGACCGGGCGCCTGGCGCTGAGCCCGGTGCTCGCGGCGGGCGCGGCGCTGGCCCTGTCGGCCGCCCAGCGACGGCTGAGCACCCCGGCCCGGCTCCTCCGGCGGCGGGCCACCGCGGTCGAAGGCCAGGTCATTCTCTCCACTGGTGCGACGCTGCCACTCGATGCACGCACGCTCCTCGCCCCGCTCGAGCGGGCGCTGCAGGCCATGTCGTGGGGCGTCGTGCTCACCGCCGCCGCACTGGCCGTGACCCGCTTGGGCTGACCGCAGTGACCGCGACGACCGCACACGCTGGCCGGCAGGGCCTAATGGAGGGCTGGGCCTACCCAGCCGCTTCGAGGCGACGTCGGAACACCGCCACCGTGATCTCGACCACCCGGTCGTGCCCCCACTGCAGGAGCGGGTGGCCGAAGCGGCTGGCCACGCGCATGGGTCGCTGCATCATCTCCACCGTCCAGGCCACCTCGACCAGCGTCCCCGCCCCGCCCGGGCGCGCCCGGAGCTGTGCCTCGCCCTTGAGGTCACCCCGCACCAGGGCATCGATCGCCGTCGGCGCCTCGCAGCGGGTGAGCTCGATCTCGATGCGCATCCGGTAGGGAAGGGGCGGCGACACCACGCCGCGCAGCACCGCGCCCGCCGCCAGGGCGTCGCCGTCGACGCGGAACTCCTCCAGCCACGGGAACCAGTGCTCGTATTGATCAACCTGCTCGAGCCGCCCCCACAATTCGTCGGGCGCGAGAGCGAATTCGTGCTCTCGCCGATAGGCGATGACAGGCGCCGCTGGCATGGCACGACACTACGAGCCGGCGACGATTGAACCCCGTACCGCCGGACGCAGTCCTACAGTGCGCCCAGTGAGGAGCGTGCCATTGCCACCCAAGGCCGCCGTCGCCGCCCTCCTCGTCCTGTCGTCGTTGGTCGCTTCACCGCTGGTGGGCGCAGTGACGCCCGACCCGTCCGGCGGCCGCGCCGTGGACGGCGCGCTCTTTGCGCCCGGGGCGTGCGAGTCGTTCGCGCCGACCGCGGGAGACCGTCACCGGTCGGTCTTTCTCGATGCGGGGCACGGCAGCATCGACCCCGGGAGCATAGGGGTGACGATCGCGGGGCAGACCATTTACGAGGCCACCGAGACCCTGGCGGTGGAGCTCGACACCCTGACGCTGCTCCGGGCCAAGGGGTTCACGGTCATCGTCTCGCGCACAAGCGCTTCACCCGTCGGCCGACCCCGGCCCGGGGACGTCGCCGACCAGCTCTACACGCTGCAAGGAGATCTCTGGGATGTGGCCAGCAGGGACGTGTGCGCCAACATGGCCAAGGCCAATATCTTGATCGGGATATATTTCGACGCCGGCTCCTCGCCGGTGAATGCGGGCAGCATCGCCGGCTACGACGCGGATCGGCCCTTCGCCATCTACAACCTGCGCCTGGCCGAGTTGGTCCAGACCGATGTGCTCGCCGCCATGAATGCCCAGGGTTGGAACATCCCCAACGACGGCGTGGTGCTGGACGACTCGCTCGGTGGCCCGCCGCTCTCGAACGCCGCGGCGGACTACGGGCACCTGGTTCTGCTCGGTCCGGCGGACCCCGGTTACTTCTCCACGCCCAGCAAGATGCCCGGCGCCCTGATAGAGCCGCTCTTCATCACCGATCCCTACGAAGGCAGCCTGGCCAACAGCGCCCACGGCCAGCGGGTGATCGCCGGCGGGCTGGCCACGGCGGTGGAGCAGTACTTCAGTCCTCCCAACCGCCTGGTCCGCCCGGCGCACGCGGCCGTGAAGACTGCGCGCGCCGCCGCGGGCCGGCACCTGCCCTGAGGATCTCGTGACCCCGGGGTACCGTGCGTGCATGTCCGTCCCCCACCCGCTCGCCCGCGGTGAGGCTTCCATGGTCGTCAGCCCTGACGAGCTCGAGTACCTGTGCACGGAGATGGCGGACGAGGAGTACTACGCCCTCGACACCGAGTTCCACACCGAACGCACGTACTTCCCCAAGCTGGCGCTGATCCAGCTCGGCTGGCGGGACAAGGTGGCGCTGGTCGACCCGCTCGCGGTCGACCCTGGTCCGCTGTCGCGGCTCCTCGGCGGACCCGGCACCATGGTGGCCCACGCCGCCGAGCAGGACATCGACGTGCTCGAGACCGCCTGCGGGGTGGTGGCCTCCACGGTGTTCGACACCCAGATCGCGGCCGGCTTCCTGGGCTACTCCACCCCGTCGCTGGCGCGCCTGGTTGATCAGGTCCTGGGGTTCTCGCTGCCCAAGGCGGACCAGCTCTCCGACTGGATCCACCGACCCATCCCGGCGCGCCAGCTCGCCTATGCGGCCGATGACGTCGCCCATCTGCTGGAGCTCCGGACCGCCATCGCCACCCAGCTCGAGGCAGGCGGCCGCCTCACCTGGGCCCTCGAGGAATGCGCCCAGGTGCTGTCGGTCCGCCGGCGCGGTGTGGTGCCCGAGGAGCTCTGGTGGAAGATGGGCGACATCCGCAGGCTCCCGGCGCGCTCGCGCGGCGTGGCCCAGGAGGTGGCAGCCTGGCGGGAGCGCCGGGCGGTGGCGCTCGACCGGCCCCGGCGCACCATCCTGTCCGACCTGGCCCTGCTGGCCATCGCGCAGCGGCCTCCCCGCAGCAGAGGGGACCTCGAAAAGATGCGGGGCGTCGACGGACGTCACCTCGCGCACGGAGGGGCGGCCGAGATACTGGCGGCCGTCGAGAGGGGGTTCGCGCTGGCACCAGAGGACGTGCGGCTCCCGCCCGAGGGGAGGGAGGCCCAGGCGCCGGCCGCCGCGGTGGCCGTGTGCACGGGTCTCGTGCGCCAGATCGCGGACGACCTCCACTTCGATCAGGGCCTCCTGGCCACCCGGGCCGACATCACGAACCTCGTGTGCGGCGAGCCCAGCCGCCTCGATACGGGGTGGCGCAGTGCCATCGCCGGCGACTCCATCCGGAGCCTGCTGGCGGGGGACGTTGCCGCGGCCTTCCGCCCCGACGGCACGCTCGTGCTCGAACCGCGCCAGGCCCCGCCGGCCGCGGAGCACGCCAACGGCGGGATCCCGCCCGGCCCCGGCCCCGGCCCCGGCCCCGCGCCCGGCCCCGGCCCCGGCGCGAGTTGACGGTTAGTTGACGGCCCGGTCCCGCTCGGCCCAATAGGGCTGGCGCAGCTTGTACTTCTGGAGCTTTCCGGTGGCCGTGCGGTCGAGCGCCTGGCGGCATTCCACGCTGGTCGGCGCCTTGAAGTGGGCCATGCGGGCGCGGCAGTGGGCGATGAGCTCCTCCTCGGTGGCGCCGGACCCCGGGCGCAGCACGACCAGCGCCTTGACCGTCTCGCCCCACTTCTCGTGGGGCACGCCGATGACCGCCACCTCGGCCACGGCCGGGTGCTGGTAGAGGCAGTCCTCGACCTCTATGGAGGACACGTTCTCCCCTCCGGTGATGATGACGTCCTTCTTGCGATCCGAGATGACGAGGTAGCTCCCGTCGAGGTAGCCCCCGTCGCCGGTGTGGAACCATCCGCCGGCAAGCGCCGCGGCCGTCTCCTCGGGCTGCTCCCAGTACCCGGCGAAGACGTGGTTGGAGCGGGCCAGGACCTCGCCTTCGGCGTCGACGGCGATCTGCACGCCGACGGCCGGCACGCCGGCCCGGCTCAACCGCTGCGCCCGCTCGCCGGCTGCCTCCCCGTCCCACTCCGAGGGGGCCCGGTTGATCGTGAGCAGCGGTGACGTCTCGGTCAAGCCGTAGATCTGTATGAACTCCCAACCGAGCTCGCCCTCGACCCGCTCGATCGTCTTGGAGGGGGGCGGCGCTCCGGCCACCACGATGCGCACCGTGCCCGCGCCAGGCACGACCCGTCCCTCACGCCCGCGGGCCGCAGCCGCATCGAGGATGGCGGCGATCACGGCCGGTGCCCCGCACATGAGGGTCACGCCGTGCTGCTCGATGCGCGACAGGATCTCCTCCCCGTCGACCTTGCGCAGCACCACGTGGCGCCCGCCCATGGCGGTCACGGCGTAGGGCATCCCCCAGCCGTTGCAGTGGAACATGGGCAGGGTGTGCAACAACACGTCGCGATCGGTGACCCCGGTGTGCCAGCCGAACGTGACGGCATTGAGCCAGCAGTTGCGGTGCGTCAGCTGCACCCCTTTGGGCCGCGCCGTCGTCCCCGAGGTGTAGTTGACCGAGCAGGCGCCGTCCTCGTCCCCCGCCCACTCCCGCGCGGCCGCGCCCGGAGCGGCCGCCGTGAAGAGCTCCGCATCGTCGACGCCGTCGAGCGCGAAGCGGTGCCGGACCTTGATGGAGGCCACCACGTCGGTGAGCTCGGGGTCGTACAGGAGGACGGACGCCCCGGAATGCTCGACGATGTAGGCGATCTCCTCGGCGGTCAGGCGGAAGTTGATGGGCACCAGGATGCGACCGAAGGCGCTGACGCCGAAGTACGACGTCAAGAAACGGCCCGAGTTGGGGCTGACGATCGCCACCCGCTCACCGTGGCCCACCGACAACGCGTCGAGGGCCCGCGCCATGCCCCGCGCCCGGGCCTCCATCTCGGCGTAGGTGATGCTCCCGAGCGACCCGGCCACGGCCGGTTCGTCGACCACGGCCACGCGCGCGCCGTATACGAGGGCCGCGCGATTGAGAAAGTCCGCCACCGTCAACGGGACCTGCATGCGTCCTCACCCCTCCCTGTCGTCGGCCTTCCCCCGGCCGGTCGACCCTAGTGGACCACGTGGACGCCGCTCTTAGTGGGGATCAACCACTAGAAGTGCCCCAGCACCGGGTGGGGGACATAAGGCTTCTCCAGGCTGGCCACCTCGTCGGTGCTCAACGTGAGCTCCTCGGCGGCCAAGGCGTCCTCGAGGTGGGACAGCTTGGTGGACCCCATGATGGGCGCCGTCACACCCGGCTTGGCCAGCAGCCAGGCCAGTGCCACCTGTGCGGTCGCGACGCCGCGCCCGGTGGCCACCTGCTGGGCCGCTTCGACCACGTCGAAATCGGTCGGTTGGTCGTAGAGGTAATCGGTGAACGAGTCGGTGCTCGATCTGGTGGTGTTGCGCGCGCCCGAGCGGGACCGGTTGCCCGCCAGCACGCCGCGGGCGAGCGGGCTCCACGGGATCACACCCACGCCCTGGTCCAGGCAGAGGGGGATCATCTCGCGCTCCTCCTCGCGGTAGATCAGGTTGTAGTGGTTCTGCATCGAGACGAACGGGGTCCACCCGTTCTTCTCGGCGGTGTACTGGGCCTTGGCGAACTGCCACGAGAACATGCTGCTGGCCCCCAGATAGCGGGCCTTGCCGGCCTGGACGACCTCGTGGAGCGCACCCATCGTCTCCTCGATGGGCGTCCGGGGGTCCCAGCGGTGGATCTGGTACAGGTCGACGTAGTCCAGGCCGAGCCGGCGCAACGAGGCGTCGATGCCCGAGAGGATGTGCTTGCGGGAGAGGCCGCCGCCGTTCTCCCCCGGCGTCACCGGCATGAACACCTTGGTGGCGATGACCGCCTCGTCGCGGCTCAAGAACTTGCCGACCAACTTCCCGGTGGCCACCTCGCTGGCCCCGCCCGAATAGGCGTCCGCCGTGTCGAAGAAGGTCACCCCGCCCTCGACCGCCGCCTTGACGATGGGCTCCGCCGCGTCCTCGTCGATGACCCACGGCCGGTCGCTGTCGTTGCCGAACCCCATCATGCCCAGGCAGATCCGCGAAACCCGCAGGCC
>Ga0182018_10003902_pt1 | contig 12970 bp, 7 predicted proteins | sample 812P2MmetaG_FD_120490 | JGI IMG/M metagenome (GOLD analysis project Ga0182018, IMG submission 120490) | Permafrost microbial communities from Stordalen Mire, Sweden - 812P2M metaG | ecosystem: Environmental > Terrestrial > Soil > Wetlands > Permafrost | place: Sweden: Stordalen | collected...
CCTTCGAGCCACGCCGGCCCTTCCACCTGGAATTCCTTCACGCCGTAGGCGCGCGCGACTAATGATTTCAGGTTGACGCCGGTATAGGTGACGCGCCCGGGATCGCTCGAATCGGGACCGCCGCCCATGCGGACCATGATGACCCCGTTCGGCAGCGGCGCCGACACTTTCACCGACGCCGCCTCGAAGGCCGGACCGGCCGCATCCGTCTGGCCGATCGCCAAGCCAGCCACGGCCGTCAACAGACCAAAAAGTGTCAAACCTCGAATCATCAGTTCTCCACCGGAGCCTTTTCGGCATGGTCAACCGTCAGGATTTCCGCCGGGGCCTTGCGGGCGTCCAACTTCAAACCCACGCCGTCCAGCGCCTGAGCCAGGGTGAGCGACGCTTCCGCGCCCCTGTGGGCGCCTTCCGGTCCCGGTCCGCCCGGACCCGCGGGGCCTCCCGGCCCGGCACCCATTCTCGCGCCGTCCATGCTGTCGGGCAGCCAAGTAATATCTACGTCATAATTTTGGGCAAGTTCCGTCCGATCGATCACCGGACGCGACAGTTGCCGGGTGAGCCAATCGGCCAGTTGCCCCATGGTCATCTGACCCGTCAATTTCATGCCTTCAGGCGACATCATCATGCGGACTCCCGGCCCTCGTCCCATGCCCCCCGGTCCTCCCGGCGGTGCGCCCGCCGGCGGACCGGCCGACATTTCCACTTCCTTCAGTTTCAAGCCGCCCTTTCCCACCACCAGCGCGAACTGGGGAATTGGCTTCGTTTCGCGATGAAACTGAAACTTGAAACGCTCCGCCAATAGCGTCTGCATCATTTGCGATGCCTGCTCCTTGGTGGTCCCCGGCGGCATGGTAGCCACCAGATCGTAGCCGGCGCCATCGATCCAATCCGGTCCTTCCACCTGGTACTCTTTCAGGTTGTATGCCATCTGTACCAATGACTTGAGGGTGATGTTGGTATAGGTAAATCTGCCCGGGTCGGACGATCCGGGGCCGCCGCTCATCCGCCGCATAATCCGCTCTTGAGTGCCTGGCGAGGCAGTCGCTTTCAACGACGCGGCCTCGAAAGACAACGGCGCGTTTTGCGCAAATAATGGGAAAGCCGCGAAAACGAGCATACTCGATCCCACTTTGGTTCGTATCATGTGTAGATCTCCTTTCGGCACAGTGGGGTCGCCCGTTCACAGTTTTGAAATGTTGTCCGAAATCGGGTACAAGACCGCCTCTTTGTTTGACGATGTTGTCCCCGAAAGGATTGTAGCTTCCCGAAGTTTGGCCCGGTTGTTCTATTCTATTCTATTGAAAATAGACACAGTTATGCCACCTTCGCCCTCTGTTTTCCAGCGCCGCGGCATCCCGGAACCTAAAAGCGGCCTGAAAGTTTCTTAGATATAGACGCCGATTCGCCTGCAAACTTGCAGACAAAATCGCACAAATCTACGAATTTTTTAGTTTCTAAGGGCATGCCATATTGCCCGCCCATCGTCCCGAAGTTCCCAAGACTCAGTTTTCTACCGGAATCTTCTCGGCGCGGTCGACGATCAGCACTTCGGCCGGAACCTTTTTCTGGTCGATCTTGATGCCCAATTGATCGTTCATCACCTGGATCATCATGCCGATAGCCTCCATCTCGTCGGCCGGCCGCTGCATGGCGAACATGGATCCGTCAATGGTGAAGTCCCACGCCCCTTTCAGACCGGTTTGGTCCACCACTACGCCGTTCAAAGGGGAGGAAGCCATTTCCGCCAGCTCGGCCAGGGTGACGTGGGTAAACAGGATATTGAGACCCTTGCCGGTCGGCTTCATCTCGATTGGCCCTTCACCTTCCGATGGCTTCATCTTGTGCCCGGTCTTGGCCACGGTGACCACATAGGCCTGCATTTCTTTAGTGTCGCGATGAAAGGCCAGCTTGAACCGGTCGGCCAGCAGGGTTTGCATCATCTGCCGCAACTGCTCGTTGGTCGCCGGCGCAGGAGTCTTGGCAACGATATCGTAGCGGATCGAGTCGAGCCAGCCCGATCCAATCACCTGGATGGTTTGCATGTGGTACGCCCATTGAATGAGCGCCTTGAGGGAAGCGTTCAGCATGGTGACGCCGCCTGGCGACCAAGTCACCACGGGTTGCACGCGCATGCGCATGCCCTCGGCTGACGGCGGGCTCGCTTTCACGGAAGCTACATCAAAAGTGGGCACCGGCTGGCCAAGTGCGCTCGAGATCAGCAGTAAGTTTGCCGCTAACACTGTCCGCATGTTGTAAAAGACGGCGGCACGCGAGTGTTATTGCAGGGGGAGTTTGAACGCTGCTTTGGGCCCAGGCAAGACACTATGGGCCACGGATGGACACGGATTCACACGGATAAGAAGAGATTTGGCCTTATCTGTGTGAATCCGTGGCCATAATTCTTTTTGCGAGGGCGGGCTCAGTCCCATTCCCGACAACTTCCAATTCTCTGAGAAACGCCGTTGCGGCCTGCCACATAGGAATTTGCGCCTCCGGATTCTGATCCCGTTCGTTTTAGCGGGCGCGTTCGCGGCCCTGGCCCAGCAAGGCACCGCCGACGCCATCATTGTCAAGATCCCCAGCGCCAGTATTCCCTCTACGGTGACTTTATCCACCTCGGGCGGTAGCGCTCTTCCCGGCCAGCAAGTTACCATTCCTATCGCGCTTTCGCTCAACGGAACCGCGCCGGCATCGTTTCAACTCGATCTCAGCTTCGACCCAACACTACTGACCTTCGTCTCGGCCACCGGCCTCTCGGCGACCGTGGAGTCCACGGGCGATGTGCGCCTCTCCACCGCCTCGCCGAATCCGAACGGTATCGCGGCCGGCCTGGTGGCGGAAGTGACGTTCACGCTGGCAGCCTCGTTCGGCGCCAGCCCTACGGCTGTGAATCTGGTGCGCTGCATGTCCGCCGATCCGGCCGGCAATCCCTTGTCGACCGGCTGCCTGGCGGGGACCGTCGACCCGCTCACGTGCGCCACTGTGGCGGACGTTCAGTCGATCGTCAATCAAGCTCTCGGCGTCGCGCCGCCCGCGAACGATATGAATCAGGACGGCGTCGTGAACGTGATCGATGTGCAGATGGCGATCGCTTCGGCAATGAACGGCGCGTGTGTGCATTAACCGCTCCCTCACGGTCGCGGCTCGGTAAGACGTTCGTTTCCGAGCCGCGCGCGTGAGCAAGCGGTTGTGAGGCCCACCCTACTTCGCCTTACACTCTTCGCACTGGCAGATTTCGCGGAAATGATCGTAGGAATAGATTCCCGAGCTGTGGCCGTCGCTCCAATTGATGCGGATGGCGTAATTGCCCACGGGTTCCACCGCCAGCATTTTCAGTGCCGGCTGGAACATCTGGAACGGGCCGCTCGACTGCGCCTGCGGCTCGCGCGGAGGCGTTCCATGGGCGCCGGTGCACTGCGCGCACGGGCATTTATCGCGCAAATACGTAAGGCCGTATTCGCTGTGATGCCCGTCTTTCCAGTCGATCTTGATGCCTTTGGACTTGGAGATAGCGATGTGTTCAGGGTCGGTTGCGAGAGACATTTTTAATTAAACTGGCGTTCCACGTCGCGCACGCCGGAGATCCGCCGCATGGCCGCCACCAGCTTCTCGAGCTGCTTCTTGTCGCGCACTTCGACGGTCATTTCGACGATGCCGCCGTCGTGATCGATCTCCGTCTTGGCTTCCAGGCTGCGAATATTGGCGTTCTCATCGGCGAGCACGGAGGTGAGCTGCATGAGCATGCCCGGCCGATCGTCGGTGTGCACCACGATGCGCACCGGGAACGCGTCTTCCGCCGTGCGCGCCCATTCCACTTCGATCTTGCGCTCCACGTCGTACATCAGATTCTGCACATTCGGGCACGCCTTGGAATGCACGGCGACGCCTTTGCCGCGCGTCACGTATCCCACGATGGCTTCCCCGCGGATGGGATTGCAGCACTTGGCGCGGTATACCAGCAGATCGTCCATGCCGCGGACTTTGATGACGGCGTCGCCGTCGCGCGGGCGGCCCGGCATGGGGGGCGACGCCGGCGATGCGGGGTAATTCAGTTCGGCTTGCGGCTTCTCCTCGGGCTCATCCTTCACTTCGCCCGGCGCTACTTTGCTGAGGATCTGGCGCGCTGAAAATCGCCCGTACCCGAGCGCCGCGTACAGGTCTTCCATCTTGCTGTACCCGTATTCGGAAGCCACCTCTTCGAAAGCCGAGCGGGCGATTTTGCCGATCTGCACGCCCAGCCGCCGCGATTCCTTTTCCAGATACTTCTGGCCGATTTCGATGGCTTTCAGCCGCTCGCTGGCGTTGATGACGTGCTTGATTTTGTTGCGCGCGCGCGATGTTTTGACGAAGGCCAGCCAGTCTTTGCTGGGCTCATGGCCCGCCTGCGTCATGATCTCCACGATGTCGCCGTTGCGCAGCGAGGAGCGCAGCGGCACGATGCGCCCGTTCACTTTCGCGCCGATGCAGGTGTGGCCCACGTCGGAGTGGATGGCGTAGGCGAAGTCGATGGGAGTGGCGTCGCGCGGCAGCACCAGCACCTTGCCGCGGGGCGTGAAGGTGTAGACCTCTTCGGGGTAGAGATCCACCTTCAGGGTGGACATGAACTCGCCGGGATCCTGCACGTCGCGCTGCCATTCCACCAGATGGCGCAGCCAGGCGATGCGCTGGTCGTCGGCCGCCGGCCCTTTGCGTCCTTCTTTATACTTCCAGTGCGCCGCGATGCCCTCTTCGGCGATGCGGTGCATCTCTTCGGTACGGATCTGCACCTCGAACGTCTGCCCGTGCGGTCCCACCACCGAAGTGTGCAGCGACTGGTACAGATTGGGCCGCGGAATGGCGATGAAATCCTTGATGCGGCCGGGGATGGGCCGCCATTTATTGTGGATCACGCCCAGCGCCGCGTAGCAGTTCTTCACCGAATCGGTGACGATGCGCAGCGCCATCAGGTCGTAGACCTGGTCGACGGTGATTTTCTGGCGGCGCAGTTTCTGGAAGACCGAGTAGGGCCGCTTCAGCCGTCCGTCGATGCGCGCCGGAATGTTTTCGTGCCGGAGCTCGGTGTCCACTTCCTGGCGGATTTCCACCAGTATCTCTTCGTTGGAGTGGCGCCGCGATTCGATGGAGCGCAGGATTTCCTGATACGCGTCGGATTCGAGGTGTTGGAACGCCAGGTCCTCGAGTTCGCCGCGAATTTTGCCCATTCCCAGGCGATGCGCGATGGGCGCGTAGATTTCGATGGTCTCGCGCGCAATCCGCTCGCGCCGCTCCGGGCTCAGATAACCCAGCGTGCGCATATTGTGCATGCGGTCGGCCAGCTTCACCAGGATGACGCGGATGTCTTCCACCATGGCCAGCAGCATTTTGCGGAAGCTCTCCGCCTGCCGCTCTTCGGCCGAGTAGAAATCGAGTTTGCTCAGCTTGGTGACACCGTCGACGCAGCGCGCCACTTCTTCGCCGAACTCCTTGCGCACCTGCTCGACTGTGACGCTGGTATCTTCCACCACGTCGTGGAGCAGGCCGGTCTCCATGGCGACGATGTCCATGCGCATGTCGGCGAGGATGTGCGCCACCATGAGCGGATGCATCATGTACGGCTCGCCGGAGCTGCGACTTTGTCCCTGGTGGTACTTGAGGGCGAAGCGGAAGGCCTTCTCGAGAGGCGTCAAGTCGTCTTTGGGACGGTACTCGCGGATCTTAGCCACCAGCTCGGCATAAAGCTGTTCCACCGGATCGAGAGGCGGCGGTTGGGGTACAACTCCAGGGAGGCTGACGGACTCGGAAGCCACTGTACTCTCGATTGTAGCAGGGGCGGGGAAATCGCGTGGCACAGACTCTCGGGCACGCTGCCTCGGTAGCCTCGTCGAGGGGCGACCGGAGCGAGCGCTTCACAAAACAAGAAACCCCGCTGCCCTGAAGGAGCAGCGGGGGCTGGTTGGTTAGAATTACCCTCAGACTCAGAAGGCGAGCCGGAGAGACAATTGAAGCGTCCGGGGATCGCGATAGCCGTTGGAAGCCGGCTGCCCGAACTGGCCGTCGCTGGCGGAAAGTCCGCTGCCCGGGTTGTCGCCGGTGAAACTGGTATTGATAGCCCAGAGTTCCGGATGGTTGAACAGATTGAACACTTCGAAACGGAACGTCAACTTCACCCGTTCCGGAGTGATGGCGAAGCTCTTCATGAGGGCAACGTCTGTATTGGTGATGCCCGGCAAGCGAAGAGAGTTGCGGCCGAGGCTACCCCACGTGCCGTCCGCCGGACGGGAGAAGGCCGCCTGATTGAGTATCAGGGAGCCGCCGTTTGTGGAGTAGGGATCGCCCGACAAATTGACGTACTGGCCGCCGTTGTTGCCGATGTTCTCGCCAAACAGGTTTCCATTGGCATTAACGGTGAACGGCATCCCCGACTGGTAGCGGAAAATACCGCTCAGTTCCCACCCGTTGAAGACCTGCTTGGTGAACGCGTTGGCGAACGAGCCGGTCACCTTCGGCAGCGTATAGACCACGTCAAGGGAGACCACGTTCGGCTGGTCGTAACCGGCATTGGCGTAGCTGCACTTAATGCAGAAGGGGTTGTTAATGGCATCGGAGTCGTTGTCCCCTGTGTCTAGCACGTGAGACCAGGTGTAGTCGAAGTTCACGGCCAGATTGTTGGCGAAACGCCGGTTGATGCGGAGCATCAGGGCGTCATAATTGGCGAAGGCATTGGTTTCGATCGCGGTAAGGTTGCCCCAGCCGGCGTATGGGAGAAGCGCGCTAGTCCAGCCATTGACCGATGCCGACAGGTTGTTGTTTTGGAAATACCCTGCCGGAAGGGCATTGACAGCCCGCTGATCCATCAGGTGGATGGAATGGCTGCCGGAGTACGAGAGGTCCAGAGCGAACTTGGCCGGCAACTGGTGCTGAATACCCGCGTACCAGGAGTAAATACTCGGCATGGTGTTGTTGGTGGGCCAGATTGTCATACCGGGCGGTTGGATAGGCGAAGTAGCCGTCCCCACGCCGTTGGTACTGAAGTTAGCGACGTTTTGGTTGTATACCGTTCCCGAATAGAGATTGGGGAACTGGCCGCCCGCGCCGAAGCTGAAGTTGTTCTGGCGGAGTCGTTCGTTGAACATGGCGCCGCCGGCGCGCAGAGACGTCTTGCCATCGCCAAACGGGTCGTACGCGAAGCCCAGGCGGGGCTCGGGGAACGACTTGGCCGGAGAGAATCCGCGATCCGTGCCGGCGCAGGGATCGCAGATCATCCCCAGATTTTGGAGAGCCGTTACGGGATTGGCTTCGATGAAGCCGGGTTGGTATCCATTTACGACGCCCGCGGTGGTGTTGATGACGGGGGCATTGGACTTGTTGTACTTGCTGAGATCCACGCTGTAAAGCGTCCAGTTACCTTCGCCACCGACTGTGCCGCCGCGAACGACGGTGTAAGTGGGAGCCATGTGGACGAAGCGTAAACCGTAGTCAATGGTTAGACGCTTGCTGACTTTCCAGTTATCCTGGACGTAAGCATCGAATTCCCAGAAGCGGAACCAGGGGAATACGGCGCCGCTGAGGTTGGTATAACTCGAGAAGTTGCCCAACATCAGGTTGGCAATACCCTGGTTGGTGTCATTGGCCATGGTGGAGTTGCCGTTGAAGTTGATGTTGCCTTCCATGCCCCAGCTTCCGGTCTGCGCCTTGTCGTCGCGATTGTAAAAGACGCCGAACTTGAAGTTGTGGCTGCCCTTTACCCACGAAAGGTTTTCGGTAACGCCGTAGTCTTTGCCCCAGTTGTGCCAGCCGGGGTCGCCGAGAGAGAATCCCAGAGCTCCAGCGCTCAGATCGGGAACGGAGTTGGTAATGTTGGTCGCCGGGAAGATCTGACCAAAAGTAGCACCGATGGTGCTGCGATCGAGCGGATTCGTGCCGACAACCGACAGCGACTGCGACTGGTGGTTGTAAGACAGAATCGTCTCCGACGCCACGGTGGGAGTAAATGTAGTCACCAGGTTCCACGACCAGGAACTGCCCGGCTTGGGCCGCGCTTGCTCCTGAATCGGAAAGGGCTCGTTGCCCCAGATTCCATTTGCGACGGATTCCTTCTGATAATCGTTCACCCAGCGGAAGAAGCTGTTCATTTTGCTGCTGATGTTGTAATCGATGCGCAGCATGTCCTGATTCTTCGTCAGGTCGTCGAAATCCGTCCAGTAATCGCGCACATAACCCGGGTTTCCAGGGGTGGCGCCCAGGTTTGCGTAATTGGGGATTCCAGTATAGATTTTCAGGTAAGCTGCGCCTAACGGTTGCCACATCGATTGCGGAACCGTGTTGTTGGGGAAGGGAATTCCGCCAGTGACATTGCCCGAACCATCGCGTGTGATCGTGCCCGGTTCAAAAACCGTGCCGTTCTTGAAATTCGGAGCATACGTCATGTTGGTCGAGAGCAGCCACTGCGAGAAATTCCCCTGCTCCAGGATTTGAGCGTCGGGAATATCGGCGTAGCCATTGGTAGGCTGGTTGCGGCGCGTCATCTCCCGGTTGTAGAAGAAGAACACGCGCTTGTCCGACTTGGTCGAGAGTTTCGGGATCGGCACCCAGCCGCTTAAATTGCCGCCGAACTGGTTGTAGCGCAGTGTCGGCTGCAGCCCATTGCACTGCACGCACTTGGCGTCGAAATCGTTGTTGCGGAGATATTCGTACGCCGTGCCGTGGAACGCCGAACCGCCCGACTTGGTTTGCACCGCGATTACCATGCCGGAATTGCGGCCGTATTCGGCGTTGAAGCCGCTCTGCAGCACGCGGAACTCGGCAATCGTGTCGATGCTGGCTTGGGTGTACTGAGACTGGTTGTCGCCGACGTCGATATTCGGAGATCCATCGAGGTACATGTTGTTCTCCGATCCGCGTCCACCGAGAGAGTGGAACTGCGACACGTCGTTGAAGTCAACGGCAAAATCGCTTTGCGCGGCGCTGGTCATGCCCGGAACCATGGTCATTATCGAGGTGAAGTTCCGGCCATTAATGGGCATGTCGGAGATCTCCATCTTATCGACAATGTAGGACTTGTCCATGGTATTGGTGGTGACTACCGGTGTGGCATCTGCCTCCACGGACACAACGTCCGTAAGGTTGCCCACCGTCAGTTTGACCGTACCCACGTCCAACTTGACGTTGACGTCCAAGGTGACCGTGAGTTCGGACTTCTTGAAGCCTGTCTTTTCAACTGTAATAGTGTATCGGCCGGGTTCCAGATCGATTGCTTGGAACCGGCCCGATTGATCGGTAGTGACTTGCCGCGCGGGCCCGCCCTTGACCGCGTCCTGGATTCGGACCGGGGCGTCGGGGACGACGCCGCCAGTGGCATCTACGACGGTACCGCTTATGTACTGGGTTTGCGCCATCGCGGGTTGCGCGCACAGCATCACCAAAAACGCTGCCGCCAGCCCGATCAGCACACTACCCCTGCTTCTTAGATTCATAAAACCTCTCAATCCTGGAGAGTATGATTTGTCACAAAACACGAGAGCAGACGCTCCCGCCGCCTTAGCGCGGTGAGACAATCGCGCTGTCCTGAAGCAATTCATTCCTGGTGCCAAACGGGATGGACATCCCCAGCAAAACCCGCCCGGCTCCGCGCGCAGGTCAATTCCGTAGATTTTTAAAAGATTTTCACCTCCTTAACTATGATTTCGCGAGACCAATATCTGGACACCAGGAGCGCGTACAGAGTATTGCTCTGGAAGGGCAATGTTACAAGGGGTTACACCGTGTATCACCCGTGAAGGGCAATGGTTCCCAGGTGAGGGGGCTCGCGAAAGCTTTAATGAAAAGCAGGTTTTGACTGGCGGCCGCCTTCGTTAGCGGACGCCGGAAAGGTGACCGTCCAGCGGTGGCCACTTTAAACGCGGCCGGCCTGCAGATCATGGACTTGGGCGGGCGCGCGGCGGGCTTCCTCTTCCCGCCCGCAGGCCTCGAGGCCAAAATCGATCGGTTGAAACGGCGAAGTGGATGGGGGTGGCGCGTTCTGGCGGAAAGCGGTCGCCCCCACTCCAATGAGCGCGACGGCGGCGATCCATGTCGCGCGGCTATGAAGAGAATTCTGCCCCATTTGAACCGTGACCGATCTGTCATCCGGAATCTGACCTATTCGCGCCAGCGCCTGGAAAAGGAAAGACCGGCTCTTGCGATATAGGCCCAAGGGGTCGGCTCACTCAACGGGATACACCGTGTTTCACGGTGAATTTCACGCGCCCGGGGCTGTGACTTTCCGGTTGCATTCAGCAGAGCGAAAGATCACAATTGCAGTAGAGGTGGAAGAGTTGGGAGATGTGGGTATAAGAGGCGTGGCGTCTTTCCATTCCCCCGATCCTGTTCCGGACCTGGGTGTTCCGAACCCTGAAGAGGTTCAGAACCAGCTTCGTGCGATTCTGGCCAGCCCGGCCTTTCACGGCAGCAAACGATGCCAGCATTTCCTCGAATACGTCTGCGAAAAGTCGCTGGCCGGAGAAGCGGGCGCGCTAAAAGAACGCACGCTGGCCACCGATGTTTTCGGCAGGCCGCCACACTCCGAGATGGGGGAGGACACTATCGTGCGGGTGGGTGCCCGCGAAGTCCGCAAGCGGCTGGCACAATTCTACGTGTCTCCGGAAGGGATGGCTTCGAAGGTCAGGCTTGAGCTGCCGGCGGGCTCGTACGCTCCGGAATTCCACTATACCATCGCGCCGGCCGAAAAAGTCGAGAAGGATGCTGCGCCGCCGGCACTGGTCGTAGCCAAGCGGCCGAACCGGCGCTATACCGTGCTGCGCGTCGTTGGCGCCGTTGGGGTCCTGATCCTGGCTGCGGCACTGGCGCTGTGGACCACCGGCGTTGTCCACAAGACGACCGTTTTGACCAGATTCTGGAAGCCCGTCCTCGATTCGAATGAACCGCTGCTGGTCGGCGTGGCCCACCCTTTGGTCTATCAACCGTCGATCCGAGCGCTGAAACTTAGCGAGAGGAATCTCCCGCCGCTGGAAATACCCATGCAGCGGCCCTTGCAAGTGAACCCCAAAGAGCTGGATGGGTCCGATCTGATTCCGGTGCCCGATCAGTATGTCGCGTTCGGCGACATGGCGGCGGCGAATCAGATCACCGCTATGCTGGCGCGGCGCTCGAAAGGCGTGCGTCTCCGCTTCGCGAACACGATTTCCTTCGCCGACCTGCGGCAGACTCCAGTGCTCTTGGTTGGCGCAGTGACCAACCACTGGACCATGGAGTTGCAACAGAGCTGGCGGTTTCAGTTCAGGTTCCAGCCGGGCTACAGTGCTGTCCTTGTGGACACCGGCGGTAAGGCGAATCCCGGAGCGGAGCGACACTGGTCCGTTATAGCCACCGACGACGACTCTACCAGTGACGACTACGTGCTGATTTGTCGGCTGAAGACAGCCTCCACTGGGGGGTTCATGGTGGTGGTGGCTGGCGTAAAGTGGTTCGGCACGGAAGCAGCGGGGCGAGTGGTCACCGACGCGGACCAGCTTGCCGCAATAGTGCGCGATCTACCGGCTGACTGGGAGAAGAAGAATCTCCAGGTGGTTTTGCACGTGCGAGTCATCGGGAACACGCCGGCGCAACCCGAAGTGGCCGCCTGGCACGTCTGGTGAAAACGGAACCGAAGATTCAATCGATTTGCTTGTTCCCTCGCGGCTTGCGAAGCCGAAAAAACCGTCGCAATTGAGGAAACGGAGATTTTCGGGGACGCGAATCGTAGACCAAAATACGTGATTTACTGCGTGGTGACTTCTTCCCTGTGTGGTCCACCAGACCGTCTGAACGGAAGCGATTTAGAGATGTTCCGCTCTGTGTATGGTATTCACACGATGTCGATGTTTGGAATCAATGGAATCGCTGGCTAACAAACGTGCCAACCAGCATTTCTGCACGCAGAAATCCGCAGCCCACTTAGCGGGCGCCGACGACATGCCCATCGAGGTTAGCGGCCTCTGCCGCAGCGGCCCTCAAATCGCGAATCCGGGCGAGTGCGGCGTGTGCTTCCGCCTCCCGGCCACAGGCTTCCAGGGCTTTTCCAAGCTGATAATAAACCGATATCTCATCTGCCGGATTCAGTGCCGCGGCCCTTTGCAATAGCACCACGGCCGCCGCCGGTTTCTGCAGCCGGAGTTCGGCCTTCCCCTGGTAGAAATAGGACGCCCAGAAGTCCGGTCGCGCCGCTTTCGCCCGCTCCAGGTAGGGAATACCCTCCGCGAACCGGCCCCCCTGCACCAGCAGAGCTCCCAGGAAGTAATTCGCCTCTCCGGGAGAGTCCTTCTGGGCCAATTGCAGTTCCCGGATGGCATCGTCGGTCCGGCGGAGGCAGATATAGAGTTTGCTCATTTCCAGGTGCACCCCGGGAAACTCGGGATCGAGCCGCAGCACTTCGCGGAAACTTTCTTCCGCCTGGGGAAACATGGTGGCTTCGTAGTTGGCCCTGCCGATCAGGAACTGCGCCTTCACCGGGCCGGCGGCCTCGAGCATCTGCTGGAAAATCGTCTTTGCATTCTCCTCGTCGTGGTTCTTCAGATAGGCGAAGCCCAGCAGAAAGAGAATTCCGTCATCCTGAGGCGCCGCCGCATGCAGGGCTTCGAGATCGCGAATCGCCGGCTCCAGTTGACCGAGGTAAGCGCGGCAAACCGCCAGCAACTGGCGCGCCTGCTGGTTGCCCGGCTCGATCTCTACAACTTTGGCGAAAAGCGGGAGCGCCTTGGCGTGGTCCTCCTCCCTGAGATAGACGAGCCCGAGATTTAACAGAATTGCCTTGTCGTCGGGGCTCGCCTGGAGCGCCCGCCGGTACATGGCAATCGCCTGGTCGGCACGGCTGGTGCGAGAGTAAATGACTCCCAGATTGCTGAGCGCGGCGACGTTGCGCGGCTCCTGGCGGAGCACCGCCTGAAATCCGCGCTCCGCGGCCTGGGAATCTCCGGCAGCCAGCGCCCGCACCGCGCCCTCGAATATCTCTTTC
>Ga0182018_10003903_pt1 | contig 12970 bp, 8 predicted proteins | sample 812P2MmetaG_FD_120490 | JGI IMG/M metagenome (GOLD analysis project Ga0182018, IMG submission 120490) | Permafrost microbial communities from Stordalen Mire, Sweden - 812P2M metaG | ecosystem: Environmental > Terrestrial > Soil > Wetlands > Permafrost | place: Sweden: Stordalen | collected...
CGCGCCCGGGTCAGATCCGAGGCAAGCCGAGCTTGAATTCAATGGGGCGAAAAAACTGGAACTGAAAGATGGGGCTCTCGTCATCCACGGCGAGGACGGCAGCGTGCGGCTTGGGACGCCGCGAGTCTATCAGGAGACGGGTGGGAAGCGGCAATCCGTGGAAGGCAGCTTCGTTCTGCGCGGGGAGAACCGCGCCGGATTTGCGATTGGATCTTATGACCATTCACGCGAACTGGTGATTGACCCGATCCTGACCTTCTCGACTTATTTTGGGGGCAGCGGAGACGAGCATTCGACCTACATTGCGATCGACGGAAGCTTCAACATTTACCTGACGGGTTCGACAACCTCGCCCAACCTTCCGGCGGCTACCGGGGTCGATCAGAATGCGCTCGCTGGCGCGCAGAACGTTTACATTGCCAAGATTACGCCGCCGCTGGGTTCCATTGCAGCGGCGCTGGATTACGTGACTTATCTCGGTGGCAATGGCACCGACAGCCCGGTTGGAATCAACGTGGACGGGCAGGGCGATGCCTTCGTGGCGGGGACAACTTCCTCGAGCAACTTTCCCACCACTCAGCTCACTGCTTATCAAACCGCTCCTGAAGCGGGGAGCACAGGCACTTCGCACGCATTCGTGACCGAGTTGAACTTCGACGCCACCACCTTGCAGTATTCGTCCTACCTTTCCGGCAACGGCACCGACATCGCCAGCGGCGTGACCATCGACGCGACCGGTTTTATTTACGTGACGGGGACGACCACGTCCACAGATGCGGCCAGCACTACCGATCAATTCCCGGCGACCACGCTTCCCCAGAAACTGCCTTATCAAATCACGCCGCGCGCGCCCATTCAGTTCTTCGTAACCAAAGTGAATACGGCCGCAGAGCGGGCCAGCAGCATCGCCTATTCAACGTATTTTGGCGGAGCAACCTTCGACACCCCAACGCCGGTTGCTGTGGGCGGCGGTATTGCAGTCGATACCAACGGCAACATGTATTTCACTGGCACCACCAACTTTATCTTTACCGGAAACTCGGGAAGCAGCAACTCCGACTTCCCCATCCTGAATGCTTACCAGCCTTGTCTGGATACGGCGCCTCCGGCCACGCCCACCAATCCTCAAGTATGCACCAGTACTACGAATACGACAGACTCGGATGCCTTTGTGGCGAAGCTCAATCCCAATGCGAATCAGGGAGAGCAACTGATCTGGTCGACTTATCTGGGTGGGAGTGGAACGGACTCGGGAATGGGGATCGGCCTCGATTCCGGGGCGGCTAACGTATATCTAGTGGGAACCACAAATTCGATCGACATTGGGAAAGGCACAACGACGGCGGTTACGTCTGCCCCGCTGCAACGCTGTCTGGACAACCTTGTCGATCCTACCACGCAGGCTTGCACAGCGGCCGCTGGGGCTCCGAGTGACGCTTTTGTGGCGCGCCTGTCGAATCCAACGTCCACCACCACAACTACGATTCCGGTCGACGTGACGCTCAACTATTTCTCCTACCTGGGAGGGAGCAACAACGAAGCGGGTCTTGCGATTACCGTGGACAATGGCAGCGGCGCTTTAGTGACGGGCTGGACTCAGTCCACGGATTTCCCCGTCCTCCCGAACCCCAATTCCATTCAGAGCGCTCTGAATGGGCCGCAGGATGCGTTCGTCGCCCGGCTGAACACGGCCACCGTGGTCGGACAGACGACAGCCGGTTCGTGGGCCAATTACTTCGGCGGAAGCGGGACTGACGAAGGCACTGGCATCACGCTGGATGTGAACCAAAACGCCTACTTCGCAGGCGACACCAACTCGGTGGATCTGCAGGTCTCCAAGCCATTGCAGCCAACGAACGGCGGCGGTTACGACGCCTTTGTGACCCAACTGGGAACAGCCGTGAGCTTATCGCTCAGTGGAACCCTGACGCTAGGCACCAACCAGCTTTACATCAGTGCGGGGAACCAGGCTACGTTCACCTACACGGTGACCAATAACGGTCCTGACTTGGCCAACAACATCACGCTTTTGGACAATCTGAGTCCCTTGATCACAGGGGTGCCGCTGACCTTTGTATCGGCCAGCACCAGTGCCGGAACCTGCGGCGGAGGGTCGACCAACGCCATTGTGAGCTGTAGCCTGCCCTCGCTGCAGTCAGGTTCGACGGCCTCGATCACCATCGTGGTATCGCCCACCCCGAACAGCAGTGGGACTGCGGGCTCTTTCAACGGAGGTTCCGTGCAAGTGACCGGGGCGGGCAACATTGTCCTGGCACAAACCTCGGTACCGGCGCAGATGTCCGACTTCAGCCTCACCGTCACCCCCACCAACGGAAGCGTGCCAGTTGCAGGGGACACGGCCACCTACCAAATACAGCTCACTCCACATCCCGTGTACGGAACCAACATTTCGCTGGCGTGTACCGGCTTGCCAGCGGCGTCTGCGTGCGCCTTCACCAGCAACCCGGTTTCGCTCGAAGGCCCCGGTTCCTCCACGCTAAACATAACCACCACCGCCAGACCCGTGACTACGCCGGTCTCGAGCTTGCTGACGCGCCGTTTCTATGCGATCTGGTTGATGGTTCCCGGATTGAGCCTGCTGTTTGTAGGGATCGGAGGGAACGGGCGCCGAAGACGAATCGCCGGAATACTATCCCTGTGCGTTATGTTCGCGCTGCTCCTGCTGTTGCCGGCGTGCAGCGGCCAAACCACGCAAGCGCCGGTAAGCGGAACGCCTCCCGGCAACTCCACAATCACGGTTACAGCGACGTCCGGAGGCGACACCAAGAGCCAGACAATCACGCTTTCAGTTCCGTAACCTTCGGCGGCAATCTTCGCTCGCAGGTGGGTTTCTGAGACGATCGCAAGAGGAAGGCCCCCCGCATTGTGCGGTGGGCCAATCGGCGGAGAAAAAGTGTCAACCAGCGGGGCGTGGATCGGAAGAACTTACGCTCCCGCCGACAGCTTGTGGTGTCCCTTCGCCTCGGCAATGCCATACTGCCGGATTTTATAGAGCAGAGCTTTGTAGCTGATCTGAAGAATCCCGGCTGCCTGCTTGCGGTTCCAGTTGGTCTGTTCCAGAGCCTGAGTAATCGCCTGGGCTTCGGCTTCATCTTTGGCGGTGCGCGCCACAGACTTTAGTCCGCCCGATTCCGCTCCCCGGCCCGAGGCATCGCCGGGTACTCCTCCGGTGCCATCGTTTCTGGGCAATAATTCGGCGACGGCCAGCTTCTCATCCCCGAGAATCAGATAGCGTTTGAGGAAATTATTCAACTCGCGGAGGTTCCCGGGCCAGGAGTGATTCTGGCAGGCTTGCAGCAAGGCTGGAGAAAGCGGGAGCGGGGCGCGCGCATAACGCTCCGCCATGCGCGACATGGAGTGTTTTAGCAGGATGGGAATCTCTTCCTTGCGCTCGCGCAGCGGCGGAATCTGCATGGTGAAGGCGTTCAGCCGGTAGTAAAGATCTTCGCGCAGGCGTTTGCTGGCGAGCGCCTCCGGAATGTTAATGTTGGTCGCCGCCAGAATCCGCACATCAACCTTGATCACGGTACGGCTGCCCAGGCGAGAGAATGTCTGATCCTGCAATACATGCAGGAGTTTCGCCTGCAACAGGGGTGGCATCTCGCCAATTTCGTCGAGCAGAATCGTTCCCCGGTTGCACAATTCGAATTTGCCCGGTTTCGCGTGGTTGGCGCCAGTGAAAGCGCCCTGTTCGTAGCCGAAAAGCTCGCTCTCGAGCAGGTCGGCGGGAACCGCGGCGCAGTTGACCTTGAGAAATGTGCGATGAGCGCGCTTGGAAAGTTTGTGGATGAGTCGCCCCAGCACTTCCTTGCCGGTGCCGCTTTCGCCCAGCAGCAGCACGGGAATATCTACATTTGCCACCAGCGCGGCCTGGGAGCGAATCTTGCGCATGGCGGGACTGGCCGCAATGAAGAAGACATCGTCGGAGAGCTCTTCCACTTCGCCGCTGTAAGTCTGTTTACCCTGACCGAGGCTGAGATCGATGACGGCGTCCAGTTCCGCTTTCTGAAAAGGTTTGGTGAGATAGTCCTGGGCGCCCAGTTTCATGGCATGGACCACTTTGCGGGTGTCATTGACGCAGGACAACATGACAACTTTTACGCCGGGCTGGAGCTGCCGCAGCTGCTCGAGAGTTTGCAGGCCATCGATGCCTGGCATGAGCACGTCGAGCAACACAAGGTCCGGTTTCAAGCCTTTTTCCACCAGGACCAGCGCTTCCTCGCCGGTGGTCGCGGTTTCGACTGTGTAGTCGTCCACTTCGAGCAGTGTTTTGATATAGCGAAGCATGCCGGGTTCATCGTCCACCAGCAGGATCTTGGCGGTTTGTTTCATCGGTTTCTCCCCTTGCTGGCAGCCCCCACAGCCGGTTTATAAGGGATCAGAAAGGAAAACTTGCAGCCCGCGCCCGCTTCACTCTCGACCCAGATCTTGCCCCCCATGCCTTGCACCAGGCGGCGCGCGATGGCCAGACCCAATCCCATGCCGTCCTGAGTTTCGGTCCCGGGAAGGCGGAAGAAATCGTCAAACACTTCCTGGTGAAACTCCGCGGGAATTCCGGGACCGGTATCGGAGACGCTGACTTTGACGGCGTTGGGCTGACTTACATTTTGACGGCGGCGTTCGGCCATCGAAGGCTGAGCCGCCGCCCGCCGTTCCCACATATGTGGCTCGGCGTGCAGCCACACCGTTCCGCCGGAGGAGGTGAATTTGAAGGAATTCTCCAGCAGGTTCGAGATTACGCGCTCCAGTTTCGGTGTATCGAAGGAAAAAATCGGCAGTTTATCATTGGCCAGAAAATAAAGCGCCAGCCCCTTTTGCTGAAAGCGATTGGACCACAGGCGGGAGACTTCAGACAGACACTCGTTGATATCGCCGCGCTCGAACTTCATGCGCAGCCCTCCGGTTTCGAGGGCGCTGTAAGTCAGGAAATCCTGAATGAACTGTTGCAGGCGCTTTCCGCTGGCCTGCATATCGTGCAAGACTTCGCGTTGGCGGTCGTTGAGCGATCCCAACTTCTCGCTGTGCAGCACCTCGACGTAGCCGATCAGAATCGATAGCGGTGTCTTAAGATCGTGGGCGGCGGAAGCGAGGGCGTTCGTGGTGCGCTGGAAACGCTCTCGCAATTCCTTATATTCCTGGAGCAAGTTTTCCGGACTGGGTAGATCGCCGTCCGGACGGACAGCGGCGGCTGGCATAAGTTCCGAGGTTCCTCCCGCGTCAGAAACACATATGTTTTTGGGGACAGAGGTCATGAGGAAAAGCCACAGGACTCACACGGGGAGGGAACCGCACCCGACGTTGAGCACGAACGCGGATGAATAAAATCGTATGTCAGGCCCAATTTGTTGTCAACGAAAAATGCAATGGAATTACCCAAGTGTAGCAAAAGCTTGCACTTTTGGGTGCCTCACCCCAAGGTTAAGGTGTTTCATAGTAGCGAATATAAAGCGAACAAAACGCCGTTGACCGCCGGTTCCTTCCTGGGTTTTGCGGTCGGATTTGCCGGAGGTTTAGGTTTCTGCCCTGGTTTATTGCTCTTTTCGCCTGATCTTTGGCCCCTTAGGTGCTTCTGACGCAAAGTAAAGACCCATGGAGAGCACTGCATGAATGGAGTCAGAGCGGGAACCGAACGGCGAAAGTGGGCCAGGCTGCCGCTAGCGATTCCCGTTTTTGTTCGCAGCCGTGACCGGAAGGGAAAAGAATTCCTGGAATTTGCCACTGCCTTGAATGTCAGCGCCGGCGGGATGCTGGTTGCGATTCGTCGTCTTTTGCCCGCAATTGCGCAGATCCGGCTCGAGATTCCCAGCGCCCCGGTGGCGGCGTTGGCCATGAAGGCGTCGCGGGCTCTGCGTGCCCGCGCTCTGCGCACCACCCCCGCAGAGGGCTACTACCTGCTAGGTCTGAAGTTCGCTCGTCCGCTCTTGCTTTCGAACCACTTCTCTCACCGACGGCGGAAAATCGCTTCCGCAGTGTGAAAATGTTTGCGCACAACCCAGTCGGGGGTGTTAGGCTTGAATCTATTCGCTGATGACCAGGGTTTGCCGGTTCGGTTCTTTGGTAAGTTGATGACCTTCAACTACATAGGTTAGGTTTAGGTATCTGCAAGAGGTCCACAGGCCTTTTGGCTCTCCGGATGCTGGAGCAAGGTTCTCCCCGGTTCGGTAAACCAATCATGACAAATAGCGGTTTGAGTACGCTAATCCAGCCTCTGGGAGAGATGCCGCCCGATGCGATCGTTTTCGGGCGCACCGAGGCCATGCAATCGGTCCGCGAGCGCCTGACCAAACTGGCCAGTGCCAACGTTCCCGTGCTCATCCAAGGAGAGAGCGGAACCGGCAAAGACATTATTGCGCGCATGATTCATGGGGCTTCGCCGTGGCGCAGCGGGCCCTGGGTGAAAGTGAATTGTCCGGCGATTCCGGGCACGTTGCTGGAAAGCGAGCTCTTCGGCTATGAAAAGGGTGCGTTCACAGGCGCCTATGGAATGAAGCCGGGCCGGGTAGAGATGGCGCATCGCGGCACTCTGTTCCTCGACGAGATTTCCGAGTTGGATCTGTCGCTGCAGTCGAAGTTGCTGCAATTGTTGCAGGACGGGCAGTTCTGCCGGATAGGCGCGCAGGCGGACAAGAAGGTGGAAGTGCGCGTGGTGTGCGCGACCAACCGTAAACTCGAACAGGAGATTGAAAACGGCACGTTTCGCTCAGATCTGTTTTACCGCATTAACGTGGTGAATCTGCATCTGTCGCCGCTGCGCGAACGGGCCGGCGATATTCCTGACCTGGTGGCGTATTTCCTGGAGCATCACAACCGGAAGTACAATTGCCGGGCCCGGGCGCTTTCGGACGAGATGATGTCGGACTTGCGCAAGTATCACTGGCCGGGCAACATCCGCGAACTGGAAAACCTGATCAAGCGCTATGTGATTTTGGGCAACGAAGAAGTGATTGCGGCCGATCTGACGCCGCGGGAAACCGACTTCTTCAACGCGGAAATTCCAGTGGACGGGCAAATTTCTCTCAAAAAGCTGACCCGCCAGGCGGTCCGCGAGTTAGAACGGAAAGTCATTCTGAAGGTTCTGCAAAATTGTCACTGGAACCGCAAGCAGGCGGCGCGTGCTCTGAGCATTAGCTACCGCGCGTTGCTTTACAAGATTCGCGACGCAGGCTTGCCCTCGAATCGCGTCGTCAAGCGGCGGGAAGCGAACTCCAAGCCGGAAATCGCAGCCGATTAACCCCGTTCTTTGGCGGGGTTGCCGCGATGGGCGCGGATCTTCCCGGGATTTTGCGTTCTTGCGCAGACATTTTCACTTTCCGCCCCCGGCAAAGCCTCAAAATATCTGTTAACTACTTCTATCAACAGGCTTTACGCAGGACGGGAGTTTGGTACTATAGGTGCACTTGAAGGGGAGCACCTTACTTTCGCTCTTCGCTCAATTAAGGTGAAAGCCACGCGTCATTCGTCATGAAGACTCGGGCGCAGTCACTCCTAGGAGACGTAAAATGAAGAAAATCGTTTTGCTGGCTGCACTGGCACTGGCCCTGCCAGGGGCTGTTTTTGCTAGCAGTATCAATAGCATAGATTACAGTAATAGTGGGGGAACGCTAACGGCTTCCACCGTCAGTGGTCTAACAACACTAACCCTGAGCGGGTCAGAGTTGTCTGAGATCCGCAATTTCCCTGGTGGGTCGGTCACAGGCGATTTAGGCAGCGTTACGTTCACAACCGGCGCACTGACTGGTTCGTTGCAAACCGGCGGCACATTCGCAGCGGGCGGGTCGATTCTCATTACCGCCTCCAACGGAGCCGTGTTGTTCAAAGGAACTTTCTCGGGTCCCACGACATGGGGGTTACTTCCCGGCATTGGGAACCCCACGAATAGCTATTTCCTCGTTGGCACTGTATCCGGGTGGACCGGTGCCGGATACTGGACGTCCGGTACAACGTTCGACATGACCCTCAACGTCGGTGAGGGCTTATTCGACGGCAGCGCGACAGTTGGAAGCGGTGACACACCCCTCATGGTTCCTGAACCAGGCTCGTTGGGTCTACTGGGGACTGGGCTGATCGGCGTGGCTGGAGTGGTGCGTCGCAAGCTGAAGGCGTAAGCCTGCTTTGCGCTTAACAAAAACAGAACCCCGCCGCCAGGCGGGGTTTCTTATCGGGTGCACAAACGGTGTTCTAGAAACTCGGAGCCGCGCTACCCGCGGAGATCTGACAGCGCCTTGCGGGCGTCGGCGTTGTCGGGGCTGAGCTTTAGGGCCTTCTCCAACTGCTGACGGGCTAGCGCCAGCTGATTGGTTTTCTGATAGGCGAGGCCGAGGTGGTAGTGCAGGTCTGCGTCATCGGGTTCGCCGCGCTTTTCGCTGAGCCGCAGTGCCTCTTGAAACTGACTGATGGCCGACTGGTAGATGCCTTTCTGATAATAGGCCCAGCCAAGAGTGTCGGCGGCATTGGGAGAGTCTGGCATGCCGCGGCGTGCGGTTTGCGCCATACCCATTGCGACGTCGACGTTCCCTCCTTGTTGGAGGATTACATATGCCAGATTATTGGAAGCAAGGGGATTCTCGGGCGAAAGGTTGAGAGCCTGCTGATACATGGATTTGGCCTGCTCCCAGTTCTTCTTGGCTTCGTAGAGTTCGCCGCTAAGAATGTAGAAAGTAAGCTCTCGCGGATTGTCCTTGATAGACTGCTGGTAAAGAGCCAGAGCCTGGTCTGCGGAGCCCTCCTGGACCTGCACCTTGCCCAACTTTTCCAAGGCATCGACATTATTCCTGTCGAGTTGAATCGCCTTGCGCAGGGCGGCGTCTGCGCCCGGCAGATCCTTCTTGCCATTAAAAAGCGCGGTCCCCAACAAATCGTAGAGGTTGCTGCTATTGGGTGATTTGGCGAGTTGAGCGTTGGCCGCTGCAATTGCCTTGTCCGGCTGTTTCTCGGCGAAATAGGTGTTCATCAGCCCGCTCAGGCCTTCGGTAGAAGAGGGGTCTTTGTCCAGTGCTTGCAGGTAGAATTTTTCCGCATCGGCAAAGTGTTTCTGGGTCAGCTGAATGGTGCCCAACTGGACCAGAGGAGCGGGATTCTGCGGCGCCCGCAGCGCGGCCTGCTGCGCATCCTGCTGCGCATCACTGTATTTCTGGCGGGCAAGCTCCGCAATCGCTTTGAGAATGAAGCCGTCTGGAGAATTGGGCTCCGCCGTAATGATCTGCTGCGCGGTATCGAGTACGGCCGCGACATCGCCCCGGTGCAATTCGAGGGCGGCTAGGGAGCGCTGCGCGTCGGTCAGGTTCGGACGAACGCGCACAGCCTCGCGCCACTCCGCCTCCGCCCGGCCATCATTGTGCTGTTCTGCGAAGGCGTTTCCCAACTGGTAGTGAGCTACCGCGTTTTCAGCATCGCTGCGGAGCGCGCTTTGCAGCGACTCAATGGCGCCGCTGGCATCATTACGGCGAATTTGAACCTCGCCTTTGTAGACCAGAGCGTCCACGTCTTTGGGGTTAGCCTTGAGGATTTCGTTGTCCAGTTGAGTGGCTTCCTCCAGACGGTTTTTCAGAATCAGAAGCTGGATGTAGTTTTTCTTGACCTGGAGATCTTTGGGGTGATCGTGGTAGAGCGAAGTGTACTCTGTGGTGGCTTTATCGAGCTGGCCGTAGGCGAAATAGAAGTCGCCGAGCATGCGATAGCTTTCCGGGTTATCGGGAGAATCTTTCTTGGTTTGACGCAGAAAAGATTCGACATCGTCCTTCTTTCCTTGCTGCATCAGGAGCCGAACGTAGGCGGCGCGGGGAGCTGGATTTTTCGGATCCATGTCGATGGCATGCTTGAACTGCTGTTCGGCTTCGGGCAAGCGGTTGCGCGATTGATAAAAGCCGCCCAGGGCCAGTTGAGCATTCATGGCCTTGGGATCGACTTCGTTGGCCTTCTTGAAATTTGCCTCGGCCAAGTCGGGCAGGTTGGACCGAAGTTGAAAGAGTGCGAGCAGCAGGTAGGACTCGGAGCGGTTGGGATCGGCGGCAATCGCCTGCTGCATCTCTTGCATGGCAGCAGCGACATTATTTTGCGCCGCATCGTATTTGGCCCAGGCCTCGTGGGTTTCGGGGTTGTTGGGCTGCTTTTCCCGCAGAATATCGAGGTGGGTCTTGGCTTGCTTGAGCGTATCTTCTACCGGACTGCCGTCGGCATTCCTCACTGTGTCCAGAAGGTTTGCCAGATCGGTGTGAGCGCGATAATTATCGGGAGCGAGTTCTACGCTACGCGTCAATTCCTGGAAGGCGTCGTTGCTGTCCCCCAGCTTGAGATAGGCTTGACTGAGATCGTAGTGCGCATGGGCGAATCGGGAGTCAATGAGAATGGCGTTGCGAAACTGAATAACCGCCTCGCGGTACTTGCCCTCGGCGGCATATTTTTCGCCGCTATCCAGATACTTTTGCTTGCGTATATTGGGATCCCGCGAGCAACCCGTGCACAGGGCTGTGAGTAGAGAGCAAGCCAGCAGCAGAGGGACGGAAACAGAGCGAGTCATATTCGATTCTCCAACTGCGGACGCGGGGACGACGCGACAGCATTCATCCGCAAACATCTCATGATACTGCAGGGTAACCGCGAAAAACAGTTACTGGAGTCATAAGTGCGTGTGCGAAGGCAACAGAAAATATCATTATGTCCCATCGCTAGTGCCTACCCGCAGGCGCGTCGAGCTGCGCTCGACCGACACCCGGGGCGGCTGTCCTCACATGTTTTGTCCTCACCTGCGCGTTCCTGAAATGGGGCGTCCCCTCTGATGGATGTTCAGGGCCCTGAAAGTGTTAGCGGGGGATGTAGCGCTCCAGCAATGGCATCACGTCGTCTGCGAAAGGGAGAATGCGCTGCTGCGCCGCCTCGGGGGTCTCGCCGGGGAACAGCGGAGTCGTGATGCGCACCAGTGCGCCGTCGCTGCGGTTCATCTTGAGGGCATCGGTGACCAGGTAAAATTTGGCCCAGTACTCGCTGGCGACTCCGCGATCGTGCGCCCAGAACCAGTAAAGAACGAGTTGGCGGGCGTCCCCTTTTGCGATGAGATAGCGGTTGGCGGGAAACGGTGCGTGCCCCGGCATGGTCAGTGTAACCGGTTGGTTTTCGACTGGAGACCAGCCAGATCCGGGCAGGCAGTGCTGCGGCGAGTGGATGGTGTCGCCGGCTCGCTGGCTAGGGAAATAAGCGATGAACAGGTCGATGTAAGGGGTCTTCTGCTGGTTTTGAGTCTGGTTCTGATAGACGCGCAGAAGGAAGTCCCCGGGCCCGAGGATAGCGAGTACGTCCTTGTCGATGGCAATGTCGGTGCCGACCCAGCCTTCTAATTGCTCGGGGAATTGTTTCAGGGGAAGACGAGGCGGAAAGATCTCGCTGCGAGCGCGTGCTTGCAGAAGGATAGCCGCGCCGGCGATGAGCAGTGCGGCGAGGATGAATCGCAGAGTAGAGTTCCTTATCACGACGACGGACCGCCCTTCTCGGGAAACAAAAATCGTAGCAATGCGTGCAGAGCGTAGAGCATGAGCAGCGAAACCACGAAGATGATCCATCCCCAGGAAGCGTGGAAATAACCTTCCGCCTTCTCGGCGTCCCAGTACTGCACGAGTAATCCAGTGCCGATGATGCGGATACTGTTGGCGGCGACGGCAATGGGCACCGAGGCAAGAGCGAGCAACCAGCGGACCCAGATCCGCTTTTCCATCAAATATCCGTAGATGATGGCCAGCGTCACCAGCGACATCAGGGAGCGAATTCCGCTGCAAGCTTCGGCGACTTCAAGAGCCATGGACGGCAGATTGATGACGTTGCCTTCGCGCAAGATCGGAACTCCGAACAGCGGGAGCACCGTGGCCGCAACCTGGCTGGCCAGCAACTGCAACGGGAAAGTAACCTGGTTGAAGAGGATGGTGGGGATGGGGATCATGAGGAGCAGGAAGGCCCAGGGGAACAGCACTGCGCGAAACAGATTCCATCCCAGAAAAAGAATCACGACTCCGGCGAGCACCAGCAGCAGCGAAAAGCGGTCGAGGAACAGCTCCGCCCCCAATCGGCCTACGATGAGCATCCCGAGAGCCGCCAGCAGTACGCCCAAGCCGGCCCAGGAGGGCTGGGGGGTGATGCGGGCGAGGCGATCGCGCTCCTGCCAGATCACGAAGGCGGAAAACAGAGGAACAAAAAATCCATGAGAGAAATTCGGATCGCTCCACCACTGGCTTGCCAAGTGGACGAGAGTATTCCAATAGAGCCAGAGAGAAAGGGCCGCCAGAATTCCCAGCTGCCAGAGCGGAATCGCTCCCCGCATGGTGGACTGCGGGCGCACGGTCGAGGCTTCGGTCGAGGGCTCGGTTTGCAAGCTCACGGAAAAGGTTGGGGGAACTTCGAGAATAAGCGAAACCGCGCGCCTGCGCAATGCAAACTCCGATGCTCACCGATCCACGCAGCAGCTGATGCAGGAACTTCCCCGCGGGGCCGCCGAAAACAAATAAGCGGCCAGTTGGCGATCGCTCCCCGCCGCCAAGGCTTGGAAGGCTTTTCGACGATAGCGCGACGCGGGATAAAAAGAAGCCGACCATAGTGTGGAGAAGTGTGAAAGAGTTTTCCCACAAATCCTGATCAGGTCGTCGATCAAGGTCCCCTGCCTTGCCTACACGTCCCCATTGAGTTGTCGTTGTTGGTCCTAAGTTATTGAAAATATGGAGTAGAATGGATTCCCTGGTTCGAGTGGGGAATGGGCCGCATTGGCAGTCCTCGTGCTGTTAGCGATGTAGGATAGCTGTGGATTGGGTCAGGGATCGTGGGAAAAGGTAAAAGTGGATAAGTTATTACCTAATAGTGAAAAAGGCGGCGGAGAACCCGCGTCCGATACGCCGGCCGGACTGGCGTTTGTGGAAGGCGTCAGCGCGAGCATGCGTCCGGTCGAGGCGGTGATCCGGGAACTCGCGCAGAG
>Ga0182018_10003904_pt1 | contig 12967 bp, 11 predicted proteins | sample 812P2MmetaG_FD_120490 | JGI IMG/M metagenome (GOLD analysis project Ga0182018, IMG submission 120490) | Permafrost microbial communities from Stordalen Mire, Sweden - 812P2M metaG | ecosystem: Environmental > Terrestrial > Soil > Wetlands > Permafrost | place: Sweden: Stordalen | collected...
CACCAAACGATTGGCGCGCTGGAACGGCAGCGGCCGCAGCAGAACGGCATTCACCACGGAGAAAATTGCGGTGTTCGCTCCAATGCCCAGCGCGAGAGTCAAGATAGCGACAGCGGTGAATCCTGGATTCTTGCGCAATCCGCGCAAGCCATGGCGAACGTCGGTCAGGAAGTCTTCCACCCACGACCACCGCCAAACTTCGCGGCTGTCCCGCTCCATCAACGTGACGTTTCCAAACTCGCGCCGCGCCAAACATTCGGCTTCTTCCCTGGACATCCCGGCCGCAACCAACTCCTCAACCTTCTCACCGAGATGTTCTCGAATCTCTTCCGAAAGCTCCCCGTAGAGTCGTCGCCGCGACCACAGCTTCCCAATCCATGTCATGGTTCACCGAGCCAACACGACGCGCCAAATCGCTTGAATTCGTTCATCATTCGTATCGCAGTGCCACCACCGGATCCACGCGCATCGCCCGCCGCGCGGGAACGTAACTCGCCAGCAGCGCCACTCCCATCAGCAGCACCGGCACGACCACGAACGTTGCAGGATCGGTCGCTCCTATTCCATACAAGAGACTCCGGATAAGGCGCACGACGAAGAAAGACACCAGGAGTCCAGCCCCAACTCCGATCAGCGTCAGCAGAGCGCCTTCTCGCACCACCATGTGGGAAATACGCTCTCTCTGCGCGCCCAACGCCATGCGAATGCCGATTTCTCGAGTACGCTGCGCAACCGAGTAAGAGATCACACCGTACAGTCCAATAATGGTCAGTGTAAAAGCCAAAGCGGCAAATATGCTCAGCAACATGGCCTCGAATCGCGGCGCCGAAATCGACCCGTTCACGTACTGTTCCAGCGTTTTGACCTCGCGCAAGGGGAGGTCCTTGTCCATCGAACTCACCAACGCCCGCATCGCCGGTACGAGCGCGTTGGGATCCGTGCCGGTGCGCACCACGATGGTCATCTCCCCGACAAAGTCGGTCGGCGTCTGGGGAATATAAACCTCGGGCCCAGTATCGCCGCTGATCTTGCCGCTTTTCACGTCGGCGATTACTCCGACGATCTGGCGCATAGGCGCCACATCGCTGTCCCCAAACGAGATGTTCGGCTTGATCCCGCGTCCCAACGGGTTTTCTCCGTGCAAGATTTGGCGCCCGAACGCCTCGTTGACAATCGCCAGCGGTGACCCGCCCTGCTCGTCCCGTGGAGTAAACGTGCGCCCCGCCAAGAGGAGAATCTTCATCGCATCGAAATAGTTCGACTCCATGATCCGAAACTCCACGCGGGGCCGCTGCGATCCCGGAACGGGATGCCCTTCAATCTCGACCGAAGTAAACAAGCTGCGATCCCCGTCCAACGGCAGTCCGAATATAGCGCTCGCCGATTTCACTCCGGGCAGCGCTCGCGCCGATTGCAAGAGTTCGTGAACAAAAGCGGCCCGCTGCGCGCCCGGGTGTCGCTCCGCAGGCACGTCCAGCAAAAAGGTCAGCACATGGTCGACACGGAATCCGGGGTCGACGTGCCGCAAACGATCGAAGCTCCGCAGCAATAACCCCGCCCCGATCAGTAGCACGAACGCAATCGCCAACTGCGACACGACCAGCACGCTACGCAGCCTGACGCTGCCCGGTCCCGCGCTCGTGCCGCGCCCGTTTTCGGTCTGTGCGTGGTTCGCGTCCGCGCGCGAAACTTGCATCGCGGGCATCACTCCGAAAAGCACGCCGGTAGCCAGCGCAACGACGAACGTGAATCCCAGTAAGCGCAAATCAATTCCGACCTCCGATGCACGCGCCAAGCCTTGCGGCGCGATGGACAGCAGCGCGCTGGTCGCCCAACGCGCGATCACAAGACCCAACACTCCGCCGATCATTGCCAGCATCAGGCTTTCGGTCAGTAATTGCCGCACGATCGTCCCGCGGCTCGCGCCCAGAGCAGCGCGGACTATGAACTCCCGCTGCCGCACCGTGGCCCGCGCCAACAGCAAACTCGCCACATTCGCACACGCGATCAGCAACACAAACCCCACCGCGCCCAGCAGGATCATCAGCATCGGACGCATGTCACCGGCAATCGCGTCCGACTCCGACACAATCGTCGCGCCTCGCGGACGATTTTCCGGGTATTGCCGATTCAACTGTTCCTGAATTAACTGCACGTCCGCCTGGGCTCGCGGAATTTCGAAGCCCGGCTTAAGGCGCGCAACGACCTGCAGATAAGCGACCCCTCGCTGTGCAGCCATCGGCGAAGTGCCCGTCAGGTCATTGGCGATCGTCGTCCACAATTCCACCCGTTTCGCGCGCACCGGAAACTGGAAGCGGGGCGGCATAACGCCCACGACGCTGTACTTCCCGATGTCCAAGGTCAGCGCGCGGCCCAGCACATTCGGATCGCCGCCGAAATGGCTCTGCCGGAACTCATAGCTGAGCAACACAGGCAGTTGCCCGCCAGTCGGCTTGTCCTCCTCCTGAACGAATCCTCTGCCGATCGCCGGCGAAACGCCTAGCATGGAAAACAAATTGGCCGAGACCACCGCGCCCGCAACACTCTCCGGTTGGTCGCCTCCGGTGTAGGTAAAGCTCGAGGGATTCCAGACCGACATCGCTTCGAACGCCTGGCTTTGCGATCGCCAGTCGAGAAACGCCGGGTAGGAGACTTCTCCGGTGCTGCTCGGATGCCTGAGGTCCACCGAATTCACCGCGACCAGCCGGCCGGGATCGTGAAATGGCAGCGGGCGCAACAGAACCGCGTCAATTACGCTGAACAACGCCGTGTTCGCCCCGATCCCCAGCGCCAGCGTCAGCACCGCCGCGGCAGTAAAACCCGGATTCTTGCGCAGCGACCGCAACCCGTACCGAATATCCATCAAGAGGTTCTCGACGTGCACCCATCGCCAAACCGTGCGCCCGTCCTCCTCCACCAAACCCACGTTCCCAAACCTGCGCCGCGCCGCCGCCTCCGCTTCTTTGCTGGACATGCCAGCGGCCACAAGTTCCTCGATCTTTTCGTCGAGGTGTTCCCGGATTTCTTGCGAAAGTTCGCCGTAGATCCGCCGCCGTGCAAACAGCCGTCTCATCCAGCTCATGGTTTGCTCCGCGCTGAAACCCGCATCGTGCCATCCCACCTCTGACCCGGAACGTCAGTCGTACCGCAGCGCCACCATCGGATCGACCTTCGTCGCACGCCGCGCCGGCAGATAGCACGCCGCCAGCGCCACCACCGTCAGCAGCGCCCCCACCGCTGCAAACGTAAACGGATCAAGCGGGCTTACGCCGTACAGCAAGCCCGCCATCAACCGCGTCAATCCAAACGCCCCGACCATTCCAATGGCCACACCCAGCAGCGCCATCTTTGCGCCCTGGCCCAAAACCATGTGCAGCACGTCTCCGCCCTGCGCCCCAAGCGCCATGCGAATTCCAATTTCGCGTTTGCGTTGCGACACCGTGTACGAAATCACGCCGTAGATGCCGATCATCCCTAGCAAGAGCGCCATCGCCCCCGCTATCGCCAGCATCACCAGCGTAAACGAAGTCCTCGCCACCGATTTGTCGTACACCGTTTGCATCGTTCGCACGTTTGCCAGCGGCAGGTTCGAGTTCACCGACCACACCGCTTGCCGGACCTCGTTGAGAAACCCTTGCGTCCCCGCCCGTTCGCTTCGTATCACGAACGTTACCGTGCGTGTTGCTCCCGCCGGTCCGGGTCCAAACAAGTTCTCCATCAGCGAAGGCCAATACACGATTTCCGGTGCCTTCGCTTGCACCCCGTTTTCACGCACATCCTGGATCACGCCAATGACCTCATGCCAGGGCATCTTCGGGTATTCGGTCAATCGCTTGCCGATCGCGGCGGATGGCGAGCCCCACAGTTCGCGCGCCAGATTTTCGGAAATCATCACTACCGGCCTGAGACCGTAAACTTCGGTCCAGGTCAGTTCGCGGCCCGCAACGATGCGCGTTCCGGCTGTCCGACAAAATCCTGGCGAAACATACTTGAATAGTCGCAGCGGTGGAATGGCGTCGTCGGAATAAGCCTTGTCTTCGGTATAGATGGCATCCCAGTCGGAATCGAATCCTTCCATCGGCATTTCACTCACGAAACCGGCCGACTGCACGCCCGCAATCGCCTGCAGTTTTTCAATAATTTCGTTTTGTGTGCGCGTGACTCGTTCAGGTTCCGCGAGCAGCGCAGCCGGCATGGAGATACGCATCACTTGAAGATGCCGCGCATCGGTAAACCCCGGCTCGACGTTCCGCAATTCCTCAAACGTGCGAATCATCAATCCCGCGCTCACCAGCAGTACCAGCGCCATCGCCACTTGCCCAACCACCAGCACATTGCGCGCGTGAAACCGCTCGCGGCTCATACTCGTGGAGCGGCCCGCGGTGCGAACCGCCAATGGCGCTCGCGGTCCCGCGTATTTCAGAGCCGGAATCAATCCGAAAAATAGACCCGACAGCAGCGAAAGCAGCAGCGTGAAGCCGATCGTCCGCGTGTCCAGAGAAATTTCACTGAGACGAGGCAAATTCGCCGGACCTGCTGTAACGAGAAACTGCACCCCGGCATAAGCCAGGCCCACGCCAACAACTCCACCCAGCAGCCCCAGCATCACGCTTTCGACCAGCAGCCCCCGTACGATCCGCGTCCACTCCGCGCCTAGCGCCGCCCGAACGGCCAGTTCTTCCTGCCGGGCCTCCACTCGCACGAGCAACAGATTCGCCACATTGGCGCAGGCGATCAGCATCACCACGCCGATCGTTCCCATCACCACCCACAAGAGTTCGCTCACGTTGCCGATAACCTCTTGTTTCAGCAACCGAACGGCGGGCGTAATCCGCCACGTCTCATAAATGTGCGGATTGCTGCCGGGACCGTTCGACCACGAGTCCATCCAGACCGGCAACATCCGCGTCATGTCGGCATTCGCTTCCGCGAGCGTGGCGTTCGGCTTGAGCCGCGCGATCCCCTGAAATCCGAATCCCGCCAGAATCAGCTTGCCGCGCTCGAAAGCGAGCGGCACCATGACGTCGAAATCGGTATCGACAAACCGGAATCCCCGCGGCATCACCCCAATGATTTCTCGCGGCCGCGAATCCACCGTCAGGTTGCGGCCAATCACCGACCGGTCGCCCCCAAAGCGCCGCTGCCAATACCCGTAACTGAGCATCACCCTTTCTGGCCCATGCGGCGTCTGGTCCGCCGCCGAAAACCAACGCCCGACTTCCGGTGGAACGTCCAGCGCCTGCAGCACGCCGTCGCTCACGTCCACGGTCCGCACTTGCTCCGGGTCCGCCAAGCCAGTAACGCTCGCCGTCCCCGTATCCCAAACACCCACCGATTGAAACGTCCGGTTTTGCTCCGAATACGTGACGTACATCGACGGAGACAAAAGCAGCCCGCTTTCGAAATCCGCCAACCCCGCAGCTCCCGGAGCAGTCTGGTGCAGCGAAATCAATTCCTCCGCGCGTGGATAATTCAGAGGCTTCAACAACACGCTATTCACAACGCTAAAGACCGCGGCATTCGCCCCAATCCCAATCGCCAGCGTCAAAAGCGCCGCGATCGTAAATCCCGGCGCCTTCCCGAGCATACGCAACGCATAGCGAACGTCCCGCACGAAGTCTTCGACAGAAGGCCAGCGCCAAACCCCGCGTCCATCCTCTTCAACCAACGTCAAATTCCCAAACTCCCGCCGCGCTGCCGCCTCCGCATCCTTCCTCGACATCCCGCCCTCCACCAACTCTTCGACCTTCTCGTCGAGATGCTCCCGGATCTCTTCGGAGAGATCGCCATAAATCCGTCGCCGCAAAAATACTCGCCTCAGCCAACTCATGATTCACCCGGCGCCAGCACTCGTGTAATTCCTTCCAGCATCCTTTCGAAACGGGATACCTCGTGTTCCAGGTGTTTCGTACCCGCGGGCGTCAGCTTGTAGATCCGGACACGGCGATTCGTCGCCGAGATGCCCCACTCCGCCTTCACCAACTCTTCTTTAAGAAGTCTCTGCAGTGCGGGATACAACGAACCTTCTTCAATCTGCAGCAGATCGTTCGAGGTCCGTTTGATGTGTTGTACCAGCGCGTAGCCATGCAGCGGCTGCCGCTTCAGCGTCCGCAAAATCATCATCTCCAGCGCCCCGGGAAACAGGTCCCGCTGTTTGTCTTTGCTCATATGTTCGCTCGGTTCACTTTCCGCGATAGCATAGTTGGCGCTAGGCCTAGAGCAAAATAGGCTCATCATCCGCTTCTTGTCAACCTCGATGTACTTCAGAAGGCTCCTGCGAACGTCCAAAGTCTAGCGGGTTCGATCGGTCGAAGAAACGGGATGCAAAACCAAGTGAGGCACAGCCCTTCGGCTTGTGCCTCACTTGTGCCGGGAACCTTTTCGAAGGGCAACGGGAAATAAAGGAGAAGGCCGAGTGGGATTGCGGGCCAAACAAAACGTCGGACCGGGGGAGCTAGGGATTTTGGAACAAACCAGGGACGACGTGCTCTTACGGCGTGCTGCCAAAGGTGACGAGGACGCCTTCACGGTCCTCTATCGGCGGCATCAGGCAGCCCTCTATCGCTTTGCGATGCGCATGACCGGCAATGCCTGGGCGTCCGAGGAAATCGTGCAGGACGTCTTCATGACGCTGATGCGCGAGCCCAAGAAGTACGACGCGACGCGCGCGGCGTTGGCCGCATATCTCTATGGGATTGCGCGCAACCGGGTGATGAAACACCTGGAGCGTCTGCCTCGAGAGATTGCGCTGGACGAGCAGAATGAAAACGGTTCGCGTGGCGGCGCCGGCGTTATTAATGCGGTGACGCCGATGCATTGGGCCGTGCATCAAGAACGCACGGAGCAGGTTCGCGCTGCCGTCCTGGAACTTCCGGCCGAATTTCGCGAGGCCGTCGTGCTCTGCGAACTGGAAGAGCTTAGCTACGAGGAAGCGTCGCAGCGGATCGGATGTCCCATAGGAACGATTCGCTCGCGACTGCATCGTGGCCGGGCGTTGTTGCTGGCAAAGCTGGAAATGTTGCGCGACGTTCCGTTGCGCGAAATTCCACGGCGGTTCAGCGCAGCCCGCTAAGATTGGGGTCCATGCAGTGGCCAATCTTTGGATCGGCCGGCGGTATGCGGCAAGTGTGACGACGAAAGGGAAGTGCGCAATGAAGTGCGAAGAATTTGAAGCCATCGGACTGGGGTTGGATCGCGAAAACCCCGCCCAAGGCCTCGATCCTATGGAATACGCCGAGGCCATCGAACATGCCGACAGCTGCGCGCGGTGCGCGGCGCTGCAAGAGTCTTGGCAAGATGCGCAGCTGGAGTTGCAGTCGTTGCGTGAGGCCACGCGGAACGCGAGCGCGCCGGCGCGCGTGGAAATGAGATTGCGGCAAGAGTTTGGGGCGAAGCGTCGAGCCATGAAGGTGCGAACGTTCGCGCTGGCAAGCGCCTGGATGCTGGCATCCGCAACGCTGCTGATCGTGGGCATGAGCTGGTGGAACTGGCACATCGCGCAGGAGAACATTCCGCTACAAACCGTGAGTGCTCCTCTGAGTGGCCCGGCGAAGAATATTTCGACAGCGATTCCGAACACCCTTGGAGCGGTTGACGCTGAAGCTGTAGAGAACGGCCAGAGCGATGCCGCAAACGCCACGACGCTGGTGGCCGCGAACGATGCGGAAGACTTCACCTTGTTGCCAGGCAGCCTGCCGCAGGAAACGGGCGACGCTGCTGTCGTACGTGTACGGTTGCAGCGCGGCGCGCTGGGCGCGCTGGGATTGCCCGTGAATGAAGAACGCGCGGGCGAATGGATCCAGGTGGACTTGTTTGTCGGTCAGGATGGACAGCCGCAAGCCGTCCGCCTGCCGCAGTGAAGGCGGTTAGCCTGCCGCCATTTGCAAGCCGCGGCAAAACTTTGGTGGTAAAGGGATTAGCAGTGCTCGGGAGAGAAGAGGAGAAGAGACGATGAATTGGAAAAACTGGGCTTGTACTGCTTTGAGCGGGGCGGTACTGCTGGGCGTGGGCACGACTCGCGCTCAGGAAGGACCTCCCCCGGCACCGGACGTGATGATGCGCGCCGGCGGGCCTGGTGGACCGGGAGGTCCGGGGCCGTTTGGTGATCGCATCGAACTGATGGGATTTGAAGGCTTGCACGGCAACAAAGTCGTGAAAGGCGCGCCGTTCTCGGCAACGGCCGCGACGGAAACGACGCAGACGCTGCAGGATGGAACTTCGATTCATCGCACGACGGCGAGCACGCTGTACCGCGACAGCTTAGGGCGTTCGCGCAGTGAAGTGACGCTCTCCGGCTTTGGCCCGCTACAAGCGTCGGGAACGCCGCGCACGATGATCACCATTGCCGATCCGGTCGCCGGCTCCCACTACGTGCTGGATGCGCAGAACAAAGTCGCGCACCAGATGAAGATGCACGGCACTCCGTCACCGGAGCAGGAGGCGGCCTTCCAGCAGAAGATGCAGGCGCGGTTGCAGAAGGAAGAGGCGTCCGGCGCGGTGAAGAAAGAATCGCTCGGCACGCAAACGATCAACGGCGTCAGCGCCGAGGGCACACGCATAACGCGGACGATCGCGGCGGGACAAATCGGCAACGACAAACCGCTGCAGATCGTGTTCGAGCGTTGGTATTCGCCGGATCTGCAAGTGGTGGTGAAGAGCACGCGAACCGATCCGCGCTTCGGTACCACGACCTACACGCTGACGAATGTGCAGCGGACCGAGCCTTCGGCCTCATTGTTCACCGTGCCGTCCGATTACGCCGTGCAACAGGGCGGGCCAAGGAACGGAGTGCGAGGCGCGATGCGCGGTGGTCCGGCGGATGCTCCGTCGCCACAGTAAAACCGGTTTGTAGCACGCCAGTCTGCGAAGGACTGGTGGGTAGCAGCAACGATCTTCTCTCCTGAAGACGGCACGCCCTTTCCGCGACGTCCCCCAATGTCGCGGGAGGGGCGTAGTCGTATCTGGAGGGACAGCGCGAAGTAATGCGGTAATGCCGTAACGAGGAAACGAAAAACTCGGCGTGTTTGAATTGGCTCGTTCGTTGCGACTCACGCTTGTTTTGTTCTCTCTGGTTTTATCGTTACATCGTTACTTCATTACTTCGCTTTTTGTCTTTTGTTAGTATCGCGGCATGGATGAACAGGCGTTGGTGAAAAAATTGCGCGGTGAGGGCTTCGGTCATTGTTATGTTTGGGAAGACCAGCCGAACACGCAGTATTCCGATCACACCCATGCGGGCGTGACAGCGCATATCGTGTTGGGCGGCGAGATGACGGTGACGATGGGCGGCCAGTCGCAAAAGTATCGCACGGGCGATCGCTTCGATGTGCCGGCTGGTGCCGTGCATTCGGCGCGCATGGGGCCGAAGGGTTGCCGGTACGTGATCGGCGAGCGTTGATTTTTTTGGTCGTGGTTGGGTTGTGAAGAGCTTTGCAGTTTCGTGCCAAATTGGCCTCAACGCCAGAAACCTGAACTAAACGCGACTTGAAATGCATACTCGCCGCCGAACCGGGTCGCACCCTTCGCCACTCAGGGTAAAGTAGTCCTGCGCCCCTACCATGGGTTGCGACGCGTTGACGGTTGTGGCGCTTCCGATCAGGTGGCCTTCGTCGCTCGGTCGAGGAGCTCTACTACGTGGAGGACTTCTTGGTTGGTGTGGTGGAGTTGGGCTCCGACGCGGAGTTGGAGGAGGCAGCCGGGGTTGGCGGTAGCGATAATTTCGGCGCGGGTGGCGGCGGCGTTTTGCATTTTGTCGGCTAACAAGTCGAAGGATGTTTGGGTTTGCGTTAAATTGTAGATTCCTGCGGAGCCGCAGCAGATTTCCGAGTGGGGCAATTCCACAAATTCCAGGCCGGGGATAGCGCGCAGGAGTTCGCGCGGGGCGTTGCGGATTTTCTGTCCGTGGAGGAGATGGCAGGCGTCCTGATAGGTGACGCGCAGAGCGAGTGGCTTCAGCGGATGCAACGGGGCGGAGAGACCCAGGCCGGCGAGGAATTCGGTTACGTCGCGGACTTTGGCGCGAAACGTGACGGCTTGCTGGTGTTCGGGTTCGTCTGGCAAGAAGAGATGATCGTATTCTTTCAACGTGGAGCCGCAGCCCGCGGCGTTGGTGACGATGGCGTCGAACCTTTCGCGTTCGAAGGCGGCAAGGTTCTTGCGGGCGAGCTCACGAGCGGAATCGCGGACGCCAGCATGAGCGGCGAGCGCGCCGCAACACAGCTGGCCGCCGGGGACGGCGACTTCGCAACCGTTGGCGGTAAGGACGCGGATGGTGGCTTCGTTGAGGCGCGCGAAGGTGACCTGGGCGATGCAGCCGGCGAAGAAAGCGACGCGGGCGCGGCGCGGGCCGACAGCGGGAAACGTGCGGCCGAGCTGGTTGAAGAAAAACGAATCGTCGATGCTAGGAAGAAGGCGCTCGCGTTCGGCGAGGCCAAAAAGTTTGAGTATGCCGGTGGCGCGAGCGAGCGATTGCAACCCGGAGCGTTGATAAAACCAAAGCATACGCGCGAGGGCAGCAATGCGACTGGGGTGGGGAAGCAAATCGCGAAAGACGAACCTGCGCGTCAGACGGGTGAACAAGGGGCGCTTGTAGTCGCGCTCGATGACGGCGCGGGCGTGCTCGACGAGCTTGCCGTACTCGACTGCGGAAGGACACACGGTTTCGCAGGCACGGCAGTCGAGGCATTTGTCAATGTGATCGACGAAGGAGGCGGTGATGGGGCGCCGGCCCGTTGCGGCGATCGGAGCAGCAGCGTGAGAGCCGCTGGCCGGATTACTGGGGCCGTTACCGGCGAGATCGGTTTCGGATACACGAATCATTTGGTGGATGCGGCCCCGGGGAGAGTCGGCCTCGAGATTCCAGAGGCGGTAGGTAGGGCAGGCGTTGAGGCAGAGGCCGCAGTGGACGCAGCGGGCGTAGTCTTCATAGACGGGGATTTGGCCGGGGACGGGTTGAGCGGTAGTCATGGGCGCGGATGGATCGCAGACGAAACTAGGAGGTCGGACACCGGACGGCGCGAGCAACAACAGCCGGCAAGCATGCCGGCGCTACCAGTGTTGGGCGTACGAGCGTAAAGAAAAATTCTAGTTAACAAGTTACCCCTCCCCCACCTTTTTTGTAAGTGGATTCTAAAGGACTCTAGGCCCAATAACTTTGTAGGTGCGGATTGTACACGAGTCATGGGCGTATTGTTCGGAAGTGCGGATTCTGAAGGGTTTAGCGGCCGAACACCCAGGGCGCAGGAGACCTGAGGCGGTACCGCGTGCTGTGACGGGCGGGAACTTTGAGCTTTGCAACCCATGACGGCATGGTGGTTACTCTCTCTCTCCTCCGCTGATGAATCGAGCCGCAGTAAGCCGATGTCGCGCTGCATAGAATTGGCGACCTTCACCAGCGTTTCGATGGTTGGCACGCTAAGGTTGGATTCGAGCCTGGAAACAGTGGAGCGAGAGATTCCCGCGCGCCCGGATACGACACCCTGGCTTAAACCTCGCTGTTCTAGAGTCAGTAGATCGATGCCACGAAACATTCGTGATTTTGTCGGCGTTTTTAAGGCAGCCGCTGAAGATCGCCCGGCTATTCACTCAAAGGTACAACACCGTAAGTACAGTAAGATGTAAATTAAGTTAAGTCTAGTTTAGTATCACGGATTATCAGAATGAACCCTAGCCTGCCGCCGAGCGCATCGTTTTCGTCCCGATGCCATAGCCGACATGACGCCGGAGTTTTGACTCGCGATGGCCGAGCCGAGGCCGCCGGAGCGGTGTGGCTGCCCGAGACGAGCGGGTAGCAGATTGGTGGCATGCGGGAAGGATGGCCGGGCGCAACGGGGGCAACAGAGTTAGCATCGCATCAACCTTCTCCCGAGGGGTGAATACTGATGCCAACAGAACGACGCCGCTCGCCGCGGTATCCATTTATCGCGAGGGCCGAGATTATCGACGAAAAAGAGAACGCTCGAACGTCGTCGCGGGTGAGCGATTTGAGCATGCACGGTTGCTACGTGGAAATGATGAACCCGTTTCCAGAAGGAACGACGGTGGTGATCGAGATTTATACGGAGACGGAGTCCGTCGAAGCGCATGGGACCGTGGCGCGGATTGAGCCGAAGCGGGGGATGGGACTCACCTTCAACGAAATGCCGCCGTATTTCGCGGGCGTCTTGAACAAGTGGGTGGAGCAGGCCAACGGGCGAAAGGTAAATTGATCGGCGTTTTACCGCGGATGCGACCAACTCGGAACTGCGACGGGCGACGAGCAAAAACGACACTCAAAAAAAGAACTTGTCAGAAGAGTCGGTAAACGCTAGGCGACTACAAGCGATTATCCCATGCCGATGCGCATGGTCCAACTGAGCGATCATCCGGATCTGGAGGTTCGCGGATGGCAGAGCGGCCTCGACGGTCCATTCACGCGTCTACCTCGCGCAGGCGCCCAGTCACGGGAGAAAAATCGCTTGCCGGCGCCGTCGCTGTTGTTGCTGGCGCAACACGCGGCGCAGGTCGCGGCATCGCTCGGGCGCTCGGAGAAGCTGGTGCGACGGTCTATTGCACTGGACGAAGCGTGCGTGCCAACCGCTCTCCGTACAATCGTCCTGAAACAGTCGAAGAGACAGCCGAAATGATCAGCGCGGCCGGCGGCTCCGCCGTCGCACTGCGCGTCGATCACACCGTGGAGGAAGAGGTGGAAGCCCTCTTCGAACGAGTGGAACGCGAGTGTGGTCGCCTCGATGTACTCGTGAACAGCATCGCCGGGGAAGACCCATTGATGGCCCAGTGGTGCTGTTTTTGGAAGACGGATCTCAAGAATGCGGAGGCAGCCCTCCGGCAGTCGCTCCTGTCCCACATCATCACAGCCAAACACGCGGCTCCCTACATGATTCGCAACTGCCGCGGGCTTATTGTGGAAGTGACGGAAAACGACGTGCTCAGCGCCGGAGGCAATCCGGTGACCCAGACGGTTAAGCTC
>Ga0182018_10003905_pt1 | contig 12964 bp, 9 predicted proteins | sample 812P2MmetaG_FD_120490 | JGI IMG/M metagenome (GOLD analysis project Ga0182018, IMG submission 120490) | Permafrost microbial communities from Stordalen Mire, Sweden - 812P2M metaG | ecosystem: Environmental > Terrestrial > Soil > Wetlands > Permafrost | place: Sweden: Stordalen | collected...
CCGCGCGTCAATTCAAATGCAGCCGCCACGCCGATACCGGCCCCGATCAGTGAAGTAACCAATCCGCGGCCCACCACCAGGCGCAGAATCTGCGGCTGGCTGGCGCCCAGCGCCACCCGCAAACCGATTTCGTGCGTCCGCCGGCTCACCGAATAAGCCGTCAACCCGTAGATGCCGACCGTGGCCAGTGTAAGCGCAAGCGAGGCAAATACGCTCAGCAACAGCATCGAGACGCGGCGCAGCATCAACGAATCCGAGAGCACCGTCTGCATGGTGCGCAGGTTCGAGACGGGCTGCTCGGGATCCAGCTTCAGGATCTCGCGGCGTACGGCAGACGCAATGGCCGCGGGATCGCCTTCGGTCCGCACCACGACGGCCACGGACGACTCGCCGGTGTGTTGCGCGTGTGGCACATAAACGGCAGGTTCCACTGGTGCATCCAGGCCGTACAGTTTGGCATCCGCCACCACGCCCACAATCTCCATGGGTTGGCCCATGACGATGTGTTGTCCCAGCGGGTTCTCGTGCGCGAAGTGCTTCCGCACCATGGCTTCATTTACCAGCGCCACGCGCTTGGTATCCAAATCGTCGTGCTGGTCGAACAGGCGGCCTTGCCGCAGGCCGATCCCCATGGTGTTGAAGTAATCGGGGGTGGCCGTGCGGTAATCGGCCTGCGGTTGCTGGTCCTGCGAAACGGGCGGCCGGCCTTCGATCACAAAACTGTTCACGCCGATGCGAAACGAGAGAATCGAGACGCGCAACGGCAGATACGTCACCGCGCCCGCGGAACGCACGCCGGGCAGCGTGTCCAGGCGTTCGATCAGATTCTTGTAGAAGGCCGCGCGCTTCAGAGGCGTATCGTATTTCACGTCCGGCAGGCTCACATTCATGGTCAGGATATTGGCGGTGCGCACGCCCGGGTTGACATCCGTCACGCGCAGGAAGCTGCGCAGCAGCAGGCCCGCGCTCACCGATAGCAGCACCGCCAGAGCCACCTCGGAAGCCAGCAGGAAGCTGCGGATGCGATGCGATCCGCCGGCGCTTTCCGAACGCCCGGCGGCTTCCTTGAGCGTAGTGTTCAGGTCGGTGTGCGAAGATCTCCATGCGGGAACCATGCCGAACAGCAGGCCAGTGAGAATCGAGATGCCGAAGGTGAAGGCCAGCACGGGCACGTCGACGCGCATTTGTTGCAGCATGGGGAACATGTCGGGAACCACGTTACGCAGCAGGCGCACGCCCCAGGCCGCCAAGACGAGCCCCAGCGCGCCTCCGGCGACGGCCAGTACCAAGCTCTCGGTCAGCAGTTGGCGGATGAGCCGGGCGCGCCCGGCGCCCAGCGCGCCGCGAATGGCGATCTCTTTCTCGCGGGTGGCGGCGCGCGCCAGCAGCAGGTTTGCAAGGTTGGCGCAGGCGATTAGCAGGAGCAGGCCGACGGCCCCCAACAGGATCAGCAGCACCGGGCGGATGCGGCCGGTGAACATTTCCGCCATGGGAAACAGGGTGATGCCCCAGCCGGTGTTGGTGGCAGGGTAGGCGCGCTCCAGCCGCCGCGCGATCACGATCATCTCGGCGCGCGCCTGCGCCACGGTCACGCCCGGTTTCAGCCGCGCCACGATGCCGTAGTTGTGATTCTGGCGCTCGGGGTTATTCGGATTGATGCCGGTGGGCAGCCACAGGTCCGCGTGCACCATCTCGCCGAGCTCATGCGGGACCACGCCGACGACGGTGCGCGGAATGCCATCCACCGTTAAAGTGCGCCCGACGGCCGTGGGATCGGAATGAAAGCGGCGCTGCCAGAACGCATGGCCGATGAGTACGGCGGGCGGCCCGCCGGGACGGTCTTCTTCGGGCAGGAAATTGCGGCCCACGATGGGCTTGATGCCGAGCGCGGGCAGGAATTCCTTGGACGCCAGCGCCGCCGGCACGCGTTCGGGATCGCCCGTGCCGCTGACATTGAGGCCGTATTCGGGGATGGCGAAAGCGGCCGACATCTGGTCGAACGAGCGGGCTTGCCGCTTCCATTCCAGATAATCCGCCGCGCTCACAGGCATTTGGTCGAAGCCCGACTTAAGCAGCGTTCCCCAGATCATCACCACGCGGTTTGGTTCGGGCACCGGCAGCGGCTTGAGAAGCACCGCATTGACCATCGTGAAAATCGCGGTGTTGGGGCCGATGCCCAAGGCCAGCGCCAGGACGGCAACCGCGCAAAAGCCCGAATTCCGCAGCAGGGTCCGGAAGCCATAGCGAAGATCTTGCCAGAAGAATTGCATAGGCTCTCCTAATGGAGGATAAACGCAGGGCGCTGGCGATTTGTTCCGGTGGTTTATAGTTCCCGCAAATGCCGGTACACCAGCGCGACCGGTAATCCCATCACGTTGAAGTAGCAGCCCTCGATGCGTTGGATGAATTTGGAAGCCAGGCCCTGGATAGCGTACGCTCCGGCCTTATCCACAGGCTCGCCGCTGGCGGCGTAGTCGTCGATCTCCTGCGATGAGAGCGGCGCGAACCACACGCTGGTTTCCGCGCGGTCTTCGACGATGCGGCTGTCCGAGCGCAGGCAGATGCCCGTCAGCACTTCGTGCCGCTGGCCGGCGAGCAGGTGCAGCATGCGCCTGGCGTCGGCGGCGTCCAGCGGTTTGCCCAGTATTTCGCCTTGGATGACTACCGTGGTGTCTGCGCCCAGGACGATCTCGCCATCGACCGTAAGGTCGGCGGCGGCCGCGTTGGCTTTCTCGCGCGCGACGCGCACCACGTAATCGCGGGCAGGCTCGTCGGGGAGCGGCGTTTCGTCCACGTCCATGGGCCGGACAACGAAGGGAATGCCGGCCTGCCGTAGGATTTCGCGGCGGCGCGGAGAGCGGGAGGCTAACACCAGCATCCTTTCATGTTAGGTCAGGGCCGGGCAGGCTGCCATGCTAACTTAATTCAAAGTGCCCCCCATCGACGAGCAGTTGACTTACCTGAAGAAAGGTCTCGCGGAGATCATTCGCGAAGAGGACTTGCGCGAACGCCTGGCGCAAGCGGCCCAGGCCGGCCGGCCGCTGCGCGTTAAGGCCGGTTTCGATCCCACCGCGCCCGACCTGCATCTGGGCCACACCGTGCTGCTGCGCAAGATGAAACATTTCCAAGATCTCGGCCATACCGTCATCTTCCTGATCGGCGACATGACCTCGCTCATCGGCGATCCCACGGGCCGCAACATCACGCGCCCGCCCATGACGCGGGAGGACATCGACCGCAACGCCGAAACCTACCGCGCGCAGGTCTTCAAAATCCTGGATCCCGAGAAAACAGAAGTGCGCTTCAACAGCGAGTGGCTTGCAGCCATGCGCTACGAGGAACTGGTGCGCCTATGTTCGCGCTACACTGTGGCGCGCATCCTGGAGCGCGCCGAGTTCTCCAAACGCTACAAAGACGGCGTGCCGATCTCCGTACACGAGCTGCTGTATCCGCTGGCGCAGGCTTACGATTCCGTGGCCCTGCGGTGCGACGTGGAAATGGGCGGCACGGACCAGAAGTTCAACCTGCTGGTGGGGCGCGAGATTCAGAAAGATTACGGACAGCCACAGCAGATCGTGGCCACTACGCCGCTGCTGGAAGGCCTGGACGGCATCAACAAGATGTCCAAATCGCTGGGCAACTACATCGGCATCACCGAGCCGCCGGAGATCATGTACCGCAAGGTGATGCAAATCGCCGACGGCCTGATGTTCCGCTATTACGAGTTGCTTACCGATCGCAGCCTGGCCGATATCGACCGCATGCGCGCGCGCATCGCCGGCGGGGAACTGCATCCCATGCAAGCCAAGGCGGAACTGGCGCGGCTGATCGTGACCGATTTTCACTCCGCTTCGGACGCCGCGCGCGCCGAGGAGGAATTCAACCGCGTGGTGCGCCGTCACGAAATTCCGGCGGACATCCAAACCGTGCCGCTGCCCGAAGGCGTGCGCACAGCCGCCGGCATCCGGATCGACAAGCTGCTGGCCAAGACCGGCCTCGCGGAGTCCGTCTCGGACGCGGTGCGCAAGATCAAGGCGGGCGCGGTCGAGATCGACGGTGAACGCGTGCACGGCCTTGTCTTAAGCTATGCGCTGGCCGATGCGCCGGGCGAACTGATCGTGCACGCCGGAAAGAACTGGCGCAAGGTCGTGACATAGCCGCATGGTGCCTTTCCGCGATAACGTGTTCCTGGCCGCCGACGCGCTTCGCGCTCACAAACTGCGCGCCTCGCTGACCATGCTGGGACTGACCATGGGGGTGGCCACGCTGATCGCCGTCATGACTCTGGTGCAGGGCGCCAACCGCTACGTGGAACTAAAGATCGCAAATCTCGGCACCAACGTTTTCCGCATTTCGCGTTTGCCATTTGTGTTGACGGATTTTGCGGTGGTGGCGCGCGCCCAGCGCAACAAGAACATCCTGCTGGAAGACATGCAGGCCGTAGCGGAGGGCTGCCGGCACTGCCAATACGTGGGCGCCTCAGTCGCCAGTACGCTGGGCGTGCGCTACCGCGACCGTGACCTGGAGGATGTGTCGCTTTACGGCAACACGCCCAACATGGCAGATATTGACACGCGCACGCTGGCGTCAGGCCGCTATTTTACGGAGCCGGAGGACCGCCATGCCGCGGCCGTCTGTCTGCTCGGCGACCGGTTGGTCAAGGAGTTGTTTAGCGGCGTGGAACCCATCGGACACGCAGTCAAGACGGGTAACGAAGAGTTCACGGTAGTCGGGACGTTCGAGTCCATCGGTTCCGTCCTGGGTCAGGACCAGGATACCTTCATGGTCATTCCGCTGAATACTTACCTGCGGGTCCGCGGCTCGCGAAACAGTCTGACGCTGGAAATCAAGGCTGCCGGCAGCCAGCAACTGTTTCAGGAGGCGCAGGACGACGTGCGGGTGATCCTGCGCGCCCGCCGTCACATCACGGAAGGCCGCGACGAAGATTTTTATATTGGCACGGCCGAGAGCTACATCTCCTTGTGGCAAAGTATCAGCTCGGCGTTCTTCGCCGTCTTTGTGATGGTAAGTTCGATTTCGGCCATAGTGGGCGGAATTGTAATCATGAACGTCATGTTAGTGAGCGTGACGGAGCGGACCAAAGAGATCGGCGTCCGACGCGCGATGGGAGCCACGCAAAACGACATCCTGATGCAGTTCCTGACCGAGAGCGTGATGCAATGTGTCGTAGGGGGAATGATCGGCGTATTCATAGGCTTTCTCTGCGCACTGGCCATCCGCAGCCTGACCTCGCTGCCGGCGGCGGTGCAAACCTGGGTGGCAATCCTTGGAGTGGTCCTAAGTTCCATTATTGGCTTGTTCTTCGGCATCTATCCGGCTACGAAAGCGGCGAAACTGGACCCGGTGGCCGCGCTACGAACGGAGTAAAACAGGATTATGGAACCGCCGATGCACGCCGATGCACGCCGATTGGATGAGATTACTGAGCGGGTGATCGGGTGTGCGTACACTGTTGCCAATACTTTAGGGTCGGGCTTTTTGGAAAAGGTGTACGAAAACGCCTTGGCGTACGAATTGCGAAAGGCGGGCTACGCCGTTCAGCAGCAATGTGTAATTCAGGTCCGGTACGAGGAGATTGTCGTAGGTGAATACGTCGCCGATATCCTGGTTGAACACAGCGTGCTGTTAGAGTTGAAGGCGATGAAAGGTCTTGACGACATTCACACGGCTCAGTGCCTGAATTATCTGAAGGCCACAGGTCTTCAAGTCTGCCTGCTCATCAACTTTGGCGGCCGACGAGTACAGGTTAAACGTTTGGTCAACGATTTTGATCGGCGTGAATCGGCGTGCATCGGCGGTTCCGAATGACTCGCGCTGAAGTCAGGGAAAATCTGCTGGTGGCTCTGGACACTCTCCGCTCGCGGAAGGTGCGCTCCGGGCTGACCATCCTCGGCATCGTCATCGGTGTCACGTCGGTCATATCCGTGGCCGCCATCATCGACGGGCTGAATGGCTACATCGAGGGGCGCATCCGCAACCTCGGGTCGCAGGCTCTTTTCGTCTTGCGTATTCCACCCGGCTACACCGGCCTTTCGCGGCTGCCGGCCAACATCCGCGCGCGCAAATATCTACGATTCGACGATGGCAAGTACCTGGCGGAGACGGTTCCATCGCTGGCCTACGCCACCGCGTTCGCCCAACGCATAAACCTGGGAGAAGTCGTCGACCAGCTCCGCTACGGAAACCAGCACGTCGAGCGCATGATCGTGCGCGGTGTCGAGCCGGACTATGTCAACGCCGTGCCGCTCTTCGCCGTGGCCGAGGGCCGCTTTGTCTCCCAGTTCGATTTGGAGCATTCCCGCGACGTGATCGTCATCGGCCAGGCCATTGCCGACGCTCTGTTTCCGCACGTGGACGCAATCGGCAAGATGGTCCGCCTCAATGGCCGCTTATACGAAGTCATCGGTGTTTTCCAGAAGGACCCCGGGTTGTTCGGCGGTTTCGGCGTGGACCAGTTCGCGGTGATTCCGCTCACCAACTTCCACAAGAACTATCCCGAGATCCGCGAAGTCTTCCTGATCGCCTCGGTGCGCCCGGATGCCGACATCAATCGCGCCCGCGACGACGTCATCGAAGCCATGCGGCGGCGACGACACGTCCCGCACAATGGCGAAAACGATTTCGACGTGGCCGACGCCAATTTCTTCCTGGATCTCTGGAATCAGCTTACCGGCGCCATGGTGCTGCTCACCGGAGTCATCAGCTCCATCGGCCTGCTGGTGGGTGGCATCGGGGTGATGAACATCATGCTGATCTCGGTTACCGAACGTACGCAGGAGATCGGCATCCGCAAGGCCATCGGCGCACGCCGTGCGGACATCCGCGTGCAATTCCTGCTGGAGGCGGTGACGCTCTCCGGCATTGGCGGAGCGCTCGGCATTTTGTGCGGCGCCCTGATCGCATTCACCATCCGTGCGCTGGTACCCTCCATTCCGGCGACCTTATCGGTGCTGTGGATCACACTGGGCGTAATGATCTCGGTCGGGGTGGGCTTGTTTTTTGGGTTTTATCCCGCAAATCGCGCCGCTAACCTGGACCCTATCGTCTGTCTGCGCTACGAATAGCGGCCAATCCGCGTCTGTCCCGGTGATATCATATTGTCTGTGAGCATGCTCCGGCCATCACTGCAACTTAGGGTCGCGCAGAAGCAAATCCTGACCCCCGGCTTGGTCCAAATGGTGACCGTGCTCCAGTTGAACCGGCTGGAGTTGAAGGAGATGATCACCCAGGAGATCGTCGAAAACCCCGTCCTGGAAGAATCCAGCGAGGAAGCCGGCGAAGAGATCACGGCGGAAGAACTGCTTCCCCTGCTGGAGCCCGAGCGGGTCAGCGATCCATCGGACCAGCAGCTCTTGGAAGCTGCCTTGGGCGACCTCGCGCACACCAACGGTATTGCCGGCGAAGTCTCCGCCGAATTGGGCGCGGATCCCTTCCAGGACACCGTCGAGAGTGGCGCTTCCGCCGCTCCGGAGGCGTCCGCGGCCGACGCGGTGGAACCGGCCGCCGCCACCGACCCATTCGACGAGATCGATTTCGGCTCCTTTTTCGACGACTACCTGGACCCTGGTTACAAGAGTCCCGCCTCGGAATCCGTCGAGAAGCCCTCCTTCGAGACTTTTCTGTCCGCGCCCATCACGCTGGGCGATCATCTGCATTCCCAACTGAGCGTCAGCGTGCTTTCGGAAGACATTCGGGACGCCGCTGAATCCATCATCGGCAACCTGGACGAGGATGGCTATCTTTCGGCCTCCCTGGAAGAGATCGCCGGCATGGGCGATCACACCCCGGAACAGATCGAGGCCGCGCTGAAAGTGGTGCAGGGGCTCGATCCGGCCGGCGTGGGCGCGCGCAACGTGCGCGAGTGCCTGCTCCTGGAGCTGGAGAGCATGAACGGGCACGGCGGCGTGGCCTGGCAGATCGTCTCCAACCACCTGCGGCTGCTCGAAATGCGCCAGTATCGCGAACTCGCCAAGATCCTGGGGCGGCCGATGGAGCATATCGAGATCGCCGTGAAAGCCATCCGGCGCCTGAATCCGCGGCCCGGCCTCCGCTTTTCGGGCGCGGGCGCGCGCACTGTGGAGCCAGATGTTTTCTTTATCAAGGATGGCGACGACTATATCATCCAGATGAACGACGAGGACGTGCCGCAGCTCCGTCTGAACGCGCAATACCGCCGCATGCTCGACCGCGACAACGGGGCCACCAAGGAAGTGCGCGACTACGTCCGCGAGCGCTACACCTCGGCCATCCAGTTGATGAAGAATATCGAGCAGCGCAAGCAGACCATACTCAAGGTTTGCCAGGCCATCGTGCGGCGCCAAGTCGAGTTCCTGGCGAACGGCCTCGACTACCTGAAGCCCATGATGATCAAAGAGGTGGCCGAGGAAGTGGGCGTACATCCTTCCACCGTGAGCCGCGCGGTAGCCAGCAAATACGTGCACACGCCGCAAGGAGTTTACGAGCTTCGGTATTTCTTCTCCGAAGCCGTGCAGGGCCCCTTGGGCGGCAATACGCCGCTGCTGCTGCTTAAACGCAAGGTGAAGAAGATGATCGAGGAAGAGAACACCGCGCACCCGCTGACCGACGAGCAGATCACCACGGCGCTGCAGCATGAAGGCATTAACGTAACCCGGCGCACGGTGGCCAAGTACCGCGAGGATATGAAGATTCCTTCGACACACCAAAGACGGGTTCGTCCCTGACCTTGTGCGACGGGGTGCGGCGGGCAATGGTGCCTGCGGCCGGCTTTCAGTTGGCCCGATTCCGCGGTTTTGTGGAAGGAGTACGGAGGGACGCATGAAGATCACATACACAGGCAGGCAAGTGGAACTGGCTCCGGGGCAACTGAAGAAGCTTGAGGCGCAGTTTGCCAAGGTGGGCAAACTTTTGGATGGACGCGAGGAGAAAGAAGCGCACGTAGTCTTGTCTCTGGAACGTCATCTGCACCAGGCCGAAATCACGGTGAATTACCATAACCATGAACTGGTGGGTATCGGTTCCAACGTGGACCTCATCACGGCCATCCACTCCGCCATCGAAAAGCTGGAAAAGCAGAGCATCAAGGTCCGCGCCAAGTGGCGGGACACTCAGCGCACGCCGCGCAAGGAGGAGGCCGCCGCGCCTTCCGAGCCGGCCGCCGAGCCGGACGAGCAGCCCAGCGAGCGCCACGTTAACCGTATCAATCATCACGAACGCCGCAAGCCCATGACCCTGGAGGAGGCTCTGCTCGAGATGGAGAAGGGCGCCGATTACCTGGTCTATCGCGACGCGGAGACCAGCCGGGTGGCCGTGCTGGTGCGGCGCCGCGACGGTAATTTCGATCTCATCGAGGCCTGACGCGGCGCGAAGATGGCGAACAAGACCGCTCCGGTCAAGAAACGCCGCGCCACCGACCGGCCCGCGGAACTGGTGATCATCACCGGACTCAGCGGCTCGGGGAAAGGCTCCGTCCTCAAGGCCCTGGAAGACCTGGGTTACTATTCCGTCGATAACCTGCCGGTGGATCTGATTCCCAAGTTCGCCGAGTTGACGCAGGATTCCGCCACCGTTCGCGCCGCCGCCCTGGTGGTGGACGTGCGCGAGGGCGAGGGGTTGCAGCGCTTCCCCGATATTTACACGCGCATTCGCAACCACGTGAAGACCCGCCTGGTGTTTCTGGAAGCCGACGACAACGCCATCCTGCGGCGCTTCAGCGAAACGCGGCGGCCGCATCCGCTGGGCACCGGCAACTCCATCGCCAAGAGCATCAAATCGGAGCGCCGCCAACTGGCCCCCATACGCGCTATGGCGGACCTGATCATCAACACTTCCAAATTCACCGTTCACGAGTTGCGCGACTTCATCCGCGAGAGCTTTCGCGGCGATCGCGACGAGTCCAAGATCATGGTCTATGTCACCAGCTTCGGCTACCGCCACGGCGTGCCCGCCGATAGCGACTTGGTCTTCGACGTGCGCTTCCTGCCGAACCCGAACTACATTCCGCGCTTCAAGAAACTGACCGGCCGGGATCCGCAGGTGGCTAAGTACATCCGCTCCTTCCCGCAAACCGTGGAGTTTATCGACCGCATCTCGGATCTCCTGATCTACCTGATGCCGCATTACATCCGGGAGGGTAAGAGCTACCTGACCATCGCGTTCGGCTGCACCGGCGGCCATCATCGTTCGGTGATGATCGCCGATGAGATCCGCAAGCGTTTGGCGCAGGCGGGCTTTCGGGTGAAGGCCACGCACCGGGATATGGCAAAGGCTGTGTAGGATTGGAGGGCAGAGGCGCAGGTGTAATGAAGGTTGGCGTTGGAGTTCTAGTGGGGTTTGCAAAAAGCTGCGGCAAATCTGGCCAAACACAAGTCTAGACTAAGACTCGACACGGCACGCACGAGTGCGTGCGCCACCCTGTAAAATCGATGTATATCCCTCATGCCATCCGAAAATTACGCGCAGTTGCTCGATCTCGCCGCGCGCCTGTGGCGCATCGACCCGGAATATTGGGATATCTGGGGGCGCAAGCATATCACATCGGATGAGACCAAGCGGGCCATCCTGCAAGGACTGGGCGTGCGCGGCGAGACTGCCGAAAGCCTGCGCGCCTCCATCGAAGCGCGCCGCCGCAAGGAGTGGACCCGTCTGGCCCCGCCCTGCCTGGTGGCCACTCAGAACAACGCCGTCGACTTGCCCCTGCACGCGCCCGCGGATCTGGGCCAGGAATCCGCGCAAATCGAGATTCGCGAGGAGAACGGCCCAACCCGCCAGTTGGAATTCGCCCTGGGCAGCTATGCGGAGTGCGGCGCCGCCGACTTGGACGGCCGCCGCTACGTGCGCAAGCAAGTCCCGCTGCCGGCCAACCTGCCGTTGGGCTATCACGATGTGCACATCCGCCTGGGCGGCCTGCGGCAGGCGACGCGCCTCATCGTGGCGCCTGCCCGCGCCTACGCGCATCCCGCGCTGGCCAACGGCGGCAAGGCCGCGGGCATCTCGTTGGCGCTCTACGGCGTTCGCTCCGCGCGCAATTGGGGAGCCGGCGATCTGCGCGACCTGCACGGCATCGTGGACTGGATTGCGGACGACGCGCAGGCCAGCTTCATCGCCCTGAATCCGCTGCACGCCATCTACAACCGCCGCCCTTATAACACCAGCCCTTATCTGCCGGAGTGCATTTTCTATCCGAATTATCTGTACTTGGATGTGGAATCCCTCGCCGATTTCAGAGAGTCGCGGCGTGCGCAACGCCTCTGGTCGCAACCGGAAACCCAGCGCCAGATCGCGGCCCTGCGCGACTCCGAATTTGTCGAGTATGAGCAGGTGAGCGCCTGGAAACTGCGCTTCCTGAAACTGGCTTTCGCGGGGTTTCTGCGCGAACACCGGGCGGGCTCGGCGCGCGCCCTCCAGTTCAGCCGGTTTCTAGCGGACGAAGGCGATTTGCTCAGACGGTTCGCCACTTATAGCGCGCTCGACGAACACCTGCACGCGCGTAATCCCAGTCTATGGACCTGGCCCGACTGGCCCGCGCCTTACCAGGATCCGGATTCGCCCGAAACGCAAGCCTTTCGCAAAAAACATTGGCGGCTCTTCTTGTTTTATTGCTACGTGCAGTGGCAGCTCTCCATGCAGCTAGCCGCCGCCCAGGCCTACGCGCGCCAGAGGGGCCTGGCCATCGGGCTGTATCACGATCTGGCCCTGGCGACCGACCGGTTCGGCGCCGACCTTTGGGCCCAGCGCCCGTTCTTCGTCGCCGGTTGCCGTGTGGGATCGCCGCCCGACGACTTCGCTCCGAAGGGCCAGGATTGGGGCTTCCCGCCGCCTTGTTCGGAAGAGCATCGCGAAAATGGATACCGCCTGTTCACCGAATCCATCCGCAAGAACTGCCGTCACGGCGGGGCCCTGCGCATCGATCACGTGATGCGATTCTTCCGCCTCTTCTGGATTCCGGAGGGTACCGACGCCACCGCCGGCGCTTATGTCCGCGAGAACTACGACGACCTGATCCGCATCCTGGCGCTCGAAAGCGTGCGCCAGCAGGTGGTCGTCATTGGCGAAGACCTGGGGACCGTCGAGCCGTTTGTGCGCGAAACCCTGGACCGCTTCGGCATCCTGAGCTACCGCCTGTTCTATTTCGAAAAGCGCGTGGATGGCAAGTTCAAAACCTACGCCGAGTACCCCGAGCGCGCGCTGGTGTCTTCGACGACGCACGACCTGCCCACGCTGGCGGGCTTCTGGACCGGCGAGGACATCGAAGCGCGCCGCCGCGCCGGTATGTTCCCCGACGACGCCATGTACCGCCGCCAGGTGGAAGAGCGCGCCGTGGAAAAGCAGAAGGTGCTGGAGCTGCTGCGCAGCCTGGAACTGCTGCCCGCCTATGTCCCCGCTTCGGCGGCCCTAATACCCGAAATGACCGGTGAGTTGCACAATGCGGTGATCGGCTTCCTGGCGCTGACGCCGTCACAACTCCTGGCCGTCAATCAAGAGGACCTGACCAAAGAGGTCGCCCAGCAAAACCTGCCCGCCACCACCTGGCAATACCCCAACTGGAGCCGCAAGATGAAATTCACCCTGGAACAGTTGCGCACGGAACCCGTGGCGCGCGACTTCGTGGCCATGTTCCGGAACTGGTTGGTGCGGAGCGGGCGCGTGAATCGATGAGTGTGGTACGGCGACCTGGGCTGCTGCCGAGCGGACGAGAGCGGTCATTCGCAACGAATCGTTTCCATGGGCTCGAAGTCTATGGCGGCGCCAATGAAATCGAAGACATGGGTCGTCCATCGAGAATCGAAAGGCAATGGTTCCGCCTCGGTCAACTCATTACCGCCTCTTACGGCTGCCAGTCCATCGCCAGCCGCACCATCGTGCGCAAGGGCACGCCCGTGGGACCCTTGGCCAGGAAGGGCTTGCCGTCGTCGAGCCAGGCGGTGCCGGCGATATCCAGGTGTACCCACGGCGTCGGGTCGGC